>Ga0187847_10000175_pt1 | contig 76496 bp, 65 predicted proteins | sample June2016WEW_4_10_FD_132458 | JGI IMG/M metagenome (GOLD analysis project Ga0187847, IMG submission 132458) | Peatland microbial communities from SPRUCE experiment site at the Marcell Experimental Forest, Minnesota, USA - June2016WEW_4_10 | ecosystem: Environmental > Terrestrial > Soil >...
CACGCTTCAAAGGCGTGCCATCGTAAAACACGCCCCACTCCGACAAACAGATCCCATACCGCGCTACTGGGCAGATAGACACTGCGGTTCTTCCACAATCGCTATGAGCGACACACTCCTAGCTCACGTGCTTACCAAGGCCACCTTACGTGGAAAGGGAGCACGCTTGAATGTAACGTAGCCGACCAGATTGAATCCGCATGTGATTAAGATCACAATCTTTCATCAATAGTGCATTAATTCAGCGTCACTCAAAAGCTGTTCACGTTCTCGCTACGTGATAGGAAACGCGCTTCATGAGGAGTTCTGCCTCACTAAGCGAAACGATACCGATACAAAAGGATTCGTTCTGGAATTGGCGAGCAGATCATCACATCTGTCCATACGGCGAGACCCGGACGCTTACGAAATGACTAGATGGACAATGTCCATTTGCTCTTTGGGCGTGTACCTGCATCGGATGAAGGAAAATCCGCTGGAAAGTGCGGGACGAAAGTGTGCACGTTTGAATCCAATAGCATAGCCATCCAAACCGCTACAGTGAGACTGCCACTGGCTCAATAAATCGTCTTCTTCAGAAAGTGAGGCAATAAACACCTGAAAAGAAGTTTTAATCGTTTCAATATCTTCTAGGATCTTTCCATAAGCCTCGTTGTTAGGACCTCTTTCATGTCGAAGATTGTTTTGCAATGTGTCTCTCACGAGATTGATAGCATAGCCAAACTCGTTCGAGTCGTTCAGATGATAGACGCTGGTCGCCCATAGTCCATCATTGAATATTCCGATTAGCCCCTGTGCCGTGGTGTAGTGATAGAGAGGCATCGACAGACGCTCGCATAGAGCTTTCTCTAAGGTTCCATGGCTACAAGACACTATACGACAGAATACTGTGTGCCCCTTGCGCTTTTTCCCTAGCGCAAGGACGGGAAGCAACGAACCTCATGCGAGCGGATAGCGAGCGTCCGCCGGAGCGGCAAGCTCACCAGCCGCGGGTTTGGAGGAGCTGAGATTCTTCTAATCCGGCGGCGGCTAGGCCTTTCATTGTGCCGGTGACCTGCTCGGCGGCTTCGGCTAGGATCTTGGGATCGTTGTAGTGGGTGGTGGCGATGACGATAGCCTTGGCGCGGCTGACTGCCTCTACGCGCTCCTTCGGATCGTTCTCGACATCCAAAGGCGTGGCGCGCTCCTTCATGAAGATTCCTGAGCCGACGAAGATGGCCTCGGCGCCGAGCTGCATCATAAGGGACGCATCTGCAGGTGTCGCGATGCCGCCGGCGGAGAAGTTCGGGACGGGCAGCTTGCCAGTTTGAGCGACCATTAGAACTAACTCATAAGGGGCCTGATGGTCCTTGGCGGCGGCGTAGAGCTCCTGCTCGCTGAGGACGGTGAGGGCGCGCATCTCACGGATAATCTGGCGCATGTGCTGGACGGCGTGGACGACGTCGCCGGTGCCCGCTTCTCCTTTAGTGCGGATCATGGCAGCGCCTTCGGCGATGCGGCGCAGGGCCTCGCCGAGATTGCGCGCGCCGCAGACGAAGGGCGTGGTGAAGGCGTGCTTGTCAATGTGATGAGCCCCGTCGGCGGGGGTGAGGACTTCGCTCTCGTCGATGAAGTCGACGCCTAGCTCTTGCAGAATTTGGGCTTCAGCGAAGTGGCCGATGCGCGCTTTGGCCATCACGGGGATCGAAACCGCCTGGATGATCTGCTTGATGAGCGAGGGCTTAGCCATGCGGGCAACGCCGCCTTCGGCGCGAATCATGGCGGGGACGCGCTCGAGAGCCATGACCGAGGTGGCTCCGGCTTCTTCGGCAATGCGCGCCTGCTCGACGTTCATTACGTCCATGATGACGCCGCCTTTAAGCATCTCGGCTAGGCCAATTTTCAGGCGCAGGCTGGTGGCGGCAACAGGCTTGTTTCCATTCAATTCCGGCATAGACTTCGACCCCGTTTCGGGCGGATTCCTGGCAGCTGGGGCCGGAAAACCGCGCGTCAATCTTTACTACCAGTGTAGCAGCGATGTTGCTGGAAGGATTTGCGGTGCGGGGTGTTCGCGGAGCGATTGTTAAAGGGTTCTAATCCGACTGCTTCGCTTGTGGCTACGTTTCTGCTTGTTTTCTTAGCGAATATGGCTACAGTACAAACACTTCCGCCGCCGACCAGTGCGCCGCCTCGCGCGCCCGATCCACCAGAAACGGTGCAGATCGCCGTCGAGCAGGCGCTGGTGCCATCGCCTCAGCCGCTGGCCGCCGAGCCTGCTATCGCGCTCACGCCGCCGCTTGCCAGGCTGCCCGTGGAACTGGATGTGTCGGTACCGGTGCGGGAGTTTCGCGTGCGCAATCTGCTCGCACTGGAGCCGGGCCAAGTGATCGAGTCGCAGTGGGCTCACGGCGAGGATATGCCGCTGGCCGCAGGCGAAGTGCAACTGGCGTGGAGCGAGTTTGAGGTCGTCGATTCGGAGTTGGCGGTACGCGTGACCCGGTTGGTGTGAGAGCGCAGGGCGATCTTTTCATTAGAACGGCAAAGGCGCGAGTCAACAGTTAGAGGCGCGAAAGGGGCTGGAAGATGAAATCAAACGAGAACACGAAATCGACGCTGGGAGGATGGCTGCTGGCGCGGTTCAAGTCTGGAGACCGGTCGCAGCCGAGACTCGAGCTTTTGGAACGTATCACCCTGGCCCCGAAGCAATCGCTGGCCCTGATCGAGGCCGAGGGGCGGCGTCTGCTGGTGGCTACCTCGCCTGAAGGCGCGCCTACCTTTTATGCGCTCGATGGACCGGCTCGGCCGAGAGCAAACAGGCAATCTGGCGCGACGCGGCTGGGGGCGAGGGTCTCATGGTAGCTGCTCTCTGGCTGGCGGCACCTGTCAATTTGCCCCTGTTGCCCGACCTCAATACCAAAATGCACTCAGGGGACTCGACGCCGTGGACGATTCTCTTTGTGCTGACGCTGGTTACCCTGCTGCCCGCCATCCTGATGGCAGTAACCCCGATGGTGCGGCTGCTGGTAGTTTTTCACTTCTTGCGGCAGGCGCTGGGCACGCAGACCGCGCCCTCGAATCCCACCTTAATGGGACTGGCTCTGATGATGACTTGGTTTTTGATGACCCCAGTGCTGAACCAGGTGGATCAGCAGGCCGTCGAGCCCTACCGTGCCGGTCAGGTCACCGGAATGCAGGCCATCGACCTGGGCGCTCAGCCGATTAAACACTTTCTGCTCAAGTATGCGCGGGAGAAGGATCTGGCCCTATTCACTGCCGCCGGACAGATTCCGCGACCCAACAAGCCCGACGATTTGCCTATGAGGGTGGTGGTGCCAGCCTACATTCTCTCCGAGCTGAAGGCCGGCTTTGCCATCGGCGCCGTCCTGTTTCTTCCTTTTCTGCTGATCGACATGGTCACGGCCGCGATCACTACCTCGATTGGAATGTTCCAACTTCCACCCGTGGTGGTCTCGACGCCGCTGAAGATTCTGCTGTTTGTAATGGTGGACGGCTGGAACCTACTGGCCGGATCGCTGCTGAAGAGTTTTTGACCCGTAGTTGCAGTGCTTTGCAAGGGGGATTCCAATGACGCCTGATATGGTAGCCGAGCTGTTGCGCCAACTGATGAGGGAAGCGTTGATTCTGGCCGCACCGCTGCTGATCGCCGCAGCCCTGCTGAGTTTCGTGCTGAGCCTGTTCCAGACATTGACGAGCTTGCAGGAACAGTCGTTGACCTCGGTGCCGCGCCTCGGGGCCGTGGCCGTCATTCTGCTGGTCGGAATGCCCTGGTTCCTGGCTCGCATGGCGGCCTATACCCGACTATTGTTTACCGACCTACACCGCTTCATCGGCTGAGACAGTAACGAATAGCTGTTAGCCAACAGCTAACAGCTATTAGCAAAAGCTAGCAGCAAGAGGCCAAAGAAGAGAATGACGCAGACGCCCGATTGGACGAGCTTTCTAAGCGCCATGACGCTGACCCTAGTGCGGATCAGCGGGATGGTGGCCTTTGCGCCCTTCTTTTCCTCTACGGCGTTGCCTCTCCGCACCAAAGCGGTCTTTGTGGGCGCGGTGGCGTTTCTGCTGGCTCCGTTAGTAGCCACGCTGCCCGATGCTCAGGTATCTATCTCCTTCTCGGGTCTTTTGGGCGAGCTAGCCGTGGGGCTGGTCTACGGGCTTTCACTCACCTTGATGACCGAAATGATGATCTTCGCCGGTCAGCTTGTGGGAGGGCAGTTCAGCTTCTCGATGGTCAACCTGCTGGACCCGACTTCGTCGATCCAGACACCTTTGATGGGCGATCTGTTTCAGTTGATGGGCACGCTGGTGGTGATCACCTCTGGGCTGGACCGGATTCTGCTGGCCTCTATGGTGCGCAGTTTTCGCGTGGCACCGTTGGGCTGCTACGCTCTGGCGCCGAGAGCGGCTCTCGAAATTGTGCGGGCTGCGGGAGGCATCTTTCTGGCTGCGGTCGAGCTGGCCGCGCCCGTGCTGGCCGCGACCCTGCTGATCGAGGTGGCGGTTTCATTATTGGGCAAGCTGAGCCCGCAGTTGCCGGTGATGTCTTTGACCGTGCCCTTGAAAACGCTGACTGGCTTCGTCCTGCTCACTGGCTCACTTGCTCTGTGGCCGCGCTTTATCGAGGCCCGCTTCAGCGGCTTGCTCGATATGGCGGAACGGCTGATTTCCCTGCCTGCCCACGGGGCAGCGCTCGGTCTGGGAGGATAGCCAATGGCCGGCGAGCGCACCGAAGAGGCAAGTCAGCACCGGCGTGAGAAGGCGCGCAAGGATGGCGACATCCTGCACAGCCGGGAACTCTCGTCGGCCGCCGGAACGCTGGCCGGGGTGATGGTGCTGGGGATGGTGGGTCCGCGGCTGCTGATCGTCTGGCGTGGAACGTTTGCTGCCTTCCTCGATCTGGGGCAACCGGCCCACTGGGAGCCGGCTGAGATTCAACCGACTTTTTACGCTCTGCGCCGGCTGGCGCTCAACTCGCTCGGGCTGCCGGGCGTGATGATGGCAGCGGTGGCGGCGGCAACTCTCGGCGTGGGCATTCTGCAGACCGGCGGCATCAACTTCCATGTCGAGTCGGTGGGTTTCAAGCTGGATCGCATCAACCCTATCTCGAATGTCAAGAATCTCTTCTCGCTGCGCGCCGCCGCCCGGCTGGCCAAGTCGCTCATCCCGGCCAGCGTTCTGGCAATCTTCGCCGTGCAGCGCATTGCCAGACAGTTGACTCTGCCGCCTTTCTCGACCACACGCCTTGAGATGCTTGGCTCGGACATCTACGGGCTGTTGCTGACCGCCGCATGGCTGCTTTTTGGCTGGTCGGCCATCGACTACCTGGTCGAATGGCAGAGCCGGGAATCCCGGTTGAAGATGAGCCGCGAGGATATGCGCGACGAGTACAAGGAGACCGAGGGCAATCCACAGATTCGCGGCCGTATCCGCAACTTGCAGCGCCAGATGCGCCGCAAAAAGGTGAAGGCCGATGTCTCAAAGGCAGCCGTAGTGCTAACCAATCCCACCCACTATGCCGTGGCACTGGGCTTCGATTTTGCCACCATGGAGGCTCCTAAAGTGATGGCCAAGGGCCGCAACCTGCTGGCCGAGGAGATCAAGGCGGAGGCCCGCTGGGCAGGTGTGCCGATTATCGAGAATCCGCCGCTGGCCCGGTCGCTCTACCGTTTGGTCGAGGTTGGCCAGTCGATTCCTGCCGATCTCTACGCAGCGGTGGCGGCCATTCTTGCCTATCTCTACCGCCAGCGCCTTGATAGCGAGATGCGCGACCGCCGCGCTCGCGAGGCAGCGGCCAAGGCGCAGGCTGCTGCACAGTCAGCTACGCAATTCCGGCGTCCCGGCTCCGGAACCCCGCCCACTCAAGGAGGTCCGCAATGAGCACCACAGCTTTGGCCGCAGCTCCTTTGCCCGCAGTGCCGATTCTAGAGCGGTTGCGCGAGTATGTATTGCCGCTTATGGCGATCAGCGTGATCTTTGTCATGCTGGTACCCTTGCCGTCCTTTGCCCTCGACTTTCTGCTGGCCTTGTCGATGGCTGCATCGATCATTGTATTTCTCTCGGCCGTGCAGATCCGCCGCGCCGTCGAGCTGAGCGTCTTTCCCACCTTATTGCTGTTGTTGACGCTGTTCCGGCTGGCCTTGAACATCGCCTCCAGCCGCCGCATTCTGTTGCACGGGCAGGAGGGCACCGCGGCTGCCGGTAAGGTGATCGAGGCTTTCGGACAGTTTGTGGTGGGCGGCAACTATGTAGTGGGCTTCGTGCTGTTTCTCGCCCTGATCGCTATTCAATTCCTAGTGGTTTCGCACGGCGCCGTGCGCACAGCCGAGGTGACGGCACGCTTCACCCTCGACGCTCTGCCGGGCAAGCAGATGGCTATCGACGCCGATATGAATGCCGGGCTGATCGACGAAGCCGAGGCGCGCCGGCGCCGCCAGGCAATTGCCCGCGAAGCCGAGTTCTATGGCGCGATGGATGGCGCCGCCCGCTTCAATCAGCGAGACTCGCTGGCCACAATTCTGATTACCGGCATCAACATCATTGCCGGCTTGCTGATCGGCACCCTGCAACAGGGCATTGAACTGGGCGAAGCTGCGCGCACGTACACAGTGCTGACGGTGGGCGACGGGCTGGTCACCTTGATCCCGTCGCTGCTGGTCTCGGTCGCTGGTGGCATTACACTAACCCGCGCCAATTCGGCCGGTCTGCTGGGCGGTGAGATCCGCGCACAGCTATTGGCCAAGCCGGCCACGCTCTATCTTGCCAGCTTGGTCTCAGGGGCCATGTGCCTGATTCCGGGGCTACCCAAGATCGCTTTTCTCACCGTGGCGGGCGGCTTGTTTTTCATGGGACGCCGCGTGGCTGCCCGTGTGCCTGTGGCTCCAGCGGTCGAGCCAGGAGTGAATGAAGCCAAGAAAAAGCCGGGCGAGACGGCGCAGAATTCCGACCTCGCCCAACTGCTGCGCCTGGAAGAGCTGACCCTCGAGATCGGCTTCCAACTAATTCCTTTAGTCGACGAAAAGCAGGGCGGCCAACTGCTGGGTCGAGTGCGCGCGCTGCGCCGTCATCTTTCAGCGGAGATGGGCTTTCTGGTGCCTCCGGTGCATATCTCAGATAACCTGCGGCTTAAACCGCGCGAATACCTGTTCTCGCTGCGCGGCATGGAGATCGGACGCTGGCAGACCGAGGGCACGCAGTTGCTGGCTGTCTCGGGCGATCCCAACCGGCGCCCCCTGGCTGGCAGGGAGGCGCGTGAGCCGGCCTTCGGAGTGCCCGCTATCTGGATCGCTCCTCAGCTGGAAGATCAGGCTGTTGCCTCCGGCTACTCGGTAGTGGACGCGGTTACAGTGATCACCACGCATTTGGGAGAACTTATCCGCCGGCATGCCTACGAGCTGTTGGGCCGGGCCGAGACCAAGCGGTTATTAGATTCCCTTAATGAGAGTCACCCAAAGCTGATGGAAGAGCTGGTACCCAAGCTGCTTTCCCTGGGCGAGGTGGGCCGGGTGCTTGAGCAGCTGCTGCGCGAGCGGGTCTCGATTCGCGACCTGGGCACAATCCTCGAATCGATGTTGGAGACTGCGCCGGCGAACAAGAGCGTGGTCGCATTGGTCGAGGCCTCGCGTCAATCGCTGGGCCGGCGGTTGATTCAGCCACTGCTCGATGGGGAGGGCCAGCTGCCCATTCTGCTGCTCGACGGGGCGCTCGAAGAGGAGATTCTGGCCACGCTTTCGCCTGATTCAGGGCAAAGGATGCTTGCCGCGGGTGGAGCGCCGGCAACTCCGGTGTTGCGCCGCCTGGCCGATTCTTTGAGACGGCTTATCCCGTCCGCCAGTGCTGCGGCGCTTCCCGTGCTCCTCTGTCCTAGTCCGGCCCGCTATCACGTCAAGCGCTGGCTGGAGCCGGTTTTGCCTCGTTTGGCGGTGGTCGCGGCCGGGGAGATTCCTCCCGAGATTCGCCTCCGTCCGGTAGGCACGGTGCGCTGAGAAAACGGGAGTGGGGAACAGGAAATAGGGAACAGAAATAGGGCGTCGTTGAAGTTGATTGAAAGGGATGGCCATGGGAATTGAAGCGGCGAATGCGGCAGCAAGCCAGAGGAAGCCACGGCGGGGTAATCCAGGAGACGGCTACCCGCCGGGCGGAGCTCAACTGCCGGTGCTCACCGGCGAGCAGGAGCGGGTGCTGCTCGAACACCTGCCGATCGTACGTTTTCTGGCACGCCGTATTCACGAGCGGCTGCCCCAGCATGTGGACATTGAGGATCTGGTCTCGGCCGGCGTGGTGGGATTGATGGACGCCTTCTCAAAATTTGACCCGGCTAAAAAAGTCCAGTTCCGCTCGTATGCGCAATTCCGCATACGAGGAGCGATTCTCGATAGCTTGAGGACCCTGGATTGGAGCCCGCGCGAGCTGCGCCGGAAGGGCCGCGCGGTCGAAGAGGCCATCCGGGTGCTGACGGCCAGGATGGGCCACGCGCCGAATGAGGCCGACGTGGCCACAGAGATGGCTCTCGATTTGGATGAGTACCAACAGCTTCTGGGCGATCTGAAGGGCCTGGAAATCGGCACACTGCATATTGAGCGCAACGAGGACTCGGGCGAGGAGGAGCTGGCCTATATTCCCAGCCGTCCCGAGGAAGACCCGCTGTTCCGCTGCCTCCGAGGCGAGCTTGAAGAGCGGCTGGCCGAGGCCATTCAGAATCTACCCGACCGCGAGCGCCTGGTGATGAGCCTCTACTACTACGAGGAAATGACCATGCGTGAGATCGGCCTGGCGCTGGGGGTGGTCGAGTCTAGGGTCTCACAGGTACATGCCTCGGCGGTAGTGCATTTGAGGGCCGCGCTCAAGGATCTGGCGGCACGCGGAGCCTTTGACCGGCCTCGATCTCCGAAACCGCCTGACCGGGCGCGCCGCTGAACGCGCGCGCCATTGAAGCACCGAATCGATCGGCAACCAACGAAGGGAAGGGCAACATATGATGGAGAAGACACTCAAGCAGGACGAGATCGATGCCCTGTTCCAGGCCGCGCGCTCGGCCACACCCGAAGCTCAGAAGACCGAGGTGAGGGCGCGAGTCGTGCCCTACAACTTCTCCTCGGCAGGCCAGATCTCAACCGACCAGCTGCGTGCTATCAGCATGTTGAACGATCTGTTTGCCCGCAACCTGACCCATAACTTGGCCGCCTGGCTGCGTACCCGCTTCCAGGTCAACCTGGTCTCGGCCGAGCAGATTCCCTTCAATGAGTTTCTCCTGCGCATTCCCGAGATCAGCTATGTGGCCTCGGTGCGCATGGAACCTCTAGGCGCACTTTCGGTTCTGCAATTGGACCTGGCTCTGGCTCCTCCGATCATTGATCTCTTGCTGGGCGGTGAGGGCCGGGACGGCCCGCTGCGCGAGCTGACCGATATTGAAGAGTCTATTCTCGCCAGCGTGGTCGAGATCGTCTGCCGTGAGTTGACCGCGGCCTGGCAGCCGGTGGGCCTAAGCTTCAATTTTGAGCGCCGCCAGATGCAGACCCAGGTGGCGCGCATCATGTCGGTGACTGAGAAAACCCTCTGCCTGAGTTTTGAGATTCGCATGCCGCACAGCTCCGGTTTGCTGAACCTGGCCTTTCCGGCCGTGGTCGCGAACACTATTCTGCGCCGGCTGACCTCTGATTGGTCCCGCCGCCGGCGTCACGCCGGCGATACCAGGGCAAGGATGGAAACTACTGCGCGCCGCATCCGGTTCGGCGGTTCTCTGCAACTGCCCGCCGTGCGCATTCCGGCAAGCACCCTCGAAAACCTGGAGCCGGGCACTGTACTGCGCTTTAATCTGCCGGCCAACACATTGCCCGAGTGGAGGGTCGGCGGTCAGGCGCTCTCGCAGGCGCAGGCCATTCGCCAGGGACCGCACCGTGCCGCCCGTATAGATCGGCCGATCTCGGAGGTAGAACAATGAAGAGTTATCTGGAGTGCTGGACTGAGGTCGCAACCACGCTGTTCTCGCAGGCATTGGCCGGGGAACCTCAACTGCTCGAGTCCTTGCCCAAGCCTATGGCGGCCGGCGCTTTCGGCTTTGTCGCCATTATTTCCGGGGACGAGCAGGGCCGTTTCTCGGTGATCCTCGATCCCGCGCTCCTTGAGTCGCCGTTGGTGGGCGAGGGCATGGATCAGAAGGCCGGATGGAGCGAGATTCTGAAAGAGGTGGCCGATGCTGCCTGCGGCGAACTCCTGGCTAAGACCGGCAAGAAGTGCCGCGTCGAGAAGTTCGAGGAGAATTCCGGGGAGAGCAAGGTTTCCAGCGCCTTTCAGCTGAAGTCGGGCGAGCGCTTGTATACGATTTTGGTCCGCGACGAGGTGCGGGTACCTAAGCCGACGGCTCCGGCGCCTGCCGCCCAGCAGCCTGCCCCGCAGCAATCGGCTCCGCCGGCAACCCATCAAACACAGGCGCCCTCGCCCAGCTTGAGTGCGGGAATTGAACTGCTGCTCGATATTGAGCTCGAAGCCGCGCTCCGTTTTGGCTGCAAGGAGCTGCCGCTGAGTGAGATTCTCGACCTCGGCCCTGGGGACGTGGTGCAACTGGATCGCAATGTGGCAGATCCGGTGGACCTGATCGTCGGCGACAAGATTGTGGCGCGCGGCGAGGTGGTGCTGGTCAACGGCAACTTTGGGTTGCGGGTGACAGAAGTGGCTTCGCCCAGAAAGCGGCTGGAGAGTATTCGATGCCTATTCTAGGGTGGAGCCTCAACCGAAATCGTGAGCCTATGGCGGGAGCCTTCGGCGTTGGTGTGCTCGCGGCAGATCGCCTGGCAACGGGCGCAGAAGCTCAAACAGAAGCCGGAGCGAGCGGCTGGGCGCGAAACGGTTTCATGCAAACCTGCGCGAATCCCTGCTGCGGTTCGGGCTGGCTGCACCTTTGGCGTAGCCGTCAGGCACCGGTCTTTGAAGGGGGCTGGAGCTGCTCGGCCACTTGCACGGCGGCGCGGGTCGAGGCAGCGGTGCGTCGCGAAATGGACGGGAGAGGAGCTTCGCAGGAGAGCCATCGGCATCGGATTCCGCTTGGCCTTGTGATGCTCGAACAGGGCTGGATTACCTCCGGGCAACTGCGCCAGGCGCTGGATGCGCAGAAGGTGGCGGGCGCGGGGCGGTTGGGCCGCTGGCTGGTGCGCCAGCAGGGGGTGAGCGAGCAACTTGTGACCAGGGCGCTTGGTCTGCAATGGAGCTGTCCGGTGTTGCCGTTGGAGTTTCACGACGCCGAAGCTCTCGCCGTTCTGGTGCCACGGCTGTTTGTAGACGCTTTTGGCGCTCTCCCCTTGCGCATGGCCGCCGGCAAACTGCTTTATCTGGGATTCGAGGACCGGCTGGACCCGGTCGTGGCTCTGGCCGTCGAGCGGATGACGGCGCTGAGGGTCGAGAGCGGGCTGGTGCAGGAGTCTCTCTTTCGCCCGGCGCACACCCGCATGTTGCGCGCCAAGTTTTCCCCGGTGGAGTTAATCGAGGCCGGTTCGGAGCCGGCGGTGGTGCACGCGTTTTCAAAGGCCATCGAACGGGTGCGTCCGGTCGAATCGCGACTGGTCAGAGTGCACGACTGCCTATGGCTGAGGATGTGGCGGCGGCCGCAAAGTGGACCGATGCCAGAACGCGGCTCAACCCACGACCTGATCTGCTCGATTGGCACGCACTGAAGCGCGATTGAGAGCCGGGCACTAGAAAAGCCTCTCATGGATTGACTGGAAACGCCGATATAGACAGCAGCGAAGGAGCCTAGGCATGAGCGAAGTTCGAACCCTGATCGTCGACGATTCCTCGGTGATGCGCAAGATTGTGGAGCGTGCGCTTCGTCAAGCGGGTCTGGACCCTCTGATAGTGCACGAGGCCGGCAGCGGCATCGACGGAATAGAACTGTTAAAAGTGCAATCGGTGGACCTGATTCTCTCCGATATCAATATGCCCTCGATGGATGGGCTGGAGTTCCTGCGCCAGATCCGGGCGCAGAACCTGGCTCCCGGCGTCCCGGTGGTGATGATCACCACCGAGTCGAGCGAGGAACATGTCAAGCAAGCAATTATGGCTGGAGCGCAGGGATACATTCGCAAGCCGTTCACGGCCGAACAGGTGAAGGAACGGGTGCTGCCGTTGATAAAGGCGGCTTAACCGGGAGGCATCAGTGTGCTTTTGTACGGTGTACGCGGGGCCGCGATCGCAACGGGGCGGAGCGGCGGAAAAAAGGAAGTGGGGCGTGCGATGACGCTATCGTTGCGGGATTCCGTGCATCTGGTCTCCGATCCGAAGAACCTGGATGCGAGCGTGGAAGAGGTCTTTCAGTTGATGCTGGGCGTGAACTGCCAGCGCTACTCGGGACCAGTGGAGATCGCTGAGCCGGAGTCGGTGACTGCGGTGGTCGGTTTTGGCGGCCTGTTGAGTGGAGCCTGTGTCTTCCGCAGCGGGGGCGGGGCGGCCATGAAGATTGCTGCGCACATGACGGGCATGGAGTTTGAGGAGATCGACGACACCGTCAAGGACGGGATCGGCGAAATCTGCAACATGCTGGCCGGGGCGTGGAAGGGCAAGGTACCGGATCTGGCGGCTAACTGCGGCCTGTCAGTTCCAGCCGTAATCACGGGGAAAGATTACAACCTGCACGTGCAGGCTCCGGAATTCAAGCTCCACCACACTTACCACTTCGACGACGCGAGCTTTGAAGTCACAATCATCTGCGATGGGTTGCAATAGAACCTTTTCGGGCTGGTTAAGCCTTTAAGTTGCTCAATTGGCCGTACTCCATCTCGTCGTACTCCACCTGGGCGTCATCCACTTGGAGTGCCAGCTAGAGACTGGCCGGCGCAAGTGGACGACAGGTTACTGTTTTAGAGCATTTTCGCTTCACATCTTGACATCATGACAGCATAGAAAGTGGCTTCCACCCCAGCGACGTAGAACTGTCGCCGGGGCCCCGGAAAAGAAAACGCCACTCGGCAGCGTGGATTCTGTAGAGAGCAAAATCGAAAATGCTGTAGCCCTGACTCAAGAACGAACAATCTCGGAGCGGGCCTTGGGAGGAAGTTCCTGAGACTCTTCGCCGATAGCACGGTGCTACAGTTCTTTATTTGGTATTGGAGGCCGCGTCGTCTTCCGTCTCGCTTAGGATTCTAAGCTTTTGCTCTTTCCCGCCGCTACCAGTGCCAAAAGACACATACGCCCACTTCTTCTCCGCACGAATCACGAGCGTATCACCAAGCGCAATCTTCTTTTTGTCCACTTCGCAGGGCTTTGCGGAGCACTCCAGCAGATAGATATTCTTGTCCGCCTTGACGCGCAGAATATGGACCCAGGCCGGACCGCTTCCACCAACGGCAACGCCACCTGCGTGTGCCGCGCCCATCGGTGCTCCGCCAATTGGCATTCCCATCACCGGCCCTGTCGCCATTCCGATCACCGAAGCGCCGCCTGTAACGGGAACGCCTGTCACAATACCTCCGCCGGTTGGCCCGGTGGGCATCACCATGACAGGAGCTCCTCCTGTAGCAGGAATAGCCATCACTGGCCCAGTTGCAATCACAGGGGCGGAGGGAGTGGCCATCGCAATGCCCTGAGCAGGGCCAGCCCCATTGAATACCGTCGGGTTGACGGAGGACGGGTTGGTGGACCACCCCACTTGCTTTTGCCCGGCGATATGCATACCGGTGCCGATCACCAAGCCTCGCTCGCCGGCTGCGTTCGAGCCTTTGCCGTCACTGGCGGCTGGCGCTGGCAAAGGGGGAATCGCCTTGTATTCTGTGGTGAGAACGCGCAGTTCATCCTCCCCGTTGGCAACCGGCAGATAGGCTCGATCGCCATCCACGCGAAACTGGATCGTATCGCCTGCGGCAATTGGCTGATCGCCCACCTTGCACACGGGCAAGCCCATGTGAAAGCCCTTTGCCCGTTCACATAGTAGCAAGTAGATTCTCGTGTCAGTCGCAACCTGGTAAGAATGCATTCCTTTAGAGGAGCTTGAAAGCACCTTGCCGCTCAGTGGGTAGTCGGTGGCTTGCTTGTCCTTTGCCCATGAGGGCAAGAGGCAGAATACAAGAACACCTGAAAGAACAATCCTGGAAAAGGTAGAACTCTGCAAGGTACGTGACATGCAGCTCCTTTGCATAAGCCGGAATCATCTTTTGAGTTTCGTTTACCACAAAATTGTAACTCGATTGACGCCAACCGCCTCACGGTTCAGGAAGCGGTTCGGGAAGATTTGTGGATCACGCCCCGCTATTCGAGTAGCGGCCGAATGGCGCATAGCCCGGAAGCCTTTACGGTCAACAACGATGGATGGGTACTCTCTATAGTCGCCTGATAAACGCTTGCGCTTCCATTAGTTGTGGGAATAACTTCTCTTCCGCCTTGAACTCTCGCGAGTGCACGCAACGGCGCAGTCCTCGCATCTTCACCGGATGTTTCAGATGAAGCATCTCGTGGTAGAGCAGGTATTCGATGGCATAGCGGGGGCTCGATGGCCGGTCGAAGACGCGGCTCACCACGATGGTGTTGTGAGCTGCATCGTAGTGGCCGAGAGCGCGCTTGGCCGTGCCTTCGCTCCAGGTCAACTCGGGCCGCCCCAGCAGGCCGCCGAAGAACCTCGAGTTGAGCGAGTCGAAGACCTCCTCAAGATTAAAGAAGCGGCCCTCGGGACCGAAGAAGCGCTTGTTGCCTCGGGCACCGCGAATCAGCTCTGTCTGCCGCGTGACGGCCGCACTCGACGAAAACCGCTTGTAGCGCAAATTGTGCGCGGGGTCGATGGGCTTCTTATAAAGCTTGGCAAGCAGAATATGCGCGATGGCGCGGACCACCGACTCCGGCGCACCCTCCAGCAAATCTGAGAGGCTGACAAGAATCTGCCCTTCGCGTAGACGAATGGTGGTGTTCAGAGAAGTAAATCGCCGGAAGCGCAGCACAATGGGCGGCATCGGCGCTCTCGGGCGCAATGCTCGGTACTCCTCCCGAAAGATGGGAACAAAATCAGCAGTCACTCAATACAGCCTACAGCTACAGTTCACAGCTTGCATCCAGACCACTTCACTTCGGCTCTGCCCGCTCTTGTCCTTTTTCATCCTTGTGCAGGTTGAAGTAGTCGGTCTGTTCGGTCAGCATGCGCTTGGCCTGGTCGGCTAAGTCCTCGCCGCTCTCTATGGCTTCCTTGCGGGACAAGTCGAAGGCTGGCTCGCCGGCCAGCGCGCGCAACACAGCCAGCCAGTGTTCGGAGGCCTCGTTCAACGCTTTTAATGCTTTGCGAATATCCGCCTTGCGCTCGGAGTAAACATCTAGATTCGAGCCCAGTTCATCCATCAGCGCGGTAAAATCCTGCAACTCATCGTCCAGGTGGCGGCTACGTCCGGCCGAGATGGCGCGCTTGGTTAGCCCTTTGATCGTCTCTGCATGCTCGTCCAGAAATTTAGTGTAGAGGCTTATCCGCTCGTTTGGATCGATGCCCGCCTCGCGAATTTTCTCGAGCTGGGCTTCGGTCAGCGGTTCGCGCTTCTCCTTTTGCGCGCACAACGGCGCAGCGAGAAGCAGGCAGGTCAGAATCGCGGCAACGCAGCGCAGTGGATGCATAGAAAAAATCCCCAGCGCTTTCATTCAACCACACGCGCTCATGCCTGCGAAAGGGCAAAGGGATCTCAATCGGAAGGGAGAGCCAAGAAGATCGCTGTGAAGAGCGGGTTGCCCGCTCATTTGCGGAAGAGTTGCATCATGGCTTCGGCCTGCACCTGATTGACCTGTGCCAGAGTTTCGGCCACCAGCGTTTGGTCCTCAAAGGCGCTGGCATGCAGCATTCCAGTCAGCCGGTAGGCGGTGTGGTTCAGCAGAATCTCTGCGTTCTTCAGACGCTTGTTGTCGTCCGCCACCGAGAGATGAATCTTGTGGGTCAACTCCTGGATCTGCCTAAGCAGAGCCGTGGCTTTCTCAACATCCCCGGCCGCATACTGCCGCACGCTGAGCTCGGTCATCTGGTGCACCAATTCGGCGTAAAGAAAGCACTGTTCCCGCTGCGGAGCCTGACTGGCCTTGACTTCCAGTGCGTCGATACTCTGCTGATTGGGGATCTTGTCATCAATCCCCGAGGCGCAGGCCGGCACCGCGGTCATGCTAAGGAGAACCAGGACTACCGGAATCACAGACCGCATGAGGACCTCCCCTGCTGCGGACTACCCAGGCCGTGACTATGGACCAATTAACTAGATTACGCAAGAGAAAAGATTTTCATAATCATCTACTCGGATGCGTGCCGTCTCCCTGGGGATGCGCTGCTCTCATTCTCAAATCCTCGCACACTTCACTTTTTGTTTTCGAGCAAAAGAAGACGCTGGCGTGCCTGCCATTCCTGATTCGGAAACTTTCCGGCTGAGGATTCCAGAAAGTGATGGTAGTAGGTTGCAGCGGCTGCCTTGTCATGTAGCGTATCGTAAGCCGTCGCCCAGAGGAAGTATGTTGAAGGAATCTCAGGAAGATATTTTGACCTCATCGTAAGAGCGTGGAGTGTAATGGAAGGTTGATTGGTCTTTGAGGCTGCAAATGCTAGCCCGCTCCAGGCGTCGGCATTGGCGGGGTCCAGCCGGGTGGCTTTGTCGAAGGCGGCAAAAGCCCCGGCGTATTTGAGTTCGCGGGTCAGGTTCTGCCCGTGAGCCACTAGCAGGACCGGATCGTCTGGAGTGGTCGCCAGTAACGCAACGTACAAGTGGTCCGACCCTGCGGCATCACCGGCCACGGCCAGCACCTCAGCCAGCATGCGGGTAATAGCCGCATCTTTGGGGTGCGCTTCGTGCAGTTTCTGGATCAGCGGCAACGCCTCGGCTTTATCCTGTGCAGCCAGCACAGTAGCCAATTGCGCGGTCAGTGCCGGGTCGTCTGGCAACTGCTCAAGCGCCGTCCTCAGCAGGGTTTCGGCCTCGGGATATTGCTTGCGCGCAATCATCAGGTGGGCCAGACCTGCGCTGGCCAGCGCCGACTTCGGGTCCTTGGCGAGGATGCGCCGGTAGGCGGCTTCGGCGGCGGCGTACTGGCCGGCCTGATCAGCCAGGCTTGCGGCGAGCAGCGTATCGGCCGGAGTCTCAGACGAGAGCTTGAGAGCTTCAATTAGATCCTCGGACGCCACGGCTGGATCGGTTGTGCGGTCGATCTCCGCCAGCGCCCGCCATGCCCGAGCCTTGGCGCCGGCCCCAGCGTCGCCGGGATCGAGCTGGGTCGCCGCAAACAACTCTGACCGCGCCTCGGCCGGCTTTTCCTGCCGAGCCAGCACGAGCCCCAGCTCCGCGTGCGCCTCAAAGGACTGCGGATTTGCCCCGACAGCCCGCCGGTAAAGCGCGACCGCGTCGTCCAGACGGTTCTCCGCATCGGCTACGTATCCGGCGTCGAACAGCGCCCGCGCATCCGCTGGATGTGCCGCCAGCCATGGCTCCAGCTTGGTCTCTGCGGTCTTCCAGTCAGATTTGACGATCGCTGCTTCTGCTTCTGTCACTTCCTCGGAGGCGAGTGCCGGCGGTTCCGGATTTTGTGCAGAACTTTGGCAGAAGCCGGCAACCGACGCGAGCAGCAGTATCAGGAGAGAAGGACGCAGCACGGAATACCTCACTTACTCAATAGTTTATCGGGGCAGACCTCAGCTCGGACGGCTGAGAGTTCGACGCGGGAAAGCTGAAGAGGGAATCGAGAGGTGCTCGGGTGAGAGCAAAAGTGAGCAGAGCGGGACACATTAGAAAGTTCATAGTGAAGTCAGGAGACCGGCGATGCCGAAGCAATCGCGAAAATCCTGAAGCGACGAAATTGAAGACTAGACGCCCGAATGCCTTGCCGCAGAGCGCGACAAACCATCCGTCGGAAAACCGCATCAAATTCAGCAATGGCGAATAGAAGAACGACAATCTTTTCAAACTAACAGGCATATGTTGGGACTTTCAGCCCGGACGGAGCGGCAAAAAAGGACCGGTAAATGCCAGAGATGGAGCATAAGACCATGACCCGAGACGCGCGGGAATTCATTCCTCTTACCATGGCTTACCTGTGTCAGGACTGTAACTCGATCGGCGCTAGTTCGACGCATTGTCCGGCGTGCGCTTCGAGAGTTTTGATGGGGCTGGCTAGTGTACTCGACCGCAAAGAAGAGAGTGAGAAATCGAATCTCTACGAGTTTTCCCCGTTGGCAGCTTAGGATTGACTATTTGGCACATAAGGCTGAATCCCCCAGCCTGCCGTTTCTGGCCGACAAATCTACGGCCGAGCACAAATCAAGAAAGTTAGCTCTTCTTTACGGGGAGAGCTTTGCCAGAGTAGTTGGAGAGAGCTGCGGCTTGGACGCGGCCACCCGAGAGCCTCGCCAGAAACTGCGAGAGGCATGACAGGAGCTGGCTGAGCTGCGGCGAGTTCATGATGTTTGGTTCAATCCTGTTTGTTTGCAGACACTCGCTCGTTCTGAGTAGTATTGCGAATGAATGGGAGGCTTTCATGGATCGCCGTGAATTTTCAGCTCTACTTCCAATGCTCTTTGCCGCGCCTGCCCTTGCTGCCACAGCCGAGGCGCAGATGGCTGGGACGCCAACCGCGGCCACTCCGGCTGCATTGCCTAAGCTTGTGTCGGGCCAGTATGTTTGGGGCGAAGCCTCCGGCGCGCAACGGCCGGCGCGCACCTCGCGCCACTATATTACGGGCATGTTGCCGGACAATATCCGGCTAGAGGCGCATGTGACCTTTCTTCAACCCGGCGCTCCGCCGGAGCCGGTCGCCCATCACAAACACTCCGAGATTTGGTTCGTCCGCGAAGGCACGGTTTCGTTGATGACCGCGGGAGTTACGCGCACGCTGAAAGCTGGCGACATGGGACTTTGCATTGCCGGAGACGACCACTCGATAACCAACGCCAGCAAGACCGAGCCTGCCTCGTACTTTGTTCTCAGCGTCGGGCCGCCGGAGTAACTATCGCATAATTGGCAGCAACTGCAAGCGAGCTCGACTTGTCTGTTTACCTTTTAATTAACTGCAGGTTTTTCGAAATATAAAAAGGGGGGGGAGGGGGGGTGCCTTCTCCCCGAGCGCTGTATTCGGTTCCGACCAGAGCGAGAGGTCGGCTTAACTTGAGGGTAACTGAGCGGCTGATAATGATCTGCAAGATGCATTTCACGCGATTGCCGTGGGGCTCGCAGGGGCGAGATCATGGGAGGGCCGGTCAGAGACCGGATATGCACTTCGCACATCGAACACCAGAATCTCAACATCAGGATGGGAATGCGCCGCATGACGCGGCTGACCAATGGATTCTCGAAGAAGTGGGAAAACTTCGAAGCGGACTGTGCGCTTTGGTTAGCCTATTATAATTTCTGCCGGTACGTACCAGCTTGCGAGTGACGCCCGCTATGGAGGCTGGCATCACCGGCCACATCTGGACGATTCAGGAATTGCTGGTATAGAGCGCAGAAAGACAGGGATTTGTACGATCAACCCTCAATCCGATGCAAGAGTGTTACTGACCCAGGCTGCGGGGAGCATATGGTACTCCCTTTTGCATTTCTTCCTGAATCCTATTGGAACGACGAAGACCTCGATCCCACCCAAGAGCAAACAATTGAATATCTAACGCGCTGGCCCGAGGATACCTGGAGAGCAGCCATTGGATGTCCGTCCTGCGGAAAAGTTCTGCCATACGCCCGTCGTGATGTGGATTGGAGTTGGGCTCCCTTTCAGGAGGAAGGACGATATTCTTCCGATACCAAATGCTACCGCATAGAGCTTGAATGCGCCAGAAAAGACTGCCGACTTCCCGCCAAATTCCATACAGTGTTAAATGACCAAATCCCCACCGAGAGCGGCTTGCTCGATAAATTGCATCGCGGCTTTTTTGGAGGAACATGTCCAGCCGGACATGACCTTCTACCGATACCGAAAGAGAGGTATCGGGTGACGCGCATTCTGGATGCAATCCCGACAGATGAAAACTAGGGCGCTTGGAAGTGGACATAGAACACACCTCATGCAATGATTCGCGAACGTGGAGGGCTTGGATGATCGTCGGAATCGTAAGATGGCTGATCTACGCGGGCGAAATCCTCGTCGCCGCCAATCTGCTCACGCTGCTCATAGCGGCTTTCGTGAGGCAGTTCCGAGAATTGGCCGGCGGCCTGCTCTACATGTCCGGCTACGTGTGGGCCATGACCCTGATTGCTTGGAGCGCGGTGACCGTCTACTCGGGGTGGGGCTGGTTTCTAACAATCCTCGGACTGGTGCTTGGGGGTGTTGGAATCGTGCCAGTGGCCTTCTTTTGTCTACTATTTGCTCGACATTGGGCCGACCTCGGGGAACTGCTCTTTCAATGCGCCTTGGCTGCGGTCGGATATATCTTCGGTCCGCGCCTGATGGCGAAGGATTAGCGTTTCCCACTTCAACGCAAATTTCAGAAAGTACCGAGAACCACAAAGCTGCCGTTGCCTTGTATATGGCTTGGTACAATTTCGTGAAGGTCCATTCCACTCTTCGCGTTACCCCTGCGATGGAGGCTGGCTTAACCGATCACGTCTGGATCTTCGTAGAATTGCTCTCAGCTTAGGAGGCTAAAGGTGTCGGACATTCTGATTGATAGGGAGATACTTCGGAGTCTCGTGGAGAAGTATTTTCTGCACAAAGCCCAAGCAACTGCCTATCGCGCAGTTTTTGCTCGTATCTCTCTAGATATTCCTGAACTTGCGGCAACGTACGGGGCCGCGCAAGAAGGCGAACTCGCTCGGCAGCTAGAGGAAACGAAAGGTCTACGTTCTCTGCTAGAGGATGCGTTTGATTCCAAAGCCGACGACAAAGTTCGTGTTCTACTTCGATCTCAATTTCCGCTGCGCTAGTGAACGTCCGCAGCATGACGCGAAGAATATTTCTTCTGCCGCGCTGGCCGCTGGAGGCCCTGATTCTTCTCTCAGTTTTTCCATTCAACCTGCCCGATTGAGCCTTTGCCTCCCTTGCGACATTGTTTTCAGACAGCACCCAAACTACCGGCCGCCGTACCCAAGGGCGGGCGACACCCTATAATAAATAATGGCTGTCTGCGTCCTGAGCCTTGCTGAGGTCACAGGAACGCGATGGCGCGAGTTCCAGCCCGGTGCTTCCCTTGAATGACGTCATTACGATCCGCGGCGCGCGGACACATAATCTGAAGAATATTTCCTGCGATATCCCGCACGGGAAGCTGACGGTGGTCAGCGGTGTTTCCGGATCGGGGAAGAGCTCGCTGGCCTTCGACACTATCTACGCCGAGGGGCAGCGGCGCTACGTCGAGTCGCTCTCTGCCTACGCGCGGCAGTTCCTGGAGCGCATCGAAAAGCCGGATGTGGACGAGATCGACGGGCTTGCTCCGGCCATTGCCATCAAGCAGAAGAACTCGACGCGCAACCCACGCTCGACGGTAGCGACAGCCACAGAGATCTACGACTACCTACGCCTGCTCTACGCGCGCTGCGGCACGGTTCACTGCGTTCATTGCGACGGATTGGTGAAGCGCGACTCGATGGACGAGGTTGCCGAGGCTACGCTGGCGCTGGGCGAGGGGATGCGGCTGAATGTGCTGTTTCCGGTACGCCACGGCGAGCCAGAGCCAGATGCGGATACAAAGCCCATTCGCCGTGTTGTGAAATCCGCGGGCAAGAGTTCCGGCAAGTCGTCCGCAAAGACGCCAAGCGACTCCCCGATGACCGAGGCTCTGAAAGCGCGGCTGGTCGACCTGCGCGCATCCGGCTTTAACCGCCTTTACCAGCAAGGGAGGATCTTCGAGTTCTCGACGCCTGAGTCGCTGCTGGACCTGGACTTCACGCTTCCCGTGTTTGTCCTGTTGGACCGCGTCGTTGTGAGCGCCGACAATCGCGCACGTATTGTCGACGCTGCCGAGACTGCGTATCGCGAGGCCGGCGAAGTCATATTCGAAGAAGCTCCGAAAGACGAGGCCGCTGACCGCCCACGCCACCGCTTCTCCGGAGCCTTTGAATGCAAGAGCTGCCATCGCGCTGGCCGCGAGCCGGAGCCGCGCTTGTTTAGTTTTAATAATCCGTTTGGCGCTTGTCCGCGCTGCCAGGGCTTTGGCAATACGGTGGACTTTGATCTGAACCTTGTGATCCCTGATAAGGGACTCAGCTTGAACGACGGCGCCATCGACCCATGGAACCGCCCGAAATATCGGCCATGGTTTACGGAGTTTCGCAAGCATGCGGCGGAGCTGGGCGTTCCACTGGATGTGCCTTGGCGCGAGATGCCCGAAGCGGCGCGCGAAATCGTTCTTCGCGGCAAGGGAAGCTTTGCGGGAGTCTACGGTTTTTTTGCGCAGATGGAGCGCAAGAAGTACAAGCTGCACGTGCGCGTGATGCTCAGCAAGTATCGCGGCTACGCCGAGTGCCCTGACTGCCGGGGGCAACGGCTCAGGGCGGAAGCTCGTTCGGTGCGCATCAACGGACAGAGTATCTGCCAGGCAACGGCGTTCACTATCTCCGAAGCGAAGGCATTTTTTGACTCGCTCAAGCTCTCGCCTATGCAGTACGAGATTGCAGGACCGATCCTCGAAGAGGTGCGCCAACGGCTCAGCTTTCTCGACGCGGTGGGTCTCGAATATCTTACCCTCGATCGACTTGCCTCCACACTCTCAGGCGGCGAGGCGCAGCGCATTCAGCTGGCTACCTCGCTTGGTTCGCGGCTGGTGGGTGCGCTCTATGTGCTGGACGAGCCTTCGATTGGTTTGCACACTCGCGACACGGCGCGGCTTATACACATTCTTGAAGAGCTGCGCGACCTGGGCAATACGATTCTTGTCGTTGAGCATGACGCGGACGTGTTGCGCGCGGCAGATCACTTGCTCGACCTGGGGCCCGGTGCAGGCGAACTTGGCGGCAAGCTTCTGGCGGAGGGTGGACTCGCGGAGATTGAAGCCAATCCTAATTCACTTACGGGCCGTTATCTATCTGGCCAGATTTCTATACCTGTGCCGGCTCGCCGACGCATTCCGGGCCGTGACAAGCTGGTGTTGCGTGGAGCTACGGCCAATAACCTTCACGCGCTAGACGTTGAAATCCCGCTGGGCATGCTGGTGGCCGTCACAGGCGTCTCCGGCTCGGGCAAGTCTACGCTGGTGCATCAGGTGCTCTATAGGGCCGTGGCGCGTGCGCTGGGACAGAGCGATGGCGCGGACCCATCGGGAGTTTTCAAATCGCTCGCCGGCGTTGAGCGGATCAACGACGTGGTGCTGGTAGATCAGACACCTATAGGTCGCACGCCGCGCTCGAACCCTATCACTTACATCAAGGGCTTCGACTTAGTCCGCGAGCTCTTTGCGCAGCAGCCAGAGGCCAAGCGACTCTCGCTCACGCCGGGACATTTTTCTTTTAACGTGCCCGGCGGACGCTGCAACACTTGCGAGGGCGATGGAACGGTCACCGTCGAGATGCAATTCCTGGCTGATGTCGAGCTGCCTTGCGAGGACTGCAACGGCACACGCTATCAAGCCAAGGTGCTCAACGTCGAGTACAAGGGAAAGAACATTCACGACGTGCTGCAGATGACGGTGAAGGAGGCGCTGCGCTTTTTTGCGGGACAGACGCGATTGCTGGAAAAACTTGCAGTGCTGGACGAGATTGGACTCGGCTACCTCAGGCTGGGACAGTCGGCGACGACGCTCTCGGGAGGCGAGGCACAGCGCGTCAAGCTGGCTGCTCATCTGGCTCAGGTGCGCGCGGCCAACGCGAACGCCAAGCCTTCGCAAGCCAGCCGCGTGCTCTATATTCTGGACGAGCCGACGACTGGCTTGCACTTCGATGACGTGTCGAAGCTGCTGACGGCTTTTCGCAAGCTGATCGACGGCGGTGGCTCGCTGATTGTCATCGAGCATAACCTGGATGTGATCAAGAGCGCAGACTGGGTGATCGACTTAGGTCCGGAAGGCGGTGAAGCAGGCGGGCGCATCGTGGCCGAGGGCACGCCTGAAGAGATTGCGACAAATCTGCTCTCGCATACGGGGAAGTGGCTGGCGCGGGTGCTTTAGTACCTCCGCGGGAAGTTGGTATCTGCCTGCGGAGGTAAAAGCCGGAAATCACGAGCGATGGTGTGCGTCTACCAACCGAGGACGTAGGCAAAGAGCAATGGGGCAACGATTGAGGCGTCGGACTCGATGATGAACTTGGGAGTCTTTTCGCCCAATTTGCCCCAGGTGATCTTTTCATTGGGGACAGCGCCGGAGTAAGAACCATAGCTGGTGGTCGAATCGCTGATCTGGCAGAAATAGGCCCAGAGCGGGACGTGATCGCGACGCAGGTCCTGATGCAGCATAGGGACGACGCAGATGGGAAAGTCGCCCGCGATGCCGCCGGCAATCTGGAAGAATCCCAATGGAGTTTTAGCGGTGGTCGCGGTGTACCACTCGGCCAGCTCCATCATGTACTCGATGCCGGTGCGGACGGTGTGGACCTTCTTCACATCGCCGGAGATGCAGTGGCCGGCGTACATATTGCCGAGCGTGGAGTCTTCCCAACCGGGCACGAAGATGGGCAGATTTTTTTCGGCGGCAGCCAGCAGCCAACTATCTTTGGGATCGATCTGGTAGGACTTTTTCAGGTCGCCGGAGAGAAGGATCTTGTACATGAATTGATGGGGGAAAAAACGCTCGCCAGCCTGATCGGCGCGGACCCACTCCTTGAGCACTTCGTTTTCGATGCGGCGCATGGCTTCCATCTCAGGGATGCAGGTGTCGGTGACGCGGTTCATGTGGCGCGCCAGCAACTTGGCTTCGTCGGAGGGGGTCAGGTCGCGGTAGCCTGGAACGCGCTCGTAAAAATCATGCGCGACGAGGTTGAAGACGTCCTCTTCGAGATTTGCGCCGGTGCAGCTGATGCCGTGAATCTTGTCCTGGCGAATCATTTCTGCGAGGGACAAGCCCAGTTCAGCAGTACTCATGGCGCCGCCGATGGTGACAAACATCTTGCCGCCCGAGGCGAGCAGGGCGTTGTAGGCTTCAGCGGCATCAATCAGTGCCGCGGCGTTGAAATGACGATAGTGATGCTTGATAAAAGAGGCAATCGACGGCATGTCTTCTATCCTTCCCCCATTTTTAAGCTACCACATGGGGATGAAACCTCAGTAAATGCGCGGTGATTCTTGCCCTTGCGGCAAAAAACGACGCGGCAAGGGTAGGGCGCCCAATTTTGTTTCAGTCGTCAGAGGCCGGATCAACCAGTGTCGCTCAGGCTTTCTTCTTCGCTTCGAGTAACGCATTGACCTTGGCCATTACCGGAAAGGCGTCGGCGACGTAGACTACGTCAGCCTTACCGCGAGTCCAGCCGCAGTTGGGGTCGAGCGAGATGGCACGGCGGTCTGCAATGAAGCGCCAGCCTACTACGTGCGGCTCTTCGCCGTGACAGCAAGTGGAGAGACCTTTGGCGTGGCGCGGCGTTGAGCCGGTTTGCCCGATTTGATTCAGATGCGTCAGAAAGGGCAGGACTGGTTCGCCTTCTCCGCCCTGATCGACGAGAGATTTACTGCTACCGAGAGATGCGCTGGTGGCGTGCAGGAAGCCGAGAATCATCTGGCCCGCCTCGGCGGCATGAACCTGGCCGTCGGGCTGTTTTTTGGTCCAGCCTGCGCCGGCTACCAAAAGCATCTTTGCATCGGGACGGATGGTCTGCGCGTCCTGCGCCGGAGAGCGGAAGCCGGTGACCGTGGTGCGAATTGTCGGCAGTTGAACGGCGACCTGCTCGACTTGAGCAGCAGCGGATGGGCCAGCAAAGGCCGCGTGGGTTCCGGCGTCGAGCATCATAAACCAGGGGCGGGCGTCACGGCTAATGACCGCTTCGATGCGCTGGCGATAGAACCATCGGCTGGCTTCGATAGAGTCAGAGCCGCCGAGTGCCGTGATGTGGGTATCGACGAAGCCGCCGAGGCGATGGGCGACACCGGCGGCGATGCGTGCGAAGCGCGAAGTTCCAGGGACGAGGACGATGGTGGCGTTTGCGGCGCGGCAGAGGGCTTCGACAGCAGCGGCGTCCGAGGCATAACGTGCTTGGGCGAAGTCAGCGCCCGAGACAGCCAGCAGGCGCGCACCGGTTGAGGGCAGGGAACTGGCAGCAGCGTTTGCATCGGCGGCCACAATGCCGATGGTCAAGGGTGCAGAGAGCCGCGCTGCTAAATCTTTTCCAGCAGTTACTGCTTCGAGAGAGGCACGTGTAAGGGCGGAGCCAGTTTCGTCAGCATGAGTTAGTACAAGAATAGCTTCCATCATTCGGCTCCAATCCAGGCGACTAGCTCGGCGGCAATTTCATCAGGGGTCAGGTCTTTCACCACGCGCGTGGTGCGCTGCTGCTTGGGCAGAGCTACAGAAAGATAGTGGAGGCCGTTGGTTTCGAGCTTTGCGGCCTTGGCTTTTGCAAGCGCCGGCATAATAGTGCGCATGTTATTCATTCCCACCTGCGGATTGTTGCGTGGTTCGGCGAGATTGCCGGTGGCCCAACCCAAAACGGCCGGCGTTCCAGTGCAGATGGAAACTTGATGCTTGCCGCCTTCGACGCGCTCCAAGACCTCAAAGCTTCCGTCGTCGCGGAGGTCAATTTGGTCGACGCCTTGAAACTGGTCGGTGATGCCGAGGCGCTCGCCTACTAACTGAAGAGTAACTCCCGCTCCGCGCGCAGCTGACTCCCAGCCGCCGAAGAGAAGTAACTTGGAATGGTCGAGGCCGGGCAACACGGCGATGGTATCGGCCAGCGCGGCAGCGGTCGAGTGCGCGTCGGGAAAGCCGCCGATGGGTCCGTCGATGGGAACCAGCTCGAAGGCGACCTTCTGGGCTACAGTCATCATCACCTGTTGCAGCTTGGCTTTGGGGCCGAGCGAGACCAGCCAGAGCTTGCTGCCGGGGTTCTTCGCAGCGAGATTCGCCGCTTCATAAAGCGCGCTTGCGGCCCATGGGTCGAGAACTGCGGGCAGGACCATCTCGTTTTTGAGGCCCGGACCGGCGGGGCCGGTGGTTGGTTCCAAAGTTTGCAACGGATCGGGAACGATGCCCGCGCAAACTACGATGTGCAGTACATTTGTCATTTTTCTTTCTCTTTTCAATCAAATTATTCGGAAATGCCAGTGACCGTGCAACGCCAAACGATTCCCTCAGGGAGAATTAGCTCGAACTCCTGACCAATCGGTACGACGCTCATCCTAGGCGAATCCTTCAAGAGGCGTGCCTGAAAATCTCCCAGTGACAAGGGGGTTTGATAGCTGCCGGAAATCCATGTCCAAGCTCCCATCAACTCTATCTTTTTTCCGTTCAAGACCGCATCCGCGTAGGCCACGTCTTTGTTTTCGTTCTGACCCACGTAATAGGTCCGGGTGTGGATTCCGGAAATATGTACCTTGAGCGGGTAATCTACTCCCTGCTTAACACGTGGAGCTTGCCCATATCGCGTTTTCTGTCCATGGATCGAAGTTGTAGTGCAGAGCAGAAGGAATAAGACGAGAGCCAGCTTCTTCATCAATGCCTCACTTGTTTTGAATCAGCTAATCAACGGGGATTGAGCATTCTCAGATTAGCCCATGCGCTTCAAGACACGAATATTTGATTATTGTTGCGGACTGGGTCAATAGAGATCAATTCTCCGCTGAGTGCAGGCCGCCTGCGCCGGCGTGGAATTCAATGTTGGAGTGAATGCTGTCGGGGGATTGGGCGCAGTTCCAGAGGCAGGCGCCGCAGTGGACGCATTTTTCGCGCTCGAAGGCGGGCACGCCGTTCGGGTTGTCGGTGATGGCTTGGCCGGAGCACATGGCGACGCAGGTCTTCTCCCCACAGGCGATGCAAAGCTGAGGGTTGCGGAAGGTGACGTGATCGGCGAATCCGGGATTGGCCTGGACCTTGCCGCCCATCAAGAGTGCGTCTTGCTGCGAGATCAACAGGCGGCCGTCGAGTGGGACTTCGGGCCAGCCGCGGGCCGAGAGAAGTGCATCGTGGAAGGAACGCCGCTCGGCAAAGGCCAGAGCGACGGCCTTCTTTTGGATCAGGCCCTCGGGCGATTGCGGCTCGACGGGGTGGATCTGCTTGTGTGCTGGAGGGGGCTCGGCGCCCAGCGAAAACTTTCCTTTCGTAAGTCCGGCGAGCGCCATGCCGGCCATGCCTTTGACGATTCCGCCGTGGAAGCCGTTGCGGGCGTTCTCGGCCTCGCGTGCGCCTTGCTCGACCCAGCTTTTGCGGCGGCGGGCTTCATAAGTGGCAGCGAGATTCTCCTGCGTGAAGGACTTGCCGGCGCGGAGGAGTTCAATGACTGATTCGCCGAGTTGGGTTCCAGTGGCCCAGGCCTCGTCCACTCCGGAGCCGGTGAGCATGTTGGTCGAGCCGGAGCCTTCGCCGATGCGCGCGTAACCGTTGCCGCAGAGAAAGGGCTCGCCGCGGCGGCCCGACTCTTCCAGCGATTTCGCACCCCAAGAGCGCAGGGTTCCGTCTTTGAGATACTTCCACAACGCCGGGTGCTGGATGTAGTGCTGCAAATAGCGGTAGGCAGTGCGCGATGGGTCGCTCATCCAGGAAGGGACGAAAATGCCTACCGAGACGAGGCGCTCCGGATGCACGTAGAGGAAGCCGAAGATCTCGGGTTCCGGGTAGCCGAAGGTGTGCCAGACGGTGCCGGGCTGAAGCGGCGAGGGATTGCTACCCGCTTGTCCGATCACGTTGTCTTTGGCCAGCGCTGCTTTGTTCAGGGCCTCAGGGTTTGAGCGGTCTTCTGGCAGCTCGATGACGAACTTCATGCCCAGGGCCCACTCGCAGTGGGCATGGCCTGTGGGCAGGCCGAGCTCATCGTCGATCGCCTGGCCGACCGCACCGACCGGGCCGTCGCCGACCACTGTGAGTTGGGCGCGAACATCCATGCCGGCCATAAAATCGCCGGTAGGCGTGCCGGATTTTTCTACGCCTTGATCGGCGAGGCGAAGTCCTTCAATTTTATTGCCGGAAGGTGTTGCCGCAGAAAAGAGGGGCGCGCTGACCGGCGTACCAGGCCAAATCTGGACCAAGCCTGTGGCCATCAGTTGCGCGCCGACCCACTGATTGAATTGGCCGATGGAGAGTATCAAGCCGTCGTGCTTGCGGAGGAACGCGGGAGTCCAGGGCAGCTCGAAGGCATGGTCTTTCACACCGATGATCGGCCCTAGGGCGCGGAGGACGAGATCGGCGGCGCGCAAGGTGAACGAACGGCGGCTGGCTCCGATGGGGTCGAGCAGATACATCACCCGCTCTTCGCCGACCTCGACGGCCATGGGAATTTCGGCTGGCTTCAGATCGGGAAAGCTTGCGCGTATGCTCTGGCCGCGTGTGACCACGCCGCTGACACCGGAACTAATATCATCAGCCCGCTCGTAGCAGAGAACTTGCAACGGCATGCCAGGCGCGACCTTGCTCACGAAGGCCGGATCGGCTGGATTTTCAGTCCAGGCTTTAGTGAGCGTGGTCAGAAAACCGCCCATGGCCGGACCGAAGCCGGTGCAGGCGATGTCCACTTCCATCGTCTGTCGGTCGATCTCGATTGTTGACGAATCCGTATTAGTTTCCAAGCTCATTCAGATTTCCCTGTTCATTGTCATAATTTGATCCGGAAACTCCCGGTTTAAACCTTGACGCGATTCAACTGCGCCTGATGAAAAGTTATTTCTTCAGGGCAGACAAATTGATTGAACCCATAGTCCCAAAGTAGATCGAACCAAGGATGCAATGAATAGTCCATATCTTCAGAAATACAAGTTTTACAAACTGTAAATCGCATTGGGAACATAATTGTTTCGGAAGTCTTTCCAGGCAATCGAATCAGACCGAATCCTCCCAAAGGAACAGAAATCGAAGAAATGAGAACTGATGCGATGGTTTCGTTCCACTTTCTTCCTCTCTTTGTCCTAGAAAGCCCAAAATCAACGAAAACGAGGTTATCGACTCTGAGACAAACAAGACACTTATCATATCGGAGAGTCTTCTGATCCAGTGCCTCTACTAGCTCTTTATCGTTTCGTGGTTTCAAAAGTTGTTGTTGAGTCTGAAGGGTTGCATTTGTCGGTGGTTCAAGACTCAGCGTTCTTCGTCCGCACTTGTGGCAAAAAACTGATTCCCGGTACAACTCGGTGCCGCAAGCAGGACAATACATTCAACTACCCTCTTTGATAAGGAGCTTGAAATGTCGCTCCGAAACGGGCTTCAGGTTGAGGGCAGGAGGCTTCCGATCGGGCCAAGATACCAATCCATTTCGTTTGATGAACTCACCGATTGCCGGATCGCAGATGTGTATGCAATTGTTCCAAAAGCATTCAGGCAGCGTCTTCGTTATGACTTGACCGTCGACATCAATCGAGATAGTGGGTGTCGAGGTCTTGAAGAATCGTTTGCGGTCGGACTTTAGTACCCCAAGGCCGAATGTTGCGTTAGCCGCGCCCTTGCGACTATTGGTCCAAACCTTCACCTCCATATCGCGCTCCCTTCGACGCGAAGACTCCAACCGGTCACCCACTTTATCACATTACCCAGTTTCATGGTTCGTGGATTCCCACCCTTGTCGCGATGAAACTGCGCCAAGGATGGGGCACCCAGATTGTTGTTGCACGATCAAGCTAGAAGCTGCCTTTACGCGGGATAGTCCAGCGCTTCGGGGATCATCACCTTGCTGACGGTTTCGGCGGCACGATCCTTAGCGAGGCGCGAGCCGCTAAGGCAATTGACCAAATTGTTTTGGAGACGGAGAAAGTCGTTATTGCCGGAGCAGGCGGCGCATGGTCCCGCCTTCAGCGGATGGCTGCCGTCCCCAGCGATCACATCGAAGGCCATGGCGGAGATGCCTGGCATCGTTTCCTCGAATTCTTCGAGCTCGCCGGCAAGAAAACAGTTGGAGTTTTTCTCGTCGTTCCAGCAGGGGTGCTGATTGTAGCCGAAGACTAGCTCGGCGCAGATGCGGGAGACTTCGCCCGCTGCTTGCGCTGCCTGCGTGTGGCAAAGATCGCTCAGGAACTGGACAGTTCCTTCAAGGCCCTCGGAGGCTACCGGATCGCCGGCACCGCGCGCTTCCAGTTCCAGCACGTCAAGAATCTGGCAACGCGCGGCCACCAGCCAGCAGAGCGCATCAGCCAAGGCAAAAGTCACGCCCTGGCGCTGCCCGTGATATAGCTTGTTGCCGTCTGGGTCAGTGGCTTTCTGCAGATGGCTCAGGGTCCACTGCCACATATGCATGGCCGAGGCCAGAGTGCATGCGCCGGTGCCGGGTCGTTCGCTGGCAATGCGCCGCATCTGCGTGATCCAGGTGCGGAACTGGGCCAGGAAAACCTCTGAGGTCATGGTGACGGTCAACTGGCGGCGCTGCACTGCTTCAGGGCCTTCATAGGTGGCTTCGAGTTGGGCGTCCATCCACTTGTTGGCAAGGAAGCCGGGGCAATCCTCGGTGATGCCGTAGCCGCCCATCAGGCTCACGGCTTCGCGTAACAGATTGGTTCCGTGGCCGGTGTTCCAGAGCTTGGTGGCGGGACAGATGACGTTGGCCTCGGCATCCTTCAAGACAAACTGGACTAGAGAGTCGGCTTCTAGCTCGACGCGGCGGGGATCGTTAGACCTGAGAGACAAAAGCTCGATGGCGCGCTGCTCGCTCTCCTTGAGAGCTTTCAGTTCGGCGCGTCCGCCCTGGACACCGCGCTCCTTGAGGATTGCGTTCTTTTGCTTCTCGATGGGATCGAGTTCGTCGAAGAGGCGCGCGGTGGCAAAGCCCAGCGATGTGGCCGCTTCACCGGTGGCCCAGACGTCGACCAGACGATGCAGCGCGTCTTCGCGTTGCTGGATGCCTTGCTCGTAGCGCACCGAGCCGGGCTTGGTGCCTTCGGCTCCACGGAAGCGCCCTCGCTGGTAGCGAATGACAGGCTCGATGGCTGAAAGCAGCTTGGCCGCGGTCATGATACCGACAGGGACGCGCGTGCGGCGGAAGACCGCCTCGATCACTTCGCCGTGATTGAAGTTGGGGACGATGACGCCGTCCTTCACGGTGTATCCGCCCACAATGCGGCTGGCTGGCACTTTCAAATTGAAGATCGGATCGCCGGTCGAGGAGAGCTGGTGAACCAACTTCTTGGTAGGGGTTCCGTGGTCGAAGATGCCTTCATCGGTCTCTTCGAGGATCACCATGCAACTGCCCTTGATGCGCGGGTCGTCGGAGCCGACTGCTGCGGTGACGAAGTTGGCGAAGGCGATGTTGGTGATGAAGCGGCCGCGTTTGTCGACCTGCAGCCAGGGCTCTTCGCCTTGCTTCCATTCGGCTATGCGCATCTTGCCACTCAACATGCCGGTGTCGACGCCTACATAGGGGATTGGCTCCGTCAAAACAAACGCACCGCGCCAGGGCTTGCGATTCTCGCCCGGCTGCGGCGGAGCGGAGAGGCTCTTGTAGCGGTTCACCTGCTCTGGAGTGCCGCGTTCGTGAATGGGCGAGAGAGCGAGAAAACCGGCTAAGCTAGCGGTGGCTGCGCCGCCGTCTACCCAGGCCAACTCGAATGCTGCCAGAGCCAGCGCCAGATTTTTAGGCCCGGAGATGAAGCCACCCTCTTCCGGCTCCATGAAGGCCGCAGTCACGCCCGCGCGGTCAAACGCTTGCATCATTTCGTTTTTGCCCGGAGTCCATTCGTGGGTATTGCGCTCCCCGGCTGCGACAAGGTGCGCCACGGTTCCCCGCGCCACGCCGCGCGCCGACTGCACGAGCATTTGCAAATCGAAACGGTCGGCAAATCGCCATTGAATCTGACGCACCGCGTCCCCAGGGAGGGTGAGCATATTCTTTTCACCGAATACAGCAACTGTGGCCATAAATTTCGTCCTCAAGCAGCGGTCATATTGTGCCTGACCGGGGCTCTCATGACGTGTGACCTGTATCACTTTGGAGTGCAAAATCGCTCTATTTGGCCGAATTTAGAACAGAATCTCTTCCTTTGGTGAAGAAAAGGTCGATCATTGGCCCATTTGCGGAAAGGAAACATTTGAGCTGTGACCGGTGTCACGTGCGACGACGCAAGGCAGACTATATGACGGTACTAGACCGGAAATCCCTCAAATTCCGGCGTAAGGAGCGACACATGAGGCAACAATTAAAGACTGCGGCCCTGGTTTTGCTGACTATGTTGATTGCGGGACCGGCCTTCGCCCAGACGCCCGGTTCAGACACTTACAAGGCCAAGTGCGCCGTATGCCACGGGGCCGACGGACTGGCCAATACTCCGATGGCCAGGATCATGTGGACTCGTTCATTCAAGGCCCCAGAGATGATCAAGGCCAGCGATGCTCAGTTGTTCGACTCGACGAAGAACGGCAAAGACACAATGAAGGGTTACGCCAGCAAACTGACGGATGCGCAGATCAAGGAAGTGGTCGCTTATATCCGCACGTTGCAGAAGTAGCAGCGCGCGTGAGGATTGGCTCAAACGCACGGCGCGAATTGGCAGAGACAGTTCACGGTACCTTCTCTGCTGCGCCGTGAAGGGGAAGGTCTGGAAACGCAAGGAAGGATCAGAGCCGAGATGAAGATTGCTCCCTCGATGGCGCTTACTATTGTTGCGTTCGCGGGAGCGCTTCTGGTTCTCGCTGCGCCGAGCATCGCAAAAGCGGAGACCGATTGCCTCTCCTGTCACGGGGACGCGAGTATGCAGGATGCCTCCGGCCACAGCGTTGGCGTCGATGCTGGGAAGTTTGGCGCTAGCTTGCACGGTAGCCTGAAGTGCGTCGATTGCCACACAACCATCAAGGACTATCCTCATCCGGACCAGGTGATGGCGGTCAAGTGCGAAACCTGCCATGCCGATCAGGCTGCGGGGTTGGCCGGTAGCGTTCATTCCCTCAAAGCCGAGCATCCATGCACCAGTTGCCATGGAGATGCGCACGCTATCTTTCCCAAGGGAGATGTAAGGTCGGCGGTCTATCCGCTTAACGTTCCGCGCACCTGCGGCGCCTGCCATGGCAACGATGCTATGGCGAAGAAGCACGGCTTGCCTAACGTCTATCCGTTGTACCTCGACTCTATCCACGGATTCGCGCTCAGTAATGAAGGGTTGCTGGTGGCGGCAAATTGTCAGAGCTGCCATGGATCGCATCACATTCTGAGCCGCAAGGATCCGCTAAGTCCCACTTACAAAGCTAATATTCCAAAGACGTGCGGAAACTGCCACGCGGGAATTACTACGAGCTACTTGGGCGGTGTGCATGGAAAGGCTGTTGCAGCCGGTCATCTGGATGCGCCGGTCTGCTCGGACTGCCACACGGCGCACGCTATCGAGCAGCCCACGGCCGCGGCCTTTCGCATGCAGTCAACGCCCATCTGCGGAAATTGTCACAAAGATAAATTCTCCACTTATAGGGATACGTTTCACTCGCAGTTGAGCTCGCTGGGCGGCTACGTGGAGACGGCGCGTTGCTGGGACTGCCACGGAGCGCACGAAATATTGCCGGCATCCGATCCGCGATCGCCGATTGCTCCGGCAAATCTGGTGGCGACCTGCGGCCGCTGTCATGCAGGCGCTAATGCCAGCTTTGTGCAGTATCAGCCTCATGCCAACGCGCGCAATCGCAAGCTGAATCCTGCGCTCTATTTTGTGCGCTTGTTTATGAATCTGTTGCTGGCCGGCACACTGACATTTTTTGTGATTCATACCATCCTCTGGCTGATTCGTTCGCGATATGACCAGGTGAAGAGAAAAACAGCAGAAGGAGGGAAAAATGCCTGATCTGGAGCAAGCCGGGGGCAAAAGTGGGGAACAAAGCCGCGCGGGTGGACGCTTCTTCATGCGCTTCACGCGAGGGCAGAGATACCTTCATGCCGTCCTGTTCACAACCTTTCTGGGACTGGCTGCGACTGGGCTACCGATGCGTTTCAGCGAGAGCATCTGGGCGCGGAAATTCGCCAGTGGCGTAGGCGGATTTGGGGCGATCATCTTCTTCCACAAACTTTTTGCCGTGGTGCTGACGCTGGCATTTCTTATCCACGTGAAAGACATCTTTACCCGTGCGCTGGTTCATCGCGAAAAAGGAATCTTCTGGGGATCGACCTCAATGGTGGGCAACTGGAAGGATGTAAAAGACCTCTTTGGCCATATTCGCTGGTTTCTGGGCTTGGGGCCGAAGCCGCAGTTCGAGCGCTATGCCTATTGGGAAAAGTTCGATTACTGGGCTGTCTTCTGGGGCATGATCGTCATTGGATTTTCGGGTTACGCGATGTGGTTCGCTCCTTTCTTCGCACACTTCCTGCCCGGTTGGGCATTGAATGCAGTGCTGGTGATTCACAGCGAGGAAGGGCTGCTTGCCATCCTGTTCATCTTTTCCATCCACTTCGTCAATACTCATCTGCGGCCTGACAGCTTTCCCATGGACATGGTGGTGTTTACTGGCGTCGAGAGCGAGGAAGAGTTCAAGCACAAGCGCACCCAGGAGTATGAACGGTTGAAGGCGCAGGGGAAGCTGGAGGCAAGAGTCGCGGAGGCGCCGGCGACCTGGCTGCTCAATTTTTCTAAAGTTGTTGGGTTCACGGCTATCTTCATCGGACTGCTGCTGCTGGTACTGACTTTGAGCGCCTATTTCAGTTGAGAAACGAGTTCCGGAAACGGAAACCACCATATCGTTTATTTGGCATTGTGATTCCAGTCACTGCGATTTTCTGCGCCAAAGCATCTCCTCGGAGGCGTGAACTCTACCAAGAAGATCCTCACTTCAACGCTCGCCTTAGCGCTGCTTGCCTGGGCCTCGGCGGCCCGCGCCGAGCAAAAGCTCAAAGACAAAGATTGTCTTGACTGCCACTCCGACTCTGCCTTGACGACGGAAGTGAATGGCAAACAAGTCAACTTATATGTGGATGGAGACAAGTTGAAGCACTCGATCCACGGCGATCTGTTCAGTTGCGTGGATTGCCATAAGGATGTGAAGGGGCTGGTGCATGAGAGCATGCCCAGGAAGGTCACCTGCGCCGAGTGCCATGCCGATGCGCAGGAGGCTTACTCGCACAGTCTGCACTCGAAGGCGAGCAAGACAGGCACGGCGGCAGCGGCTAATTGCCAGGACTGTCACGGGGGCGCGCACGAGGTTATGGCTGTCGGAGATGCGCAATCACCGGTGAACCATGACAACATTCCCACCACCTGCGGCCGCTGTCACGGACAAAAGTTTCTGATGGAATCAAACGGAGAGAGCGGTCAGACCTTCGTGTCTTACCAGCAAAGCGTGCATGGGTTAGCTATCGAGAAAGGTTCGAAGAAGGCCGCGGTCTGCACCGATTGCCACGGCGCGCACGAGATTCTTCCGGCCAACGACGCCAAGTCGCCGATCTATAAGTTCAATGTTCCGGTGACCTGCGGCAAGTGTCACGCTGCGGTCGAAGAAACCTTCATCCAGAGCATTCATGGGCAGGCTCTTGCGCGAGGCAATGGGCTGGCCCCGGTGTGTACCGACTGCCATGGAATCCATTCGATCAAGGCGCACATCGACCCCACCTCGTCTGTCTCCGAACAAAACATAGCGCGCACCACCTGCGCGCACTGCCACGAAGGTGTGAGGCTTTCGCAGGAGTTCGGCGTAGCTGGAAACCGCGTGACGAGTTACCTGGATAGTTATCACGGTCTGGCCTCAGAGGGCGGTTCGGCGATAGTGGCAAACTGCGCCAGTTGCCATGGCGTGCATAACATTCTTCCTTCGAGCGATCCCCGTTCGACCATCAACCGTGCTAACCTCGACGCGACCTGCGGCCAGTGTCACAAGGGAGTTACACAGAAGTTTACCTTGACCAAGGTTCACCTGGATGGAAGCAAATCGAAAGATATCGGTTCGGTGGCCGTGCGCTGGGTGAGATGGTTCTATTTGGTACTGATCTTCGCTGTGATTGGTGCGATGTTTCTGCACAACGCGATCATCTGGCAGAGTAAGGCATTAGCGCAACGCGCGATGCAAAATCCCTTGATGATGCGCATGAGTGCGAACCAGCGTTGGCAACATTTGATTCTGCTTTCCAGTTTCATTGTTCTGGTGATTACCGGATTCGCTCTTAAGTTTCCTAACTCCTGGATTGCCGATTTACTGGGCAACGGAAACGGGGAAAAGCTGCGCGGCCTGGTTCATCGCATTGCCGGAGTTATTTTGATCGGCGCCGGAATCTATCACATCTTCTACTTGGCAATGAGCAGAGAAGGACGGCGATTGATTTGCGATTTGGCGCCAATGCCGCGGGACGGATTTGATCTCTGGGCAACGATGCGATATTACCTCGGACTGGGCGGCGAGAAGCCGAAATTCGGTCGCTTCAATTATGCAGAGAAGGCGGAATACTGGGCGCTGGTGTGGGGCACAGCGCTAATGGCCGTCACCGGCATTATGATGTGGGCCAAGGTGTGGGTTGGCAACTTATTGGCGCGCTGGTGGGTGGACGTGGCAACCTCGATTCATTTCTACGAGGCGATTCTAGCCACGTTGGCAATCATCGTCTGGCACTTCTACCAGGTGTTTCTCGACCCCGATGTGTATCCGATGAATTGGGCTTGGTGGGATGGCAAGATGCCGGCTGAGCATTATCGCCAAGAACATGAGTTGGACGTAGCAGCTTTGGCCGAAGCCGATGCACCGCGTGCGACTGGGGATACAGGAGCCGAGGGCCAAGCGAAGCCTCCGAAGGTGTAAGCCGGACAATCGTCATTAGTTAAAGGAGCGGCGCCATTGCTATCCAGTACCTACCGCTTCGCCTGTCGAGAGACAGGGAATTTATCGTCTGTTGATGAAATGAATAATGAGTTTTTGCGGCGAGCGAAAGAGCCGTTCAAACGCTGTGTTTACGCTGGCAATAGATTGCCGATAATTGATTGTCGAAGCTTGATTTTTCGCATGATTTTCTTGACAGTGATTAAGCCGTGATGTACGGTTTTGAAAGCTCGCAGGATACTTCCCCAAAAATACAGGAAATGGACGAGGCATATGGCTCAGGTGCAGAGGCTTTGCGCGTGTGGATTGGCTGCAATGGCGGCGGTTTTGACGATTGGAATAGAAGCCCAGGTGGGCGATCCGGCGACACTGATTCAGGAGAAGCTTGCTTCTCAGATCAAGCTGACGAAGACTGCGGCCGACCGCTCGGACATTGTCACCGCAGGCGACGTTGTGGTGTTGCATAAGGACGGATTGAAGATGTGCAGCTCGACATCCCTTTATGCGTTCCCAAATTCGTATAGCGACGGGGTTTTGTTGGCCAATAACAATACCCGCGCCAAGGATCTCGCGAAGTCTTTTCTGAGAAAGAGTATGCCATTTGGGAGCGGCGCCAACGATGCTGCCGGCAATGGCTGCCCATCACGAAAGTTTGTAGCTGGCGAGAAGTTCTGGATTACGGGAATCGCATTGCAAAAAGACGGAATTGTGGTTAGTACTTTTAGCGATCCCTACAATGACGTTCGCTATTACGGGGAGATCAAGTTTCCGTTTCCGAAGAGTTCAGTGCCGGCGGTCGACGATTTTGTGAAGACAGTTTCCGAGGTCATCACGGTTCAGCCAGCGGACGACAAGGGAGATCAAGCGAACCAAGGCGGCCAGCCGGCGCAGTCGCCTCAGTCCACAGCGGCTCCAGCGCAGATGCAGGCGATTGCGCCTCCTCCGCCACCGGCCGATGCACCGCCGCCGACCATCGCGCTTGGCCAGACTGTGGATCAGGTGACCGCGGCTTTTGGGCAGCCGCAGAGAATGGCGAAGTTAGGGGTGAAGCAGATCTTCTACTACAAGGATATGAGGGTAACCTTCACCAATGGAAAAGTCAGCAATGTTGAGTAGATCGTTCGCGCACCCTATGATGGAGCGCGGACCCCGAACAGGAATAATGAGGATCCGATGATGACGTCAATTATTTTTAGGGCTGTAAGGTATTTGTCCGCCGCAACGATTCTTGCCGCACTTGTTGGCTTTAGCACGATGGCCGGCGCAGCAGACAACAAGAAGGCTTCTGCACCGGCGCCGAAACCTGCCGCGAAACCGGCCCCAAAGCCGGCAGGAGGCTCTGCTGGCGGGGCATCGCACGGAGCCACTTCAGGAGGCGCGGCGTCGCATGGGCCAATGGCCGGTGGCGCGGGCAGCCATGGGCCAACGGCCAATGGAGCCACCACACATACGACTACCACCGGCTCGCACATAGCCACCCCTACGACCAGCGGAGGCACGCACACTCAGACCACCGGCGGAGGTAGACCGAGTAATGCCACACCTTCGAACAATCGCTCAAATATCGGCGGAAGAAACGCAGCCAATCCCAATAACCATTCGGCGATTCACGGCGGTCCCGCGCCCAGGGGAAGCAACGAGCGCGTCACCAGAAACGGCAGCGCAGTGCGTACCCGTCCTAACGGCAGGGTGAGCGACGTGCATGACGCTCGGCGCGGAATGGACGTCCATCACGGGCTGAACGGAAACCGGAGGGTATCGGTTGAGCGCGCCGATCACAGCCGATTTGTCTCCGAGCGGGGAAGGCCCGGATATGTGCAGCGCGGATATAGTTTCCATGGACACGATTTCGGGCGGCGTGCGTACTACTACCATGGTAGGGAATATAACCGCTTTTACCGCGGCTACGGATATCGCGGACTTTATCTGAACGTCTACGCTCCTGGCTTTTACTACGGCCCCGGCTTTTATGGTTGGGCCTATAACCCCTGGGCAGCTCCGATCGTATTTGGGTGGGGATGGGGAGCCAGTCCGTGGTTCGGCTTCTACGGCGGCTATTTTGCGCCCTACCCGGTGTACCCCAGCGCTGCTTTCTGGCTGACCGACTACATCATCTCTCAGGATTTGCAGGCAGCCTATGCGGCGCATCTGGAGGCTGGCGAAGTGGATGGCGCTCCGTCGGCCGCGGGCGCGCCCCCAGCGCTGACGCCGGATGTGAAACAGGAGATCGCGGACGAGGTGAGGAACCAGCTGGCTTTGGAAAACTCCGAAGCGCAACAGAGCGCCCAGCATCAGGATGTGGACCCAGGTTCCAGCGGAATTGCTCGCCTGTTGGCCGACAACCACCCGCATGTGTTCGTGGCTGGAGATGCTTTGGACGTGGTGGATGTCAACGGCCAGGAGTGCGGAATCAGCGACGGCGATGTATTGCTGCTCCAGGGCCCTCCGCCTCCCGACGCAACCACCGCGAACTTAGTGGTCATCGCCAGCAAGGGCGGGCAGGAATGCCAGAAATCCAGCACGGTTACGGTTCAGTTGACCGACTTGCAGGAGATGCAGAACCACATGCGGGAGACCATCGACCAGGGACTCCAGGATCTACAGGCCAAGCAGGGTACGGGGGGATTGCCGCAAGCGCCACCTTCAGCCCAAGCCAAGCCAACTCAGGCTGAATATGCTGCGCTAGCACCGCCGCCGGATCCGAAGGACGAGGCCGATCTTCAGCAGCAGGGGCAGCAGGCTGATCAGGCAGAGAAGGAAGTGACCACCGAAGCAACACAGGACAGCGGTGCACCTGCTGGCGCTGAAGTAACTGCTCCCGCTCCGCCTGCTTCCGTCGAACTTGGTCAGACTCCTGATCAGGTGAAGGCAGCTATGGGCGCACCGACGAGTGTGGCGAATCTTGGATCGAAGGTTATCTATAACTACAACGGCATGAAGGTCATCTTCAAAGACGGCAAAGTGTCTGACGTGCAATAACATCACGGGTCCCGCGCGAGAGCGGATCGGCCATTCCCTCTCGCGCCGGGACAGTGGGAAGTACTTCTTGGCGTGAGGCTCAAAAGGCATGAGACGGAATTTGGTTCCAAAATTGTTTGCTTATAGATTTTATGCGTAGTCGATGGGATGCTTTACGAGCCACTGCTCATCGCGCACACGGCCTATATTTTTCATCGCGCTTCCGGCGACGCTCGCGCTCAGGCGGCGGCTTTCCCAAGCCATGCCCGTAGTAAGCCCGATGGCGCCACCCAGCAAACCATAAGCCAGAGTGACCCCGGCGGATTTCTTCCGGCTGAGCGGATAGGCTGCCAACACGCCAACGCACGCGCCAATAGCGGCGGGCACCAACGCGCTACGAACCGACTCGCCAAGAAAAGGAGTGAGAGGCTTTCCGTTGAGGAATTCTTCCTGGCCCGAACGCGCTCCCTCCATTCCCGAGTCCAACAGCCGCCGGCCATAATCAACATTGGATTTTACCCACTTGCCTACGCCCATGAGACCTCCTAAATTTGTTGTGAGCAGTTTAAGTCTATCAGAATTGCAGAGCGCGGGGATAAGGCCCCATCTCCAGCTAGAGCTGTATGAAAGCGTAATGAAAATCGGGCAAAGACCTGCTCACATCGGGAAGCTGCCCAAGCCCAGCTGCGCGGGCTATCATCGTTCCACTTGATTTTTTTAGAGGATGCGGGAGTAATGCGGATTGCGTATGTGCTCACCTCGCTCGGTGTCGGCGGAGCGGAACGGCAAGTGGTGGCGGTGGCTGAACGGATGGCGGCGCGCGGTCATGCGGTCTCGCTGGTTGTACTTCGCGGCCTTCAGCCTGAAGAGTGGCCCACCACGCTTGATGTCTACCGCGTCGAGATGCGCAAGACTCCCGCCAGCCTTCAGGCAAGTCTCTGGAGGGCGCATCACTTTCTGCGCAGCTTCCAACCAGACCTGATCCACAGCCACACATTCCCGGCTAACATGATGGCGCGACTGCTGCATCTGCTCGGTTCTCTGACGATCAATCGAACGCCGCCGCTCGTCTGCACTATTCACAACGTCTATGAGGGCTCCTGGCCTCGCATGTTGGCCTATCGGTTCACCGACCCACTCAGCCACTGTACCACCGCCGTCAGCCAGGCTGCCGCTGACCGGTACGTGCGGCTTAAAGCCATTCCGGCGCACAAGTGTCAGGTCCTTACGAATGGCATCGATCTCGCGGAGTTTGTTTCCGATCCGAACCGGCGCGCCCACCTCCGAGCAGAGATGGGTGTGCAGGCGGAGTTTGTCTGGTTAAGCGCTGGACGCATCGTGCCTGCAAAGGACTATCCTAACCTGCTGCGCGCCTTTGCTCTCGTCCGCGAGGTTGTTTCCGGTGTTCAGTTGTGGGTTGCCGGAGAGGCGTTTGGGGGGGAGTCCGCAGTTGTTCAAGCCCTGGCTGCGGAGTTGGGCCTGAAGGCTTCGGTCCGCTGGCTGGGGCTTCGCCGAGATATGCCGGCGCTACTCGACGCCGCTGACGGCTTTGTGCTGGCCTCGGCCTGGGAGGGAATGCCGCTGGCCGTGGGTGAAGCGATGGCTATGGAGAAGCCAGTGGTCGCGACCGATGTGGGCGGCGTGCGTGAGCTTGTGGGAGATAAAGGCGTGATCGTCCCGCCTAAGGATCGAGAAGCGCTCGCGTGTGCCATGCTGAACATGATGCGGAGCAGCTTTGAGGACCGGCACAGCGTTGGTCAAGCAGTGCGTGCCCGCATCCGAGCTAGCTTCAGCATCGATGCCAAAGCCGATGAGTGGGAATCTCTGTACCGGAAAGTTATAGATAACAAGAAGTGATCTGCCCAGCGCCTGGATTCATCTCTCCATGGCCATGTTGCGACATATGCGCAGTCGGCAGCTACGCCATAGGCCCGTGATACCCTTATGAGCGATCCAACCAGTTGCTGCGCGGCTGCAGAATTGGTTCAGTGAAGGGCTTGGAGGAAGTGGAATGGGAGGTGCAATGGCTGGTCGTCGAGTGTGCTGCGTCCTGTTAAGTGTGCTTGTGGGCATGGGAGGAGAAATGGCGCAAGCCCAGTCGAGACTCGCGCAGAATGCGGTGCTGACGCTTGATCACGGGTGGCAGTTCCGGCAGGTCATGACCGGCCAGCAGGACGAAAACGGCTGGCTTCCGGCCACTGTTCCCGGCGACGTGCACTTGGATCTGCTGACCAATAAAAAGATTTCCGACCCGTTCTTTCGCGACAACGAATCCAAGCTGCAGTGGATCGAGCATGAGAACTGGGAGTATCGGCTGAGCTTCTCGGTTACTGCGGCTATGCTCGCCCGCTCGCATGTCGATCTGGTCTTTGATGGACTCGATGGCGTCGCCGAGGTTTATGTGAACGGCGCAGAGATGCTTCGCGCCGACAATAGCTTCCGCACCTGGCGCGTGTCTGCCAAAACCCATCTCCACGCTGGCAAGAACCTGCTGCGCGTCGTTTTCCCTTCGCCTATCAAAGCAGCAGAAGAGGTTGCTGCCGGCGATCCCTGGCAAGCCAAGACGAAGACTGCCGCTAAGACATATATTCGCAAGCCTGCCTATGAGTACGGCTGGGATTGGGGACCGCGCTTTGTTACTAGCGGCATCTGGAAGCCGGCGCGCATCGAAGCCTGGGACAAACTTCGCATTGCCGACTTCGCCATTCGTCAGCGCGACGTAAGCAGGGAAGTGGCTCACCTGGACGCTGAGGTTGAGATCGAAGCTGCGAGTACGGGCCAAGCCACGATTAGCATGCAATACTCCGACGACGGCAAGCCTGTGACGATGACGAAGGTGGTGAGCGTTCATGATGGCCGCAATGTTGTGGACGTGCCCATCGAAATTCGTCATCCGAAACTCTGGTTCCCAGCTGGCTACGGTGATCAGCCGCTCTATGAGTTCACCGCACAAGCCCGTACGGGCGGCCAGCAGAGCGAGGAACGCAAGACGAAGGCCGGTCTGCGTTCCATTGAGTTACACCGGCAGTTAGATAAGTGGGGCCGGTCTTTTGAGATTGTTGTTAACGGCATTCCCGTCTTTGCCAAGGGCGCGGATGTGATTCCATTCGATAGTTTTCCCAATCGCGTGACAACTGCGGCGTACCGGCGGATTCTGCAATCGGCCCGCGATGCCAACATGAATATGATTCGCCATTGGGGCGGCGGTTACTACGAGAGCGACGAGTTCTACTCGATTTGCGACGAACTGGGAATCATGGTCTGGCAGGACTTCATGTTCGGCAACGACTGGCAGCCCGGAACCTATGCATTCAAGCAGAACATCGAGGCCGAGGCCGAAGACCAGGTTCGCCGCTTACGCAACCATCCCAGCATTGTGATATGGTGCGGCAACAACGAGACAGAGAGCGCATTCAACTGGACTCCGCGCCCTGGGTTGCCCGCGGATGTTAGGTTCCAGATGTGGCAAGATTACCTGACCGAGTTTAGCGGCATCCTGCCCCGCGTGGTGGCGAGACTAGACGCCGAAACGCCCTACTGGCCCAGTTCGCCCAGTGCCGACTACGAACCGGTTAGCGGTCACTACCAGTCGGGGGACCAGCACGATTGGAGCGTCTGGCATGGGCGCGTTCCCTTTGCTGAGTACGAGAAGCACCACTGGCGCTTTGTAACCGAATACGGGTTTCAGTCATTCCCTGAGTGGCGCACCGTCGAGAGTTTTACGCAGCCGGAGGATCGCACGAGCATATTTACCCCGGTGATGCTGGCGCACCAGAAAAACACCGAGGGTAACTCGATCATTCACGATTACATTGCTAAGGATTATCCGGAGCCAAAGGACTTCGCTAGTTTTCTCTATGTTAGCCAGGTAGTGCAGGCCGAGGGCATCAAGATCGGCGCCGAGCACTTCCGCCGCAGCCGTCCGGAGACCATGGGCTCCATCTTCTGGCAGTTGAACGACTGCTGGCCTGTGGCTTCGTGGTCCTCGATCGACTACTACGGGCGCTGGAAGGCGCTGCAATACTATGCGCGTCGCTTTTATGCGCCCATTCTGGTCTCGCCGCATATCGAGGACGGCGCGCTGAAGGTCTACATCGTCTCCGACAAGACCAAGGTTGAGTTAGGCTCGCTGCGCGTGCGTTTGATGGACTTCGACGGCAAAGTGCTGCTGGAGGAGAACAGCGCCGTGAATGTGGCGCCACTCACCAGCAAGGTCTATCTCGACTGGCCGCTGAAGAAGCTTGCCGATGCGGGCGCGGCTGACACATCTCACGTATTTGTAGTAGCCGAACTCACCTCTGGGGACGCGCAAATCTCGCGCAACCTGAGCTATCTAGCTCCCGTCAAAGAAGTGCATCTGAAAACGGCCAGGCTCAACATTGAAGCTACAGGCGCGAAAGGAAGTTATAAGATTCGCATAACTTCCGCGGTTCTGGCGCGCAGTGTGTATCTGTCCTTCGGAAGTCTTGATGTCGAGCTATCCGACAACTACTTCGATTTGCTGCCGGGCGAAACGGCGGAAATCGCGGTCACCAGCGCCGCCTCTCTCGATGAATTGAAGGCTCAGATGAAGGTTATCTCGCTCACGGATGCCTTCGCCGCAGATGACCGCCCAGCTAGTGTGACGGCGGTCAGAAAGTAGATTCGACTCACAATGCAAAGAGGGCCGGCGCTTTTTGCACCGGCCCTCTTGTGCTCTTCGTTCCTACTGGATCAGAACGAGAAGGTTGCCTGGAAGAAGATGCGTCGCGCAGCCGCACCGGAGGAGAAAATGTTGCCGGCAAGGTTGGCCGACTTTCCAAACTGGCGACCTGGTCCGTACAGTCCCGTGGTGGGATCAGGGGTGGAAATTACGCTACCTACCGGCGTTCCGTAGTCGATGTCATTGAACAGGTTGAGTGCCTGAGCGCTGAAGGTCAATGCGTATTTGCGGTTCGTGTTAGAGGGGCCGAACATTCCACCCGGACCGCCACGACCACCGCCACCGCCCATACCAAATCCACCGAAGCCGCCGCCTGGCCCTCCACCGCCGGGTCCACCGCGACCACCACCACCACCACCACTTGGATGTGGTCCTCCTGGCGGCGGTGCGCCGTTGGTCTGACTGTTGACTGACACCAGTTTGGGTCCAATGCCAAAGGCTCGACTGACGCGCAGATTGACCGCCACCGCTGCCGGACCGTTGCCTAGATTGATCGGGATTGGCGTATAGCTTTGTCCTGGCACTGCGGGATCTGTGTTCAGGCAGCCAAAGGAGGTTTGCGCGTATCCAGATGTGGGACTCGTACAGTTTGACTCGGCGGCAAGCGAAGGCCGGTCGTTAAAAAAGTTGTCGCCCGTCAGGTCGTTGGTGGTCACAATGTTGAAAGGCTTACCCGACTGCGCGATCAGAAATGGGTTGAAGCGAAGACCCCACGGTCCCTGGTAGTTGGCCATCAGGAAGACCATGTTACGCGAAGCAAAGCTGGCGCGGCCGTAGTCCTGGCTGAGGTTGTAAGCGTTCGAAGCATCTGATCCGGCTCCGCCGTCCGAGTCGGCGGCGGTCAAGTTATAGAAACCCATCAGACTGAAATTGGGCGTGAAGTGCGCGTTGACATTGACGATTAACTGGTTCTGCTTGAAGACAGCCTCGGAATAGAACTGATCCACTATACCCCCGGGATTAGGCCTGGCTGGGGGTACTATCGGGGTAGAGGAACTGGTCAGATACGCATTAGAGTCGCGGGTGACGAACTGGTGAACACCGAACGAGTGCAGGTAAGTGGCGGTGAGCGTCATGGTCTTGCTCATCTGTCTTTCCAGACTGGTTCCATATTGCTCAGTGTAGGGCGAGTGATAGTGAGGCGCGACCTGGACAACCGTTCCTGTGCTGGAAGTGGACGTGCCGCACGGGGAATTTGTCTGGTTGAGGAAACCGCTGATGCTGGCTGCGTCAAAGCAGGTCGGGTCGGTAAAGGTGGTCTGCTTCTGCCCAGTGCCGTTAATGTTGAAGCGCTCGGCCGAGAGTAGATTGCTTAGTTGAAATCGGTCATAGAAGATGCCGAAGCCGCCGCGCAGCACGGTCTTGGCTTGTTTGGCGTTCCTATGGCCATCAAGGGCATAGGCAAACGAGGCACGTGGTGCCCAGTCGTCGTGATCCGCGATATGATTCTGCGACTCCCAGCGCACACCTCCTGAGAGGGTCAGGTTTTTGTTGGCTTTCCAATCATCCTGGAAGAAGAGCGCGGCGTCGAAGACATTGGCTAGAGCAGCTGGCGGGCCCGTGGTATAGGTCAACTTAGTGGGAACGCAACCTCCCTGCTGGGTGGGCGGGCAGGCAGCGGCGATTTGCGCTATAGTCTCGTTGGCAGCCAGGCCGTTGAACGTGTCCACATACGCGGTGACGGAGGGAAAAGTAAAACTGCCATTGAAATTCGCATCCGTGGAGTTGGCATCGCGATTGTCGCGCAGTCGAGTGCCAAACTTGATGGCTTGAGCCCCCAAGGACATGGTGGTAATGTTTTGCAACTCCAGGTGGTTGGTGTGATCGTTCGACGATTGGCCCGATTCGCCGCCGCCGGAAAAGGTCTGTGGGACGGAGATCAGCGGTGCCGTGCTTACCGGCGTCGTAGACGAGTAGTCGCGAAGATACTGGAAGCGGGTTTCATTCACTATATGTTCGTTGAGGATCCACGAATCGCTCAGTTGGACTGTGCTCTCGGTGGAGGTGGTATCGCTAGACTGAGTGGGCAGCGAGGTCGAGCCAATCTGACCGCTCTGCGTGTTGCGGTAGAACTGATAACGCGCCGTCAGGGTGTTCTTCTGACCCAGTTGCAGATCGATGCGCGGCGAGATATTGGTCCGTGTCTGAGGGTTGAAGAGCCCGCCTGAGAGAGAGCCAATCTCACAAGTGCCATTCGACGGCTGTCCGCATGGTTGGCTGGGATCGGATACCAGGACCGGAGCCTGCACAAGACTGTACACGCTGTCGTTCTGGTTATTGCGTTGCTCCACACTAATGAAGAACGATGCCCATTTGGAAAGAGATCCGTTCATTGTGCCATTGAACTGGAGGCTGTGATAGGAGGGCATGATCTTAGTGAAAGGATTGCCAGTATTGAATACGTCGTCGTTACCTTGCGCGAAGAACTGGCCGTGCAGTTTGTCGGTACCTGGCTTGGTGAGAATCTCGATGCGCCCGTAACCAAGCCGGTCGAACTCGGCCGAAAACGGATTCTGGTTGATACGAATCTCGCGAATTGCCGATTTGGGCGGCAGTTGCCCGCCGGTGAAACCGTCAATGTAAATCTGTCCACCGTTTGGTCCAGCCGAGGGTCCGGCCAGAGCCGTCAACTCATTCGACAATTCGTCGGGATCGTCAGAGAGCGCCTCAAGGTCCTTGCCTTTGAGGACGATGGCGCTGGCGTTGCCGCCTGCCTCTACGTTGACCGTGGGCGACTCGTCGGTGACCACCACACTTTGCTGCTCGACCTGCAAAGCCATGGCAATGTCCACATGCTTGATTTGTCCGGCCATAAGCGGAATAGTCTGCGAAGTAAAGGGGGCAAAACCGGCAAACGCGACCTGCACAATGTAGCCGCCTGGCACGAGGCCGTTCACAACATAGTGGCCGGTCGCGTCCGCGGTTGCCTTGGCGACAGCCTTGCCTGCCGATGAGACGATCGTGATCGTCGCGCCTGGAATCATCGCGCCCGTAGGATCGGCGATATTCCCGCGCAAGGTGGCTGTTGCAGCTGGAGTTGCTGAGGGAGCAGTGGTTGTCGTAACCGTGGGAGGTGCTGGGGGCGCAGCAGGAGTTTGCACTTGCGCTGCGACCGCGCTGGCCATGCCCAACGCAATGATAATCAAAAAATGAATGAAGCAATGCAATCTTGAGTACACGTATCCCTCGCTTGTTTCTGCTTGTTATGTGTGGATCTATTGGGCAACGTCAGGTGAGCCGGTGTTCATGCTCCAGTTTGAAAGCATGTTTTGGCTGGCCGCGGGCGCCTCAAGCAGCGGCTCAACTCCCGCCAGCAGCGTGATGGCCGTGACCTCGCTCGTCCCGTCGGTCGATACCAGCATTACGGCCTCGCCTTTTTTCAGATCGCCGAGTTGAATGGTCGGCGCACGATTCAGCATCTGCTGCGGATCGCCGCCTCCGCCGCCCTGTCCGCCGTTTTGTCCGCTGCCATGCTGCATTGGCGCCGCACCGCCATTGGCTGCCTGGGCATTTCCACCCGCTGCACCAGAGCCGCTCGAAGTGCCTTTCAGCCGCGCCGCCAGCATCTGCGCCATGCGATCCGGCAACTGCCGCATCTGCGCGTCGGCAGTGATGTGGATAGTGACCGGTTTTTTTGTCGCAAGATCTTTGACAACCAGCGTCGAGGTCGCCGCATCGAGGTTTGCGATGGTTCCGGAGATGTTGCGGAAGCTGCCCGAGACGACTTCTTCGGCGGCAATCTCTGTTCCGTCTGCATTTTTTTCCCCACGCGCCCGTAACTGATCTCCAGAATGGATCGCATCGATCGGTGCCGGAAGCGCTGCGTCAAAGCGCACCGAGGCCGGAGCATAACGCTTGAGGATCGTGGTCTTGGTAGTACGCACGGTAATCGTCCTGGCTGTGGCTCCAGAGCCGCTAGTCAATACAATGACGCCCGCTGTGGCATCGACGCTCTTGACTAGTCCGCCCACACCACGTTGCTGCCAATCCTCGCGATCTTTCTGCTGCTTCGCCGCCACGTCGGCCTGTTTGATGGCCACAATCAGTAACGCTTGAGTAGTGCCGGCAGGCGCGCTGGGATCGAGTTTCACCAGCGTACGGTCGCCCACGGCCAGATCGCTGAACTGAATCGTCTCGGCCGTGCTCAGATCCTTTTCGCCCGGAGCGATGCGTTTGATCGCTGCCGTCGATGGAATCTCCACGGGGTACGTCTGACCCTGGTCGGTCTTCACCGTGAGCCTGTCGCCGTTGATGGCCGTGATTGTGCCCACAAATCGTGGGGACGCCTGCGCGCCGGCCAGAACCGATGCAGTTAAAAAGATCATGCCAACGAACTCACGCGCGATCAAACACCGAAACCAAATCTTCATCTTGCTCTTCATAAGCTGACTCTCCATCAGTCAACGCCGTACGGCGTCTGGGACGGAAAACATCCTCACTGCTTCGGTAGACGAATCAGAGTGGCAAAAGGTTGAATGTGTCATTCCAAAGTATGGACAGGGCTACCGTGAGACCCGGAATTCCGTCAAAATGGCTGATATTTCGCGATTTTCTATTGCGGATTCAATTCTGTCTCAGCTCGGCCGTCTCCAGAAAGGCATAACTCCCCGACGGCGTTGGAACCACGTGCGTCAGCCGTCGATTGTGGACCACGACCGTATCTCTGTACCAGAGGTTGATGGCCGGCAGATCGCGCGCGAGAATCTGCTGCGCCTCGATGTAATCGTCGCGCCGCTGGGTGGTGTCCGCGCTCTGGGTCGCGCCAGCAAGCAACTGGTCCAAGCGCGGATTCGAGTAATGGCCGCGGTTTGCGCCCTGGGGAGAAAAGCTTGTTGTCGCATAAGCGTAGGTGAAGATGTCCGGCTGCTCGTTGCCGCCGATCCAACGCAACGAAGCCATCTGAAACGCGCCACGGCTCACGTCGGAGTAGAAGGTGGCAAATTCGTAGCTGCGCAAGTCGAGTACGATGCCAACCTGCGCCAGTTGCTGCTGTAAGACAGCGGCAACCAGTCGAGCGCCCTCATCGGTAGAGGTTTTCATCGTCAGATGAAAGCGCACGCCGTTCGTGTCGGGTTTTCGCCCAGCTTCATCCAGCAAATTCGCTGCCCGCGCAGGATTGAAATCGTAATGCGCAACGTCATCAGTGAAAGCCCAATGGCTCTTGGGTAACAGACTTTCCGCCGGCTGCGCATGTCCCTGCATAAGCGTCTGTATGATCAGTTTTCGGTCTATGGTGCAAGCAATTGCCTGCCGCACCCGCACATCTTTCAAAAGCGGATCACGCAGATTGAAGCCGATGTACTGAATCTGTGTGCCAGGTGAGTCCTCGATCTGGAGATTGGGTCGCGTGGCCAGGACGGCCAACGAATCCATGGGCAGGGAATTGACGGCCACATCGCCCGAGCCTTTTTCGAGTTCCAGCGACTCGGTAATCGCGTCAGGCACTACGCGAAAACGAACCTTCTGAATCTTTGGCGTCGCGGTCCAACTCATCGGATTGCGGTCAATCACTACGTCCTGATCGATCTGCTGACTTACGAAGCGAAACGGCCCTGTGCCTATAGGATGCCGCCAGAACTCGCGCCCGCTTCCGTCGGGAACAATGCCGAAGGCACCCGTTGAGAGATTTGTGAGTAAAAAATTATCCGCGTGCTTCAAATGAAAAACAACTGTCCGCGCATCCCTAACCTCGATCGTTTCCACCGATGCATAAGAGGCAGCTTTGGGCGAGATCACCTGGCTCGTGCGGATCGAGTTTACGGTCCAGGCGACGTCGCGCGCCGTCAGCGTGCGGCCATCGTGAAATTGAACTCCACTGCGGAGATGAAAAACCAGCGTCAGCGGCTCCGGCTGCTCCCAACTCTCGGCCAGTGCGGGTGTGAAATGAAAGCTCGCATCGCGCGCCACCAATCCATCAAATAGCAACTCGTCAATATGCTCCGATTGTGCGTCCGTTCCGACGCGCGGATCAAGGCTGGTGGGGCTACTTTCAATCAGAAAGACGACCGTCCGCGGATCGCGCGGCGCTGAGTGGCATCCTGCGAGCGCTATCAACGCGGCCAGGGCGAGTAACTTACGCATAGGTCACCTGTCCCAGGATTGCGGGTCGTGCAGCACCTGTTGCCTTGAGCACATTTCCCGGCAGATGATGCCATGTTTGCCAAGCCAGCAGCGCAAAGGCCGTAGCCTCCTTGGCCTCGGCGGGCAAGCCGAATTGCTCGCTTGAAGCTAGCTCGCAACCAAGCGGCTCGAGTCTTTGCGCCAGCATCGCCATCAGCGTTGCATTGCGCGCTCCACCACCAGAAACGATGTAGTCCACTCGATGGCCCTTCATTCCGCGCTGGACGAACGCTTTGTAACTATGCGCAATCGTTTCGGCTGTCAGTGCCGTAGCTGTGGCCAGCGTGTCTTCAGGTTTGTTGCTATGCCGCCGACAGGTCGCGAGAAACTTCGCCGCATACTCTCGTCCAAACTGCTCGCGGCCCGTAGTGCGCGGCGGCTTGAGTTTGAAGTAAGGATTGCGCAGCGCTGCTGTTAGCACCTCGACCAGCACGGTGCCGCGTGCAGCTAAGACGCCATTGCGGTCGAAGCGTTTCCCGAAGAGCTCGTGCGCCAGCCAGTCGATCACCATGTTTCCTGGACCCGAATCGAAGGCCGTTACCGCGTCTGCTTCTGCCCCGGCGGGAATTGCCGTCAGGTTGGCGATGCCGCCAATGTTCTGCAATACGCGCCCGCGCTTCCGGTCGGCAAAGAGCACGTAATCGAGCAGCGGAACCAGCGGCGCCCCTTGACCCCCGACGAGCATATCCGCAGGCCGAAAGTTCGAGACCACGGGAACGCCTGTCGCTGCGGCAATCACCGCTGCCTCGCCTAACTGCCAGGTGCAGCCGAAACGCCGTCCCGCATAGTTTTCTAGTCGCGCCTGATGATAGAGCGTCTGTCCGTGGCAGCCGATAAGGTCGAGTTTCACCGAGTGTCGGTGCAAGGTCACGCTCACCGCTTCGGCGTAGGCGATGCCCAGCCGCCAGTTCAGACGCGCCAACTCCGCCGTTGATGTCGCGGCTGCGTTCATCGCTGCCAGCACTGCGCGCCGCAGTGGGGCCGGATATGCGAACCCTTCGTGAGCAATCAGTGTAAGTTTGGGATTCTGCCTGCCAGATGCGATACGCACCAGCGCAACGTCGATGCCGTCGGCCGAGGTTCCGCTCATGATGCCGGCCACCGTCATGGTCTTCACGTTCATGCCGACTGCCTCTCCTGGTGCTTCGTCACCGTTTCATGAAAGCGTAGAATCCGCCCTCGCAGCGTTTCGAATTGCCTGGCTGTTAGCACCGACGAAACGCCGCGTGCAAACAGCTCTCTCCTCCGCCGAACCATCTGTACTGCACGTCCCGTTAGCAGCCTCGAAAACGCGGCCGACCGCTCACCCTCGGCAATCAGCGCTTCATAAGCACGGAGAATCAGCTCGGGACTGTGGCAGATTTCGAGCATATCCATCCCCGCTCGAATAGCCGTAATCGTAGCTTCTTCGATGGGCATAAACTTCAAAATCCCACCCATCTCCATGTCGTCGGAGAAGATGATTCCCCAATAGCCAAGCCGCTTGCGCAGTACCGTCGTGATCCAATAAGGCGATGCGCTCGCTGGCCGATTCTTGCCTGGAGTATCGGGATAAGCCGCGTGGTTCACCATAATCATTGGCAGCTCGTTGCGCAGTTCGCGGTAGGGAGCTATGTCCTTCCGCCATAACTCGCGACCACTGCGCCGGATTATCGGTGTCGCTGCGTGCGAGTCAAGCGCGCCGCCGCCCAGCCCAGGAAAATGCTTGGCGCAGCCCACCACACCATGGGCAGCCAAGCCAGATAGAAAATTACGCGCATAATCAACCACTCCTTCAGCAGTCATGGCCGCTGAGCGGGTGCCCAACACCTCGGTCGAATCGGGCAGAGCCAGATCGACCACCGGTGCCAGCGTCGTGTTAAAGCCGAAGGCTTTCACGCTGCGTGCGATCAGCTCTCCTTGTTCCCGAATCAGCGCGTCGCGCCCCGTTCTCCTCGCTGCCTCGGCAACAGCGTGTGCAGACGGCATTGGAGCGAGCGCATCTCGCAACCGGTCCACTGTTCCGCCTTCCATGTCCACGCAGCGAAAGCTATTCTCTGCACACAAAGCCGTGGCCCCGGCTAGAAGCCCCCGCGTCTGCCGCACATCCACGATGTTGCGACGGAAGAGAATGACCCCCGCGGGCCGCACCAGCTTTAGCCATGAGCGTTCCAGGCCGGTGAGTTCAACGCCCCCAAGCCCCACCACGAGCAAACTTCCCGCTGCCCGATGCAGATTCGTTTTCATCCCTTGTCCTTCAGTTCCTGCTGTAACTCTTCCAGCAGATTGAGTGCCTGCAACGGCGTCAGTGCATTCACATCCGTCGCCTCGATGCGATCCACTATACGCTGCGACAGCGGAGTAAAGATGGTCAACTGCACGGGCTCGGCCGTCGTCTCCACCTGCACGCTCTGGCGTTCCTGCTTCTCATGCTGGCGCAATACGTGCTTGGCTCGCTCGATGACAGCGGCTGGCAGGCCCGCCAGTCGCGCCACCTCGATGCCATAACTCTTGCTCGCCGCGCCCGGCTCGATGTTATGCAAAAAGACGATCCCTCCTGCGCTCTCTTTTACGCCGACGCGCAGATTCCGCACTCGCGGCAACTTCTCGGCCAGCATCGTCAGCTCATGGTAGTGCGTGGCAAAGAGCGTGCGCGCTCCGGTCTCGGCATGAAGATACTCGACCGTCGCCCAAGCCAGCGAGAGCCCGTCGAAGGTAGCCGTCCCGCGGCCCATCTCATCCAGCAAGATTAACGATTTATTTGTAGCAGTATTTAGAATCGTTGCTGTTTCCGTCATCTCCACCATGAAGGTTGACCGTCCGCGCGCCACATTGTCACTGGCCCCGATGCGTGTATAAATGCGGTCCACGAGGCCGAATCGCAAACTTTCCGCCGGCACAAAGCTGCCCATCTGGGCAAGAAGAACGAGCATGGCTGTTTGACGCAGATAAGTACTCTTACCACCCATGTTAGGTCCAGTGATCAGCAACAGACTTGGCCCATCGCCCGCCGCATTTAGATAAATGTCGTTGGATATAAATCTTCCCTCGCGAGTCTCCTCCATCCACTGCTCGATCACTGGATGGCGCGCAGCCACCGCTTCGATCACTGGCTCATCCGCAAGCCGCGGCCGCACATACCGCCGTCCCGCAGCCAGATGTGCGAAGTTCGCGAGCAGATCGACCTCTGCCACTGAGGCTGACGAGCGCCGTATCCTTCCCGCCGCCTCCAGTACAGCGCGTCGCAGCTCGGCAAAGAGCCGTCTCTCGATCTCGATTGAACGCTCGTGTGCGGTCAGAATCTTGCGCTCATAATCCTTCAGCTCCGGCGTCGTAAACCGCTCCGCATTGACCAGCGTTTGTTTGCGCTCATAATCGGCCGGGGCCAGTGCCAAGTTAGCCTTAGTTATCTCGATGTAATACCCGAAAATAGAGTTATAACGCACTTTCAGAGAACCTATCCCAGTCCTCTCCCGTTCTCGCTCTTCGATGGCCGCAATCTGCTGCCGCCCGGTGGTCGAGATCGTTCGCAGCTCATCGAGCTCGGCTTCCACGCCTGCTGCAATCGCTCCGCCATCCACCAGCGTCAACGGAGGCTCCTCGACCAGTGTCGATCGAATGCGCGACGTCACATCCTCAAGCGTATCCAGCCGCTCAGCTAACTCGTGCCAGCGCGCCGCACGCATCGCATTGAGCGCCGTCTTCAGCCCCGGAAGACGGCTCAAACTCGCCGCCAGAGCCCGCACATCCCGTGGACCCGCCGAGTCAAGCGACAGCCTGGCCAGCAATCGCTCCAGATCCAACAGCCCAGAAAAAGCTCTCCGAATCTCCTCGCGCAGTACCAGGTCTGCATACGCCTCGCCGACAGCTTCATAGCGCGCGTCTAGCGCCTCGGCATCCACCAGCGGGCGCAGAATCGTGGCTCGCAAGAGCCGCTTGCCCATTGGCGTCTGGCACGCATCGAGAGTGTGAAAGAGTGTTGCACGATTGTCCTGGCCCATGAACAGTGGCTCAACGAGCTCGAGGTTGCGTACCGTCACCTGATCTAATTCGAGCGCCGTCGAGTGCTCCTCGAATCGGAGGCTATCAATGTGGAGCGCCTCGTTCTTCTGCGTCGTTCGCACATAATGCAACACCGCTCCAGCAGCAATCGCCGCCGCCGGATGACCGGTGAGCCCAAAGCCTTCGAGCGAACGTACATTGAGTTGCCGCTCTACCAGCGGAATGGCAAACTCCCGTGTCCAGACCCAATCCTCCACGCGAGTTCGCGCCGGAATCCGCTCAAGCTGTGCAGGCAGTTCCGCGCTTGCGGCCAGCAGTACCTCGCTCGACCCCGCCTTGACAATCTCGTCTGTTGCTTGTTGCCGCGCTGCTACACCTGAAAACTCCGCAGTGCGAAACTCTCCGGTTGATACGTCCAGCAGAGCCACCGCGCACACCATTCCTGCCTGGGCATTAGCCCCGTGCCCGTCCCCAACCTCGAAATACGCTGCAAGAAAATTATTCTGCTCCTGCCCCAGCGCCGCATCGAGAGCCGTTCCCGGCGAGAGCACCCGTGTCACTTCTCGCCGAACTATCTTCTTTGTGAGCTTGGGATCCTCCATTTGGTCGCAGAGAGCAATGCGGTAGCCTTTGCGCAAGAGGCGCGTCAGATAGCTCTCGACCGCGTGGTAGGGAACCCCGCACATTGGCTGCGAGCGCTCGCGGTCCCGCGCCGTCAGCGTCAATTGCAGCTCCCGGCTCACCGTTACCGCATCGTCGTAGAACAGTTCGTAGAAGTCTCCCATGCGAAAAAATAGCAGCGCATCAGGATTTTCTTTTTTGGCCGCTGTCCATTGGCGCATGAAAGGCGTCAATTCAACAGGAGTCTTGGTCAGAGGAGCTATTAGCGGGGAATCGGGTTGAGTGTCTTCTTGAATCACGTTGGCTTTAAGAGTATCGCGGCGGGATGCCAACGCGGTAGACCTGTTCGGCGAGCCGGCTGTCGAGCGTTTCTCATCCAGCTGCTAGCCTTAGGTACGGGCGAAAGATTACACTCTAAACAAGTGGACGATGTTGCGCTCTCACTGATGACTTCCGCTTACGGATGCCTGTAACGCATTGATTTTACACGAGTAGGAAGAGATGGAACAATTCCCCAGTAACCACCCAAATTCCGGTCAAGCCGCTGCGCCCGGCGCTGAATCGCAGGCTCCTACGCCAGCGCCGTCGCCAAGAGCAGACGGCATGGGGCTGTGGCTGCGCGATTTGCTGGTCGCAGCAGCAGCAGCGGTGCTGATTATCATGTTCCTTTATCAGCCGGTGCGCGTCGAAGGTACCAGTATGTTGCCGCGTCTGGAGGACGAGGATCGCCTCTTCATTAACAAGTTCGTCTATCGCTTCTCGGCTATCGAACGGGGCGATGTAGTGGTTTTCCATTATCCGCGCGATCCGTCGAAAAGCTACATTAAACGTATTATCGCTGGGCCCGGCGACCGGCTGCGCATCGATCACGGCACGGTCTGGGTGAACGGCAAGCGGCAAATTGAGATATACGTTCCCGATGAGTACCGGGACAGCCGCTCCTATGCCGAAATCGTCGTTCCCGAGGATATGTACTTCATGATGGGCGACCACCGGTCAATATCCTCCGATAGCCGCGATTTTGGGCCTGTGGAGCGCTCGCTTATTTACGGAAAGGCCGTTTTCGTCTATTGGCCGGCACGCGATGCGGGTGTGGTGCGGTAAGGCGCGCCCGAAACCGCACAGAATCCAGTCGCCGCGATCTCTTCAAAGCTGCTAAGATCGGTAGAATTTATCCCCTCGGATATTTAATCAATCCCACTCGAAAAATAAATGACTTGAAGAAAAAATATAAGCGCATTCTACGAAAAAATACGGAGCCTGTTCTGCAAATTCTTCGCAAAAAGACGCTGTTAATCGGACTCGAAGCTCGGGGTGCGAGGGAGATAAATTTGCCATTCCGCATTAAAAAACTCAAACAATAAGAACGATTGAGAAGGCGGGTAATGGCTATTGAAAATCCCTTCTGGGCCGATAACGCATTTGACTGCATACGCGGCTTTGCGCATTCGTCAACCCGATTAGAGTCCCTTGCTCTTTAAAGGTTCTTCGCGAGGTCCCGCCGTGCCGATGCGAGGTGAGAGCGGATGAGTAGTGAACGCCCAAACGGGCATGGCGAAAGCCGCAAGGCGAAGCGAACACGTGTCCCAACTCCGCAAGCTGAACTGGACCGAAGACGCACCTCAATCGATGTCGAGCGCTCTGGAGACTGGATGCCCGCGGACGAGTTACGAGGTATGGCGCAAGGTGCTTTAGAGACAGGCAACGATGTGACTGTGAATGTCTGCAACCTTGGTCACCTCGATGCGAGTGCGCTGCAGATATTGTTGGCGCTTGAGACGGAGCAGAAGAAGCGTGGAGGGAATCTCGAACTTGCGAATGCATCTCTGCATCTGCGGCAATGGTTTGAATATGCCGGAGTGGCGGACCATTTTTCGATGACCGACCGGAAAAGCGATGAATAGGGTGATCCAGAGCCAACCGGGCGACGACGCGTCAAGCGTGCCTCCGAGCATTGCTGGAGACGCGGCCGGGAATGGCGCGGAGGTGGAAGCGGAGCTCGCCCAGTACCTGCCGCATTTCAGCCGGATGAGCGAGCAGCTGAAGCAGACCTCGTCGCAAATCGAAAGTTCCGTTGTAGAGGTCTGCAATAGCTTCCAGGGAATTGCTCAACGGGCAAAGCAGACCGTAGATCGCACGACGAGTTTTCTTAGCCGAGAAGGCGACGGGGGTTGCAATGATCGGTCGTTCGAAGGGCTGATCGAGAATTGCAGTGGCACTCTGGTCAAGATACTGAACGTGACAGAGGAGGCTGGTGAGGTTTCGCGGCGGGCCATTGAACGTATCAGGCAGATGGACAAAGCCTCGCAGTCAATCAGCGCCGCGATTCAGCAGTTGGAGCAAATCGCCGGAGGAAACAAGATCCTGGCTCTGAATGCTCGCATCGAGGCGGCGCGCGCGGGCAGTTATGGTGCGGGATTTGGGGTCGTTGCAATGGAAGTGATCTCGCAAACCGAAAAATCGCAGAAAGTGAACGCGCAGGTGAGCGAACTGATTACGAACCTGAGAACGCTCGCTGGATCGACGTTGGACGACCTGAAGCGGATGAATGACAAGGACCGGCAACGCGTGGAGCAATGCAAACACGAGGTGGATGAGTCACTCAGAGACCTGCAGGGCGCTCACGGCGAGATGAAGAAGATGTTGACTGGCATGACAGAGGAAGGGACACTGCTGGCGAGTGACATTGGAGCGGCGGTGCGCGGTTTGCAATTCCAGGATCGGACCAGCCAGCGGATCGCTCACGTGGTTGAGGATCTGGATACATTGCGTACCAGGCTGGCAGCTCGCTTTGGCGACGGGCATCTTGCGGAAGCTGCTTCTGATAAAGGATTCAGTTCTTACACAATGCACGAAGAGCGCACAGTTGCCGGTATCGGGGGAACGGAATCCGGCGCCGGTGATGTTGAATTGTTTTAATCGCAGAAGAAAGACCACAGCACGAGGTCCTTCGGAGGTACGGCGAATTGCGAAAAGTACTCATTGTCGATGATGCGGTTTCCATGCGGCAGATGATCAGCTTCACGCTCAAGCAAGGCGGTTACGAAGTGATCGAAGCCGAGCACGGCCAGGACGCGCTGAACAAGTTGCAAGGCAATATGGTTGACCTGATCCTGACTGATCTCAATATGCCCGTAATGGATGGTATTACATTGATTCAGAATGTGCGTAAGATTCCGGCCATGAAGAGCAAGCCGATCTTGATGTTGACAACAGAGGGGCTTGCCGCAAAGAAGGAACAGGGGAAGGCCGCCGGGGCGACGGGTTGGATCGTCAAACCGTTCGATCCCGAGAAGCTATTGCAAACGCTAGCCAAGGTGCTTCCATAACGCCATGAAAATCGATCTGAGCCAATTTCGCCAAACGTTTCTTCAAGAAAGCGCGGATCATATCGCGTCGATGGAGACTGGGCTTCTCCAACTTCGGACGGTTCCCGACGACGTCGAATTGCTGAATAGCATCTTCCGGTCGGCGCACTCCATTAAAGGAGGGGCCGGGTCATTTGGAATGACGAATTTGGTCCGCTTCACGCATTCTCTGGAGAATCTATTGGACCGGATGCGGTCGCTGGAGATGAGCGCTACCGATGAGGTAATCGACATCTTGCTTCGATCGGTGGACGTACTACGCAACCTGCTCGAAGCGGACCCGAATGCGAATCCGAATGCGTCCATGCCTGCCGATGCAGTGGAACTTGATGCGCGCATCGCTGCGTTGATGCCCGCCGAACCAACCCTAACTGATAGCGCTCCCAGAGACGCACAGCAGCATCTTTCATTGCAGCAGGAATCTCCACAGCCGGCGGAAGATGCACGCGAGGTCAAGTTGTACAAGGTGGAATTCCGTCCGGACCGGGAGATGTTCTCAAGCGGCACAAACCCAATCGTGCTGTTGCGCAATCTTGCCGCATTGGGAACGGTCAGTTGCTGCCATCTGCATTCGGAGGAGCTACCCGCGCTGGCCGATCTTAATCCATCGCAGTGTTATTTGAGCTGGACAGTTGAGTTGGCCAGCACGTGTCCGGAAACGGAGTTGCGCGAGGTCTTCGAATTTGTCGAGCATCTGGCGGAGATACGCATTCACTGCGCCGATGTTCCCGAGCAGCCTGCAAATGTGCCGGCCCAGAATTCAACAATAGCACCGAAACTCCCAAACTCCTTCGCGTCGGATGATCAGTCCGCGTTCATCGATCGCCGAAAAACACCGGTTGCGGATCGTCGCCAATCGTCTGTGGCAGATCGCCGCCAATCTTCCATGAGGTCCGGGGCCAGTGGAGAGTCGAGTTCGATTCGAGTGGCTATCGACAAAGTCGACCGGCTAATCGATCTGGTGGGCGAATTGGTGATCGCGCATGTAATGACCGCGCAGATGGTCGATGACTTTGAACCCTCATGCCTTCCCAAGCTGCGTGAGGCTGTGGCCGCGATGGAGCGCAATACTCGTGAGTTGCATGAACGGGTCATGGGAATTCGCATGTTGCCGATCGGAACATTGTTCCAGCGATACACACGCACGGTCTATGACATTGCGCAATCTACCGGCAAGCAGATTCGTCTGGAGATGTGCGGAGAGGAAACCGAGATCGACAAAAGCATGTTGGAGTTGCTCGGCGACCCGTTAACACATTTAATACGAAACTCAGCTGACCACGGCATCGAAGCGTCTGCGGTGCGGCTGGCGGCGGGCAAGCCTACAGAGGGCCTTATTACATTGAAGGCCTTCCACCGCTCAGGCAGAATCGTCATCGAGATTTCTGACGATGGAAAAGGCATTGATCTTGAGTTTGTGCGACGCAAGGCAGTCGAGCGCGGGATGATTGGCTCCGAGGCGCAGGTGAGCGACGATCAACTGCGTCTGTTGATCTTCGAGCCAGGCTTTTCTACTAAAGAGGAGATCAGCGATCTCTCCGGCCGCGGCGTCGGAATGGATGTGGTCAAGCGCAACGTTCAGCAGTTGAACGGAACGGTCAGCCTGATAAGTGAAATTGGATACGGCACCACGGTGACGATTGAGCTGCCGCTGACGTTGGCCATTCTGGAAGGTTTGCTGGTGCGCGTCGGAGACAGGACCTTGGTGCTACCGCTATTGTCGGTGATTGAAACCGTGCCGCTGCGCGAAGGCCAGATTGTGCGCCTTGCCGAACGCGGTGAGGTAGTGGTGATTCGTGAAGAATCCATTCCGTTGCTGCGCTTGTCCAGGTTCCTGGGATTGACGGTGGGGACGGCTGGCAGCGAAAGCTTTGGCGAGGGAAACAACAATCGCCGTCTTGCGGTGATCGTGGAAGCCGGCCGCCGCAAAGTCGGACTGGTGGTCGATGAACTGCTCGGGCAGCAGCAGGTTGTCGTGAAGAGCTTGGAACAGAATTTGCGCAGAATTGACGGCCTGATGGGCGCAACTATATTGGGCGACGGCTGTGTCGCACCGATCGTCGATGTGACTGGCATTGGCGCATTGGATCTTTACTCGCTTCGAGTTCCAGTCAAGAATTCCCAGCAGGTTGTGCCTCCGGCCCAGTCTGCGAGGGCAGCATCGACCATGAAAAAACAAAAAGGAGGAACCGCACATGAACTGGTTTAAGAATTTGGATGCAAAACCCAGGTTGATGATCAGCTTCGGGGTCTTGATGGTGTTGATTCTTGGCATCAGCTCACTGTCTATCTACAAGCTCGGCAAGGCCAACGAGCGTCTGTCGCTTATGTACAACGACGATATGGCCGGATCGAGACAGGCCAACCTGATCGCCAAAAACCGGATCTCGCTCGGTCGCGAAGTCCGCGAAGCGATTCTGCATATTCAAGACGCCTCGATTGTCGACACCCAGGAAAAGAAAATGGCCGTGCACTTCGCCGACATTCGTAGCGCTCTCGACGAGTGCGATAAAAGCTTCTACACTGCCGAAGGCAAAGAAGTCGTCACTGCCATGCGCAATGAGTTGCCTGCCTATGAGAGTGGCTACCACGACATGTATGACCGCATCAGGGCAAAGGACGTTGCAGGATCTCTGACGGCGTTGGATAAAGTAACGGTGGTCGGAGATCGATTTGCGGCTACTTCGGACCATGCTATTGAGATTAAGGTAAAGCGCGGGGAAGAGAAGTATGTCGCCAACACCGACGAATATCAATCGACGCGCATCACGCTGATTGCGATCTCAGGAATCTCGCTGGTTCTCGCGCTTATCCTCAGCTTCACCATCGCCCGCGGATTCTCTGTGCCCCTAGGGCATGCCGTGATGGTGCTTGAGAGAGTTGCCGACGGCGATCTGACCGTCAGGTCCTCTGTGCATACCAAAGATGAAGTAGGACGCATGGCAGATGCTTTGAACCGTGCGATGGAGAAGTTGGATTTCACCATGCAAGAGGTGGCTGACAGCGCCGCGAATGCCAGCTCTTCGTCGCAGCAACTTGCGGCGGCCGCCGAGGCCATCGCCTCTGGCGCTCAGGAGCAGGCGGCCAGCCTGGAGGAGACTTCAGCGAGTCTGGAAGAGATTACCGCGACAGTGCGGCAGACCGCCGACAACGCGAAGCAGGCTAACCAACTCGCAAACAGCTCGAAGGACTCCGCTCAGCAGGGCCAGGACGTTGTGTCGAACGCGATTACTGCAATGTCAGAGATCAACGCCGCTTCGGCCAAGATATCGGACATCATCTCGACGATCGACGAAATCGCTTTCCAGACAAACCTGCTCGCAGTGAATGCCGCAGTGGAGGCAGCGCGAGCCGGCGATGAGGGACGCGGCTTTGCCGTGGTGGCATCCGAGGTGCGGAGCCTGGCGCAGAGAAGCGCGGTGGCGGCCAAGGAGATCAAGGTTCTGATTCAGGATTCTTTGCGCAAAGTGGATGCCGGATCGGGATTGGTAAATCGCTCGGGCGAGACACTACAAGGCATCGTCGGCTCGGTGAAGCGGGTGACTGACATCGTCGGCGAAATCGCTGCAGCGAGTGGGGAACAGAGCACCGGCATTGAGCAAGTGAACACCGCAATGACACAGATGGATCAGGTGACGCAGTCGAACTCTGCACAGACCGAAGAGCTTTCGGCTACGGCGCAAGCGCTCTCTGAGCAATCCGCGCATCTGATGGAGTTGGTAAGCACCTTCACGCTCAGTCAAGCTGGAAGAAGCGCACGAGAGCGTCAGACCTTCCAACCGCACGAGACGAATCCCGCTCATTCCGTGGGTGCAAATCTTGTGCATTCCGCGAAGGCGAATCTCGTTCATTCTGCTTCGCAGACGAATACTGCACCGCGTCCCTCCAGGGCGGCTCGAAACAATTCTGTGCCCAAGCCCAATTCACGCCCTCGTAGCAACAAAGGGCTTAACAGCGGGCAGCCCGCCTTGGCAGTAGCGATTTCCGCAGCTCCGAATAGCCCAGGCGCGAGTGATGCCAGCTTTGAGGAGTTCTAGGACGACTGGCGGTTAACCGAAGCACGAATTCAGATCCCGGTACGATCGAGATCCGCACGACGGCATAGTGAACTCGGAAAGGAATGGCAATGAAAGCATCGACCGAAAAACAAGTTCAAACATCGCAGCAGTTTCTTACCTTTCTGCTCGATGACCAGGAATATGGACTAGAAATTTTCAGAATTCGGGAGATTCGCGGCTATGCGCCGATTACTCCAATTCCAAATGTTCCGCCGCATGTACGCGGCGTGATGAACCTGAGAGGGACCGTATTGCCGGTAGTCGACCTCCGGATGAAATTTCATCTGCCGACAATCGAATACAACAAGTTCACGGTCATCGTAATTGCCACGGTGGGCGAAAAAACTGTCGGACTTCTGGTGGATGCGGTTTCGGATGTTTTGATGGTCGCGAATGATGCCATGCGTGAAGCGCCGGACTTCGGCTCGGCCGTGGATACGCGATTCATCAACGGCGTCTTCGAGTCAAGGGAACATCTAGCCGTCGCGTTGAACCTGGAGGAACTGCTGTCTGAGTGCGAATTGGCGGTGCCGCAATCCATAGCGGCATAGCGTCCGTTGCGTACGAAGGACTAAATAAAGATCGGGGATCTACGAAGTGTTCGGGTAACTCGCAGTCAAGATTGGCCGGAGTTGCCAGTTCAGGCCTGCTGCTTCCTTGCAGCATCAATGCGAGAGATTGAAAAGGGGAATCGATCTTGTCAGCATCCACGTTCGAAAACTCGCTCTTCCCCATGGGGCTCCGTGAATTCAAGATGTTTCGCACCTTGATTCACCAACGCACGGGCATCTGGCTGCGCGACGGCAAGCAGATTATGCTGGCTTCGCGACTTTCACGCCGCCTGCGCCATCACGGCATAGCCAACTTCGCCGAGTACTACGAATATGTTCAAAGGTCTCCAAACCACAGCGAAGAGATACGCGAGTTAATCAATTGCATCACAACCAATAAGACGTCTTTCTTTCGCGAACACCATCACTTCGAGTTTCTGGCCAACACTGTCGTACCGGAGATTCAGACTGTAGCTCAACAAGGTGTTGCCAGAAGCATTCGCATTTGGAGCGCGGCTTGTTCCACTGGCGAGGAACCCTACTCGATTGCTATCACTCTGCTTGAGGCATTGCAGACCCCTCGACGAATGAAAGCTCCGTCTTCTGCGCTACATGGACCGCCCCGGCCTGCGCTCCCTGGATGCACCGCTGTGTCTGGCTCGTGGAAAATAGAGATCGTCGCTTCTGACATCGACACGAAAGTTCTGGCAACGGCTGCACACGGGATCTACAGCATGGACTCCCTTGCAAGTGTGGATACGCCATTGCGGAAGAAGTATTTTCTTCGCGGAAAAGACGACATGCAGGGGCAAGTCAAAGTGAAGCCTGATGTTGCTCGGCTTGTACAGTTCAGGCGAATCAATCTCCAAGACTCCCGATGGCCGCTTGAGGGTCTCTTTGACGTAATCTTCTTCCGAAATGCACTCATCTACTTCAACCAAGAGACACAGGATGTATTTCTCCGCAAGATGGCATGTTATCTGAAGCCAAAGGGTTATCTGTTCCTTGGTAACTCCGAACATATTCCGTGGTTACAGGATATTCTTGCGCCGCTGAATCAAACCATGTATCGTTTGCGGGACGTAGAACAATGAATATACTCATGGAGCCACGTCCTCGTCCGGCAGGACACTGCGGCGCTATCCATAACTTGCACGTCAGAAGCGATCTGCCTCAAGCGGCGATGGCACGAGCAAAGGTTTCGAGGAAGGTCCGCCCACAGGTAGGCAATCGGATAAGCCTCCACATTGGTGAAGTCGCGGCCAGCCAAGTGCCCGTGGTCCTTGATACGTTACTGGGTTCCTGCGTTGCCGTGTGCATGTACGACCCAGTGCTGTGCGCCGGCGGCATGAATCATATCCTCCTGCCTAGTTGCCGTGTAGACGATAGCAATCCGCGCTGCGGAATCCATGCGATGGAACTGCTTATCAACGAGTTGATGAAGGTCGGAGGGGATCGAAGAAGATTTATTGCCAAGGCCTTTGGCGGGGCCAATGTGCTCCAGGGGGTAAAGATGCCTCCCATCGGAGACGCAAATGCAAGATTCGTGCGCGAGTTTCTTGCAACGGAAAAGATACCTCTTGTCGCCGAGCGACTGGGAGGAAACCACGCAGTCCATCTATACTTCCGAACGAATACGGGCAAGGCGACGGTGCATACCGTCGATGGTTCGAGCCTGCCAAAGATTATCGACGCTGAGGGTTCCTTTTCGATATCGCCTTGTCCCGGTAAGCCCAATTACGGCGAGATCACACTGTTTTGACGGAGAACTGGATAAACAGACTTTCGAGTTGGTTTTCGACTCAACATTATCGACTGGTATGAGGCAGTCCGCATATGGCAATTCGATCGAAGGTACTTATCGTGGACGACTCGGCGCTGATGCGCCAACTGCTTGCTCAAATCATTACTTCCGACCCGGAGCTTGAGGTGATAGGAACGGCGGGGGACCCTTATGTTGCGAGGGAAAAAATCAAGGCGCTGAATCCGGACGTGTTGACCCTGGACATCGAAATGCCACGTATGGATGGATTGACCTTCCTGGAGAAATTGATGCGGGGCCATCCAATGCCGGTAGTCATGATCTCATCACTGACTGCCAAGGGTGCCGATACCACGCTCCGCGCGCTCAGCCTAGGTGCAATCGACTATGTTTCCAAACCCAAGCTGGATGTTTCGAACGGCACCATCGAGCAGGCTGAAGAGATTATCGCCAAGGTGAGGGCGGCCGCGCGAGCAAGCGTTCGCCGCGCCACTCCTTTAGCAGCGTCGCCGGCCGCTATGCCAGGCAAGACCTATCAGTTTTCGGCAACACATAAGGTCGCCGCCGTCGGCGCCTCGACAGGTGGAACGGAAGCCCTCAAAGAACTTTTGATGCCACTCCCCGCAGACTTTCCCGGAATCGTCATTGTTCAGCACATGCCGGAGACATTCACACGCCAGTTTGCAGAACGTCTCGATTCGCTCTGCAAGATACGAGTGAAAGAAGCGCAAGACGGCGACCGCATTCTTCCCGGCCACGCGCTGCTGGCCCCTGGCGGACATCATATGACCGTGGTTCGAAGAGGCATGGAATATGCTGTCCATGTCTACAGAGGTGAGAGGGTGAACCGCCACATTCCTTCGGTAGATGTATTGTTTTCCTCCTGTGCGCGCAGTTTGGGAAAGAACTCTCTCGGTGTATTGCTGACAGGAATGGGCGCAGACGGAGCGAAGGGCATGCTGGAGATGAAGCAAGCAGCAGCCTTTACCATTGCGCAGGATGAGTCTACATCCGTCGTCTTTGGGATGCCGCGAGAGGCCATCCTGCTCGACGCCGTCGATCAAGTGCTCCCGTTAGGCGAGATACCGGACGCGATGTTACAACGGCTTGCCTGCATTTAGAGCATTTTCGATTCACATCCTGACATCGGAAAAGTATACAATGTGGCTTTTACTTCCACCTCAGCAAAGAAAACGCCAGTCGGCAGCAGGAATGCCGTAAAGACAGAATCGAAAATACTACGGTGGATTTGAGCAGTACGGGGACCGGTTCTACGGGCAACTACACGGTTGCAGTTAGCGTCACAGATACCGGCAACTCAGAATATTTCCCAGCCCAGTCCTCCCGTTTTCCGCCACTAGCTTTACCGGAGACATAAACGCCGATCCTGCCAATTATCCACAGATCTATTCCTACGCGGTTCCAACTGGCGGGATATTCCGCAAATGGCAATTTGCTGGCGCGCTCGGATTCCGTTGTGGGCGATTGGGCATTTCAGTACGACACGCTCAACCCCTCACGGTGGGCAAAGCTAAAATGAAAAACCAAGCCGAAGCGAACTCCTGAGCAGGAACGGACACGACGAGAGAGGAAGCTTCTCAACGTGGGGGAGGAGTGAAGAGGGCCCATCCGCGGAGACATCTTCGACGGGACTGGCTTATTAATATACCGAGAGTTCAATCAGAGGCGAGAATCACAGAAGGGCCCGGTCCGCACTGCAATGAATGGGCTGTGGCGCCAAATAATCTCCAAATGCTTGCGCGAAATCAACTTCAACGTTACAGCAACAGGGTGGGTCTTGTGACTAACTCCACTATACAGAATATACGTTATCAGACTTTCTCTTCATGGAAATTATTGATCGTAACTGGCCGAACAAACCATATTTTCTAGTTGCGAATCCCAGCCAGCAGCCCTTCAATCTCTGCCTTTTCGACGGCCGTGAGAGGCAGCAGCGGGGCGCGAGCAAAGCCACCATAGTAGCCATTGAAGTCGCACGCATACTTCACGCCTGCGATGCCCAACTGAGCTACGATGCGTCTTCCGGGCACGGAAATGCGATTCTGCTTCTCTTCAGCAAGTTTCTGGTCGTGATCCTTCCAGGCGAGATAGACCTCTTGGCAAGCTTGCGGTGCGCAGGCGGCAAATCCGAGTATCGCACCAACCGCGCCGGCCTCCAGCGACTCAAGCAGCGTTCCCGCCGATCCGCTGACCACCTGAAACCCGACTTCTTTGTTTCGCGTCTTGATCGGCACAGCCGGCGGAGTTACCGCCACAGCTACGCCTCCAGCTAATTCGCCGGCGGAGATAATCACGTCACCAGTCCCAACTCTGGGTGCTAACATGCGTCCAGTTACCGCTTCAAAAACGGGCGTCACGGTCACCGTCCGCCGGGGCGCGGATCTGGTCGCCTCGACTAGCGCGCTAATTCGCTCCACGCTGCCGCTGGAATCCTTGATGCCAATGATGTTGGGGTGCTGCGCCAGCTCGGCTGCCAGCTCGATAGGAATGTTATACGGCGCGAACTGCGGAATGTTGTAAAGAATTACCGGCAATGGTGAGCGATCGGCCACGCTGCGAAAGTAGTGGAGCACGGCCGCCGCAGTCATCTGGTTAGCGAAGTAAGTAGGAGTGAGGACTAGAACAGCGTCGTAGCGGAACTCTGCCGCCGCCTCCGCCAGCGCGACCGTGGCCTTGACGCTCTCTCGCGCAACGCCGGCGATCAGCACCTTCTCCGGCGCGGCAGCCTCTGCGGCCACGCGCAACACTTCGCGGGACTCGTCATCATCCAGCAGCGGAGCCTCTCCATTGGAACCTAAAAGCAGAATTCCGGAAAGCAAGCTGCGTGAGTAGCGGGCCATGTTGGCTTCGAGCTTGCGAAAATAAACCCGTTCGTCTGGATAAAACGGTGTGGGGATTGCGGCAAAGACACCTTCAAGAAACATGAGTTTATTGTAGAACCCCGAATAGCCGCGGATCCTTCAAGCCAAGGTAGCTTTGGTCTCTTCAATCTGCTGTACGTGCCGAAGAGAATGAACGGCAATCGAAAGGAGCATCTCGTGGCAATTCACAGTTCCCATGATAGGATGCTGGGTAATCCTGCAGCGCAAGTCTTCCCGGTTGTCGCGAACGAATTGAATGGTCCGCCCGCGATAAGCGAGGAACCGCTCAACGGCGTCAGCCAACGTAGGAAAGATTCCACTCGGACAACCGAGCGGCGGAGATTCCATTCGTCTGGAGCGGTCCAATCCGCGAACTGGGATCGCTGCTTCGCGCCGCTCACTAATCATGGGCAAATCAGAGCGCTCGGACGACACGATTTGTTGAAAGAGAAACTCCTCGGAGATAACTATATGCTCGACGCAGCCGAGAATCGACCACCTTCCTGGACCCCGAGCGCGCGCGGCCATCTCTTCCGTCACATCTTGCAACGCCTTCAGCAGGGCCGTCGCCCCTTGCTCCAGCGAAGCTAGAATCTGCTGTCTCTCTTGTTCGTTCATTCGCAGACTCCCGAATGCCCACGTCCCTCGAATCACTGTCTCATGCACAAGTCACGGCATGCAACTGTTGCAGTGTATAGACGATGGTCGGATGGCATTGATGCCGGCACTCCATCGCAGATGCGCAAAATCCCCTTCGTATCATCCATGCGCGATGCGCGGATGCCCAACTGCAGATCGCTGCAGATAATTATCTTTCAATGGCGCATGATGTAGATGAAAGGACGAGTGGAAAAACCAGACTCCGCCGCCAGACCCCGCACTATGAAAAACATCACAATATCCGTCCCCGACGAAATCTATCTTGAAGCGCGAGTTAAGGCTGCTCAGCTTGGTACCTCGGTCTCCGCTCTGGTTAAAACATTCCTCGAATCCTTGCCAGGAAGCGATTGTTTTTCCCCGAGCATCCCCGGAAAACAAGGCCCCCTCCCCCCCTATTTTTTGTGAAACTGTGAAACTGTGGAGCCTTCGCAGCAGGCTGGCTTCAAACCTATGAAAAAACGCTTTCGTGAGCGAATAGCGAGCGATTGGCGTACCGCAGGTGTTTCATGCACAAGTCACCGCGTGCAAATGTTGCAGCGCATAGACCGTAATCTGACGACGCTGCATGTCATTGATGCCCTCGACAGCGGCCTGCGCTGCGGCGATGGTGGTGATGGTGGGAACGCGCGCCAGAACTGCGGCCCGACGAATCGCCTTCTCGTCAAAGAACGTGTCCTGGCCGCGCGGTGTGTTGATAACGAGCTGAATACGGTCGCCCTTGATCAGGTCGACGATATTCGGCCGGCCTTCCTTGACCTTGTAGACCCTCTCTACGATGAGGCCTGACTTCTCTAGCACATTGGCCGTGCCCTCGGTGGCGACGATCCTGAAGCCCAAGTGAACGAAGCTGCGAGCCAGGTCGATGGCTGCCTCTTTGTCGTGATCGTTGACGCTGAAGAAGACTGTGCCGGCGGCTGGCAACACCTGCCCAGCTGAAAGCTGCGCCTTGGCAAAGGCCTCGCCAAAGCTCGCGGCCACGCCCATCACTTCACCTGTGGATTTCATCTCCGGACCAAGCACTGTGTCCACGCCGGCGAATTTGTTCCAGGGAAAGACCGGCGATTTTACATAATAATGCGTTCCAGTTTCGAGATCTTTGCCGGAGGCGAGTTGACTCGGAAGTAACTCGCGCAGCTTTTGTCCGGTCATCAACCGCGCGGCGATCTTGGCTAGCGGAATTCCCGTAGCCTTCGAAACGTAAGGCACAGTGCGCGAGGCGCGTGGATTCACCTCGATCACGTATACACGGTCCTCGCCTTCGGCGTCGCGCTGGATGGCGAATTGCAAGTTGACCAAGCCGATGACCTTGAGTGAGAGAGCCAGCTTGCGCGTGTAGGCCCGCAAGGTTTCCAAGGTTTCCTCGCGGATGCTCACGGCGGGTAACACGCAGGAGGAGTCACCGGAGTGAATGCCAGCCTCTTCGATGTGCTGCATGATGCCAGCAATGATCACGTCCTCGGAGTCGCACAACGCATCGACGTCCACTTCGATAGCATTCTCCAGAAAGTGATCGACCAGCACCGGCCGCTCTTGGGAATACTCCACCGCCTGGCGCATGTAGAGTGCCACGGCCTCAGCGTCATAGGCGATGACCATAGCCCGCCCACCGAGCACGTAACTAGGTCTGACCAACACTGGATAGCCGATGCGTTCGCCAATGGCCAGCGCTTTTTCCACACTGGTGGCCGTACCGCCCGCGGGTTGCGGAATCTTTAGCTCATCAAGCAGTTTGCCGAAGCGCTTGCGATCTTCCGCCAAATCAATCGACTCAGGCGAGGTGCCGATGATTGGCACGCCGGCCGCGCGCAGCCGTTGTGCAAGGTTCAGCGGTGTCTGCCCGCCAAACTGAACGATCATCCCGATCTGAGCGCCGGATTGAGCCTCGTGGTTGTAGACCGCCAGAACGTCTTCAAGTGTCAATGGCTCAAAGTAGAGTCGGTCGCTGGTGTCGTAGTCGGTCGAGACGGTCTCCGGGTTGCAGTTGACCATAATCGTTTCGTAGCCGTCTTCTTTTAGCGCAAAGGCTGCATGGCAGCAGCAGTAATCAAACTCGATTCCTTGTCCAATGCGATTCGGACCCGAGCCAAGAATGATAACCTTCGAAGTCTGAGTCGGCGGCGCTTCGTCCTCTTCGTCATAAGTCGAGTATAAGTAGGGAGTCATCGACTCAAACTCGGCCGCGCAAGTGTCCACTAACTTGAACACCGGCTTGACGCCTTTGCCCTCGCGCAGTTCCCTCACCTGCTGCGTGCCGGCATGGCCTTCGAGTTTCCACTCCTTGGCAATGCGCTCGTCGCTCAGGCCGAGGCGTTTGAGCTGGCGGAGTTGCTCCCCACTTATTTCTTCGGGAGTAGTTTGTTCAATAGCCACTTGCGCCAGTGTTATCTCGCGTAACTGATGCAGGAACCATGGGTCCATGCCGGTAAGCCGCGCCACTTCGCGCACGCTCAGGCCACGCTCAAATGCATAACGGATGTAACTCAGCCGCTCCGGCTTCGGAGTAACCAGCATTTGTGTCAGCCGCCGCGGCTCCAGCACTTCGGCGCCTGTCTTCTTGCCGGTTTCAAGAGCGCGCCATGCCTTCATCAGCGCTTCCTTAAAGGTGCGGCCAATGGCCATCACTTCGCCGACTGACTTCATCTGTGGGCCTAGAGTGTCGTCCGCTCCAGGAAATTTTTCAAATTGCCACTTGGGAATCTTGACCACGACGTAATCAATAGTCGGCTCGAAACATGCCGGTGTCTTGCGCGTGATGTCGTTGGGAATCTCGTCAAGCGTATAACCCACGGCCAGTTTGGCGGCGATCTTGGCGATAGGAAAGCCTGTAGCTTTCGATGCGAGCGCCGAGGAGCGCGAGACGCGCGGATTCATCTCGATCACAGTCATGCGGCCATCGATGGGATTGACGGCAAACTGTACGTTAGAGCCGCCAGTCTCTACGCCGATCTCGCGCATTACGGCAATGGCCGCGTCTCGCATCTTCTGATACTCGCGGTCGGTGAGCGTTTGCGCAGGAGCCACGGTAATCGAGTCGCCCGTGTGCACGCCCATAGGATCGAAGTTTTCAATCGAACAAATAATGATAACGTTGTCGGCGAGGTCGCGCATGACTTCGAGCTCATACTCTTTCCAGCCGAGTACGCTCTCTTCGATCAAGCACTCATGTACCGGAGAAAGATCGAGGCCTCGCGCTAGGATCTCCATCAATTCTTCGCGGTTGTAAGCAATGCCGCCGCCTGTACCGCCTAACGTAAAACTAGGACGAATGAGTACCGGAAAACCTAGCTTCGAGGCAAACTCCAGCCCGTCGCGGAGATTATTGACCAAAGCAGACTTAGAAACATCGAGACCGATGCGCAGCATTGCATCTTTGAAAAGTAAACGATCCTCGGCCTTCTTGATAGCTTCGAGTTTGGCGCCGATCAGCTCCACGTTGTACTTGTCGAGAATGCCTGCATCTGCCAGATCTACGGCCAAATTGAGGGCCGTCTGTCCGCCAACCGTAGGCAGCAAAGCAAATTTACCCGAGCCAGAAGTTAGCATCTCCGATTCAAGCCGGATGATCTCTTCGACATACTCGCGGGTGAGTGGCTCGATGTAAGTACGATCGGCAAGATCGGGATCGGTCATGATAGTGGCGGGGTTGGAGTTCACCAGCACCACCTCGTAGCCCTCCTGCTTGAGAGCCTTGCAGGCTTGCGTGCCGGAGTAATCGAACTCCGCCGATTGACCAATCACAATCGGCCCCGAGCCGATCACCAAAATTTTCTGAATGTCATTTCTACGTGGCATTTTTCTTTTCTTCTTCTCTGTTCGCAAAACGCGGTGATGTGCGATCCATTGTGATGTTTGTGCCTATTGAAATAAAACTGAAGGTAACTTCAACTCACTGATCATTCTGAGTCGTGGCGGCTTCTTCCCCCAACTCTGTGCAAAACTCTCGTTGTCTTCATCCAGCTTTGGAGGCAAGACACTCTGATCCTTCAAGCCGATGAAATGGAACGGGATGGTTGCCACAAAGCTCCCGTCAGTTTTCCGTGTCCATTGCTCATGCATACCCCAAGGCGTTCCATTATCAGTTGGAAACTGGTGATTTGCTGCGTCGAGAGCATCGAGCTCTCCCTTGACATCGAAGCAGTACATCGTACGAGCAAATCCACCCACATCAAGAGCGGCGTCCCATTCCTCGACGAAGGTACCCCTCGCAGTCTTCCACACCTCAGCTGTGCCGATCAGATCCATCTCAATGTTGTCGTACGCCTGCGGAAGACCCTGCACAACGCGCCACGTTCCTTCGTCATTATTGGAAAACGCGAAGCGCGGGTGGACCTCATTGAGGCTGATTTGGCAAGTGAGCGCAAAACGAGTTGCTGCCGGATCAACGCTTTGGATCCTAAGCAGGTCAATATATCCTGCAAGCGGACTCTTGAAATCCTCAATCGGAGTCTTGGCAGGCTTCCCCCAGAAAATAGAACACCCCAGCCCGCCTAACAAAAACAGGGCTGGGAGCCTGTGCTTCATCCCTTCCATTCCTCCATCATGTGGCGGAAGTCGTGGAAGAGGTAGTTGGAATCATGCGGGCCGGGGGCAGCTTCGGGATGGTACTGGACGCTGAAGAGGGGCAGCGTTTTGTGGCGCAGGCCTTCGAGTGTCTGGTCGTTTAGGTCTACGTGGGTCAGTTCGACTTCGTTGGCGTTGATCGAGTCGGGATCGACGGCGAAGTTGTGGTTGTGGGCGGTGATTTCGACCTTGCCGGTGATCTTGTTCTGCACCGGATGGTTGCCGCCGTGATGGCCGAATTTGAGCTTGTAGGTCTTGCCGCCCAGAGCAATGCCGGTGAGTTGATGGCCTAAACAAATTCCAAAAACCGGCACGCGGCCCAGGAATTTACGAATAGCGCGCACGGCGTAGTCAACCGGCTCCGGGTCGCCTGGACCGTTCGAGAGGAAGACGCCGTCGGGCTTCAATTCGAAGACATCCTCGGCGCTGGCCTCCGCAGGAACCACCGTTACTCGGCAGCCCTCACGCACCAACATCCGCAGAATGTTTTGCTTGATACCGAAATCGTATGCCACAACATGGAGGGGCTTCCGCCCTTCCGCGTTTTGGTCGACACCAATTGCCAGCAGCAGATCACCTGTCTGGTTACGGCTGTCGTCCGCGTCGAAGCTGTAAGCCGACTTGGTCGAGACCACGCGCGCCAAATCCGTTCCATCCATTTTGCGAATTTTTTTGGCTTTTTGGACCAGCGTCTCGGGATCGACTGCTTCGGTGGAAATCACGCCGCGCATGACTCCATGAGTGCGCAGATGGCGAACCAGGGCACGGGTATCGATCTCGGCCAGCACAGGAACTGAATAGCGTTCCATGTACTCGTCGGTCACCTGTTCGGAACGCCAATTGGAGCTGATAGGCGAGAATTCACGGACGATCAGGCCCTCAATATAGGGCTTGGCCGATTCGTTATCTGCCTGGTTGGTGCCGTAGTTGCCGATCTGCGGGTTGGTTAGAACTACGATTTGCCCGGCATAGGAGGGATCAGTTGCGATTTCCTGATATCCGGTAAGGGAAGTATTGAAAACGACTTCGCCTTGGCATTCACTTGGGTGCCCATAGCCGAGGCCGCGGAAGATGCGCCCGTCTTCGAGCGCTAGAATCGATTGCATTGCCTCTCCGAAGAGTGGATTCTATCGATTCACATCTAAGCGTGCTATTCTCTTTGGAATCAGCATTTTGGTCTCCAGTGAATCCGTTTATACTGAAGATTTGCAGAAGAGATGAACACACCAAGCAGGTCGCTGAACCGATTTCCTCATTAACTATAACAGTCTTTGCGCGTCATTCTGCGGATTGCCTCAAACGCGATGATTCGCAGTGGAAACGCTGCATATGCCCAGTACAAGCCTGCAGAGGTGGGCAAGCATCTCAGGGCGCTCTTTCTTGTCCAACGGTGGATGGTTTTCGCGTTTGGGACGTGATTTCCCTGCCGAAAGCTCCTCTTCGGGGAATCAGGTCGGCGTAGGGCGTAGGTAGACAGATTGCTTAGATTCAATATTTGGCTGCCCACCAGGGAGCCATTTGCGTTGATTTCACATAGTTTATTGGTCAATTGCCGTAAAATACCCCTATTCGTACCCCTCCGCATTTCTGGATGAACTCGGACCAAAACGCACGATGCCGAACGCTTCCGAAAACAAGTCGCTAGCCGAGAGAAGCCAACACTTCCGCTGGCAAATGAACCGCAATGCCACTGAACCGTTGGAAATCCTTGCCATTGAGAGTGAGCAAATCCCCGATTCCGTGCACGTGCATAGTTGCCACCAAGCGAGCGTCATGGACCTGAATCCCTGAGACTAACTGCAATAACGATTCTGCGCAGCGGCAAAGGAGAACCTGGCCTCGATCAGAGCTGCCCGTTCATCGGTCTCTGTGACAGAGAATTCGAACCCGTTCCGATCCCCTGGCCGAGCGCAGACATTCCAGAATTCTGACAAGTTCTGCGATGTGTAGAAAAGCTCTGCTCCGCGCGCCAAAGACGATCCGTACATTCCCGGATGTTCCATATTGGGGGCTGTTCGGCTGTACGAGGCGGAGCAAGATGTTCGTGTCCACGAGGTAAAACGATCCGGGCATTAGGCGTGCTCACCGTAAATCATTTCGCGCGAGAGCGCCCTTTGCCATCGCTTTCTGGAGGAGCCGCTGTGCATACAGTTCCAGCGCGATGCCGCGCGCCAATGCTTCCGCAGCAAGCTGTCTCTCCATCTCCGGGTTGAGTTCGACGCGGATCGTCAAAGATACGTCACACCTCCTGGTATTTTCGGATGGCAATGGAAAAAAGTCGATCCAAAGTTCGATTGGCGATCGCCTGCACGGTGGACTCCTTCTGACTATGAGTCCCGTTTGGCTAGTTCGCATAGGATCGCGCAGTAAGAAATAAGACAGACTAAGACCTTTTATAAGAATGATTTCCGAGACAATTCAGGCCGAAAGACGATGCATGGAAACGCATAAGAGCCGGGATGGTGCTTCCATCTGCTTCGACATTCAGAACTTCATACCAGCCTATCGCCTGCCATGCGCATGTCGTAGCCAACACAAGCTTCAACCTCACGCCGATACGCAGCCCGGCCTAGCGTCTCGATGAGTGCCTGGACCGGCGGCAGCGTAAGA
>Ga0187847_10000176_pt1 | contig 76452 bp, 47 predicted proteins | sample June2016WEW_4_10_FD_132458 | JGI IMG/M metagenome (GOLD analysis project Ga0187847, IMG submission 132458) | Peatland microbial communities from SPRUCE experiment site at the Marcell Experimental Forest, Minnesota, USA - June2016WEW_4_10 | ecosystem: Environmental > Terrestrial > Soil >...
CCATGGCCATGAATATAACCGGTACTATCGCGGCTACGGCTACCGTGGACTGGAACTGAGCGTTTATGCTCCGGGCTTCTACTTTGCCCCTGGATTTTATGGCTGGGCCTACAATCCGTGGGCAGCTCCCATCAGCTTCGCGTGGGGTTGGGGAGGCAGTCCATGGCTCGGATTCTACGGTGGCTTCTTTGCTCCGTATCCGGTCTATCCTTCGGCGGCGTTCTGGCTGACAGACTATATCATTTCGCAGGATTTGCAGGCTGCGTATGCGGCGCATCAGGAGGCCGGCGAACAGGATGGCGCCCTGTCTTCCGCGGGCGGCCCGCCGGTTCTTTCGCCTGACGTGAAACAAATGGTCGCCGATGAGGTGAAAGAACAGTTGGCACTGGAAAACGCCGAGGCCGGACAAAATGCCCAGCAGCAGGATGTGGATCCCGGCTCCAGCGGAATTGCGCGTATGTTGGCTGACGGCCGTCCGCACACATTCGTGGCTGGAGCCGCACTGGACCTGGTGGACACCAACGGGCAGGAGTGCGCAATCAGCGACGGCGATGTGCTGCAGCTTCAGACGCCTCCGCCTTCTGACGCGACCGCGGCTGACCTGGTGGTGATGGCCAGCAAGGGCGGGAATGAGTGCCAGAAATCCAGCACTGTGACGGTGCAGTTGACCGACCTGCAAGAGATGCAGAACCAGATGCGGGAGACCATCGATCAAGGGCTCCAGGATTTGCAGGCCAAGCAGGGCAAGGGAGGGTTACCGGCGGCGCCGCCTTCGGCCCAGGTGAAGCCGACTGAAACAGAATATGCACAGATTGCTCCTCCGGATGATCCGCAAGACGCGACAGATTTGCAACAGCAGAGCCAGCAGGCTGATCAGGCAGAGAAGGATGTGACCGCCGATGCCGCGCAGGACAGCGGAGCTCCCGGCGGCGCGGCCGTCGTTACACCAACAGGGCCTCCGGCCGCGCCTGCGTCCGTTGAGCTGGGCCAGACCTTTGACCAGGTGAAGGCGGCTATGGGCTTGCCGACAAGCGTGGCGAACCTGGGACCGAAGGTGATCTATAACTACAACGGCATGAAGGTGATCTTCAAAGACGGCAAGGTGACGGACGTGCAGTAACCAACAGGACCGGAGCGGGAGCGAATCGACGATTCTCTCCTGCGCCAGAACATGAATGTCACAGGAAAAACCCGTCATTCGGCAACAATCGTTTGCCGAGTAACGGGTTTTTTGCAGTGCGAGTCTCTTTGCAGATCGATTTTACGCGTAGTTGATGGGATTCTTGCTGAGCCACTGCTCATCACGCACCTTACCAATGTTCTTCATCGCGCCGCCAGCGACGCTGGCGCTGAGATGGCGGCTCTTCCAGGCCACGCCTGTGGCGAGTCCGATTGCGCAACCCAGCAGTCCATACGCCCACGTGACAGACGGGGATTTCCTCCGGCAGATGGGATAGCCTACCAGAACGCCAACGCAGGCTCCCAGAGCTGCTGGCACCAGTGCGCCGCGAACCGATTCGCCAAGAAATGGAGCAAGAGGTTCTCCATTGAGGAATTCATCCTGACCGGAGCGCGCCCCTTCAATTCCGGAGCCAACCAGCCTGCGGCCATAATCGACATTGGACTTCACCCAATCGCCCAGATCCATGGAACCTCCTAAGTTTCCTTGTGAACAACACAAGTTTATCAGATTCCCAAATTATTGGTCAGGTCAGTATTGCCGGTCACAGCTTGCTGTAAACACAATTTCACACAAACGATGGCCGGCCCAAATCGGAACACTGCCGAAACGCGACCGTGCGAGTTATCATCGTCCCACTAAACTCTTTTCATGGTGCGGGTGGAATGCGGATAGCGTATGTGCTTACCTCGCTGGGGGTCGGCGGAGCGGAACGGCAGGCAGTGGGCCTGGCAGAACGCATGGCAGCGCGCGGTAATGTTGTCTCGCTCATCGTTCTAAGAAACCGCCAACCTTACGAGTGGCCCACCACGGTCAATGCCGTCCACCTCGATGCAAGCAGGAATCCGGTGAGCCTGATGGCCGGTCTCGTAAAGGCACGCCGCATTCTGCGCGACTTCCAGCCTGAGCTGATTCACAGCCACACCTATCCGGCTAATATGGCTGCCCGGCTGCTCAAGATTCTCTTTCCGACGGCAGTTGTTCTCTCCACAGTTCACAGCGTCTACGAGGGCTTATGGCCGCGTATGCTGGCTTACCGGCTCTCAGATTTTCTCTGCCGCCGCACGACGACAGTGAGTCAGGCCAGTGCGGCTCGATACGTGCGCCTCAAAGCAATTCCGGCGCACAAATCTTCAGTTGTCGCCAACGGGATTGATATCGCGGAGTTTGTGCCCAGCCCCGAGCGGCGCATTCAGTTACGAGCGCAGATGGGAGTGAACGAGGAATTTATATGGCTGGCTGCAGGGCGCATTGTGCCCGCCAAGGACTATCCCAACCTGCTGCGCGCGTTCTCTCTCGTTCACGCAGCCAGTCCCGGCACTCGGCTATGGGTAGCAGGAGAGGCGGCTCCGAAAGGATTGGCGCACCTTCAAGCTTTGGTAATGAAGTTGGGTGTGGAGGGATCCGTGCGCTGGCTCGGTTTGCGACGCGATATGCCCGCGCTGTTGGATGCCGCGGATGGTTTCGTATCGGCTTCGGCGTGGGAGGGGATGCCGTTGGCAATCGGCGAGGCAATGGCCATGGAGAAGCCGGTTGCGGCCACCGATGTGGGCGGTGTGCGTGAACTTTTGAGTGAATGTGGCATATTGGTGCGAGCCAAGGCTCCGGCTGCTTTGGCGCAGGCGATGCTGACCCTGATGCGGGACACGCCTCAAGCCCGCAATTCCATGGGGCGCTCGGCTCGAGAGCGCATCCAAACCGAATTTACAATTGACGCCAAAGCAGATGAGTGGGAATCGCTTTACAGGACAATGCGGACGCACGGTTGCTGATTTGGTCTGTACGCTCCGGAATTGTGGTGCTTGTCGGAGGCCTTGATTTCTGGCGGAGTCGGGGCATCGTGATACGCTAATGAACGACTTCATCAGTTGCCGTTCCGCGCCGGTCAATCGGTTTTGCGGAGGGCCTGGAGGGCTTTGAATGCGGATCAGAATTTCCGGTCGTCGAGTGGTGTGCTGCGCAATATTGGCGTTGGCTGTGAGCATGGGGAACGGAGTGGCGCAGGCGCAATCGAAACTTGCGCAGAATGCAGTGGTGGCGCTCGATCACGGCTGGCAGTTCCGACAGATTACAGTTGACCCGCAGCCGAGCGAGAACGGCTGGCTGCCAGCCTCTGTCCCCGGCGACGTGCATCTGGATCTGCTGGCCAACAGGAAAATTACCGACCCATTCGTACGCGATAACGAATCCAAATTGCAGTGGATAGAGAAAGAAAGTTGGGAGTATCGCCTGAGCTTTGAGGTTACGCCGGCTTTGCTTGCCCGCTCTCATGTCGATCTTGTTTTTGACGGGCTCGATGGAGCAGCTGAAGTCTCCGTGAACAGCGTCAAAGTGCTCGTGACCGGCAACAGCTTTCGAATATGGCGCGTGCCGGCGAAGGCACATTTGCACGTCGGCAAAAATACTCTGTACGTCGTATTTCCATCGCCACTGAAGGCTGCTGCCGAGGCGGCAGCCACTGACCCCTGGCAGCCGAAGACCAAGACCGAGCCGAAAACTTATCTGCGCAAGCCCGCATACGAATATGGATGGGACTGGGGTCCGCGCTTTGTGACCAGCGGCATTTGGAAGCCAGTGCGGCTTGAAGCGTGGGACAAGGTGCGCATCGCCGATTTCGCCATCCGCCAGCGCGATGTGAGCAGGGAAGTGGCGCATATCGACGCGGAAGTTGAAGTGGAGGCAGCCGCCGCTGGCCCGGCCAAAGTGAGCGTGCAGTACTCTGAAGACGGCAAGCCGGTGACACTGGCGCGGACGGTCACCGTACATGCCGGATCGAACGTCATCGATTTGCCTGTCGAGATTCAGAAGCCGAAGCTCTGGTACCCGGCCGGCTACGGTGAACATCCACTCTACGAGTTCACCGCGCAAGCAGGCGTGGGAATCCAGACAGCCGAGTCTCGAACAGTGAAAGCCGGCTTGCGTTCTGTTGTGCTTCATCGGGAGTTGGATAAATGGGGCCGGTCGTTTGAGTTTGTCGTCAACGGTATCCCTGTCTTCGCCAAGGGTGCGGATGTGATTCCCTTTGACAGCTTTCCCAATCGCGTGACAACCGCTGATTATCGGCGCATTCTCGAATCCGCGCGCGACGCCAATATGAATATGATTCGCCACTGGGGCGGCGGCTACTACGAGACGGACGAGTTCTATTCGATCTGCGATGAGCTGGGCATCATGGTCTGGCAGGACTTCATGTTCGGCAACGACTGGCAGCCGGGGACTTACGCGTTCAAGCTCAACATCGAGGCCGAGGCCGAGGGTCAGGTGCGGCGGCTGCGCAACCATCCCAGCATTGTGATATGGTCTGGCAACAATGAAACTGAGGAGGCTTTGAATTGGGGTACCAAGGTAACGCTTCCTGCGGATGTGCGGTTTCAAATGTGGCAGGATTACCTCACAGAGTTCAGCGGTATTTTGCCCCGCGTAGTGGCGCGGCTGGACTCCGAGACGCCCTACTGGCCGAGCTCACCCAGCGCCGACTATGAAGCCGTGTCGGATTCGTATCACACAGGCGACGATCACGTTTGGGACGTATGGCACGGGCGCGTGCCGTTTTCGACCTACGAAACGCACCATTCGCGCTTCGTCACCGAGTATGGCTTCCAATCGTTTCCTGAGATGCGCTCCGTCGAGAGCTTTACCGAGCCTGAGGATCGCACCGGCATCTTTACGCCGGTGATGCTGGCGCACCAGAAAAACAATGAAGGCAATTCCATCATTCACGACTATCTGCTCAGGGATTATTCCGAGCCAAAGGATTTCGCCAGCTTCCTTTACGTTAGCCAGGTGTTGCAGGCCGAGGGCATCAAGATTGGCGCCGAGCATTTTCGCCGCTCGCGGCCGGAGACCATGGGCTCCATCTTCTGGCAGTTGAACGACTGCTGGCCGGTGGCATCGTGGTCGAGCATCGACTACTACGGCAGGTGGAAGGCGCTGCAATACTATGCGCGCCGGTTCTATGCGCCCGTTCTTGTTTCTCCGCACGTTGAGGGAGGAGCATTGAAGGTCTACATTGTCTCCGACAAGACGAAGGCCGAATCGGTCTCTCTGCGCGTGCGGCTGATGGACTTTGACGGCAAGGTACTGCTGGAAGAAACCAGCGCGGTGGATGTTGCGCCGCTCACCAGCAAGGTTTATCTCGACTGGCCGCTCAAAAAACTAACTGACGCCGGCGCAGCCGACACCTCCCGGGTGTTTGTCGTTGCCGAGTTAACGGAGGGCGGAGCGCAAATATCGCGCAATCTGGCCTATCTCGCTCCGGTCAAGGGAGTGCATTTGAGGCCGGCTCAACTGAAAGTGGAAACTGCGGGAGCGAATGGCAGCTACAAGATCCGCATAACTTCCCCGGTGCTGGCGCGCAGCGTTTATCTCTCCTTCGGCAATCTGGATGTTGCGCTTTCAGACAACTACTTTGATCTGCTGCCGGGCGAGACGATCGAAATCTCTGCGAGCAGCAAGGCCACGCTCGATGATTTGAAAGCGCAGTTAAAGGTCATCTCTCTTACGGATGCATTTGCCGCTAATTCGGCTCCGGCTACCGTGAGTCCAGCGGAGTAGACAAAGACAGAAGGCCGGAGCATTGCGCTCCGGCCTTCTTGCCTGGTCTGTCCGATTAGAACGAGAACACGGCCTGCATGAAGATGCGACGTGCCGCCGCGCCGGAGGAGAAGATTCCGCCCGCGAGAGAGGTCGATTTTCCAAACTGGTTGCCAGGCCCGTAGGTACCCGTACTCTGATTGAATGTGGGAATAACCGTTCCCGTCGGCGTCCCGTAGTCGATGTCGTTGAACAGGTTCAAAGCTTGCACACTGAAGTTCAACGAGTATTTGTGACCTGTGGCGGCATTCCCGCCCATTCCGCCCGGGCCTCCGCGTCCACCGCCGCCGCCCAACCCACCCGGTCCAAGACCACCGCCCGGTGGTCCGCCGCGTCCACCGCCGGGGCCACCACCACCTGGAGGCGGTCCACCCGGAGGTGGTCCGCCGTCGGCCTGGTTGCTCGTCGAAGCTGTTTTAGGGCCGATGCCAACCGCCCTGCTAATCCGCAGGTTAAATGCCACTGCCGCTGGGCCGTTGCCGAGATTCACCGGGATTTCTGTGCCGGTCAATCCTGTATCGTCTATAACGCCGTAGGGTGTCGTCACCTGGTCGGCTGTGGGCGTGGCAGTGGTCGCATAAGTTGGCCGCTGATTGAAGAAGTTGTTCAGCGGGTCAGTCGGCAAAGTGATGTTGAAAGGGCGACCCGACTGTGCGACCAGAAACGGATTGAAGCGAATATTCCAGGGGCCCTGATAACTTGCCATCGCGAAGAGCATATTGCGCGAAACAAAGTTGGCGCGTCCGAAGTCCGTGTCCAGGTTGTAGGCGTCTGAAGCATTGCCCCCGGCGCCGTTGCTGTTGGCCCAGCCTAGCGTATAAAAGCCAACCATGCTTAAGTTCTTGCTCAACTTCGAATTCACGCTGGCGATCATCTGGTTCTGCTTGAAGATCGCTTCGGGGTAATATTCGTAGAGATATCCGCCTCCAATCTTCTGCGGAGTTCCGCCCGTGGCCTGATTGGCGTTGCGCGTAACCACTTGATGCACTCCCAGGGAATGCAAATAGGTTAGCGTCGCGCTCGTGCCGCTGAAAAGTTGGCGCTCGATACTTGCTCCCGTCTGGCTCGTGTAGGGCGAATGATAGCTGGGATCCACCTCGTACCTCACGGGCAACGAAGCCGTGGAGGTGCCGGTTGTGCCGGAACAAGTGCTCATGTCGATCGCATTCAGCGAAGACGCTGAGGCGGTGCATATCGGATCATTGAGCACAATTTTGTTCTGGATATTTGCGCGATTGATGGTCAGCAGGTTGGAGCTTCCCAGCCGGTCGTAGAAAAAGCCGTATCCGCCGCGCAGCACTGTCTTGGCCTTCTTGTCCTTGCCGTTTCCATCCAACGCGTAGGCGAATGAAGCACGTGGCGCCCAGTCGTCGTGGTCAGAGATGTGATTCTGGGCCTCCCAGCGAAGTCCGCCGGATAACGTCAGCCGAGGATTGAACTTCCAGTCGTCTTGTGCGAACAGCGCAATGTCAAAAACGTTGGCCAGCGCCGATTCCTGGCCGCCGGTGTAGCTGGCCGTGGTTGGGCCGTAGCCCTCGCTCACCAGCGTATTGAACGCAGTGCCCGCTGCAAGCCCGTTGGCCATCGCAAGGTAACTCGCGGAGGAATCGAATGTAAACGAGCCATTGAAGTTCGCGTTTGTCAGGTTTGCATCCCGCGAATCTCTCATGCGGGTTCCAAATTTGATGGCATGCGTGCCATGGCTCAGGGTCGTCACATTTTGGAATTCCAGCCGCGTGGTGTGATCCTGGCTCGTTTGGCCCGAATATCCGCCACCGGTGAAATCTCCGATAACACTGATGGTAAGGGCCGTCGAGTCGGGATAATGATTCTCATTTTGCCGCTCAAATTGGAAACGGCTTTCATTTACTGCATGATCGTTGAGGATAATCGCATCGCTCATCTGAACCGTGTGATCGGTGTTCGATTCGTGCGTGGAGGCGCTGGTCAACGAGCCTGAATTCAGATCGCCGTGTTCGGACTCCGACCAGAAACCATAGCGCACCGTGAAAGTGTTCTTCGCGCCCAGTTGCCAATCGATACGCGCCGAGGCATTGTCGCGAATGCGCTGGTTCAACAGGTTGATGCCGTAATTCGTGCAATCTACGAATGTGTCTGTGCCAACACAGTTCGCGGGCTGGCCGGCAGAGTCGGGAAGAATAGCATCCGGAATCAGCCATGCATTAACATTCTCCGTGTTGCGCTGTTCAGCGCTGACGAAAAACGACGCCGTCTTGGAAATAGCGCCGCTCATTGTGCCGTTGAACTGGTAGCTGTGGTACGGCGGAATCGACTTCGTGAAAGGGTTGCCGGTATTAAAGGAACTGTCGTTGCCTTGCAGGAAGAACTGGCCATGCAGTTTGTCGGTTCCTGGCTTAGTGAGAATCTCGATGCGCCCGTAGCCGAGCCTGTCGAACTCTGCGGAAAACGGATTCTGGTTGATGCGAATCTCGCGGATGGCAGACTTGGGTGGCAATTGACCGCCGGAAAAACCATCGATGTAAATCTGTCCGCCGTTCGGTCCGGCCGAGGGTCCGGCCAAGGCCGTGAGTTCATTGGACAGCTCATCGGGATCGTCCGACAGCGCGTCAAGGTCCTTGCCCTTGATGACAAGGGCGCTGGCGTTGCCGCCCGCCTCCACGTTGACCGAGGGCGATTCATCAGTGACCACTACGCTCTGCTGCGCGACCTCCATCGCCATGGCAATATCTACGCGCACTACCTGGCCGGCAGCGAGTTGAATGACTCGCGAGGCAAAGGGCGCAAAACCCGCAACGGAAGCCTGCACCTGATAGGCACCAGGTGTCAGCCCGTTCACCGCATAGTGGCCGGCATCGTCGGCGGTCACCGTTCTCACGGTTGCCCCCGCCGATGTAGTGATGGTGATGGTTGCGCCGGGAATCACCGCGCCCGTCGGGTCGGCTACATGCCCGCGAAAACTGGCTGTTGTGACTGGCGTAGCCGGCGCGGCGGTGACCGTGGTGGTCGCAGAAGGCGCTGCCGGCGTGGCAGGAGCCTGCGCCTGCGCCGCCAGTACGCTTGACGCGCCTAACGCCAGGACAATCAGTAAATGAGTGCAGCTATGAAGTCTTGAATACACGTGTTCCTCGTTTGATTTCGCTTGTTATGCCTAAATGCCTACTGGGTAACGTCAGGAGTGCTAGTGTTCATGCTCCAGTTGGAAAGCAGATTCTGGCTGGCTGCAGGAGCCTCGAGCAGGGGCTCGACGCCCGCCAGGAGCGTGATGGCCGTGACATCGGCTGTACCAGCGGTGGATACCAGCATTACCGCCTCGCCCTTTTTCAGATCAGCAAGTTGAATGGCAGGCGCGCGGCTCAGCATTTGCTGCGGGTCGTGACCTTCACCGTTGCCGCCCCCGCTGATTCCGCTCCCGGAACCGGAGCGGGCGTGCTGCGCTGATGCCGTGCTGTCGCTCGGGCCGCCTTTCAGCCGTGCTGCCAACATCTTTGCCATCATTTCCGGCAAGCGCCGCATCTGCGCGTCTGCCGAGATGTGAACCGTGACCGGCTTTTTCGTTGTGAGGTCTTTGATCACTAGCGTCGAGCTTGCCGCATCGAGCGACAGAATGGTTCCGGAGACGTTGCGGAAGCTGCCCGAAACCACCTCTTCGGCGGCAATCTCTGTACCATCCGCATTCTTTGTGCCGCGTGCCCGCAACTGGTCGCCCGCGAGGATCGCATTGATCGACGCTGGAAGCGCCGCGTCAAAGCGCACTGAGTCCGGCGCATAACGCTTGAGCATGGTTGCCTTGGTAGTGTTCACCGTGATGGTCCTGGCTGCGACTCCTGCGCCACTGGTCAACAAAATGACGCCGGTCGATGCATCAACGCTCTTCACCAATCCGCCCACCCCGCGCTGTTGCCAGTCTTCGCGATCCTTCTGCTGCTTCTGCGTCAAGTCGGCCTGCTTGACAGCAATAATCTGTAATGCCTCTTCGGTTCCTGCTGGAGCGTTGGGATCGAGCTTTACCAGCGCGCGGTCGCCAATGGCCAGGCCAGAGAATGGAATCGTCTCCGCGGCGCTCAGATCCTTTTGTCCGGGAGCGATACGCTTGAGCACGGCCGTGACAGGCACATTCACCTGATGAGCGCCGTCCGCGTCGATCTTCACTGTGATCGTGTTTCCGCTGATGGCGGTGATGGCGCCCACAAGCCGCACGGGCGCCTGCGCAACGGTCACGATCGCGGCAGATAGCAGGGCAATGCTCATGGCCGTCCGCGCAATCAAAAAGGGAACGCGAATCTTCATCTTGCTCTCCATTAGCCGTCGCTCTGTGCCGAGGTCATACTGCGCACAGTGACGGCAAAGTCCATCGCTATTCACTAGACGGACCAAGCCGCCAAAAGGTTGAGCGAATCGTTCCATTGTTTACAGGGTAGTGTGAAATGCGAGAGTTTCAGGCGCCAATGGATTGCTACGCGTACGTTACCTGCCCCAGAATCGCAGGCTGCGCCGCACCGGTTGCTTTGGGAACATTCCCCGGCAGATGATGCCAGGTTTGCCAGGCCAGCAGCGCAAAGGCCGCAGCTTCCTTGGCTTCGGCGGGCAGGCCGAACTGCTCGCTGGAGGCCAGCTCGCAACCCAGCGGTTCCAGCCTTTGCGCCAGCATTGCCATCAATGTAGCATTGCGCGCCCCGCCGCCGGAGACAATGTAATCCACTGCGCGGCCTTTCATTTCCCGATGAGCAAAAGAATTGTAACTGCGCGCGATTGTCTCTGCGGTCAGTGCAGTCGCCGTGGCCAGCGCGTCTTCTGGTCGGTTGCTGTGCCGTCGGCAGGATGCCAGGAATTTTGCAGAATATTCGCGACCAAATTGCTCGCGCCCTGCTGTGCGCGGGGGCTTCAGCGTGTAGTACGGATTGCCGAGGGCGGTAGACAATACCGTCGCCAGCACTTTACCCCGCGCCGCAATAGCGCCGTTGCGGTCAAAATTCTTATCGAAAAGCTCCTGCGCCAGCGCGTCGATAACCATATTGCCAGGTCCGGTGTCGAAGGCGACGACCGCATCTGCCGTCGCGCCAGCTGGAATCGCCGTCAGGTTCGCGATGCCGCCGATGTTTTGCAAAACGCGTCCTCGCCTGGGATCGGCAAACAGCACATAGTCCAGTAGCGGAACCAGCGGCGCTCCCTGGCCTCCGGCGAAAATATCGGCGGGGCGAAAGTTCGAGACCACGGGCACTCCTGCCTGTGCGGCAATCGCCGCCGCTTCGCCGAGCTGCCAGGTGCAAGCGAACCGGCGACCCGCATAGCTCTCCGCGCGTGGCTGATGATAAAGAGTCTGTCCGTGACAACCAACCAGATCGAGCTTCAGTGCATGCCGCTTTACCGTTGCATCGACTGCCTCGGCGTAGGCCAGGCCAAGGCGCCAATTGAGCCGCGCAAGCTCCGCCGTTGATGTTGCTGCCGCGTTCATAGCCGCCAGCACCGCGCGCCGCAACGAGGCCGGAAACGAAAATCCTTCGTGCGCCAGAAGAGTAAGCTTTGTTCTCTGCTTCCCTGGCGCAATCCGAACCACGGCCACGTCGATGCCATCGGCCGAGGTTCCGCTCATAATGCCTGCCACCGTCATTGCCTTTGCGCTCATCCTTTATCCTTCAATTCCTGCTGAAGTTCCTCGAGCAGATTCAGCGCTTGCAGGGGCGTAAGCGAGTTGACTTCCACGGCTTCGATCCGGTCCACAATGCGCTGCGAGAGCGGCGTAAAAATCGTCAACTGTACAGGCTCCGCCGCTGTTTCCACCTGAACGCCCTGCCGCTCCAGCTTCTCGTGCTGGCGCAGCAGATGCCTTGCCCGCTCGATAATCGCAGCAGGCAGCCCGGCCAGCCGCGCGACTTCGATGCCATAACTCTTGCTGGCCGCACCCGGCTCGATGTTATGGAGAAATACGATGCCGTTTGCGCTCTCTTTCACTCCAACGTGCAGGTTCATGACGCGCGGAAGCTTCTCAGCCAGCATGGTCAACTCGTGGTAGTGCGTGGCAAACAGCGTACGCGCCTTTGTTTCCGCATGAAGAAACTCGACCGTCGCCCAGGCCAGCGAGAGCCCGTCAAAGGTCGCTGTTCCGCGGCCCATTTCGTCCAGCAGAATCAGAGAGCGGTTGGTCGCGGAGTTCAGAATAGTCGCCGTCTCCGTCATCTCCACCATGAAGGTCGAGCGTCCCCGCGCAACATTGTCGCTGGCTCCGATGCGCGTATAAATTCGGTCGACAAGGCCAAAGCGCAAACTCTCCGCCGGCACAAAGCTGCCCATTTGGGCAAGAAGCACGAGCATGGCCGCTTGGCGCAGATAAGTGCTTTTGCCACCCATGTTCGGCCCGGTGATGAGCAAAAGACTGGGGCCATTTTCCGCGGCATTCAGATAAAGGTCGTTGGCAATGAACCTTCCCTCGCGCGTCTCTTCCATCCATTGCTCGATTACCGGATGGCGCGCGGCTACGGCATCGATCACCGGAGCCTCGTCTATGGTTGGCCGCACATACCGGCGTCCCGCGGCCAGGTGCGCAAAGTTAGCCAGCAGATCAGCCTCCGCCACAGCCGCAGACGCATGCTTGATGCGACCCGCGGCCTCCAGCACCGCTCTCCTCAGTTCGGCAAAAATCCGCTTCTCAATCTCGATGCACCGCTCGTGCGCCGAGAGAATCTTGCGCTCATATTCCTTTAACTCTGGCGTTGTAAACCGTTCCGCATTCACGAGCGTTTGCTTGCGCTCATAATCGGCCGGAGCCAGAGACAAATTAGACTTTGTAATCTCGATGTAATAGCCAAAGACCGAGTTATATCTCACTTTCAGCGAACCTATTCCTGTCCGCTCTCGCTCACGCTCCTCTATGGCCGCAATCTGTTGCCGGCCAGTGGTTGAAATTGTCCGCAGGTCGTCTAGCTCCGCGTCCGCGCCGGAAGAAATCGCTCCACCATCCACCAGCTTAAGCGGCGGTTCTTCGACCAGAGTGGAAACAATCCGCGCAGTCACATCTTCGAGCGGGTCGAGCCGCTCAGCCAGTTCGCGCCAGCGTGCCGCTTGCATTGCATCAAGCGCCGTTTTCAACCCCGGCAAGCGGCTCAGGCTGCTGGCGAGCGCCCTCACATCGCGCGGTCCTGCCGAATCGAGAGAGAGCCTCGCCAGTAATCGCTCCAGATCCAGTAGGCCCGCGAACGCCCGTCGAATCTCCTCGCGCTTTACCAGGCTCTCACGCGCCTCGCCCACTGCCTCATAGCGACCCGTGAGCGCCTCGGCGTCCACCAGGGGCCGCAGAATCGTAGTCCGCAAGAGCCGTTTTCCCATAGGAGTCTGGCAGGCGTCCAGAGTGTGAAAGAGCGTTGCCCTGTCATCCTGACCCGCAAAGAGAGGTTCCACTAATTCAAGGTTTCGCACTGTCACCTGGTCCAGCTCCAGTGCCGTCGAGTGCTCCTCGAATTTCAAGCTGTCAATGTGCAGCGCGTCATTTCTCTGCGTTGTCCGCACATAGTGGAGCACTACGCCGGCCGCAATAGCCGCCGCAGGGTGCCCTGTCAGCCCGAAGCCATCAAGCGACCGCACATTCAACTGACGTTCGACCAGTGGAACCGCAAACTCCCGCGTCCAAACCCAATCTTCGACGCGCGTCCGCGCCGGAATCCGATCGAGTTGCGCCGGCAGTTCCGCGCTCGCTGCGGCCAACACTTCGCTGGAGCCGGCCTTTACAATCTCGTCCACTGCCTGCTGTCGCGCCGAAGGCCCTGCAAACTCCGCCGTGCGAAACTCGCCCGTGGAAACGTCCAGCAGCGCTACCGCGCAGACCAGCTCGGTTTGGGTTTTGGCGCCATGGCCGCCTCCAAACTCGAAATACGCCGCCAGAAAATTGTTCTGCTCCTGGCCCAAGCCGGAATCGAGAGCCGTTCCGGGCGAGAGCACCCGAGTTACCTCCCGCCGGACGATCTTCTTTGTAAGCTTGGGATCCTCCATCTGGTCGCAGAGGGCCACGCGGTAGCCCTTGCGCAGGAGGCGCATCAGGTAGTTCTCCACGGCGTGATACGGCACTCCGCACATGGGCTGATTGCGCTCTCGATCACGCGCCGTCAGCGTTAATTGCAGCTCCCGGCTGACCGTCACCGCGTCGTCATAGAACAGCTCGTAGAAATCGCCCATGCGGAAAAACAGGAGAGCATCCGGATTCTCGCGCTTGGCTGCCGTCCACTGTCGCATGAACGGGGTCAGCTCTGCCGGTCCTTTGTCCAAAGGAGCAGTGTGCGGCGCGGCGGGTTGTGTTTCTTCTTTGATCACGTTTGTTTAAGAGTAGCGCGGCTGGACGGAAGCGGGGCGGCTTGTAGCGGCAAGACCGCCGGACGCGCTCGAACTGCGCACATTCTCGAAGCTATGGCCCTCTGTAAGGGCAAACGATTACACTCTAGACAAGCGGGCAACTTTGGCGAGTTCATGGCCGGGCCTCCGCTGAGCAGAACGCGTATTCAGTTCATTCTAAACGCACAGGAAACGATGGAACCGCATTCCCCCAACCTCCCCAGTTCCGACCAAGCCGCTGCGCCTGAGACGGGCTTGAATCAATCGCCTCCCACGCAGGTTCCCACACCGTCCCAGGGAGCGGGGGGCGTTTGGCTACTGCTGCGCGATTTGCTGATTGCCGCTGCCGCCTCGGTGTTCATCATCACGTTTCTTTACCAGCCGGTGCGCGTTGAAGGCACCAGCATGTTGCCGCGGCTGGAAGACCAGGACCGGCTTTTCATCAACAAGTTCGTATACCGCTTCGAGGCCATCGAGCGCGGCGACGTGGTGGTTTTCCATTACCCGCGCGACCCGGAAAAGAGCTACATCAAGCGCGTGATCGCGTTGCCGGGTGACCGGCTACGCATCGATCGCGGACAGGTATGGCTCAACGGCAAGCGGCTCTCTGAGGATTATGTTCCGGAGGAGTACCGCGATGCGAAATCCATGCCGGAGACCGTGATTCCCGAAGACAGCTACTTTATGATGGGCGACCACCGGTCTATTTCTTCCGATAGCCGTGAATTCGGCCCCGTCGAACGCCCGCTCATCTACGGAAAAGCCGTCTTTGTTCTCTGGCCGGCGCGCGATGCGGGCGCAGTGCGCTGAGTGCGCGCAATTACCGCCGGGAAATCCACCGGCACAATCGCTTCAAAGGCTGTTAAAATCAATAAAATCTATCCCTCGGAGAGGCGATGCAGGCGATTCTAGCGCTCGAAGATGGGAGCATCTATCGCGGTCACGGCTATGGCGCTCCTGGAGAATGCCAGGGCGAAGTCGTTTTTAATACTTCCCTTACCGGTTATCAGGAAATCGCTACCGATCCCTCCTATGCCGGGCAAATCGTCGTTCTCACCAACCCCCAAATCGGCAACTACGGCACCAATCAGGCAGACAACGAGTCGGCCAAGCCTTATATCGAAGGCTTGATCGTCCGAGAATTCTCGCCCATCAGTTCGAACTGGCGCTCCGAACGCGTCACGGACGAGTACATGGAGCGCTACTCGGTCCCGGTACTGGCCGAGATCGACACCCGCGCCCTGGTTCGCCATTTGCGTACCTACGGGGTGAAACGCGGCGTGATTTCGACGGAAGTTTCGGACCCTGAAACCCTGGTGCAAAAGGCCAGGAACATTCGCAAGATGGACGGTACGGACTTGGCGCGCGTGGTCTCAACCAAGTCGCTCTATACCTTTGACGCGAATGACAGCCGCAACCAGACGGGTGACGCTTTATTGGCCAAAGCTCTCGACCAAAGCGAGGGAGCTCGGAAGCTCTTTCATGTGGTGGCTTATGATTTTGGCATCAAGCTGAACATTCTACGCATGTTAGTACGAGAGGGATGCCGGGTGACAGTGGTTCCGGCCGAGACCAGCGCAGAGGATGTCTTCGAGTTGAAGCCCGACGGCGTCTTTCTCTCCAACGGCCCCGGCGACCCCGAGCCGGTGGATTACGCAGTGCGCGCCATTCGCAAGTTCATGGGCCGCGTGCCGGTCTTCGGAATCTGCCTGGGCCATCAACTCACCGGGCTGGCGCTGGGAGGCAAAACCTACAAGCTCAAATTCGGCCATCACGGCGGCAACCACCCGGTCAAAAACAACGCGACCGGCAAGGTAGAGATCACGGCCCACAACCACAACTATGCTGTCGATCCCGACTCGATCAACGCCAATGAAGTTGAGCTGACCCACGTGGACCTGAACGATCAGACTCTGGAGGGCATGCGCCACCGGACGCTGCCGTTGTTCACGGTCCAGTACCATCCTGAAGCTGCCCCCGGTCCCCACGACTCCAACTATCTCTTCCACGACTTCCGGCGGATGATGGAGGAGTGGAAATCATGAGCGGACTTGCAGCCAGAAGGGAAGAGCAGGAGCCGGAAGCGATCATCATTCCGGAATTAGATCTTTCTTCCTTCCTGCGGGAGCCTCTCCTGTCCGAATCTCTTGAGCAGACCGAGATTCCCCGACTGGCACGAAACCCCGAGGCAATGAGCCTGTTGGAACAGGTGCTGTTGCGCATTCCAACGAGCCACTTTCTGGTGCATGGAGATGCACGTCAAATGCGCTCCCTCCTTTCAGAGAGCGCCCATTTAGTCTTGACTTCGCCCCCGTACTGGACACTCAAGAAGTATGACGAGGCGGATGGGCAGCTTGGTCATGTAAGCAGCTACGACGAGTTTCTGGGCGAGCTGAGGCGAGTGTGGCTGCGATGCTTCGACCTCTTGGTTCCCGGTGGAAGGCTGATCTGCGTGGTGGGCGATGTTTGCCTATCGAGGCGGCAGAACGATGGTCGGCACACGGTGGTTCCCTTGCATGCCTCCATCCAGGAGATTTGCCGCAAGATCGGCTTCGACAATCTTGCCCCGATCATCTGGCATAAGATCGCAAACGCAGCCTATGAGGTTTCTGGCGGCGGAGGCTTCCTGGGCAAGCCGTACGAGCCAAATTCCGTCATCAAGAACGATGTGGAGTACATTCTTATGTTCCGCAAGCCGGGCGGATATCGCAAGCCCACCGCCGCCAAGCGCCTGCTCTCTGTTATCAGCGCCGAGAATTACCAAAGCTGGTTTCAGCAGATTTGGACCGGTCTCACCGGAGCTTCGACGAAAGATCATCCCGCGCCTTACCCGGTCGAGTTGGCCGAGCGGCTGATCCGAATGTTCAGTTTTGTCGGCGACGTGGTGGTCGATCCCTTCTCGGGATCGGGAACTAATTCTATCGCCGCAGCTCGAACCGGGCGAAATAGCATTGGTTTTGAGATCAGCGCCAAGTATCACAAAATGTCCGTGGCTCGCTTCTACCTGGAGACAGGCGGCCTCTTTTGGCAGCCGGAAGTGAAAGAGGTGGAAGAGCCGTGAGCTTGCAGCCTTGTTGGGAGAAGCGAATCCGCGCAGCGGTCAAGCAGTTCTGGGCAACCCGGGGGAATCAATCGCTTCATCAGGGTGCTAGATCCGGCGCGAGAGATGCTGGAAATCGGACAGCGGTTACCGGCGGTAAACAACTCGATGGATTTGTCGAATTGGTGCGGGATTTCCTTATTGAATGCGGCATAGATCGCACAAGCATCTTCTGCAATCAAGCCGTCGAGCTTCCTGGCTGGTTTAGAGCAGAAAAGAAATGGGACTTGCTGGTTGTCGTAAAAGGTCAATTGATTGCCGCGATGGAATTCAAATCGCAGGTTGGCTCTTTTGGAAATAACTTTAACAACCGCTCCGAAGAATCCCTTGGAAGTGCCGCCGATATTTGGGCTGCTTATAGGGAAGGCGCCTTTGCCCCCTCCCAACGTCCTTGGTTGGGCTATGTAATGGTGCTCGAAGAGGTTCCGCGATCATTAAGTCCGATTGGTGTGAAAGAACCTCACTTTCCAGTATTTCCCGAGTTTCGCGAGGCTTCTTACGCCAAGCGATACGAGATTCTAATGACGAAGCTGGTAAGGGAACGACTGTACGACAGTGCAGCCCTGCTGCTCTCCAGTCACTCTGCGGCCGAAGATGGGAGCTATCGCCAGCCATCGACAGAACTGAGTTTTGAAAGCCTCTTAACCTCGCTGAAAGCGCGAGCCATGGCAATTGCAGGAGCTTCAAACTAAACAATGCCACGTAGAAATGACATCCAGAAGATATTAGTGATTGGCTCGGGGCCCATTGTGATTGGGCAATCGGCGGAGTTTGATTACTCCGGCACGCAGGCCTGCAAAGCGCTCAAACAGGAGGGATACGAGGTGGTGCTGGTCAACTCGAACCCGGCCACCATCATGACCGATCCTGACCTCGCCGACCGCACGTACATTGAGCCGTTGACGCGCGAGTACGTCGAGGAGATTATCCGCATCGAGTCGGAAATGCTGACTCCCGGATCGGGTAAGTTCGCGCTGCTGCCGACAGTCGGCGGGCAGACGGCGCTCAATCTAGCCGTTGATCTGGCCGATGCGGGGATTCTGGACCGTTATAACGTCGAGCTGATTGGCGCGAAACTCGAAGCCATCAAGAAGGCCGAAGACCGGCTGCTCTTCAAAGACGCCATGCTGCGCATCGGCCTCGATGTATCGAAATCTGCGCTCGTCAATAATCTGCGCGACGGCTTGGAGTTCGCATCCAAGCTTGGTTTTCCAGTGCTCATTCGTCCCAGTTTCACCCTGGGCGGCACGGGCGGCGGCATCGCTTACAACCGCGAAGAGCTGATGGAGATTCTGGCGCGCGGGCTGGACCTTTCGCCGGTGCACGAGTGCCTGATCGAAGAGAGCGTGCTTGGCTGGAAGGAATACGAGCTTGAGGTCATGCGCGACCTCGCAGACAACGTCATCATTATTTGTTCGATAGAAAATTTCGACCCCATGGGCGTGCATACCGGCGACTCCATTACCGTTGCCCCCGCGCAGACGCTCACCGACCGCGAATACCAGAAGATGCGCGATGCGGCCATCGCTGTGATGAGGGAGATCGGCGTAGAGACCGGCGGGTCCAATGTTCAATTCGCCGTCAACCCCATCGACGGGCGCATGACTGTGATCGAGATGAATCCTCGCGTCTCGCGTTCGTCGGCGCTGGCCTCGAAGGCCACGGGCTTTCCCATCGCCAAGATTGCTGCCAAGCTTGCCGTGGGTTACACGCTCGACGAGATTCCCAACGACATCACGCGCAAGACGCCGGCCTGCTTTGAGCCGACAATCGATTACGTCGTTGTCAAAATTCCCAAGTGGCAGTTTGAAAAGTTTCCCGGCTCCGATGAGACGCTGGGCCCGCAGATGAAGTCGGTGGGCGAAGTGATGGCCATTGGTCGCACCTTCAAGGAAGCGCTGATGAAGGCCTGGCGCGCTCTGGAGACAGGCAAGAAGACCGGCTCAGAGGTTCTGGAGCCGCGGCGGCTCACGCAGATGCTGGTAACTCCGCGGCCTGAACGGCTGGGCTACATCCGCTACGCATTCGAACGCGGCATGAGCGTGCGCGAGGTGGCGCGGCTCACGGGCATGGACCCATGGTTTCTGCATCAGATCCGCGAGATTACCCTGGCGCAGATGGCCATTGCACAGACGACTCCGGAAAATATTGGCGCAGAGCAAATGCGTCAGCTCAAGCGGCTCGGATTGAGTGACGAGCGCATCGCGACCGAGTGGAAACTCGATGGTCACGCAGGCATCCAGCAGGTGAGGAAACTGCGCGAAGCCAAAGGCATCAAGCCTGTTTTCAAGCTTGTGGACACCTGCGCTGCTGAGTTCGAATCGATGACACCCTACCTCTACTCGACCTATGAAGAAGAGGACGAAGCGCCGCCGACCAGCAAGCGCAAGATCATCATTCTCGGTTCAGGGCCGAACCGCATCGGCCAGGGAATCGAGTTCGATTATTGTTGCTGTCACGCGGCCTTCGCGCTAAAGGATGACGGTTACGAGACCATCATGGTCAACTGCAATCCGGAGACCGTCTCGACCGATTACGACACCAGCGACCGTCTCTACTTTGAGCCGTTGGTTCTCGAAGATGTGCTGGCGATCTACAACCACGAGGCGCAGTCCGGCGCGGAGATTGGAATGATTGTGCAGTTTGGCGGCCAGACGCCGCTCAATCTCGCGCAGCGGCTGCGTACGGCCGGCGTGCCCATCATCGGCACTTCGCCTGAGTCGATTGATCTGGCCGAAGACCGCAAGCGATTCGGAAAGCTGCTCGACGAGTTGCAGATTCCGCAGCCCGCCGGGGGCACAGCCACTAGCGTGGAAGAAGCGTTGGCTGTTGGTGAGCGGATTGGTTACCCGGTGTTGGTACGGCCCAGCTATGTTTTAGGCGGGCGCGCCATGGTCATCGCGTATGATGCCGAGGCCGTGGCTCAATACATGATGCAGGCAGTCGAATATTCGCAGGAGCGGCCGGTGCTCGTTGACCACTTTCTGGAGAGCGCCATCGAAGTTGACGTTGATGCCCTCTGCGATTCCGAGGATGTAATCATCGCGGGCATCATGCAGCACATTGAAGAGGCCGGCATTCACTCCGGCGATTCGTCCTGTGTGCTGCCTGCCGTGGGCATCCGCGAAGAGACGCTGGAGGTGCTTCGCACTTACACGCGCAAATTGGCTCTCGCACTTCAGGTCGTCGGTCTGGTCAATCTACAATTTGCCATTCAGCGCGATGCCGAGGACCGGGACCACGTTTATGTGATCGAGGTAAATCCTAGGGCATCCCGTACAGTTCCATATGTATCCAAGGCGACCGGGATTCCGCTGGCCAAAGTCGCCGCGCGGCTTATGACGGGCCGCAAGCTACGCGAACTGCTGCCTACGCAACTTGCAGGCGGCAAGGATCTGGAAACAGGCACACATTACTACGTGAAATCGCCGGTTTTTCCGTGGAACAAATTTGCCGGCGTGGATACGGTTCTGGGGCCTGAAATGCGCTCCACAGGCGAAGTGATGGGCGTGGCCGCGACCTTCGGCGAGGCCTTTGCCAAGGCGCAGCTTGCTGCCGGGCAGGTGTTGCCCACCAGCGGCACGGTCTTCTTCAGCGTCAATGATCCAGACAAGCCCGCGGTCGTTGACCTGGTGCGCCGCTATGTCAATCTGGGCTTCAAGATTGTGGCTACCGAAGGCACAGCCAATGTGCTGGAGAAGGCCGGACTCATAGTAGAGCGGGTTTTCAAGGTCAAAGAGGGCCGGCCTAACATTGTGGATTTGATCAAAGGCGACCGCATTCAGCTCCTGGTTAACACTCCGCGCGGCCAGGACACTTTCTTTGACGAGAAGGCGATTCGCCGGGCCGCGGTGCTGGCGCGGATTCCTTCCATCACCACCATCGCTGCCGCGCAGGCCGCGGTGGAAGGCATCCATGCCATGCAAAGCCGCCGGACCACGGTCTACGCACTGCAGCAATTGCACGCGACAACCGGCTCGTGAAATGCTGCTTCTGGGAAATGGTCGCCGGAGGATCTTCGCATGACTGAGCAGGAGAGACAGGAGATTCTGAAATCTCTGGAGCAGGGAAAGGCTGCGCTGCACAGTGCGTTGCAGGGCGCTACGGAGGAGATGGCCGCGCGCGCTCCCGCTCCGGGAAGCTGGTCTATCCTGGGGTGCGTCGAGCACATGGTCATCTCCGAGGAATATCTCTTTCGGCAAATCATTGAGTCCGCGCACGCCGACTCGCCGCTCATCAACGAGCGCCGCGAAGCCGCCATCCCAGTCCGTGGATTGGACCGCTCGAGGCGCATGGAATCTCCTCCGCAGGCCGCTCCCAGCGGACTCTTTCCCACATTGTCAGAAGCCGTCGAGCGGTTCATGGCCAATCGAGAGCGAACGATCAAGTTCGTTCGGGGTAACACAGAAGACCTCCGTTCCAGGATTACGTCGCATCCGATGATGGGTACAGTGAATTGCCACGAGATGCTTCAGTCGATTGCCGTGCATTGCCTGCGCCACGTTCAGCAGATTCAAGAGGCCAAGGCCGCGTTGGCTTAATTTCTCTCTGATCGCATCTGCTGCATTTTTCAGCGAGACCGGCATCGATTGGCGTGCCGGTTGACTACAATAAACGTATGTTGCTAGAAGGCATATTTGCCGCTGTTCCCACGCCGTTTTACCCTGACGAGCGCGTCTATTACCGAAAAATCGAAGCCAACATGGCTCGATATTCCCGCAGCTTGCTTTCGGGAATACTGCTTTTGGGTTCAACGGGCGAAGCTCCGTACCTTGACGACGCCGAGACCCGCGAAGTGCTGCGTGTAGCCGCCGAAGCCTCAGCGCCGGATAAGGTGCTAATCGCTGGCGTAGGGCGCGAAAGCGTGAAAGCTACAGTCGCGCTGGCGGAGGCCGCGGCCGAGTTCCGCTACGACGCCGTTCTGGTGCGCACGTCCAGTTACTTTGCGAGCCAGATGTCGCCGGCCGCGGTGCTCAACTACTTCCGCAGCGTGGCTGACCGCTCGCCCCTGCCGGTGGTGCTTTACAACATTCCCCGGTTCGTTCCTTACAACATTCCCATCGAAGTAGCAGCCGAACTGGCGCAGCACCCCAATATTCTCGGTATCAAAGATTCCTCCGGCAGTCTTGACCGGATTCGCGCTGTGGTTGCGGCGACCGTTAGTTCGCCCCGGCGAACCGTAACCGTGACGCCCATCTTCGAGGCGGTCACAGGACGCATGTTGACGCCAAAGGCCGGAAACGGCGGTGCGCTTGTCTCCATCAGCGGCCAAAGCGGCGGCGGCGTGGCTGTGGCGGCGGCCGCGCAGATCAAGACTCGATCCAAGGAAGTGGGATTTCAGGTGCTCACCGGCGCAGCCTCAAATCTGCTTGAGTCGCTGGAGGCAGGCGCGTCTGGAGGCATACTGGCCATGGCAGCCTTTGCTTCGCAGGCCTGCCAGGAGGTCTATCTTGCCTGGAAGGACCACGACCTCAAGCTGGCTGAAGAGAAGCAGAAGCGCATCAGCGGCCCCAATCAGCGCATCGTGGGTGAGCTGGGCATTGCGGGCGTCAAGTATGCCTGCGATTTCAACGGCTATTACGGAGGCCGCGCTCGCGCTCCGCTGCTGCTGTCCACTGCAACAGAAAAGACGGAAATTGAAGGGCTGCTGGCTGGGATTCGCAACTAGGATTCGGTTTTATTAGCGCCAGGCCAGATGAGATTTTCCGGCCCAAGAAGATTTCTTTCGACAACCGACCCTAGTATAAGCGACGTGGAAGTGGTTCCAAAGGGCGTCAGGCAGTCGATCACGTGGTTCAGGTGCTCGACCGAGATGACGTTCACCTTCATGATGAATGAGTCCGCTCCGGTCCCGCGGTGGCACTCGACGACCTCGGTCATGGAGCGGATCTGGGCGGTCAGCCGGGGCAGCACATCGCCCACAATGCTCATGCGAATGAAGGCCGTGATGGGCAAACCCACCTTCAATGGATTTATGTCTGCGCGGTAGGCGCGGATGATGCCTTCATCTTCCATGCGGCGGACGCGCTGTGCGGCGGCAGGCGTGGAGAGCCCTACGCGGCGGCCCAGTTCGGCGAAGGAGATGCGGGCGTCCTTTTGCAATTCGGTGAGCATCTTCCATCCCACCGAATCCAGCAGTTTTTCCTTGGGGGAATCGGACAATCTTAGCCTCCTTTGCGTATTGCCTTACGTTCATAAAGTATAAGCGCGAGAAATTCAATAATCTATTATGGATCTTTGGATATAACGGCGAATTGTCCTGCGCTGGCCCTGATTTGCGGTCTTTTTCCCCTGAGCCTTGCTTATCCTGGGGGCTTCATTTAACTTAGTTTGCAACTCGCACATGTAGGTGACCTTGTGTCCTCACTTTTCCGCTCTTGCGTTGTTGTGCTGTTTTGCTCCGTATGCTCACTGACTTCCGCGCGGGTTTGCCCCGGCCAACAGGCCGCAGAGGCATGGATCGCACCCCATTTTTCATTTGAGCCCCAGGCCCTTTATGAAGCGGCATCTGCGGTGAGCGCCCCGGATGGCACGAACGTGGTGTTGCTGGATGAAGATCACTACTACAGCTTCGACGAGACAGGGCGCATGGAGCACGTGGTGCACTTTGTCTACAAGGTTCTCACGCAAAAAGGCGCAGAGGGATGGGACTATCTCTCGGTGGGCTGGGAGCCCTGGCATGAGGCGCGGCCCACGATTCGGGCGAGAGTGATTACGCCGGACTTTTCAGTGCATGAGCTGGATCCGTATACGATCACCGAAGCTCCGGCCCGCGGCGGCGACTACAAGATGTACAGCGACGACAAACTGCTGCACGCACCCCTCCCGGCCATTGCTCCTGGGGTGGTGGTGGAGGAGGAGTACGTGACGCGCGAGAACGAGCCGCTCTTTGCGCTGGGGCACGTGGGGCGAGTCGTCCTTGGGCAGGAACGAGTACCGGTGGAGCACAGCCGAGTAGTTTTCGACGCGCCGGTCACGCTGACCTTGCGTATCGGAACCCTGCTGCTGCCAGATTTGAAGCCAGTGCGCGTGGAGGCCAACGAGCGGGTTACGCTTAGTTACGACCTGGGGCGTTTGGAAGGGATTGAGCCGCAGGAGCCCAATCTGCCGCCGGATGTGGCCACTTATCCGGAGATCGCATTCTCGACCGGGCCGTCATGGCAATTGATGGCTGCCGAGTACTCGAAGGTTGTTGATAGTCGGGCCGATGCGGCTCCTGTGCAGGCCATCGTGAAGCAGTTGATTGCAGGCAAGAGAGGAGTCGCGGAAAAGGAAGGCGCGATTCTCGACTACCTGGACCGCGAGGTCCGCTATACGGGCATCGAATTCGGCGAAGCAGCGATTATGCCCCACGACCCTGCCGATACTCTGAACAGGAAGTATGGCGATTGCAAGGACAAGGCTACGCTGCTGGTAACAATGCTGCGGGCCGCGGGCATCCCGGCATACGTGGCCCTACTCAATGCTGGTTCGCGAATGGACGTGCCGGCGAATCTTCCAGGAATGGGTCTCTTCGATCACGCCATTGCTTATGTGCCGGGCAGTCCTGCGTTATGGATCGACTCGACCGACCGCTATGCCCGGCTGGGTCAGTTACCCGCCGGCGATCAGGGCAGGCTGGCGCTGATCGCGCGGCCGGAAACCACCTCGCTGGTGAGGACGCCGGAATCCACCTCGGGGGACAATGTGCTGGTGGAGTTTCGCGAGCTAGCGCTCGGCGAGAACGGTCCATCGACGGTCACGGAGAGAACCCAGCCCACGGGCGTCTTCGAGTCGTATTACCGCTCCTCCTATGCCGACAAGCCCGATAACGAGACCAGGGACGGCCTCACCGGATACGTAAAGGGGCAATACATTGCCGATAGGCTGGGCAGTCTGGAACGTACTGATCCGGCCGACCTTTCGCGGCAATTTGAACTGAAGCTGGTGGCCGAAAGGGCGAAGCGAGGCTATACGGACCTGGATAGCGCGGTCGCCGCAATTCGCTTGGAGGGGTTGTTTCAGTTTCTGCCCGACGATCTGAGGCGCAAGGACGACACGGACGAGAAGAAGAAAGACGACAAAGACAAGCCCAGGAAGCCACGCATGGTGGACTGGGAGCTATATCAGCCCTTCCGTACCGAGTGGAACTACAGGATTGTGCCGCCTACCGGGTTTGTGCCCAAGGAACTGCCTTCGGACGCGACGATTCAAATTGGTCCAGCGGTGCTGACTGAAGAGTTTTCCAAGGAGAAGGACGGCGCTGTGGCCGCGCGTCTGGTTTTTGATTCCGTCAAGCGACGCTACACAGCTGCGGAAGCAACCGAGCTGCGCAAAAAGGTAGTAGAGCTCATGGCGGGGCCGGCGATTTTGGTTAACTTCGAGCCTCAGGGAGCCGTGCTTCTTCATGAAGGCAAGGTTGGCGAGGCGTTGGCCGCTTATCGAAGTCTGGTCACGCAGCATCCCAACGATGCCGTTCACCACTTGCAGGTGGCCAAGGTGCTGCTGGAGGCGGGGATGGGCGAGGCGGCGCGTGCCGAAGCCCGAAGGGCTGTAATGCTGGACCCCAACTCTGCGCCGGCGGAGAGAACGCTGGCGGATATTTTGAAGCACGATCTGGTGGGTCGGGATATGCGCGCTGGCAGCGACTGGGCAGGGGCGACCGAGGCCTACCGTGCCGCAATGCGGCTGGATGCGGACGACCATTCTGTGCAGGCCAGCCTGGCGATCTTGCTGGAACACGATCCGGTGGGGCGGCGCTACGGCGACCAGGCGAAAATGAAGGAGGCCATTGCCGAATACCAGAAATTGGGCCAGGACAAGTTGGTGGAACTGGGCCTGACCAACAATCTTGCTTACGCCCTTTTTTATGGCGGCGATCCGGACGGAGCCGTCAAGGCCGCGCAAACCTTGAATCCACAACCCACCGCGCTGATTGCCGCGAGTGAGGCCATCCTGCACGGAAGCAAGGCGGGCTTGGCCGAGGCCAACAAGCGATCCGTTGACGACGCATCCTTCAAAGGCGCGGCGCACACAGCCGGCGAGATGCTGATGAGAATTCGCCGGTACCTTTTGGCTGCCGATTTTCTGGATGCGGGCGCGGCCGGCGACAACGCGGCCCAGACAATGGGACTTGCGTCGATTCTGCGCGGAGCGCAACACCACGAGGATATGCACTTCGCCAACACGCCTGTTGACCTGGTCAAGCACGCCTATCTGCTTACTATGTCCCCTGACCTGACCCAAGCCGAAATGGAGGCCGTCTCCAGCCGCAGCGCGCGAGCTGTGATGGAGAATGAAGATGCGGAGGAGATGCAAGAGACGCTTGAGTCCGGCAAGAAGATGAATAGTTGGCTGGCCCGCGAAGACGACTCGCAAGACGTGGAAATCGATATCAGGTTGCAGCAGGTCGATCCCAAGATTGAAGGCAATGACGCAACTGGCTATCGCGTGAAGGTGCAGATTCCCGGAGGCAGGAATCTCACGTTCTTCGTAGTGAAAGAAGACGGACAATACAAGCTGCTGGATAGCGATGACAGACCCAATGCAATTGCGCTTGAGATGTTGGACCGAATCAAGGCCGGCGACCTTGGCGGCGCCAAAGTGCTGCTCGATTGGCTGCGCGAGGACCTTCATCTGGAGGGAGGCGACGACCCGTTCGGAGGACCGGTATTCCCTCGTTTCTGGGTCAAGGGTCAGGCCGCCGATGCTCGCAAGATGAAACTGGCTGCGGCATCGATTCTTGTCAGTTCCAAGCCCACCGCAGCAGAGGGTGTGACGCTGTTGGAAGAGGCGCGCAAGGACGCAGCCGGGGAACGCGAGCAAACGAACATCCTGGTGGCTCTGGCGGAAGGCTACTCGATACAAGACAACTTCGCAAAACTCGAGCAGGTCTCTTCGGCGCTGCTCAAGCAGGAGCCGGAATCCAGGCGGGCCTTTTTGTCGGATGCAGAGGCACTTATGGGGCTGGACAGGAATGGCGAGGCCCTTGCCCTTTGCGACGAACGGCTGAAGTTGCTGGATGGCGACCAGGATGCACTGCTGATGAGGATGCAGATTGAAGCAAATCTGGGCGACTTTGCAGCGGCTCGCGGATGGGCGCAAAAGCTGGTTGACCAGGGCAAGGAGAATGCGGAGATATGGAACGACATCGCCTGGTATGCGCTGTTTACCGGAAAGGTCGAAGCGAGCGATCTCTCGACTGCCATCAGATCTACTGAGATGTCCAAGGACAACCCGCATATCCTGCACACCCTGGCCTGTTTGTACGCCGATACCGGCAAGACTAAAGAGGCGCGCGACCTGCTGCTGCGCAGCATGGACGACTTGAACCTGGACGAGCCTAACGATGATTACTGGTATGCCTGGGGGCGCATCGCTGAGCAGTACGGCGAGCGTGAGATAGCAATTGCGGACTATCGCAAGCTGGAAAAGCCCAAGGAGATTCTGGCCGTTCCGACATCGAGCTATACTCTGGCGCAAACTAGGCTCAAAGCGCTGGGCGCGAATGGCGGCAGAGCAGGCAAGTAGGCGCTAACGAAAAAAGGATCAGAGGCGAGCTGTCAGTGTCGGCACTCGCCGGCTTCGGCTTTGTTGCTGAGTCCACGTGTTATTTTCGCGACCAATGATGCTGCCAATATCCCCAAAAAATCTTGCCTGCCTTACCGCATGGACTCGGCGAACGCCAATTTTCGTGAGCGCGTCGTCCGTAGCAAATCAGCCCAGCTATACCTGATAAGCAGGCGCTTGCAGATAATCTCATTGCTTTATGAGACGCTTGCTCTGAATCCCTCAAGCCAGAGCTTTGCCTGCAAAAGTCGATTTTCCCGCCGCCCCAGCGATTCCCAAAATACCACGCAATAATCCACTGTTCACCTTCGGGAAACGTCACCTTCGTAATCTGAACGGTTTCCAGCACAATGCCGAAGAAGAGAGTGAGGATAAGAGCTATGGCGACCAACCTGACACCCAGTTTCTCGATCCCGACAGTTACCTCTACCGCACGTGCGCGCTCCAACCGCCGCCTTATCAATCCGGAGGCGAGGCGCGCGCGCCAGATTCTTGACCGCGCCATCGAGTATCTGTGTGACGAATTCGTACGCCAAGGCCTGACGAACTCCTCAGGGGCCGATCAGTTGGAGGCCTCGCGGATTCTTGTGGCGCTCAACCGGCAGGTTTATAAGGAGTGCCCAAAAGTTCCAAGCTTTGGCGAGCGCTGCCGCAAGCTATTGCATTCACTTACTGTGTAGCCCACGCTATCCCACCATTTGTACTGCTCCTTTGCCCACTAACTCCTCTACGCATTCGACCCACCCGCGATCGGCTGCCACACTCATACTCTCCGGCTCCAGAATCGCCGCGTACTCGCCTTTCTTTTCCAAATGCAGCATCACCTTGCCAGGCCCCGGCGCCGCATCCGCCGCACTTTTCAATGCGGTCAGTATCTCCTCCGTCGCTCGATCCAAATTGATGCGAATCCGCACCCCCGACGGCAGTTTTACCTGCACCTCTTCGAGCGCGACAATAGAGCTGACAGAAATCTTCGGCGCCGCATCCTCATCGCCCATCAGCACGCCGCGCACCAGCACCGGAGCTTCCATCTTCAACTGCCCTGAAAGCTTCTCATAGTCTCGCGAAAAACAAATCAGGTCGATCTTCCCCGTCGCATCTTCCAGCGCCGCTTGCGCATACAGCTTTTGATCCCGCTTGCTCTTCTGCACGCGCAACCCGAGAATCATTCCTGCCACTTGAATCTCGTCCGCCGGGTCCGCCTGCGTGCCCCAGCGTCTCTCAGGTGGTTTGCGCTCCAGCGCCTCTGCCGCGGAAATCACGCCCGCTAAATTGCGCAATTTCTCCGCGTACTTGTCCAGCGGGTGCCCCGAGACAAAGAATCCCAGCACATCTTTCTCATTGGCCAGCCGCTCGCCCTCTTCCCAATCAGCCACTTTGGGCAAGTCCTCGCTGCTGTCCCAGCCAGCCTTGGGTCCTTCATCGAATAGCCCAAAAAGCCCGCTCTGCCCTTGCGCAGCGTCTCTCTGCGCCTTTTGTGCGCGTTCCATGGCCTTATCAACGGCTGCCATCAGCGGCCCGCGCTTGCCCAGCGAGTCCAGCGCTCCGGCCTTGATCAGCGACTCGAGCACTCGCTTGTTCATCACGCGCAGATCAACCTTCTCACAAAACTCCCAGATGCTCTTGAAGCGTCCGCCAACTTCTTCGCGCGCCTTCAGAATCGACTCAATGGCATTGCCGCCAACATTCTTTACCGCAGCCAGGCCAAATCGTATCGCCTGAACATCCCCGCTGGCATGTGGCGTAAACTGGCTCCCGGAAACCTGCACGTCGGGCGGTTCAACGCGGATCCCCATCTCCTTGCATTCGGCGATATACTTCACCACATTCTCCGGCTTCGATGTCTCCGAGGTCAGCAGCGCCGCCATGAACTCCACCGGATAATGCGTCTTCAAGTAAGCCGTCTGGTAAGCCACCAGCGCGTAGGCCGCCGAGTGCGATTTGTTGAACCCATACCCTGAGAACTTCTCCATCTGGTCGAAAATCTCGCCCACCAGGTTCTTCGGATGTCCAAGAGTCGCCGCGCCGCTCATAAAGCGGTCCCGCTGCTCCGCCATCGCATCGGCATTCTTCTTCCCCATCGCGCGCCGCAGCAGGTCCGCCTCGCCCAGTGAGTAACTCGCCAGCACGTTGGCAATCTGCATTACCTGCTCCTGGTAGACGATCACTCCCAGCGAGTCCTTCAAGACCTTCTCAAGTTCCGGCAGCATGTACTCCACCTTGCGCCGCCCCCACTTGCGCTCGATGAAGTCGTCGATCATGCTCATCGGACCCGGCCGGTACAACGCATTCAGCGCCGTAAGTTCTTCCACGCTGTCCGGCTTGTACCGCCGCAGAATATCCCGCATCCCGCTCGACTCAAATTGGAAGATCCCCGAGGTCAGGGCCGAGTGAAAGACCCTCTTGAATGTCGCTTCGTCGTCCTGCGGAATCGCTTCTATATCCAGCTTTTCGCCTCGGGTCAGTCCGATCAGCTTGACGCAATCGTCGATCACCGTCAGCGTCGCCAGACCCAGAAAGTCCATCTTTAGCAGGCCCATCTTCTCGACGGCCTTCATATCGTACGCTGTCACAATTTCATCGTTCTTCGTCTTGTTCAGCGGCACCAGTTCGGTCAGCGGACGCGGAGCAATCACCACCGCCGATGCATGGACCCCCGACCCGCGCACCAGCCCTTCCAGCTTCTTCGCCGTATCGATCAACTCGCGAATCTGCCCGTCCGTCTGGTAGACCTTCTTCAGCTCCGCAACCTCTTCCAGAGCCGTATCAATCGTCATTCCAATCGTCAGAGGTATCAGCTTCGCAATCCGGTCCACGTCCCCATATGGCATGTCCATCGCACGGCCGCAGTCCTTGATCGCCGCCTTGGCAGCCATGGTGTTGAAGGTGATGATCTGCGCCACCTGCTCGCGCCCGTACTTGCGCGTCACATAGTCAATCACCTCGCCCCGCCGGTTCTGGCAAAAGTCCACGTCCACGTCGGGCATGGTTACGCGCTCCGGATTCAGAAACCGCTCAAAGAGCAGCGAGTGCTGCAGCGGGTCTACGTTGGTGATCTCCATCGCGTACGCCACCAGCGACCCGGTCGCCGAGCCGCGCCCAGGACCGACAGGAATCCCATTGTCGCGCGCATATTTGATAAAATCCCACACAATCAGGAAGTAGCCCGCGTAATTCATCTGCTCGATGATTCCAATCTCATATTCGAGCCGCGCATCGTATTCATGAATCGGCGCGCGCCGCGCACCGCGCGCCTCCAGGCTTCGCACCGCCGTATCTAGCCGCTTCTTATAACCCTCCCGGCACACCTGCTCAAAGTAACTATTAATCGTGTGGCCTTCAGGAACATCAAACAACGGAAACGGATTGTCCACCGGCTTGAGCTTGAACTCGCATCGCTCGGCAATCTCCATCGACCGCTCGACCACGGACGGCGAATCCTTGAAGAGCCGCCCCATCTCATCGGCGCTCTTCACAAAAAACTGGTCGGAATCGAACCGGAAGCGTTCCTTATCGTGTATCTTCGAGCCGGTCTGCACGCACAGCATCACATCGTGCGCGTGCGAGTCATCCCCGCACAGATAATGCGAGTCGTTGGTCGCCACCATCGGAATATTCAGTTCTTTTTCCAGCTGGAACAGAGCCTCATGAATCTTTAGCTCCTGCTCCAGCCCCTGATCCTGAATTTCGAGATAAAAATTGCCCTTGCCAAAAATATCCTGGTACTGCTCGGCAACGCTGCGCGCCTTTTCATAATTGCCGGCCAGCAACTCTTCGCACAGCTCGCCGCTCAGGCAGCCCGAGAACCCAATCAGTCCTTTTGAATTCTCAGCCAGGTACCGCTTGCTTACACGCGGCTTGCGATAGAACCCGTGAAGCGATGCCTCCGAGGTAATCCGAACCAGATTCCGGTATCCCTCTTCGTCCTGAGCGAGCACCAGCAGGTGATTGTTGTCGTCTCCTTCGCCCGGCGCGCGGTGGTCTTCGTTTTTGCTGATATAGAGCTCACACCCCAGAATCGGCTTGACCCCTCTGGCCTTCGCCGCCTCAAAAAAGTGCACAGCTCCATAGATGTTTCCGTGGTCTGTCATGGCGACAGACTTCTGCCCCAACGTTGCCACGCGGTCCATCAGCTTGGTTAGGTCGCAAGCCCCATCCAGAAGCGAGTACTCGGTATGCAAATGCAAATGCGTAAATTCATTCATGATTCATTACGATTCTAGTCTGAGGCCCAGTTCTTTCCGTGGAAAACCGGGCTCAAATCCAACAATGGACCCCACCCTTTCCGAGCAAATGAATTGGGTGGGCGAGGTGAAACAGTTTTCTTTCCGCTTGCCATGCTGCTGCTCATGTTCTACGCTTTGCTCGTCGACCAAGGAAGGGGGTAGGCAGGCATGACTCAAATCGCGAGTATTGACGGCGTATTCTTTTGGCATGCCGAAAGGTAAGATACCTGCCAAACGCAAACCGTCTCCCAAGAAGACCGCACGAAAGGTCAAGGGCGAGTGCCTGATCCCGCCTCGCGTACCAAACGAGGCGATCAATCAGTTTGCGTTCAATCGGCATAAATCGTGTCGAAGGCCAGCGAACTCTTCCCCGACCCCGAGACTCCGCTGACCACCGTCAGCTTTCCATGGGGAATATCGCAGGAGATGTTCTTCAGGTTATGTGTCCGCGCGCCGCGGATGATGATGGCATCGTTCAAAGGGAAGGCACCGTCTGGAATTCGTCCAGCAGCGTCTCTGTCCCCTTAGCGAGCTTCAGGACGCAACCGACCATTCTCCATTATAGGCCATGGCGCAAGCAGCGCCAGTGCGTATGCACACCCCAAACAAAACTGCGAGGCGGCAAACCTCCCGCCTCGCAGGTATTGAAACACAAATGGCCAGCTGCTTCCTGGAGCAGAGACTCCAGCCCGCAGGCCGTTAGCTTTCCTGACTATAAGAATGATCGGAAGAATAATGCCTGACAGAGCCTTCTTCATCGCGTACTCCTTGCAAAAGTGCCGATCATCCGTTTTCCTTGGTATCCGGCCGGCAACCGTCGCTGCGCCGAGGCTTATTGCGCTCCATGCGCGCGCAGAAGATTCACAATGTCGGTACTGCCCGCTTTTTCCGCGAGGCTCAAGGGCGTGTCCCCGTTGCTGCCCTTGACGTTGGCATTTGCGCCCTTCTCTAGGAGCAGCTTCACGGCCTCACCGCTGTTCCAGAAGGGAGCACCGGTCACTGCCGTGATGAGCGCCGTGTTGCCATCGAGGGTTTTGGCCTCGATGTTCGCGCCCTTGTCCAGCAGCAGCTTCACCACTTCGGTTTTGCCCCAGAGGGCCGCCGCAATGAGCGCTGTGTATCCGCCTATGTCCGTAGCCTCGATGTTGGCGCCTTTGTCTAGCAGCACTCGCGCAACATCAGGTTTGCCATTGCTGGCCGCCAAAAGCAGCGCCGTTCTGCCGTTAGGGTCCTTGGCCTCGATTTTTGCTCCCTTAGACAGCAATTGCTCCACGGTTGCCGTATCGCCGTTTCCGGCGGCCTGCAGGAGTTCGTCATCCAGGCTGCCCGAAGCAGCCTGGCCTGCCGCCAGATGGCTGCACGAAAACAAAATAGCTGGAAGAATGATGGATGCAAGAATTCTTTTCATCGCTTTCTCCTATGGACCGGGATTTCCATATTGCTTTTCCCGCGGCAACAGAATATACCCCGAGGCTGGGCTCGAAATCTTTTTCGCATTTCGTCCAAGGCCAGAGCCGTGTGCCGGGTGCCCCATCCTTCGCGCTCTTTGCGAAGGGTGAGAAACCACGAACCGCATGCGCGAAGCGCACCCCCCGCACCGCAGGTGCTTGCAGATCATTTCCTCACTTCGTCGCACAATGATTCTCAGCAGCCTTCCTTCAAATAATCGTCCCGGCACGACCCCTTCGTGCCGCCTTTCAGCCGGAAGCTGTCAGCAGAGCCCAAAACGCCGCGTAACTCCTTATCCTGGAATATTTTGCAGGGAACTTCTTTGTTTTCAAGATTTTACAGCGCAACCCTATCCGTAACCTTAAGAAAACAAGGATTTTGTTTACAAAATATGGGTGGGGGTACTGGGTAACGTATGTGTAGTTCTGTGTGCACTCTGCGCGGTGCCGAAAACCAAGAACCGCACTCCGGCTAACGGGTCTTTACCTTCTCCCGGCAGGGAGAACGCGAAAATAGCCCAGGGTGAAACCCTGGGTCAACGTCCCACATTTAGCCCTGCCGTCCCGTAGCGCCGGCGCGAAACCAAAGCGTCATTCGACTCCCAGCACCTTCACAATCACACGTTTCCGTCTCTGCCCGTCGAACTCGGCATAGAAGACCCGTTGCCAGGTTCCCAGGTCCAGCTTGCCGTTGGTCACCGGAAGGGTGGTCTCGTGATGCAGCAGCAGCGATTTCAAATGCGCGTCGCCGTTGGTTTCGCCGGTGCGGTGATGCTTGTAGTCGGGCCGTGCCGGAGCCAGCTTCTCCAGCCAGACGCCGATATCCTCGATCAGCCCGCCCTCCAGATCGTTCACATACACCGCTGCGGTAATGTGCATCGGCGAAACGAAGCACAAACCGTCACGCACACCGCTCCGCTCCACCACGCGCTCCACTTCGTCCGTAATGTGCACCATCTCCCGCTGCTTTTTTGTCTCAAAGACCAAATACTCCGTATGACTTTTCAAGTTTTGTCTCCTTGGATCTTCCCGAGTTCTTTGTAGAGAATAAACTCCGGTCGGCGAGCAATACAGGCAGTTAGTCGAGGAGCTTAGAAGTTTCTGGATTCTAGGGTTTAGCTCCAGCTCAAAGCTTGACAACCGTTGAAGGCCCGAGCAACGGATGAAAGCGCTTGACAGGAAATGTTGGCCTAATGGAATATTCTACTAGACAACTGGATGGGAGAGTGTGAGCATGGCTGAACTGCAACAGCTTGACCGTGGCAGCGTTATGCCTCTGCATCATCAGATAGGACAGCGACTTCTCAGTCAGATTCAATCCGGCGTATTTGAGCCTGGCCAGCCATTGCCGCCGATCCAGGAGATTGCAATCAGCCTGGGTGTTAGCAACATGACGGTCCGGCAGGCCATTAAATCGCTTTGCGACCTCGGTGTTCTCTATAGCAAGCAGGGCAAAGGGACATTTATTTCGAAGCTTAAACTTGAGAAGGATTTTCGGCAGATACTTTCGTTTACAGAGGAAATGAAATCTCGAGGGTCGACGCCCGGATCAAAGGTTCTCTCTTTCGAAATTTGCAAGGCAAGCTCTGAAGTTATCGAAGCGCTTCGCTTGAAGCCAGATGACCAAGTGATTCAATTGCGCCGTATTCGCCTGGGGAATGATGTGCCGATGGGGATTGAGCGTAGCACTTTACCACTGAGCCTCTGTCCGGACTTACTTACTATTTTCGACCCGAATACTTCCCTTTATAAAATCTTGGCGGAACATTATGGGGTTCGGATAATTGTCGCGGATGAGGTGGTGGAAGTTAACCAGGCAAGTTCCGATGAGGCCCGGTTGCTCCGGATCAGTGACGGGAGCCCAATGTTCTCCTTTACGAGAACCTCATATGTCCAAAGCGGTCAGCCGGTGGAGTTTGTGCAATCGATGTATAGAGGGGACCGCTACAAGATTGTGTATCGCCTGACGCGTATTAATCGCGAATTGTTAGCGCCATCCAAATCCAGATGAAAAGGCCTTGGTCTGCAGTTGATCCTGGATAGAAAGGAAATGATTCCATGGCCGAACTAGACTACTTGAATCGGATCACTGAAGTTATTGCTCAGATTCGCGACACGCAGAAGGACAAAATCGAGCGTGCCGCACAAGCTTTCGCGGACTCCATCAAGTCCCGAGGGCGAGTGTATTTGTTTGGGAGCGGCCACTCGGTTATACCGGTCCTTGACATCTTTCCTCGTTATGGAAGTTTTGTGGGGTTTTACCCCATTTTTGATCCGCGGCTCATGTGGTTCAATGCCGTTGGCCCGGGCGACGCGCACGAACTTCAGTGGCTTGAGCAGGGTGAGGGTTATGCTAAAGTCGTGCTCTCCAGTTATGAGCTTAAGTCGAATGATTCGCTTTTGACTTTCTCCCATGGCGGCTTGAATGCAGCGGCAATTGAAATGGCGATTGAGGCAAAAAAGAGCGGCGTGACGGTTGTTTCGGTATCTTGCCTTCTCAATTACCGCCAGGCCGCCGCAACGCACTCGACAGGCAAAAAACTTCCCGATGTATCTGACATCGCTATAGATAATTGTGTTCCACCTGAAGATGCATTGGTTGCATGTGACGGGGTTCCAGAAAAATTTGCGGCCGGATCTACAGTAGCGTCGGTATCGATTGCCATGACGCTGGTCGCAGAGGTTGGCCGCCTTTTGTTGAAAGAGGGGCTGCGACCCTCCACGTTTGTGTCTCCCAACGTGGGCTTGGCGCCGGATCATAATGAGATGGTGTTTAAAGAGTACATAAGCAACGTATTCCATCGGTAATGACCGGGAAACAGTAATAGTATCGGTGGATTGCTAAGTGTGGGTTGAGTGCGGGTGAGAATCACAAAAACTGAGCAGTAGTTTTACTGACTGCGATTCAGGCGGGAATCCCTGGGGAACTTTGGTTTGCCGAAAGGGATTTGGGTCGCCGAGCCGACTCAGAGTTCCAATTGAAGTTTTGTGAGACATTCGAGGAATGGCTCCCATTCTTGATACATATAATCGGGGGCCAAGTTAAGGAACTCTAGCTTGGAATTGGCGCCACTTCCCTCAACAATCAAGCATTTGCGAGCGTAAATGCTCGTAAGCACAGGCAATGTTTGAAGAATACATTGTGGTGAACAGTTGGCACCTGTCGCTTTTTGAAGATCAGAATATTTCGGAACAGTTCAGAACATATTACGAAAGTTTTGGCTATGCTACACAATCTGGTAACAAATGCCGATGATAGATAGGACAAAACACATAGCCAGATCCTTGTTTTTGCCTAGGTGCTCTATGCGATCTTTGAAACCTATTGTAATCACTTCTGTTTTTGGCATTCTGTTCAACATTTCTGCTGCTGAAGCCTCGGCACAAACGAGCAATGATTCCAATTACCGGGAAGTGGGTATCCGGCAATCGTTTGCAACACATTTAGCGGTTCCGAACGGAATGAGATCGATAGGCCGGCTACCGCGCAATCAGCCGATGGAGCTGACACTTACCCTTAAACCTCGGAATCCAGAGCAACTGAAGAATGTGCTTCAGGGCCTCTATGATCCAACGAGTCCAAATTACCGGCATTTTCTAACAGCGGATGAATTTACTCAGCAATTTGGCCCTACCGAGGACGACGCGGGACAGGTGCGTGCGTTTGCCCTCTCGCATAGCCTGAAGGTGACGAACACTTCAACCAGTCGGTTAGTGATTCATGTGAGCGGCACAGTGGAAGCTGTCGAGCGCACTTTCGGCGTCAAAATGCAGGTCTATCGCCATCCAGCTGAAGCACGCAACTTTTATGCTCCAGATGTTGAACCCTCCCTAGATACCAATATTCCGGTACAGGGCATCACTGGTCTGAGCACACAATATTTACCGCGCTTTGCGAGTCATCAGCAGTTTGCCGCTTCCGATGCGCAGACCAACGATGGTTCTGGTCAAAGTGGGAGCTTTCTCGGGAGTGATCTGAGGAATGCGTATGTTCCCGGCGTGTCCCTGGATGGCAGTGGTCAAACCATAGGCATCTTTGCCATGGGGGGTTACAAGCTAAGCGATATTCAGGGCTATTTCAGCAGCCAGGGACAAACGCTGAATGTTCCGATTGTAAATGTATTGCTTGACGGAATGAATGGGATTTGCGGAACTTCATGCGACGATAGTGAAGCTGGACTCGATATTGAGATGGCCCTTTCTCTTGCGCCTAACCTTTCCGCTGTTGTTTTCTATGAAGGTTCTACACCGCTCGACATCCTGGATCAGATGGCAACGGACAATATTGCTCGACAGTTAAGTTGCTCTTATGTGTTTGCTCCGGATCCGGCATCCTACGAGCCCGTCTTTGAAAAGTTTGCAGCACAGGGACAGAGCTTCTTTGCTTCTTCTGGAGATGGAGGAGCATTTTCACTACCAGGTTGCACCGGAAACTGCTGGAACAGCCTCTTCCCGGCAGACGACCCATGGGTAACAGCGGTTGGCGGTACTGTTCTTACAACAAGTACATCTGGCGGCGCATGGGCTTCCGAGACGGCATGGCCCTATAGCGGAGGTGGAATCAATGATTTCGGCTATCCAATTGCCGACTACCAGTCTTCGTTGATCAATGTCTCCGATCAGGGGTCAACCACGCTGCGGAACATCCCCGATGTGGCTGCAGTGGCGACAAATGTTTATGCGGAGTTTAACGGCGATCAGGGAAGTGCGGGAGGAACGAGTGCATCAAGTCCGATATGGGCGAGCTTCATGGCGCTGGTCAACCAGCAGGCCAATGGACAGCCGATCGGATTCCTTAACCCGTCGATTTATGCTCTGGCCCAGACCGCTGGATACGGCGACGACTTTCACGACATAACCAGCGGCAACAACTTCAATATGTACAGCCCGAACCTCTTCTCCGCAGTTTCAGGCTACGACCTTGCGACTGGGCTTGGTTCTCCAAAGGGACAGAACCTGATCGACGCTCTCAGCCCGGTTTCAACAACGGCGAACTTCTCGCTTCTCTCCTCTTCCAATTCGATCAACATTCTTCAGGGCGCACAAGATAGCGTTCAGATTTCCCTGCAACCCTCGAACGGATTCACAGGAACCGTGAATTTGAGCGCCCATGTTCTCGGCACAGCGCCAGGAGCCTCTGTCACTTTGAGCCAGTCTTCGATCAGCGGCTCGAGCACCTCCCCCCTGACGATTTCAACAACCGGTGCGGTGGCCAGCCCATTCATTTTGGTTGGAGTTACCGGGACAAGCGGCGGCTTGATGCAAAGCCTTTACTTGCCGGTTACAGTGCAACTTCCGAATCTTTCGGCGACTGCGGTCAGTGCACCACCGGCAACCATCTCTTCAGGCACGACCTTTCCTATTACCGATACAACCGCAAACTTGGGGCAGGCACCGGCCGGAGCGTCTGTTACGCAGTTGTATCTTTCAGATTCGCCCAGCCGAAATGGTTTCCTGTTTCCCGTAGGCTCTCGTTCAGTTGGCGCGCTGGCGGTTGGTGCAACCTCATCGGGCGCAACCACTGTAACTGTGCCGGATGGCATATGGCCGAATACGCCCTACTACCTTCTTGCCTGTGCCAATAGCACGAACAGCGTGATCCAGGCGACCAGCGGAAACTGCACTGCTTCCACAACCACAGCGGTCTACAGCGTAGCCGCTACGCAGACAGCGACAACGCTGGTCGTGACTTCCTCCGGAGGTACGGTTACACAAGTTTCATCGGGAACTGAGGTGACGCTGACGGCAAACGTCACCTCTGGCTCAACTCCCATCAATCCAGGAATGGTCAAATTCTGCGATGCAACTGCAATCTACTGCACAGATAGCCATTTACTGGGAACAGCGCAGCTCAAAAGTGACGGAACGGCAACGCTGCACTTTGTGCCGGGAATCGGAGCTCATTCTTACAAGGCTGTTTTTGCGGGTACAAGTGCATTTACGTCCAGTTCCTCCTCTTCATCAACGCTGACGGTTAATGGGAGCCACCCTTCAACAACCTCGATTGCGATGAGTGGAAGCATGGGTAGCTACGGCCTGACCGCGACAGTATCAGGGATGGGTGGACCATCTGCGCCTGGCGGTTCCGTTTCTTTCCTGGATTCCAGCAACAGCAATTCAATTCTGGGTACGGCAAACCTCGTCGCGGATTCACCGTTATTGAACTGGCAGAATTCGCAGAACCCCGCTGCCGGGGCCGATCCGCAGGGAATCGCCGTGGGCGATTTTAATGGCGATGGCATTCCTGACTTGGCTATCGCGATTCGCAATGACGGAACCGTAACGATCCTGCTGGGCAATGGAGATGGGACCTTCACAGCCGGAACGATTGTGAACAATTTGCCTTCGGCCCAGGCCATTGCAGTTGCCGATTTCAACGGCGACGGCAATCTTGACCTCGCAGTGACCAACTCAGGATGGAACTCGGTCACGATCCTGCTGGGGAACGGCAAAGGCGCCTTCACTTCTTCTTCTGTACTTTCAACAGGGGTTACGCCCGCCGGGCTTGCTGTTGGCGACCTGAATGGGGACGGGCTTCCGGACCTGGCGGTCGCCAATTACGCCAACAATACGATTTCCATTTTTCTGAGTAATGGCGATGGCACATTTACCGCAGCTCCCGTGATTACCTTGCAGGGCGCTCCCCAGAGCATTGCTCTGGCGGACTTCAATGGTGATGGAAAGGCCGACATGGCAGTGGCAGTTGCGCGGCCAAACAATGAATGCGTCGTTATTCTTCTGGGCAATGGAGACGGCACATTCACGGCCTCCAGCCAAAGCCTGCCGGTGGGTGAATATCCCTCCTCGATAGTTTCGGCTGATTTCAATGGCGATGGGAAACCTGACCTCGCAGTGACCATTTCTGAAACGAATTCTGTAGCTGTCTTCTTAGGGAATGGCGATGGCACATTTAATGCCTTCAGTTCTTCACTATCCACCGGCAACTATCCTCTTTCACTGGTTACAGCAGACTTCAACGGTGATGGGCAGCCGGATCTGGCAATTGCCAATGCCGGTGACAGCACCATAACAATTCTTCTGGGCCAGGGGAATGGCAATTTCAGCGCTGCCAGTATCAATCTGTCTTCAGGTGTTTCGCCTCTTGCGATAGCTGCAGCTGACTTCAATGGAGATGGATATGCGGATTTGAGTACAGCGAATGAACTTGGCGACTCGGCATCTGTCTTTATGGCACAGTGGCAACAGGCGGCAACAGCCTCTCTGAATCAGGTCGATCCAATGAGCGCAGGCGACCACCTGGTTGAAGCCAGCTATCCAGGTGATTCCAACTTTGGGGGCAGTGCTTCCGCAACTGTTACTCTTGTAGGCGCAGCACCTCCTGCGGTTACCGTCACACCCTCTTCAACCAATGTTACGACTGCACAATCACTGAATGTCAGCATCACTGTGAGTGGAAGCCCGACACCAACCGGCACTGTGGTTCTCACCAGCGGCGGTTACACATCCGCGTCAACCGCACTTGCGAATGGAGGCGCGACTTTCATAGTGCCTGCAGGATCGTTGACCATCGGAAGCGACACTTTGACGGCTAGTTACACGCCGGACCCATCCAATTCGCCCACCTACAAGAGCGCTACCGGAACGAGTTCTGCGGTGACGGTGACACAAGCTAAAACCACGCCCGAAATTTCCTGGGCGACACCAGCAGCCATCACCTACGGTACCGCATTGTCGGCAACTGAGTTGAATGCTAGCTCAGGCGGCGTAGCTGGGATCTTTGTCTATACACCAGTGTCAGGTACAGTTTTAGGCGCAGGCAAACAAACACTTTCGGTAACGTTCACCCCTACTGACACTACGGATTACAACGCAGGCACGGCAACGGTCACACTGACAGTGAACCAGGCAACACCAACCATTTCCTGGGCTACGCCAGCAGCCATCACCTTCGGTACTGCGTTATCCTCAGTCCAACTGGATGCGACTGCGTCCGTCACCGGAACCTTTGCTTATGATCCGGCCGCAGGAACGACACCTGCCGTGGGGAGTGATACGCTCTCGGTTTCTTTCACTCCATCCGACACCACCGACTACACCACGGCATCAGCAACCGTCAAACTGGTGGTCAGCAGCCCGTCGAATCCTTTGCCCTCCGTCAGCAGCATGTCACCGGCATTTAGCAGTACCGGCGGATCTGCCTTCGCGCTTACGTTGACCGGAACCGGATTTGTCTCTGGCTCTACGGTTTATTGGGGCACAACCGCTCTTTCAACACTGTTTATGAGTTCAACCCAATTGACCGCACAGGTGACCGCTGCTGAGATTTTGAATGCTGGGGTGACCGCCGTCTCTGTGCAATCGCCCGCACCAGGAGGAGGCACGTCCAATGCTCTGCAATTCGAGGTTGATAGTGCGGGATCTGGGTCAGGCATAGCGCCGGCATTCACAACATTGACGGCCTCGGTAACGGCCGGAGTGACTGCCAGTTATCCTGTGACACTCTCGTCTTCACCAACGAATGTTTCCGTCACATGCCTGAACCTTCCCGCTGGCGCCACCTGCAGCTACTCATCAGCCACCGGTGCTGTGACAATCGCGACTTCGTCGACAACGCCGAAGGGAACCTACCAAATTACAGTGGTGTTCACGGGGACGCTGCCGGGCTCGGCCTCAGCATTTGTGGTTCTGCCCTTGCTCTTGGTACCGTTCCTGGTCATGCGCAGGAGGTTACTGGCACGCAACATTTGGTTCACTGCTTGCATGGCGCTGGTGATTCTGGCGGGGATTGCGACTGCTATTGGTTGTGGCGGGTCCGGATCCAGTCCTGTATCGCCGACGAGTCCTACGCACCAGGTCACCTCTTCTGGAGGAGTGACACTAACGATCCAATGAGATCAAGTATTCGGATGTGCTCAGATGCTTCTGATCTGTGGCACGCCCAGAACGCGTCCAGCGTTGTATCTCAACGCCGTGGCTCAATGTGAATCTGCAGTTGGCCGCTCTGGGTGTACCTGGTCGATGCCGCCAGCTCACGCAGCTTCAGTTCCCGGTATTTTTTGATCGCGTCCGCCAGGGTTGGGGCAAACGTCGCCAGAGTTACGGATTGGTTGTTGAGCACCCTGACGGCCGGTTCGAGATGCTGCCCCATGGCCGTCTTCGTCGTGTAAAGGATCACGGGGTAAGTCTCTTGTTTCATTGTCCCGGTGAGCCGGTACCGCCATGCCCAGAGGTCACTTTTCCCACCCCGTTTCTCGCGCCGGAGGCTCCCACGCTGGTATCTTGGAGACATGCGTTACCTCATTTTCACCCGTGCTGTGGATGGCCCGAATGAAGCAGTTATTCGCACTGTGGGGATCGAGGGTGAGACTGATTCTGTAAACATTTGATTCTAAACGTGGCCCCGTAGCTCAGGTGGATAGAGCAGCAGTTTCCTAAACTGCGTGTCGGAAGTTCGAGTCTTCCCGGGGTCACCACTCCTTTTCAAGAATTGTCCGATATACAATTCTGGTGGGCGCGGACCACGCTGAATCAGCGATGGCCCAAACGCAGTTCCCAAACCAGCGATTTCGATGCGTTGACATCTCGTCTTGTCCCGTCTATAAATGTTCATGACATGGAATTTCGTTCCATGCCATAACGGCTGTCCTCTACAACGGTCAGCACAATCCATCACGGCAATCGCCAGGATGCTCGGGAAGGCGGTGAAACTCCGCCACTGCCCCGCAACTGTGAGCGCCCCTGCCCAACTGCCCGTTCTATTGGCAGGGCAGGGAACCAGCCAGGGATTCTCCGCCACCGGCGGAAGCCCTTAGTTAACCACTGCATGGCGAGCCATTGCGCCCGCTGGTGGGAAGGTGGCTGGGAAAGGCGCAAGTCAGGAGACCGGTCCTCGCGCCCTCAACCCGCTTACGTTCCGAGGGGAACGAAGGAGCCTTCATGCCTGTTTCCGCGCAATCATTTTCTCCCAGTATTCATGCTCAACTGACGCGCATGCTGCCCCGCGCCATCGCACTGCTTTTGCTTGCTACTGCTTTCGTGCTTTGCCATGCGGCCTCCATCCGAGGCGTGGTTACGGATGCTTCCGGCGCGAAGGTCACAGGCGCTAACGTAGTTCTGATCAGCGGCGGTAAGGCCGTAGGTGCAGCCATCTCCACGGCTGACGGCAGTTTTCAGATTCTTACAGGAGTCCAGGGGCGCTTTTTCCTCATAGTTTCCGCAAAAAGTTTCCGCCAATTGGAGACGCCCAGCTTTTATGCAGGCAGACTCGACTCGATCGAGCGCAACGTAGTGCTTGAACCGGAGTGGGTGCGTCAAGCCATCGTGGTTACGGCTACCGGCATTCCCACGCCTCAGCCGCAAACCAGCGAGGCTACAAGTGTGCTGAGCCCGCTTGATCTGGCGTTGCGCACCGACCTGGTGAGTGCTTTGCGCCTGATGCCGGGTACGATCTCAGTGCAGCAAGGCCAACTTGGCTCGCTAACCTCGCTGTTCATCCGCGGCGGTAATTCAGACGCGAATAAAATTCTCTTAGACGGCGTCGATGCCGGCGATGTAGGCAACGGCTTCGACTTCGGTCCGCTCTCTACTACCGCCATGGAGCACGCGGAGGTCTATCGTGGCCCCGACTCGAGCCTTTACGGCGCGGGCGCGGGCAGCGGCGTAGTCAGCCTCACTACACAGCGCGGTACGACCAGTTACCCCTCAATACTTTTTCAGGGCGATGCCGACAATCTCTCCACTTCGCACGAGGAACTGGAAGTGGCCGGGGCGCACAACCAATTCGATTACCTGGGCGCCTTCAGCTGGCTTCAGACTGCCAACGATCTACCAATGGACGAATACCACGTAGCCACCACGGCAGCCAACGTTGGCTGGCAGCCGAACGGGAGTACGCAGATTCGCGGCACATTGCACTATGGCGTCGATGCCACCGGCGTTCCCAATGCCTGGGATTTCTATCAGGTGGCCGACGACGCTACGCAAAAGGACCAAGACCTTTTTGTCAGCGCCTCCATCGACAATGCGACAACGGCGTCCTTTCACAACACGCTTCGCTACGGTCTTACCCGTAAGCGAGAGCAATGGAGCCAATGGGCTTCGGAGGGCATCTGTATCCCCGCCGATACGTGCAATGAAACCCCCGGCACACCCGGCGCGGGTAATTTCTACGGTCTTTCGGTTACCATCCAGGGAGCCAACGGATACAACGCGACGGGCCAGACATTGCTGGATTACAGCACTGCTAATTATGCCGTCTATCCGAGCGGGTTTCAGCAAGTCTCCAATCGCGATCAATTGGTTTATCAGGGCGATTACAGCGTCACGAGCCATCTAATTGCGCTCGTCGGTTTTCATTATGAAGATGAGCGCGGGACGTATGTCGATCCCTCCTATTTTGAGAACGACGCAACCGAACGCAGGAACTATGAGTACCTGGCCAGTGTGCATGGCGACTTCAAGAGGCGTTTTTATTACACGCTGGGCGGCAGCCTGGAGCACTACTCGATCTTCGGCACACAGACCTCGCCGCGCGCGGGGCTCACGTACTATGCAGTGCGTCCGCGCAAGGGCATCTTCAGCGGAACCCGCATCCTGTTCAACTATGGCGATGGCGTACGCGAGCCAAAACTCTCCGAGCAGTTCGGATCACTCTACCAATTTCTAACCACGCACGGCTATCAGTCTACCGCCCAGCAATTGCAGATTAGTCCTTTGGCGGCGCCCTCTACAAGAACCTACGAAGGCGGCGTGGAACAGGCCTTCTGGGGCGAGCGAATTGTCTTTCGCTCCAGCTATTTTCACAATGAGTTCGGGCGTGAGATTGAATCTGTGGGCGCACAGCTGCTTACGAATCTGATTCCAGGGCTAACTCCGTCCGACCTCGGTTCCTACTACAATCAGGACGCCGGCCTCTATGTCAACACCGGAGCCTTCCGCGCACAGGGCATCGAGGCGACTGTCGAGAGCGGTATAGGCAAATACCTCTTCTTCCGCGGCGGATACACCTACCTTGACGCCGTCGTGCAGCGCTCCTTCGACAGCGACAATGAGGCATTGTTGGGCGGCTATGCGCCCACCTACCCCTACGGCTGTTCCATTGGCACTGCAAACTGCATTCCTATCGGAGGATACTCACCATTGGCGGGTGCGCGACCCTTCCGCCGCGCACCGCATAGCGGCTCTTTCACAGCCAGCTTCGCGCAGAAGAGCCTTACGGCAAGCTTTACCTCCGCTTTTGCAAGCCGTAGTGACGACTCTACGTATCTGGAGTACATGGACATCAATCAGGAGAATTCGCTGCTTCTGCCCAACCGCAACCTCGACTGGGGTTATGTCAAGCTCGACCTGGGCGCAAGCTACAAGCTGCTCCCGTGGCTAGCGATTTATGGTCAAGCGGAAAATCTCACTGACAACAGGCACATCGCTCCCATCGGCTATCCCAGCCTGCCCTTCACTTTCCGTGCCGGCCTGCGCATCCAGTGGACCAAGAGCGCTGGCCAGTGAGTGATTCTCCGCACATCTCATCATGCGGTGTTTGTCATCTGTGTTGAAGCTGGCCAAACTTGGTCCGTGTTAACCACAGATGACACCCGCACAAACGACGGGAGAAATTTGTCGCCAGTCGCTGGCTGTGACAAATCACACCATAGATCTGTAAATACCTGACTTTCACAATACATTCATTTCGGTTTGGTACCTTTTCCCCATTGGGGAAAACTAGAGTTTGCTGCAACCCCAAGGGCAGCAGCGCGCCCGCGAGAGATGCGAGGACCGACGGTGCACGGAGTTCAGTATGCCCAGTGCACTACGCATTGTGCAGATTTCTCACAAGAAGGGGCGCTGCCGACTAGTCATCCAGCGCATCTCAACACCACAAGCATTTTGGAGAGCCATTATGACGATCAAAAGAATGCATCAAGGCATTTTCTGCCTAATGATCCTCACCCTGTTCGTATGCCCGGGCATGCTTGCCCTGCACGCGCAGACCTCCACCGAAGGTTCTATCGCCGGAACAGTTACTGATCCCGCCGGAGCCGTCGTCAACGGTGTAGCCGTCACCATTCACAACATGGGGACCAACGCCGAGATCAAGCTGCCCACCGACGCCAGCGGCTTTTTCAAGGCTCCCTTGCTCGAGCCCGGCACCTATAGGGTGACTTTTTCCTCGCCCGGGTTCAGCACCTATAACGCAGATAACGTGATTGTTCAGGTCGGCCAGGTCACCAGTCTTCTGCCGCACCTCGTGGTCGGCGCGTCCTCGTCCTCTATCGAGGTCGTGGAGCAGGCGCCCGTGGTGAACCTCGAGTCGCCCGACTTTACTGATACGCTGAATGCCAGAGCGCTGCAAGAGATTCCCATTAACAACCGCCGCTGGTCCTCGCTTGCCATGACCACTCCGGGCGTCGTTTCCGATTCCAACGGCTACGGCCTTGTAAGCGTTCGCGGCATCAGCCCGATTCTCAACAACGTCGAGATCGACGGCGCCGACGACAACCAGGCCTTCTTCTCTGAAGAGCGCGGGCGCACCCGTGAGGCGTATTCCACGACAGGAGCCGCGGTTAGAGAATTTGCCGTCAACACCGGCGTTTTCTCGGCTGAATATGGTCGTGCCGCCGGCGGCGTCATCACTTCCGTCACCAAGAGCGGCACCAACCAGATTCACGGTCAGGCCTACTTCTGGGATCGCGAAAGCAAATGGAACGCGATGAACGATTACACCACGATCACGGAGCTAATCAACGGCGCCAACACCATCGTTCATATCAAGCCTGAAGATCTGCGCAAAATCTACGGTTTCACCGCGGGCGGCGCGCTGATTAAGGACAAACTCTTCTGGATCTATACCTACGATCAACACACCCGCGTATTTCCTGTCGTAGGTGTTCCCAATAGTCCGTCGCTGTTTAACACCGTACCCCTGCTCGCAGCCAATTTGCCTACCGGGGCAAACTGTTCGGCCCTCGGCTACCTGTCGGGTGACACATCAGCCACGGCACAGGCGAGCATCGATGCACAAGCCTGCACATTGGCCGCCCGCCAGAAGATAAGCTACAACACGGCCGCCATCGACTGGAGCAGCATGATGTTTGGTGGTTCTGTAGCCAATGGCGCTGCGACGCCTCAGAATTTCACGGATCTGGGTCTTAACTCGGACATCGGAGAAGTTGCACGCTTTGGCTACCAGGAAATCAACACTCCTAAACTCGACTGGCAGATCAACTCCAAGAATCATGTGAGCGTGCTTTACCATCGCCTGCGCTGGGATTCGCCCGGCGGCGTTCAGACCTCAGCCTCCGATCACGATGCGCGGGATTATCAGGGCAACGACTACGTAAAGCTGGACTACGGCGTGGCCAAACTCACCAGCCTTTTAAGCGGTAGCGTTAGTAACGAACTGCTTTACCAGTATGGCCGCGAAAACGATAACGAAAACCAGCAGTCATTAACTGCGTATACGCAGGCTGACCTGGCCTCTAACGGAAACATTCCGCAGGTAGCGATCGCAACAGGGAATGGCGGATTCTCTGCCGGCTCGCCATATTACTCCTACCGCGTGTTGTACCCGGAAGAGAACAAATGGCAGGTCGGTGACGTTCTCTATTGGAGCCACGGCAATCACAGCCTGAAATTCGGCGTTGACATGGTTCACAACTACGATGTGCAGAACAACCTCTACGAGAGCAACGGCGCTTTCAGCTACTCCTACTTTGGCAACTACATGAACGACGAGATGAATTTCAGGAATGGCATAACGCCCACAGCCGCCAACGATCTTGGCTGCAACTCGACCGCGACGGAGAATGGAACCTCCAAGACCACCGCGGCGGCTCCCATCTATGGCGGCTATCCCTGCTACTCGAGTTTCGCTCAGGGATTTGGCATTCCCGCTTACGCGATTTCCACCATGGATACCGGAATCTTTGCCCAGGACAACTGGAAGGTCTCTCCGCGCCTGACCTTGGAGCTCGGCATGCGCTGGGATTATGAGGCCCTGCCACCCGCCGATCCCAATCTGACTACGGCCACCGGCAACTTCAACCCCTATCCCGGCTTGACAAACAACCCCAGCGACAAAACGAACTTTGGGCCGCGCTTCGGATTTTCTTACGATCTCACAGGCAAGGGCAACACGGTTCTGCGTGGCGGGTACGGAATCTATTATGGCCGCATCACCAACGGAAACCTGCTTCAGGTAAGGCTCAACACCGGCAGCCCCAACGGGCAGATCACTCCGGGATGGAAAACCAGTACTGGTGGCGCCCCACAGTTCCCGAATATTGTCACTACGTCGCCTTCCGCTGCGGTCTGCACCGACGCCGTCGGCGTTACTACCTGTCCCACTTCTTACTTCCTTGCCCCCAATCTGCGCAATCCTGAGGTACAGGAATACGACCTGATGTTGCAGCAGGGAATTGGCCATGGGACCTTCGTTCAGTTGAGCTACCTGGGAGCCTTGGGGCGCCTGTTGCCTAACTACCTCGATGTCAATCTCAATCCAGCCAGTCTAACGACCTACCCTATTACAGTTGAGGATCTCACCGGCAACGGCCCCCTGGGCCCCACCGGTACGGTGTACAACGTTCCGACCTACACGAGCTTTGGCAACACGGCCCTCTTCGGCACGGTAGCCAACAACTTCAGCAGCATTAGCGAGTTGGTCAGCAACATCAATTCGAACTACAATGCCGGCGTGCTCGAGGTTCTCAATCGCTCGCTCAAGAGCATCCAATTCGACGCCAGCTATACCTGGTCGCACGCCCTGGACTTCTCCCAGAATGCACTCACAGAAGGCGGAACGAACGAGTGGTACGACCCGTACTCCAGTGCACGGGTCAACTACGGCAACTCCAACTACAACGTTCCCAACAGGCTCGTGGCCTACGCCCTCTATAAGTTCCCGAACCTCCACTCTGAGAGCTGGCTTTCCAAGATCCTGATTAACGACTGGAGCCTGAACGACAGCTTCCAGATACAGGACGGATTGCCCTGGACAATGGGCGTCGGTGGCTATGTCGGCAGTGCCATCGAAAGCGACTGGAACGGGTCCTCAGGTTCATCCATCATTCCGGGAGTCGGCGTCAACACCAGGAAGTATCAGCGCAAGATCGTCGATGACGCCCGCTTGGAGAAGGACATCTCGTTTGAGAGAGGCCGCAGCCTGCAACTCATGGCCAACATGTTCAACGTATCCAACCACGAAAACTTCGATGGCTACTCAAGCACCACCGCCTACTCGCTGTCGTCGCCCAGCGGCGGTGGCAACTATGCGCAATATAACCTCTCAGGCGCGTCGAACAGCACCTACCCGACGTCAGCCTCCGGCACTCTGGGAGTGAAAAACAGCTCGAACTCCAGCGGCTTCCTTTACACGCCGCGTGAAATTGAAATTGCCGCCCGCTTCAGTTTCTAAGGCGACCTAACCCAACAGACGCGGCGGCCGAAGCCGCCGCGTTTTCTTTGTCTATCGCAGCCCCGCGAATGGCGTCATCCTTAGGCGGCTAGGTTGTTTTCCTATCGGTGGCGGGATGCGCGCCCGGATTGCAGAAAACTACGATCCATCGGCGCACAATGTTCATTGGAGGTGCGAATCGGTAATTAGGCCGAACAGATGCCGGGAGCCGAAAAGGTCGTGCGGGAACAGAAAAATTCTGTCATGAGTGCGCCCGTTCCGTACCCCACCCCCAAGACCTACCCCCTCCCCCCTATTTCCTGTGAAGCTGTGAAACTGTGAGCTTCGTATCATGACTCAGTCCCACACTCGCTTTACAGCTGCGTTATGAGGAAGAAACGCCAGATACAGGCTTATTAAAAAAGATTTGATATAATAAACATTGCTTTCCTTCAAATTGTTAAATGATGGACTACCTGTTTCATCCTTGCACATTAAATGTTGAAAGAGTGGTGCAGGGCGGGTTAGAGTTGATTCACTTCCCCATGTGGTCTTTGTGGTCTTGATCTTTTTGTTGCAGAGGTACGCCCATGTTCTGTCCGAAGTGCCAGTCCTCGTCCGTCTCCGTCATTCCTGCCGAAATCCGGCTTTACCGCAATTGCCACCGCACACTCAGCCACCCGCCAATGACGCCCTCACCTGACGTCCAGGTTTGCCTCGATTGCGGTTGGTCAGAGTTCTCGATTCCGCGCTCCTGGCTCTCCGCCGGCTGGCTGCGGTCGTCGCGTACCCAGCCTGCCGCAGCGGCGCCCTCCATCGGCTCTGTGAATGTAGCCGTACCAGCGTCATAGTGACAGGGTAGGCATTTCATCGGACAGCGAATGCCGGTTTCCCCAGCCGCATGAGCGGAGTTAAGGCCGCTTGCACGATCGGAGCCTTCTGAGCAGGCTATCGAGCAAAAGAAAAGGCCTCCAGCCAAAGCTGGAGGCCTTTGTTCTGTACAGGCGCGACGGACGGCAAGCTCCGGGGTCCCCGGCGACTGGCCTCCATCGCTGGGAGGTTAGTACATGCCGTCCATGCCGCCGCCGCCGTGGCCGCCAGCCGGAGCAGACTTGGGCTCTGGAAGTTCGACGACCAGAGCTTCAGTCGTGAGTAGCAGACCGGCAATCGAAGCGGCATTCTGCAATGCCGTCCGCGTTACCTTGGTCGGGTCAATCACGCCTGCCTTCACGAGGTCCTCAAAGACAGAGGTCTGAGCGTTGTAGCCGAAGTGTGGGTCCTTGGATTCCAGCACCTTGGCCACTACCACTGCGCCCTCTTCGCCAGCATTAGCAACGATCTGGCGCAGAGGCTCTTCGAGTGAGCGGCGCACGATATTGGCCCCGATCTTCTCGTCGCCTTCGAGCGTCTTGATCAACGCATCTACCGCGGGAATGGCGCGAACCAACGCCACGCCGCCGCCTGGGACGATGCCTTCCTCGACAGCCGCGCGAGTGGCGTGCAGAGCATCCTCGACGCGAGCCTTCTTCTCCTTCAACTCGGTCTCAGTAGCTGCGCCTACCTTGATGATGGCAACGCCGCCAACCAGCTTGGCCAGGCGCTCCTGGAGCTTTTCCTTGTCGTAGTCAGAGGTGGTCTTCTCGATCTGCGCGCGGATCTCCTTCACACGGCCTTCGATTTCAGAGGCTTTGCCGCCGCCGTCCACGATGGTGGTGTTGTCCTTGTCAATGGTGATGCGCTTGGCTTTGCCGAGGTCCTCGAGCTTCACGCCTTCCAGCTTGATGCCGAGGTCTTCAGTAATGGCCTTGCCGCCGGTAAGAATGGCTACGTCGCCCAGAATCGCCTTGCGGCGGTCGCCGAAGCCCGGAGCCTTAACAGCAGCCACGTTCAGCGTGCCACGCAGCTTGTTCACCACCAGGGTCGCCAGGGCCTCGCCCTCAACGTCCTCAGCGATAATCAGCAGCGGCTTGCCGCCGCGCGCGACTTGCTCGAGCAGTGGCAACAGGTCTTTCATGGCGCTGATCTTCTTCTCGTAGATCAGGATGTAGGGTTCTTCCAGGATCACTTCAAGCCGTTCGGCGTCGGTGACAAAGTAAGGGCTCAAATAGCCGCGGTCAAACTGCATACCGTCCACAGTCTCCAAGCCAGTGTGCATGGTCTTCGACTCTTCGATGGTGATGACGCCATCCTTGCCCACAACCTTGACTGCTTCTGCAATGATGTCGCCGATCTCCTGGTCGCCGTTGGCTGAGATTGCGCCCACTTGGGCAACGGAACCCTCATTCACGGGCTTTGACAGCTTGCCGAGTGCGCCGCCGTCAGTCCACTTGCCGTCCTTGTCGCGGGTGCCGATGATCGCCGCCACGGCTTTGTCGATGCCGCGTTTCAAAGCCGTTGGGTTGGCGCCGGCCGCCACGGTCTTCACGCCTTCGCGGAAGATAGACTGCGCAAGAACCGTCGCAGTCGTGGTGCCGTCACCGGCCACGTCGGAGGTCTTGGATGCGACTTCCTTCACAAGCTGAGCGCCGACATTTTCCATCGGGTCCTTCAGCTCGATTTCCTTGGCCACGGTCACGCCGTCCTTGGTGATGGTCGGCGAACCGAACTTCTTCTCGATTACCACGTTCCGGCCCTTGGGCCCGAGCGTCGCCTTCACAGCGTCCGCCAGCGTGTTTACGCCGCGCAGGATCGCCTGACGGGACTCTTCACCGTGCAGAATCTGCTTTGCCATTTTTGTAACTCTCCTAATCTCAGTTGTCAGTGAACAGTGAACAGTGGTCAGCGGTCCGTTTTGCCGACCAGCTGACTTGCTGACTCGCTAACACGCGCCAAGCGCGGCTAGCTTGCTACTTCTTGACGATGCCGAGAACTTCTTCCTCGCGCATGATCAGAAACTCCTCGCCGTCGATCTTGATCTCAGTGCCTGAGTATTTGCCGAAGAGAATTGTGTCGCCCGCCTTCACGTCCAGAGGGAAAACTTTGCCTTCGTCGTTTGATTTGCCCTTGCCCACGGCGATGACTTCGCCTTCCTGGGGCTTTTCTTTGGCGCTGTCGGGGATGATGATGCCCCCGCGGATGGTTTCGCCCTCTTCCAGACGGCGGACGAGGATGCGGTCATGAAGCGGGGTGAACGTTGTCGCTACTGATGTTGATGCCATTGCTTCGCTTCTCCTTCACACGCGGAACGGGGGTGAGCCCCGCCGCGGGACTTGAATAAGAACCAAGAAAAACACTTTGGAATGTTTAGGTTGCTGCTCCGAAACCCGAAGCAACAAACCCAGTCGAGCAGTTCAGCCAGCCGTGTGCTAGCACTCTTGCCTTCCAAGTGCTAACGATAGGCATTTGAGGCAATATTGTCAAGTGTTGTCCCTAAAATATGAGTGGGTTCCGCTCAGATAGAGTGATTGTTCTCCGCAAATCGCGCTGAAGGCTCATTTCGTGCTCCACGCTGTCCGTGCGACACCCAGAATGCCAGATTTCGTGGGTGCGCCTTAATAGTGCAGCCTCGACGCATCATTTCATGCAAATAGTTTCACCCTAAATTGGCAAAGTTACGCCTTCGACTGGCAGCGCATCTGCTCCATGCTCGCGACCATTTACAATGAGGACCATGGTTCGCTGTTTTCCTTTTCGTCTCTGTGTTGTCGTGGCCTCGTTGGGCCTGATCGTTTCGTCGCTCGCTGTGAGCGCTCAGCAAAACCCCTCCAAGCGCGGCCGGAAGTACAAGACGCCTCCGCCCACTGCTCGCATTGAGGTAACAGTGGTGCGTGACTCCACTGGCAAGCCCATTGAAAATGCTGCAGTCATCTTCCACCCCATGGAGGGCGAGAGGGACAAAGGCAACATGGAGCTGAAGACCAACGAGGAGGGCAAGACCATCATCGATGTACTTCCCCTCGGCGACACGGTACGGCTGCAAATCATCGCCAAAGGATTTCAGACCTTTGGAGACGACTACAAAGTCGATCAGGCAAGGATGGCGATCGATATTCGGATGAAACGCCCCGGCGAGCAGTACTCGATCTACAAGAAACATCCCGAGACCTCCGAGGGCGGCAAGGATGCACCGCCCGCGCCAGCGTTAAAGGACAAGCCCACAGCCCGGCCGGACCCGCAGCCCAGTCAGGCTCAGCCGAAATAATTGTGGCCTCGGGCTGCATCGGCCTCCGAATCCACTCGGTTTTGGAAGGGCATCGATTTCAATGACCAACCAGCCTCTAAGCGGCAAAACGGCACTGGTCACGGGCGGCGCGCGACGCATCGGCCGCGGCATCGCGCTAGCGCTCGCCGCAGCCGGTGCGGACCTAGCGGTCACCTTCCACAGTTCCCACGCGGAAGCAGATAAGACCGTTCGAGACATAGAAGATCTTGGCAGCAGCAGCATGGCCATCGAATGCGATGTGCGCTTGGAAGCATCGGTGCGCGCCGCGGTCGCTGCTGCTTTGGGTCGTTTCGGCCGGCTTGACCTGGTTGTCAACAACGCCGCCATATTTGAGTCGGCGCCGCTCGACAGCCTTACGTTAGACCAGTGGAATGTGGCCTTCGAGACCAATGCGCGAGGGCCTTTCCTGGTGGTGCGCGAGGCGTTGCCGCATCTGCGCGCTGCCGAGGGCCGGGTCGTCAACATCGGCTCCCTGGGGGGAATTCATGCCTGGGCCGGCCACGCGCACTATTGCGCCTCCAAGGCGGCGCTGCACTCGCTTACACAGGCCATGGCCAAGGCCTTTGCACCGCAGGTGAGCGTCAACTGCGTGGCGCCAGGTTGGATTGAGATGGGCGAACACATCGCAGAGCAGTCGGCGCATTTCGCCGCCAAAACGCCCATGCAGCGCAACGGAAGCGTGGAAGACGTAGCCCAAGCGGTTCTTTTCTTTGCTGCGGGGCCGCACTTTGTCACCGGCCAGGTCCTGGCAGTCGATGGTGGACTGGGACTGTAGGGGATTGTGCCAGCCGGGAACTCCTGTTCCATCTCTGGTCAATTCACACCCGTGTCCGCAGGCGCATTGACCGCGGCTGTCATCACCGCTTCGATGGCTTTCCGTCCAGTCCCTCGCCCAACGCGCGCACCACCCGCCGATTCTGCAGAGTACCGTGCGTATCTACGATAATTTCAGCAATGCAGATACCCTGGTACTTGTTTCGTCGTGCTCTTCGGAAAACTCTGCATCGGGCACTCTTTCATCCAGCAGGGCCGCTGCGTATTGTACCGCGCAACGCGCACGCGGTTGGAAGAACTGGCCAATGTCACGCCCGACTGCAAGCGCAAACAGCACATGGAACTGCTGCCCACGGTGCCGCTGCTGATCATCGCCGACATCGGGATGCGCAAGCCGTCGCAGAGCCGTCCCATGTGTCTTTGGTAACACTTTGAGTGTATTGTGGCTGTAATCGGCTGCAGAATGACTCTGCCAAGTATCATAAATTAGTATGTTTATATCAAGTGGAACTTTAGTAACCTGTTCACGGTCTATATCGCCCATCTATTTACCTCAGTAGCGCCGATAAGGGAATTGGACCCCCAGAGAGATCAAGTCTTTGAGGACGCCCATCGGAGTAGAGGTATATGAAGGGATTCTTTAGTCTAGTTCCGCAATTTTCCAACTTTGTGACCGAATTCTCAATAAGGCGTGCATTTCCATGCACCAGACGCTCTCGGACGGGACAACGCCGCGAGCACAGTCGCGCCCAGATCTCTGGGCTTTACCGTTGGCGCAAGGCACTATTGGCGATATTAATCTGCAGCTTCTCCTTTGCCACGTTCGGCGCTACCCAGGGCGTGGCGCAGGCGTTGAGCGCGCTTTCCTGCAAAGCGGCGTCCATGACGGGCTCAGGAACCGATTCCTGCACGGTGACGCTGACCTCGGAAGCACCAACGGGCGGGGTTGTCGTTAGCCTGTCGAGCAGCAATCCAGCTGTCACAGTACCGGCTACAGTAAAGGTGACGAAGAATAACACCAGCGTCAAGTTCACTGCGACTGTGTCGTCTGTTGCAACCGCGCAAGCGGTAACGCTGACGGCGAGTGCGGGCAGTGTCTCCGAGACCTTTGCCCTGCAGCTGAATGCATCCTACTTTGTGCAAGCAGTGGCCAATTTGACTTCTAACGCCAACTCTTCGTCCCTTTCTTTCCCTGCGAACACCCTCGCGGGCGACCTCATTTTGGTTGGATTTGATTTCAGCGCGAGCACCACTCCATCGTCCGTGACCGACTCCCAAGGCAACACCTTCATTCCGGTCGGAACCCAACTCACCTCTCCCTCTGGCAGCCAGAACGTAGTCTATTACGCCAAGAACATCAAGGGCGGCGCCGACACGGTGACAGTCACCATTTCGGCGACTGCCAACATTCTCGAGCTTTACCTTACCGAATACTCCGGCATAGATCAGACGAATCCCATTGACGTCCAGGCGGGAGCTTCGGGCAGCGCTGCCCCGGCCTCGAGCGGCAACGCCACGACGAATTTTGCAGGTGACGTGATCTATGGCTACTGCCCAGGCGATGGCGTTTGTACGGCAGGTCCGGGATTCGCGACCCGGTCGTCCTTCGACAGCAACCTCATTGAAGACGAGACCGCTGGCAGCCCGGGTACTTATGCTGCAACCGGCTCAGCGTCCAGCGGCTGGACGATGAAAATGGTGGCACTCAAGCCGGCTTCGTCCCGATCCGTCGGGCCGGCGCCTGCGATTACCAGTACGACAGCGGCAAGCGGGACGGTAGGAAGCAGTTTCTCGTATCAGATTACGGCGACGAATACGCCGGCCAGTTACGGTGCGACCGGACTGCCAGCGGGGCTGACGGTGAACAGCGGGACGGGGCTGATCTCGGGCACGCCCACGGCGGCCGGAACTTCGACCGTGACTCTGAGCGCAACCAACAGCGGAGGAGCAGGGAGCGCCACCCTTACGCTCATCGTGAATGCGACCACACCTGCCATTACCTGGGCGGCTCCTGCGGCCATTACTTACGGAACCGCGCTGAGCGCGACGCAGCTCGATGCCACCTCAAACGTGGCAGGAACCTTCGTCTACACTCCAGCAGCCGGAACCGTGCTGAAAGCGGGATCGCAGACGCTGTCGGTCACCTTTACGCCCACCAACACCACGGAATACACCACGGCAACAGCAATTGTCGCGTTGACCGTGAATACGGCAAAACCGACCATTAACTGGGCGGCTCCTGCGGCCATCGCTTACGGGACAGCGCTGAGCGCGACGCAGCTCGATGCCAGTTCGACCATGGCGGGAACCTTCGCCTATACCCCGGCAGCAGGAACTGTGCTGAAAACAGGATCGCAGACACTTTCGGTCACCTTCACGCCAACCGATACCACCGACTGCGCCACTGCAACAGCGAACGTCAGCTTGACGGTGAACCAGGCCAAGCCGGCCATTACATGGGCGGCTCCGGCAGCCATCACTTCCGGAACCGCACTGAGCGCGACCCAGCTCGATGCCAGCTCGACCGTGGCGGGAACATTCGCCTACACACCGGCGGCGGGGACCGTGCTGAAAGCGGGAAACCAGACACTGTCGGTCACCTTTACGCCCACAGACACCACCGACTACGCCTCGGCAACGGCAACTGTCCCGTTGACCGTGAATGCGGCGACAACACCGACCATTACCTGGGCAGCTCCTGCGGCCATCACTTACGGAACAGCGCTGAGCGCAACCCAGCTCGATGCCAGCTCGACCGTGGCAGGCACCTTCGCCTACACCCCGGCAGCTGGAACCGTATTGAAAGCCGGATCGCAGACACTGTCGGTCACCTTTACGCCCACCGACACCACCGACTACAGTACGGCAACAGGAACTGTCGCGTTGACCGTGAATGTGGCAACATCGACCATTACCTGGGCAGCTCCTGCGGCCATCACATACGGAACCGCGCTGAGCGCAACCCAGCTCGATGCCAGCTCGACCGTGGCAGGAACCTTTGCCTACACCCCTGCAGCTGGAACCGTGCTGAAAGCCGGATCGCAGACGCTGACGGTCACGTTTACCCCCAGCGACACTGCCGACTACAAGGTTGCAACAGCAACCGTCGCGTTGACCGTGAATGTGGCAACATCGACCATAGCTTGGGCGGCTCCTGCGGCCATCACATACGGGACCGCGCTAAGCGCAACCCAGCTCGATGCCAGCTCGACCGTGGCAGGAACCTTCGCCTACACACCGGCTGCCGGAACCGTGCTGAAAGCGGGATCGCAGACACTGTCCGTCAACTTCACGCCCACCGACACTACCGACTACAAGGCTGCAACGGCAACCGTCAGCTTAACGGTGAACCAGTCCACGCCGGCCATTACATGGGCGGCTCCAGCAGCCATCACTTCCGGAACCGCGCTGAGCGCTACGCAACTCGATGCCAGTTCGACCGTGGCGGGAACATTTGCATATTCGCCTGCGGCAGGCACCGTCTTGGCCGTGGGATTACAGACCTTGTCGGTTACCTTCACGCCCACCGACACCACCGACTACAAGGCTGCAACGGCAACCGTGTCACTGACAGTGAGTGGCGGCACATCGACGCTGAGCATCAATGCGACCAGCATCGGGTTCGGGAATGTCGACCTGAACACTCCCACAACACAGACCGTGATTCTAACCTCGACTGGCACCGGGCCAGTGACCGTCAACTCCGCTGTGGCGGCAGGTTCTGGCTTTACGGTGTCGGGTCCCGCGTTCCCGGCAACACTGACAACGGGGCAGACGGCAACCCTGGAAGTGGTGTTCAATCCTACTGTCACTGGCGCGGCGACGGGCACGCTGACCGTCACCAGCACCTCTACAACCAACCCTACGGCGGTGATTGCCCTGACCGGCACCGGCATTGCGACATCCTACTCCGTAGACCTGAGTTGGGATCCGCCCAGCAGTTCTACGGACCCGGTGGCTGGCTACAACGTCTATAGAGCGCTGAGCGGCAGTTCAACTTACGCCCTTCTGAACACGTCGGTCGATGCTCTCACGTCTTACGTCGACAACACAGTCCTGGAAGGGACAGCCTACGATTACATCGTAGAAAGCGTCGACTCTTCGGGGGTGGAAAGTGTTCCAACAAGCCCGATTCCGGTGACGATTCCCTAAGGAGCTTCTGCACAGGTCATAGTTTTTGACCTCGACAAAACTGGGTAAGCAATTTGGTCGAGACAGCTGTGCAAGATGCCGCGGAATGCGCGATATTAACAGGTAAGTCTTGTCTCTGTAGGCCGATTTCCGGCCTACAGAGACACTTTGCCCTCGGCGGGGCCAACCGCTTGCGGTGTTGGTAGAGATTGACTAGCTCGAAAGCTGCCAACAACCGCTCGTGATCCTTTTTCAGCCCGCGATAACGGACTTTGGTAAACCGAAGATCCGCCTCAGGATGCGACAGGGCCACTTTACTTTCGCACGCACTTTTGCATTGGTACGGTTTTTCTTTGCATATACCAGATCGCCGGACCACAGCTGGTCCTCGACGCAAAAGGCAATGCAGGTTCTAACTACAAGCTGATTTCAGAACCAGCGAGAGCCAGCCTTCAGAAGAAATGTGTTGAGGACTTGATCCAAATTCCCATGCCTTGTAGCTATCGAACTGTCAATGTTTATCTAGAATTATTCAAACGCAAATCTTGTTTGATCCCAAAAACTTACCCTTCCACATGACTATCGGCCCAAGAACCGTTTGAATAAGCCGGGTCTGGCGGCACCCGTGCTAGCATTCCGGCCCGATGGGGCGGCAAGTTTTCTTGCACGGAACTTTAGCGGCACATGTTCCCAAAGGCCCATTGGATCAGGCTGGGAAGGCCATGGCGCACCATCGACAGCGGCCTGCGGGTTGGTCACGCACAGCCGACGTGCGGTCTCTTCTCCGGCTTTTTGGACCACGTAGTCGTAACCTTTTTTGAGATGTGGTGGTCGCCCCGTCATGTTGTGCGCATCGCTGGCCAGAAAATGAATCCAATTGCGCTCCAGCAACTCATTGGAAAACGCCTCCGCCGTCTTGCCGAAGCGCCCATAGAGCGAGCCGGCGGTCACCTGGACAAGACTGCCACCGCGCATCGATTCCGCCAGCATTTCAGGCTGGCCCAGCAGCGCCGAGTATCGCTCCGGATGGGTGATGATCAGCTTATAGCCTGCCGATTGCAACATGAACATGGCGTCACTAATCTGCGGAGGAATTGATGCGTTGGCGAACTCGATCAGCAGGTATCCTTTGCCGTCGATCGAATAACGTAAAGGGTTGGCCGCCGCATCGTAAATATTCTCCGCGGACATATGGAAGTCGCAAGCCAGGCTCAAATCCATATGGCCTTCGAGCAGCCCACGTAACTCCGCGTAGCGCTCCTCGATGACTTTGGCCTGATAGGGGTAACGCTCGCTGGCGTGTGGAGTGCAGACAATATGAGTCACGCCCTCGGCTGCGGCTTCGCGCGCCATGGAGAGAGAGGTGTCCAGGTCGGGCGATCCGTCGTCCACTCCCCAGATCAGATGCTGATGGATGTCGATCACTTCACACCATCTTCCCACTTCTCGCCTGGGGCTGTCGGGATTGCGCACCGTAAGTTGCAGGCGGTGAGCCAGTAAAGTCACCCCGGGCTGGCCCTCCCTCCCCCGAAGCCGCGCTGCCACGGGTTAGCCATTTGCGGCCTTGCCGATGGTATACTCACAAGGTCAGGCGCGTGCCGCGCCACCATTTTCTCTACTACTGAGGTTCACATGTCCGGCCACTCAAAATGGGCCACAATCAAGCACAAGAAGGGCGCGCTGGATGCAAAGCGCGGCAAGATATTCACTCGCCTCCTCAGGGAAATCGCCGTGGCGGCCAAAGGAGGCGGCAACCCCGATACGAATGCCCGGTTACGAACCGCTGTTCTGGCGGCCAAAGCTGAGAATATGCCGGCCGACAACATCAAGCGGGCGATCCAGCGCGGCACTGGCGAGTTGGAGGGCCTTACCTACGAAGAAATCACCTTCGAGGGCTATGGTCCCGGTGGCGTCGCAATCATCGTGGATGTGCTGACCGACAACCGCAACCGCGCAGTGAGCGAAATCCGCCACGCCTTTGCAAAGAATGGCGGAAATCTGGGAGAATCCGGCTCAGTTCGGTTCATGTTCCATAAGAAAGGACTCATCGCCGTCGAGAAGGACGCAGCCACTGAAGAACAACTGATGGGCATCGTTCTCGAACATGGCGGCGAAGACCTGAACGACGAAGGCGACACATGGGAGATTGTTTCCGATCCGGCCGACCACGAGGGTGTTGCCGCGGCCGTTAAGGCTGCTGGGATCCCCATGGTGATGAACGAGGTGACCATGGTTGCCTCGACCTACACCAAGCTGGAAGGCAAAGAGGCCACCCAGATGATTCGCCTGCTCGAGGTACTGGAAGACTGCGACGACACGCAGAACGTTTATTCGAACTTCGACATGGACGCCGAACAGATGGAAGCGGCGGCCGGCTAGGAAAGCGCCAGAAGGCGTTCGAAAGGCCGCCCGGTTGTGGCGGCCTTTTTGTGGAGATTCAAGAATTTTCGTTAAGGGAAGGGAAGAACGTTGACCCGAATCGTAAAGCTCTTTGTCTTGGTCATTTTGAGTGGGGCCACCGCGGCAGGAACAGTCATAGCCGCCGCCCAGACTAACGAGAGGGGCGCAACAGTAGCTACGCCTACAGCAGACAATCCCGTAGCCCAGGTTCGTGACGCCAGGAGCTGGGAGTATGGCCCATTTGTCGATTGGGGAACGGGCATAGGCGATCGGTCGGACTACAAGTTCTTCTGGGGCGGATTCCAGGTGGCCAAACCTCTAACCCCGGTTCTTCATGCTGGTGTTCTTAGCGGCCAGTTTGAGTTGGGCGCCAATATCATGCCACTTTGGCAGGCCTATACTCCGGCTCCGCACACAGCAAACTACAACTGCATCGAGCCCAGCGGGGTATCGGTCCCTTGCGTTCTGCCGGTTGCCGGGGGCACCTATCGTGGCGTCAGCCTTACGCCGGTAATCTTCCGCTGGAACTTTCTCACCAAGTCACGGCGTATTCAGCCATGGTTTCAGGGCGCAGGCGGGCTCATTTACACCACGCGCGAGTTCCCGCCAAGCTTTTCGAGTGCCCCAGGTTTCCCCGTTGATGGTTCCACAAGTGTTTGGAATTTCTCGCCGCAGGGCGGAGTTGGCATTCACTACTTCACACGCGACAGGCGCTCGATTGACCTGGCTGTAAACGCGGTGCATATATCCTCAGCCTCGTTGGGCGACCGCAATCCGGGCGTTAATGCCAGCCTCCAGGTGCAGGTGGGCTATACCTTCTGGAAGTGATTGCGAGTTAAACAGACGCTTTGATTGGATGCGGTTGGGGTGTGTTCAGTCAAAAGCCAGGGCAAATGAGACGATGAGCGGACCAGTTGTCGAGTGCGTTCCCAACTTCTCTGAGGGCAAGGATGCCCGGCGGGTCGAGGCCATAGTAGCCGCGATGCGCGTCGAAGGGGTGCATCTGCTCGACTGGTCAATGGACGCCGACCATAACCGCTCCCTGGTGACCCTTGCCGGCGAACCCGCGGCGATGGTTGAAGCCGCAGTCCGCGGCGTCGGTAAGGCAGTGGAACTGATCAACCTGACCCGGCAGGAGGGTGCTCATCCCCGTATCGGGGCAGCCGACGTGATCCCCTTCGTTCCCATCTCTGGCATCAAACTGGAGCAGTGCGCACTACTCGCCCGCCAGACAGGCCAGGAAATCTGGAGACGTTTCGGTGTACCGGTATTCTTTTACGGGGCGGCGGCGGCCCGGCCCGACCGCGCCAACGTGGAAGAGGTGCGTCGCGGGCAGTTCGAAGGGTTGCGCGATGCTGTCGCCAAGGATTCTTCCAGGCGACCCGACGTCGGCGGCCCCAACCTGCATCCGACCGCCGGCGCTTGCGCAGTTGGGGCCCGCAAGCTCCTGGTGGCCTACAACATCTACTTCGATTCAGCGGACGTCGCTATGGTGCGCGCTATTGCCAAGGGAATTCGCGCAGCTTCTGGCGGCCTCAAAGGCGTCAAAGCCATGGGAGTGCTTGCTCACGGCCGCGCACAGCTTGCCATGGACATTACAGATCTGGAAGTCACACCCCTCTCGCATGTCTACCGCGCCGTCTCGGCGCTTGCACTGCGCCACAAAGCCGTGCCCGTCGAGGGTGAAGTCATCGGATTGCTTCCAGAAGCTGCCTGTGAGCGGGATAGCGAGTGGATGCGTCAATTGACTGGGTTCGACGCGCCGACCAAGATTCTGGAGCGCCGACTGGCGGCTCCAATGGCTTGGCCGGAAGAGGTATGAAGGCCCGATTCGACCCTAAGGGTGCGCCAGGCATACCCAAACGCGTAAAATGAAGGTGGAATAGGAACGGGGTTGTCGACCATTGAGTTTACGGAGGCGCGCGTTATGCGGCCTCCTTTAATCATGGATTCAATAACTTCCGCGACTATGGAGGATGAATTTGTTAAAGGCTTTCCTGAGGTTTTCAATTCTGGCTTTCTTTCTTGTCGCGGCTGCTTCGGCGCCAGCGGCGCAGTTGTCAACCGATGCCCGCACCGCCATTCCGCATGATGTGCAGCAGTTGGTGGCTATTGACTACCACGCTATGCAGAACTCGACCTCGGCTATGGATTTACGGGAACGCGTCATGCCGCCGGGACTGAAGCGCTTCGAAGATGCGCTACACAAGTCAGGCCTGAACGAGAACCACGATGTGGAGGAGTTGGCGTTTGCACTTTTCCGTTCGAAGAGTGAAGGCGACCAGCTGGATACCGTCGGCATTGCACAGGGCCAGTTTTCAGTACAGGAGATTGTGGCTAACTTCCGCACACAGAAACTGAAGGCCACCCTGGTGCGCACCAACAGGGTCTATCCGCTGGCAAAAACTGGAATGGTAGTGTGCTTTGTCGATCCCTCTACCATGGTCTTTGGCGATTCTGAGGCTGTCACTAGAGCACTTGATGCTCGTGACGGCATGGCGCCCAGTTTGGTGACCAACGGGCCGATGATGGATGCGATGAATTCTGTGGACTCCGAACCCCTGTGGAGCATCCTCGACCAGAAGGGTACGCAGACCATGATGAAGCAAGTGCTGGGCGAGGCCGGCTCGCTCACCGACTTTGAAACCGTGCAGAAGCGTTTACAGGCCTCCTGGTATGGAATGGACTTTCAGCACGGAGTCAAGTTCGACCTGACAATTTCCACTGGCGACAGCTTTACCGCGGCCACCATCTCATCGCTGCTATCGGCCGCGTTGATCTTACGCAAGATGAGTGGCTCGGATGCAGAGAAACAGGCATTGAGCGCCACCAGCCTCTCCTCCGACTCCGGACGGCTTTCGATTCACTTCGCCACCTCAGATGCGCAGTTCAGCAGCCTCTTGCAATCTCCGCTCTTCCAGGGCATGGTGCACTAGAAAGCTGTAACGTGGTCTCCCGTATTTGGCACACTTTCTGCGCCGGATACGGGAGGTGCAAACCGTGCACGATTAGGGCGCAGTTTCTTCCACGTTTATTTGAAATCGGCTAAAATGCGAATCCGGCTCAAGCTGTGGTGACTGCTTAAGCCTGCAGTAGCGCGCCTTCCACGCGTTTTTCCTGCGCATTGCCAAGGCACACCTGGTTACGGCCGTTGTGCTTGGCTGCGTAGAGTGCGTGGTCGGCGGTCTCAATCAGGTCCGGGGCATGTTTACCGAACGTGGGGATCAGTGTAGCGCAACCAATGGAGATGGTGACGATTCCCAGGGGGCTTCCACTGTGCGGCAACCGGCGGCTGCGCAGAGCTTCGCAAATATCTTCAGCCACCTGCATGGCGCCTTCGCTTTCCGTGCTGGGCATGATCACCACAAATTCTTCGCCACCGAAGCGCGCCACCAGGTCTCCGGGACGCGAGACAACATCCATGCACGACTCCGCAATTTGCTTGAGGCAACTGTCGCCTCGCTGGTGCCCATAGCTGTCGTTGTATGCCTTGAACAAGTCCACATCGAGCATGAGCAGGGATAGCGGCTGGCGGGCGCGCATGCCGCGCCGCCACTCGGTCGCCAGATACTGATCAAAGTGCCGCCGGTTTGCCAGACCCGTAAGCCCATCCGTCAAAGCCAGTGCCTCTACGTTGCGGTAGGCATCCTGAAGCTGCTGCTCAGAGCGTTTGCGTTCGGAGATGTCGCGAACAATGTTCAGTATTCCTGAAGGTGCGCCAGTGACCGGATCGTGTACTACCCGGAGCGCGGCCTCCACCCAGAGATACTCTCCGCTCCGCTTCCGGACGCGGCACTCGACCATGGCGCCCTCGTTGCCGGACCGCAATTCACGCAGCGCTTCTTCGGCTTTGGGTTTGTCCTCGGGATGCACCATCTGAAGCCCTGCGAGCGCCGCGGCTTCTTCCGGCTTCCATCCGCCCATGCTCTCGGAGGCCGAAGAAACGTAAGACCTGTCTCCGTTGAAGTCGGCGAGGATTATCAGGTCGCGTGAGTTTTCCGTAACGAGCTTATGGAGAGAAACCGTCTCCTGGAGCCGGCGCTCGGTGGCTTTCTGCTGCTCCAGTACGACAGAGATTCCGTAGACCAGCACAATCGCGGAAGCAACCGCGCCCTGGAGATGCAAACTGGGTGTCGTTGGATCAGGAAGACTCGCCGGTGCAAACGGGCCATAGCCGCAGATGATTGACCACTCCCCGATGGCGGCAATCAGCAAAGTAAACAGCGACGCATATCCCAGCCCAAGCCGCACCAACACCAGAACCAGCAGCGGATAAATGAGGTAAATCAGCGGCACACGATTCTGCGCGAATGCGGCGATTGCCACCAGTAGCAGAAAAGACGGGTAGCGCCAATTCTGCCGCCAATCTACGGTGTTTCTAAACCGGGTCTTTAAGATGGCTGCAAAGGCCGGTGTAGCAATTGCAATGCCCAGGCTGTCGGCAGCCATCCAGCTCAAGAAGGGATGTGACAGCACCGGATGAGCAAAGATGGGGAATGCCAGCGCATATATGCCACCTGCAAACGCCGGTCCAGCCAGAACCGCAAAGCCGAAGAACCGGATGAGGTAGCTGTATTCCGTGAAGCGGGGAAGCGCTGTCGAACGGCGCCGCAGCAGGAGCGCGCCAATCATCACCTCAGCGATATTCAATACGTTGTAGAGCAGGAATTCATTCCACCTCGCGTGGATGAGCACGCTGCGAACGGAAAAAGCAAGAAACCCGGTGATCAGGTAGGCAGGCCAGCGCCAGCGCGGCGCAAGAAGCAGATATGCAAGAAGCAGCCCGTTGGCGAACCACACGAGGTTATTCTCGGGCCTCCAGTGCTGGGCGGTGTCCACCACTACCGTTACGGAAGTGATCGAGAGGAAACACGCCCCCAGGCGCAGAGCGAAACTATGCTTTCGCAGCCACGGAAACCGGCGCCGGCCAGTGATGGGTGCAACGCTGTCGCTCATCTTTCCCTTCTCACCGTGTTTATCGGTGAGATTTGAAGAGGAAACAGGCACCGAGGCTGTTTTCCTAGCGTTTTCTAAGACTTCAGTGCAAATCGGAACGGTTTCTTCAGAACTGCGGAGTCAGTTTAGGATAAAAATCGGCCTTGCCGCTAGGCAACAGCACAATCTGGACGCGGCCCTCCTGATGCTCGGCGAGCGTTGGACCGTTCATCTGCGCCTGCCGCCCATCGCTCCCGGTGTACTCCACCTTCAATGGCCCGCCGCCGCGCACCTGGATACTGTACCGGAAGACTTCGCCGACCGCCAGTTTGTCGGCTCCAAAGCTGGCGCTCGGATAATCCACCTCCAGCAGTTGAATCGCAGCGCCTGTGCGGTTCTCCACCGTCACGTCAACGTGGTACGAGTGGCACCCTGCGGCCCAAACCAGCATTGGTGCGAACACTGCGGCCAGAATTGCGTTCCGTATACCCATCGAGGACTTCATTCCTTGCTCCGGTCCGCATCCGCTGTGTCTTCCTGAGCGGCCAGCTTCTTTTCCACCTTATCCAGCCGCTTCAGCAGCTCAGGCAAACGCTGGAAGATGGTCACCGCACGCAGCCAAGTGCGATTCTCAAAGGCCGGCGAGCCGGAAACCATCTTGCCGGCTGGCACGTCGTGTGACACACCACTTTGCGCGGTGAGTATTACCCCGTCGCCGAGCGTGCAATGCCCGGCCACTGCTGCCTGCCCGGCTAGTATCACGTTGTTGCCCACCACCGACGAGCCTGCCAGGCCTGCCTGCCCGCAAAGAAGTGTATTCTCTCCGACGTGCGAGCCGTGCCCGATCTGAACCAAATTGTCTACCTTGGTTCCATCGCCAATCTCGGTGGCTCCCACCGTCGCCCGGTCAATACAAGCGTTGGCTTGTACGTCCACCCGGTTACCCAACCGCACGGGTCCCGACTGAGGAATCTTCTCCCAGTGACCTTGTTCGTTTTTGGCAAACCCGAAGCCGTCCGCGCCGATGATGACGCCATTTTCCAGCGTCACGTGATCGCCCAGAACGCAGCTCTCCCGAACCACGGCATGAGCATGGGCAAAAAAATAACAACCGGCTTCTACGCCGGGGTAGAGCACTACGTGGGGCAGCAGCGTGGCATGATTGCCGAGCTTCACTCCGGAGCCAATCACAACGTAAGCCCCGATGTGCGCTCCTTCGCCGATGACGGCTGTGGGATCGATGACTGCCGTCGGATGGATGCCGGGTGCGTAAGCCGGCGGCTGGTAGAAAATTGCCAGCGCGCGAGAGAAGGCGAGGTACGGGTTCTTGAGCCGCAACGTCGCTGCTTCAATTTCAGGGAACTCCGGTTCGACCAACACGGCCGCCGCCCTGGTCTTGCGCGCCAAGCCTCCATATTTGGGATTGGCCACGAAGGTTATCTCCGTTGGCCCAGCCTCTTCAATCCCTTTCACGCCTGTAACTTCCAGCTCCGCGTTTCCGCGCAGCTCTGCACCCAGCTTCATTGCCAACTCGCCCAGCTTCATGGATGGAATTGTACTGGAATGGGCATCGAGAGCGGCGGAAGCCGACGAGGAAGAAGCGAAACAGGCTCATTACGCCAAATCGGGTTCCCGCGGAAACAGCTCTGGCTGATCTGTTGGGTGCCCGGCGGCCTCAGGCCTCTTGCGACCCACCGAGCCAATCAGGCTTATTACTTCCAAGGTCTGAATGGCTTGTCGCGGCACGTAGATCCTCTGCGTGTTGGAGCGAGTGTCCGGCGGGGTGAGGAGCAGCCCGGCACCTTCCAGCAGCGAGCGGTCATTCGCAGCCAGACCCTCGAGTCCGTCGCCGTCATTCAGGGTCATACGCAGCCACAGGCCGGGAGTCCGCGGTCTGATGGCAAACCGCTTGTGAAGAAGTCGCTCTGGATTGGCCGAATCAGAGGATTGGGCAGGGAAGTCACGCACATAGCAGACCCATTTAACCTGATCCCAGCCTATGCACAGCACCTTGCCGGTCAGATCCAGAATCTCCAACCCCGCAGCATCCTGCCCGAGGCCTGCTTCAGCGTACCCAGCGAACCATTCCCTGGAGAACTTGCGTACGATCACTGGTTTGCGTTGAGAGACCATCGCATTGCATTGTCGCACGAACAAGAGCCCCAAAGGGTTGGGCCATCTTCAACAGAGTGAGGAAGCGAGCCGGGAGCGGACAGGAAAAGTCGCATAGTTGGTGCACTAAGGCCTAGCCAACAGTACCGACTTGTGTTAGAGTACTGGTTTGCAACCAAGGTAATAGCCTGCTGTAAGGCTAACAGCATCAGGCACTTGGCTGAGGAAATCAGAAGGCGGAAGCAGGAAACCTAATGCCCGACTACATCTATCTTCTGGAAAACCGGCTGTCAGCAGATCAACAAAGCGCTCTGCGCCACTTGCGTGAAGTAGCGCGCGAGGCCGGCACTATCCTGTTTCTCACCGGGGACGCGGTACGCGACCTGACCAGCGGTCATGCCGTCCGCGATCTTGAAGTGGCGATGCATGGAAATGCGCTCAAGCTCAAGAAAGCAATCGAGAAGTGTGGCGGCATGGTGTGGGGCGAAGACGAAGCCATCCGCGCCCTTTATCTATGTTTTCCCGGCACAGTTCGCGTTGATCTGGTTAGCACGCACCGCGTCGAGTATCCCAAGCCCGGCAAGCCGGTTTATCATCCCGCGTCAATCCAGGAGGAACTTCGCTGCCGCGACTTCACCGTCAACGCCATGGCGATTTCCCTCAACGAAGGCTCGTTTGGGTTGCTGATGGACCCAATGAACGGTGCTGCAGACATTGAGTCGCGGACCCTGCGCCTGGTCTCCAACTACGGCTTCCTCGAAGAGCCGTCCATGCTCATTCGCGCCACGCGCTACATGGCTCGCCTCGGTTGGGAGATGGACCCTAAAACCCACACGCGTTACATGAACGCCAAAGAGGAAGGCGTCATCGAACACCTCTCAGCCCAAGCCCGCAGGCAGGAGTTGGAGCAGATCGGTCACGAAGAAGATGGGTTGAAAGTCTTGCGCGCGTTTGAGGCAGAAGGCTGGATGAAGGTTCTGTTCCCCGTCTGGAACTCCGCTAAGGCCGACGAGGCTGGACTGACTGCCTTGCACGATCTCGCTGTTGAGCTGCTACTGCAAGGCGTCCATCCCGATATGTCGGCGGCGCAAATGCGGCTACTTACCGCCAAACTACCGGGCAAGGACCTGGCGACTCTCAAAAAGCAGATGCTGCGGCCCGGCTTTGTCGAAGAGTGGAGCAGCTTGGATGCACTGGCTGCCGGATTTGCCAAGGCGCTGCTCTCCAAGCACAATTCCATCCCTTCGGCCGGCTTCAAGCTTTTCACGAGCTATGATCCGGAAGCGATTCTATGGCTCGGGTTTACAAGCAGGGATTCGGTCGTCAAGGAACGCTTTAATCTGTTCCTCAAAGTCTGGCCTGAAGTCCGCCAGCGCATCCCTCACACGCTGATGCAGGAGATGCGCATCACCCCTGAATTGCCGGCGTACCACGATATTGTCCATTCCATTTTTCTGGAGTTGCTGGATGGCAAGCTGTCCACGCCGGAGGAGGCTCGTGCCTTCCTTGAGCCCCATTCGCCGCCCGCTCCACCGCCGCAGGTCACCATCAAGCGGCCACGCGCCAAACGCGGCGCCGAGGCCAAGCTGAAGGGAGACTCCTTCGACGATGAGTCAGAGGACCGCTTGGACGACGATGAGGATTTGGACGACATGGGCGGAGACGACGATGACCTCTCTATGGGGCTGCACCTTCCCAAGGTGGATTTAGAAGCAGACCTTGGCGAGGGATCCGAAGCCGCTGCCGACGATGAAGAAGATGAGGAAGAGAGCGTGTCGTCCAAACCAGCTCCCAAATTGATTTCGAACAAGAGGGCTCTCAATCCGGCGGCCAAACCCAAACCACTCAAACCGATTCTGGTGCCCAATGCAGTGGCCAAGCCGAAAGAGGCAAATAAGCCCCAACCGGCTCAGAAACCCAAGGCTCAACCAATGCCGGAGATCGTTGTAGCCGCATCGCACACGGCGAAACCCGGTTCAAAGACGGGCAGTTCAGCCGCGCCTGCTGCTCAGCTCAAATCCAAATTGACATCCGCCAAGGCAATTCAAGTCAGGAAACCAACTCCAAAGGCAAAGCCGCTAGTCAAGACTAAGGCTCCTGTCAAGAATTCTGCAAAGGCACCAGCTAAGCATCCAGTGAAGTCTCAGGCGAAGATCGTCGCAAAGCATCCGGTCAAAGCTAAGGCCAAAGCTCCTAGACCCACTGCGGCCAAGAAGAAGCCGGTCAAGGCCGCCAAACCCGCGGTCAAGAAGGCCGCTCACAAGCCGGTAAGGAAGCATTAGAAGCTACGCTGAACTGCGTCCTTCGTGATATCTTCAATGCATTCTGGAGGATTCCCGATGCATCGTCCGCTTCCTTGCGCCCTATTTGTCTGCCTGCTTTCCCTGTTCACTGCCGTCGCGGCCTCTCCGCAAGGCGCTGCTGGCGCACCGGCACGTTCGGGTACTGATTCCCCAAGAAAGATGGAACCCGATTTCCAGCCGGGCTACCGTTTTGAGCGCGGTGGATGGACCTATGTCCACCTTGAAGGCACTCCTTCGCAGATCGGCTTCCAGCACGGCAGCTTGCTATCCGCCGAAATTGCGGACATGGTCCACGTCATTCAGATTGAAAGCACGCACGCGACCAGGCGCAACTGGGAATTCTTCCGCGAATCCGGGCGTAAAATGCTTTGGCCGCACATCGATCCCGAGTACCAGCAGGAGTTGGAAGGCATCGCTAAAGGGGTCCAATCCAAGGGCTTGAAGCTCGATGTCTGGGATATAGTGGCTCTGAATGGAAGCATCGAGCTGCCTCAATATTATGTGCCCTGGCTCAACAAACAAGAGGCCGCAAAACACCAGCACGCCGCCGTGGCTCCCGACATCAAACCAGAGGGTCGCTGTTCGGCCTTCATCGCCACCGGAAGCTATACCAAAGGCGGCAAAATCGTCATCGCCCACAACAACTGGACCAGCTACGCCGAGGGCGCTCGCTGGACGGTCATCTTCGACATCCAACCAGCCCGCGGCCATCACGTCCTCATGGACGGCACCCCGGGCGTGATCACCAGCCAGGACGACTTCGCTGTTAATGATGCAGGCCTGCTCATCACCGAGACCACGATTACTCAATTCGAGGGCTGGAACCCGGATGGTAAGCCGGAGTTTGTTCGCTCTCGCAAGGCGCTCCAGTATGCCGGGTCAATTGATGAATATGTGGCCCTAATCAAAGAGGGCAACAACGGAGGATATGCAAACGACTGGCTCATCGGTGACCGCAAGACAGGCGAGATCGCCTATCTTGAATTAGGGCTCAAGAATACTCCGCTCTGGCGCTCGAAAGATGGCTATTTCGTTAGCTCGAACTTTGCCCGAGATCCAGAACTTATCAAGACTGAAACCAGCGGCTTCGACTTCAACAATCTGGCCAGTTCTCCCAATGCCCGCCGCGTGACATGGGAAAAGAAGATGGCCGAATCCAGGGGCCGCATCGATGTTGATCTGGCAGAGCAGTTCATGGCCGACCACGAGGACAGTTTCACCGGCAAGAACGAAGCCGACGAACGCTCACTCTGCGGCCACGTGGATAAGAACAAGCGCGGCATTCCGGAGTTTGACTGGGCTCCCTACTATCCCGCCGGGTCGGTAACCGGAAAGGTCACTGACTCGGGTCTGGCCGCAAACCTTTCACTGATTGCTCACGCCGGCCACCCTTGTGGCGAGGATTTTCTTGCCAAGCCTTTCCTGGCGGCGCACCCGGAGTACGATTACCTCAAACCGATTCTTATCGATATGAAATCAGGCCCATGGACTACCTTTGCAGCCGGAGAGAAGAAGTAGATCTAGAAAGCACACGTGCATAGTCGCGTCGCCCGACGGTCTCAGTCAGCCACGGCCATCGTCTCTGTGGTGGTGGCCACCACCATCTCCCGTATCGAATCAATCACCAGATCCGGTTGATCGAGATGAATCCAGTGAGCGCTTTTGGGCGCAATCACCTGACGCACGCGACAGCCTATCTGAGCGAGACAATCATCAGAAAGCGGCGTGGATTTTTCCGGGGTCAGCACCAGCACGGGGATTTTCAGAATAGGCCCGGCGTTCTGCATCTCGCGAACGGTGTCGGGCACGGCCTCGACGTGGCTGCGCATTCCGGCGAAGTTATTGGGCCTCGACCAATGGGCGGCAATGATAGGCCACACCTCTCGCGGCATCTTGCCCACCTCGTTCTTCACGCGGTCGAGCACGTGCGTGCCGCCATCACCTGCGGCGCCTGCCAGCCGCTGTGCAGCCACGCCCGATCGCAGGAAAAGCGAAGTAACAGCGAGGCGGGCAAGCCCCACGCGCGCGATTGGGATGGCAAAACGGAATAGTTTCTTTCCACGATCAATCTCGGCTTGCTTGCCTGGGTTCATTGGCGGCCACTCCTCGCAGCGCATGGGGTCAACCAGCACAATGCTGCTCACTTCTTCTGGATAGTTCAGCGCAAAGCGGCGCATCACCAGTCCACCAAAGGAATGTCCCACGAGGATATAGGGCGGCTTGATGCCGGCTCCGGCTAGGAGTTGATGAAGTTCAGTGGCGATATTCGTGGGAGTGCGCGCTGTACGACTTGGGCTGCTCCAGCCCAGTCCGCATCGGTCATAAGATGCCGTTGAAGCAAACCGCGAAACTGTCGCCTGGATGTGAAACCAATTCAGATTAGTGGCCGCAATTCCAGCTTCAAACAGAACGGTAGCGTCTCCCGAGCCCATCTCCAGCAAGTAGAGCCTGCGCTTGTCTCCGATGTCGATCCAGCGGCCCTCTCTGGTATAGCGCCGGCGGTCACTTCGCTCCCCAAGGCACTGGTACACGACGCCCGAAAGAACCAGGGCTGCCACCAAACCGAACATAGAAGCAAACAAAACCATTCCGTGTCCTAGAAATGAGTCAGTTGCGCGGGACTAAAGTCTTTAAGGGTGAGTTTTGCCTTTGGCGTGCCGCGGTCGATGATGAGCAGAGATGAGCCTGCCTGCCCGCGGATCTTCGCTCCCACTTGATGTGCCGACCATACACCGCCATTCTGGCGCAGCCCGAAGTAGGTAAATTCTTTCACCATACCGCCTTTCAGAGTCTTCTCCACGTACACTGGAAAGCCAGTGTCGTGATCGAGCCAGGTGGTGACGTCCGTGTAGTGCGTGTTATCGGCCACGCCAGGTTTACTTTTAACTACGTCGCAATCGCGCGTGCCAACCTTCGCCTTGTCGAGCGCTGTTTGTCCTGCCCAGAAATACTGCGCTTCCAGAAAATCCTCGTAGCCGAATCCGGCACCCAACAGGCCTTCGCTCCACCGCTCAAAAGGCAGTGTAAACGCCGTCGCGCTGCCTGGGTGTGCAATTTGGACCATACTCCTCCCATTGGGTCGCATTTCGAGCAGAATATGTATGGGGGCGCGGCTGCTTACTAATGAGTCCGCGCTCGTCTTTGAGCCTGTGCCAAACTCAATGTACACGCGCAGCACACCGGTGAACCAGTGAGCTTTGATGGTGATTGGAAAGCTAAGGCGATTGCCATTCGCGTCCACGCGAATCAAATGGCCACTAGCGCGATAATCTGCCGTCTCGATGCGCTGCCGCGGAGCTGCCAGAAGCGTCTTCACATCTGCTGCGTGGGAAGGCGTCACGAAGAACAGCGCAACAGCCAGCGTAAGTGAAGAGACTCTCATTCCTCGATCTTTCCATCACGGAGGCGAATCTGATGTGCGGCCGAGTGCGCGATATCGTTTTCGTGCGTCACTACAATCAGAGTCATCCCCCGCTGTTTTTGAATTCCCGTAAGAATGTCCATGATGCGGGCGGAGTTGACGCTGTCCAGGTTTCCGGTCGGTTCATCTGCCAATAAGATTTCCGGCGAGTTTGCCAGCGCTCGCGCAATCGCCACCCGCTGCCGCTCGCCCGCAGATAGCTCGTTGGGATACTGCCGTAAACGATGTTCGAGGCCCATCTCGCGCAGCAAAGCCTCTGCTTTCTCTGCACGCTTAAGCGGGCAGGGGCTGAGGGCCAGCATTGGCACCTGCACGTTTTCAAGAACGCGCAAGGTGGGCATTAGATGAAACGCCTGGAAGATGAATCCAACATTTCGCGACCGATAAACATCCAGGTTGATCGTCGAGCCGAGCAAGGCGTTCTTGAAGAATACCTCGCCGCTGGTCGGAGTGTCGAGCCCGCCCAAGAGTTGCAGCAGGGTGGATTTGCCGCTGCCGCTTGGTCCGCTGATGGCGAGGAATTCTCCTGCGGTGATGGAGAGATCAACACCGCGGAGGGCTTCGATGCGTCCCTCGTCGTAACTCTTGCGCAAGTCACGCACTTGCAGTTGCGGACTAGTCATGGCACAGAGCCTCCACTGGCGAGAGATGCGCCCCGCGCCAGGCCGGAAGGAATCCTGCCGCCAATCCCGCTGCGACTGCTATGCCCAATGCCTCCGCCAGAAGCAATAAGGGAAACGACGCGGAGACTATGCTGGCGGTTTGCGGAAGCAATGCCAGGACGCGAAGAGAGCCCCAACCCACGACAATGCCAACAAGCCCACCGGCCAGCCCTAGCACAGCTGCTTCCATCTCAATCAGCACCATCACTCGCCAACGCTTCCACCCCAGCGCGCGCAGAATGCCTATCTCTCGCGTCCGCTCAAAGACCGACATTGCCATGGTGTTGGCGATGCCCAAAATGCCGATCAGCAGCGCGATGGACGATGTGCCCCAGGCTGCGGCGTGGGCTAGCAGCACAAGCTGGTTGTTGCTGGCGCGCTCGGCCGCTGGAACCGCGCGCAGACCTGGCAGCGCATTCTCAATCTGAGCCTGTGCCCGTGCCAGATAGTGCTCGGGCGTCTCGCCTATCGGAGCCGGCCGCAGCCGCACGTGAAACGCAGTCACCTTGCCTTCCAGGCTGCCCAGCTTTTGCATCTGATCCAGCGGCATAATCACAGCGCCAGCTTCCAGCGCCGAGCCACCGTGGTAAACACCGACCACAGTGAAGGTCGAACTTTGAATCTCCAGCGTATCGCCGGCATTCTTCTTCAGGCTTTCGGCAAGCAGATCTCCGAGCATCACTTCAGGATGGCCATCACTGAAGCGCCGTCCCGACTTCAACGTGAGCGATTCAAATTCGTACGAGTCAGCCTTCCAGCCATACGCCAGCGCATTGACCTCCGGGGTCAGGTCCATGAGGTTCAAGATCATCGGAGTTGCCTGACGAACCGTCGGCAATGCCTTGAGCGTCGCACCGGCCGACTCGTCCATTGAGGTGTTAAGGAAAGTCTGCTGAACAACGGCAATGTCAGTGCCGCTACTCAAGTACATGCGCAACCATTCGTGCTCAAAGGAGCGAGAGAAGCCCACCAATCCTACAAATGCGCCAATGGCCATCGCAATGCCGCCCAGCGTCAGCGCCGTCCTGAGGCGTCTGCGCCAGAGATTCTTCCATGCAAACCATGCGAATGAGAGTTGGGAGGCCATGCGTTAGGGAAAACCCTCAGAAATCCAGATTAAATGAGGAACTCTTGACAACCAGTCTATCGACCGGCACTCGCTGTGTCCATTCAGTGTTTCGTAATCAGAAGGGATTCATTCGAGCATGCCACTGATCAGAGAACGGCAATGCAGGAAAGCGGAGCAGAAGGCGATACTGCGAGCCCCAAAAAACTGAAGGGCAGCTGCCTGCACGGCGGCTACCCTTTTGATCGTGACGCAGGACTTGGAGCTCGGATATTAAACATATGACTAAGGACGAAGCTCACCTTTGGCAACCGCAGCCGATTCAGCTGTCGCCGTGGAACTTTGCCTTGTTCAAGTGAAAGCGGGTCAGACGATGAAGCCCGCTGCCAGACCCGCTTGGACCAATTACCGGCCGCGCCCGCCACCGCCGCCGCTGCCTTTGCGCGCCTGGTAGCAATCCCGGCAAAAGACCGGGCGGTCGCCCCGCGGCTCAAAAGGCACTGTTGTAGGCTGTCCGCAACCCGAACAAATCACAGGTGTTCCCTGTGCTGGAGCCGAACGGTAGCCGGAGCCTCCCTGATCGTTCTTCTTTGCCTGACGGCAATTCTTGCAACGCTTAGGGGTCGAATAACCACGTTCCTGAAAGAACGTCTGATCAGCAGCGGTGAAGGTGAAGTCCTGCCCGCAATCGCTGCACGTAAGTTGCATATCTCCGGCCATGGGTCTCCTCGTGGAGATTGTA
>Ga0187847_10000177_pt1 | contig 76010 bp, 59 predicted proteins | sample June2016WEW_4_10_FD_132458 | JGI IMG/M metagenome (GOLD analysis project Ga0187847, IMG submission 132458) | Peatland microbial communities from SPRUCE experiment site at the Marcell Experimental Forest, Minnesota, USA - June2016WEW_4_10 | ecosystem: Environmental > Terrestrial > Soil >...
AACGCTGCTCGACCTTTGCTACGAAGAGGATTCGCAGGCTGAGGTGGACATGAATGTAGTGATGACCGCCGACGGCGGGCTGATCGAGACGCAGGCAACGGCGGAGAAGGGCAGTTTCTCCCGCAGCCAGTTAAACGGGCTGATCGACTTGGCAGAAGCGGGGATGAAGGAAATCTTCGCCGCGCAGCGGGCAGTGCTGGGGTTGTAGGGCTTACAGCTATGCGATTGGCGGATTGTTTCCGGATTGTTCGAGGTTATGAAAAACTGCAAGGAGATTGCTATGAGAAAGATGATCCCTTTGGCCGTGGCCTTGTGCTGCGTGTTGATTTCAGTTCCCACGGAAGCTCAGAAGGGCGCGGTTTGGGTATACCATACCCGCGAATCCTACGATAAAGTCTATGTTGAAACGTTGCAGGCAGTGACCGCGGCGAGGTTTATCGTTCGATCAGAAGACAAGGCACAGGGGACGATCAATGCTCAGCTTATGAGTTGGGGCGGCTTCGGTGAATATGCGGCGGCTCTCGTTGTCGTAGGCAAGGAGGAGGATGGCGTCTTCATCAGGGTCATGTTTACACGGCGCACTGGCGATATCGGTACCGGCCCGAAGCGATGGGCGAAAGATTTTGGAGGGGCGCTGAAAAAAGCGCTCCCAGACCTAACAGTCGAAGAGAGAAAGCAATGAGCAACGACGAATTGCTGGAAAGGCTCACCGCGATTGAGGGAAAGCTGGAAGAACTGTCGGCAATCAACTCAAACGATGAACTTCGCCGAAAATTGAAAAAGGTACCTTACCAACTTGAATGTATGCGACGACTTCAGCAGATCGAAGGCGATCTGCGTGAGTTGCGAACAAACGCGGCGACGGCGAGATTTGCCAAGGAAGGGGAATCGGGCTACATCCCAGAGCAATCCCTTGGTGAGGATCGTCGGTTCACTGTTCCCCTAGACGAGAGCGAGGCGCGCTCGTCGACAATTCGAGACTTTAGCTACATCGAAGAACGGCTTGACAAGTTCGTCCTCCCCGAATATCAAGGAGACCCGCTCGACCCCTATCTCGGCCTGATCGGCCTGTGCATCGACCTTGAGCATCTGCAGCGTAGCGTGAGAGAAGAGGCGCGAAAGTCGGTTAAGTACTCTCTGAACGAGATTGCTTTAGCTGGAGTCTGCCTAACGAATCAACTGCATGAAATGCTTGAGCAGATGGATATGCGCTACAAGGAACTTGAGAGGGCCAAAGAGATCGAAGACAAGAGAAGCGAGAGGGCGCAATCGGCTTCTGAGAGGGCATAAAAGGGCCAACTCCCGCTTCCCGATTGACTGTTTGCGTGTAGCACTATCGGAGAGTTTTTGCATGATGGTCTTTACGATTTTCACGCTGGCGGGAATCGCGCTTTTTATCACCAAGCATCGTGGTTGGGGTTCTCCATGTTTTGTGATCGCCCTAGTGTCGTTACTCGCATTGCTTTGAATGACCCGCCCGTCACGCCCATACTCTACACCGCGCTTGGTGTTATGGCGACCAGCTTTCAAAATCGGCCTTAAAAAGCCTAATGTAGAGATTAGCGGCGAAGCCAACCCGCTAAGAAGGCGGTCGCACGTGGGCGAAAGCTCTAATCACTTAAACCGAAAGGATCTGCATCGTGAAAAAGCCAATACAATCTCCTTGTAAGGGCTATGACTGCGAAGGTTACGTCGATCAAATTGACCAAACGAATATGACTGGGCGTTGCACCTTCCCCAAATGCAACGCGGAAGTCAAGGTGTACAAAAACGATCACGGAGTCGACGTGTCAAAGTACCATCGCTACCAGGCAAATCCCCAATGGTCCCAATTCATGCACAATCGGACAGGTGGCCCCGGTCCCTCCGACCTTTCCAAAGAATAATAAGGGCGTCCCCGGTCTCTCGCGAGGGACCGGAGCCACCCAGTTAGTAGTTTGGAAAAGATGCACCCCAAGCGGGGTTTGAATTGATCACCGGGATCGCGGCCACCTGCCACTACGGTAGTAGCACCAGCGTCGCGGAAAGGAGGCTATAGCGCGGCGGCAAGTTGCGGAATTCTTACCCGTCGAGAAGTCCAAATTCTCGAGCGAGATCCTCAGGAACGGGTACCGCAGAGGAGAAATTGAACTCTTGATCTCTATCGAGACGCTCAAACATCACGCCTTGCTGATGGTTTGGAATTGGGATACGGTCAATGAACTCCATGAATCGCTCTCGGTCGAGATAAACGCTTTTGGGAAGACTCTGAACGACAACCAACTGAAATCTCCACTTGTTGGGGGAAGCCGGAGGAATCACCTTGTTGAGCGTCACTTGCATTTGCTGTTTCCTTTCCTCGCCAGTTTATACCGGGCGATCAAGAGGATAGGATCGGAGGCATAACACTAAAGCGGGAAGGTGGCCGAGGTCTTGAAAAATGCCAATCGATCCTCAGCATGAGGGTGCCCCAGGTCTCGATTTTGGACCTGGGAAGGCAACAACACCTCAGTTGCCAGGGATCACCCCCCTGAAGTCGCCTTCTCGACTGCTTTCCACGATTCTCGGTCTCTGAGCGTATCGCCGAGACTCGGAAGTTATTCACTGAACGCGCGCCTCATGAGATTCTCCGGACCGCCGCCATTTTCACTACCGCAACACCGCCGCCAGCAGCAGTGTCATTCCCAGCCCCGCCACCGACAGCACCGTCTCCAGCACCGTCCAGGTGGAGAGCGTCTCCTTCAGGTCCATCTTGAAAAAGGACTGGATCATCCAAAAGCCGGGGTCGTTCACATGCGACAGGATGATCGAGCCGGTGCCGGTGGCCAATACCAGCAACTCGGGCCGTACGCTCAGGTGGCCGACCATGGGCGCCAGCACTCCTGAAGCCACAGCCATAGCCACTGTCGCCGAACCCATGGAGATGCGCACGGCGGCGGCCAGCATCCAGGCCAGCAGCAGCGGCGGGATGTGAGCGCCAAGCGCCATGCCGACGGTGGCCTGTGCGGCTCCGGAGTCCCTCAGGATGCCGCTCAGTCCTCCGGCGGCGGCCAGAATCACGAGCACGCCGGCGATGGGCTCAAACGACTCCGAGGTAAGCCGCCGCAGCAATTCCCGGCCATGCTGCCGCCCGGTCTGGATGTGACCGCCCAGCGTGATGAGCGCGGCCAGTACGGCGATCAGCAAAGCCACATCCGGGCTGCCCACAAAGTGAAGAACCCGGTTGACACTGCCTCCCGGCGCGGCCAGCGTGTCTGCCCAGCTTCCGAGGAAGATGAGCGCCACCGGCAGAAGGATGGCCGCCGCCGCCCGCACCGGACCGGCCGGCGCGGGTACCCGTTCGTGCGCGGGAATCTCGACTTCGGCCAGATATGCGCTCTTGGCATCAGGGTCCGAGCTTGCGGCATCCGCGGTTTCTTGAACAGGAACCGGCTCGGAGGGAGCCTCAAACAGAACCGAGCCTTCCGCAGCGGCCTTGATGCCGGCTTTCGCCACTCGTCTGCGCCACCGCCAGGTCAGGAACCAGCCCAGAACCGGACCGGCGACCACCGCCGCAGGCAGGCCAACTACCAGTCCCCACAGAATCGTGTGTCCCAGATCGGCGTGATATTGCGTAGCCGCCAGCATGGCCGCCGGATGCGGCGGCAGCGTGCCGTGAACGATGGAGAGCCCGGCCATCAGCGGGAGGCCGACCAGAATCGGCGGGCGTCCGCTGCGCCGCGCGGCGGCGGCCACAATGGGCAGCATCAGCACCAGGCCAACCTCGAAGAAGACCGGCATCCCCACCAGAATGCCCAGCCCCAACAGCGCCCATGGCAGGCCCTTCTCGCCACAGCCGTCCACCAGGGTTGTGCCCAGCGCGGTTGCGCCGCCGGAGCGGGCCAGCAGGTTGCCCAGAATGGCGCCCAGACCCAGCACAATGGCGATGTGGCCCAGCAGGCCGCCCACGCCGGCGGTGAAAGACACGGGAACCTGCGCGAGTGGCATGCCCGAGGCCACGCCCAAGCTCAGCGCGGCAATGCATAGAGCAACGGCGGGATGCAGACGCACCCAGGCAATCAGGATCAGGAGAAGCACGACGGTTCCTGCGGCGCAGGCCAGCAGAAACCAACTGGGAGGGATAATGGAGGCGGCTAGAGGCACGCACGGATTATTCCACACCAGGGCCATTCAGCGGGAAGCCCGCCTGTGCGCAAGCGCACACTTTTTCCTTGCACGTTCCTGCTACCATAAGGATGATTGCGGTTCTTGTCGCCCGGCGGGCTGAACGTCTGCTTTGAAGTGTCACGGCGCGGCGGCCGGACCCGAACCAGAAGGAGAATCCTCTTATGCCTCTAGTCTCCATGCGGCAGTTGCTCGACGAGGCCGCCAAGGGCGGTTACGGCGTCGGCGCTTTCAACGTCAACGATATGGAACAGATTCAGGCCATCATGGGCGCCGCGAAGGAAACCAATTCGCCGGTCATCATTCAGGCCAGTCGTGGCGCGCGCCAGTTCGCCCAGGACAAGTATCTCTTCCACCTCATCCTGGCTGCGGCCGAACTGAATCCAGAAATTCCCATCGCCATGCACCAGGACCACGGCAACAGCTTCGAAACCTGCAAGAGCGCCATCGAACTGGGCTATACCTCCGTCATGATGGATGGCTCGCTCAAGGCCGACGGCAAGACCCCGGCATCGTTTGAAGAGAACGTCGAAGTCACCCGGCAGGTGGTCGATTACGCGCATGAGCGCGGCGTCACCGTCGAAGGCGAAATCGGCGTGCTGGGCGGCGTGGAAGACGGCCACGGCGCGGGCGGCTCCGGCCTCGATCACATCACAGACCCCGATCAGGCGGTCGAGTTTGCCGAGCTGACCGGCGTTGACGCGCTCGCCATCGCCATCGGCACCAGCCACGGCGCGTACAAATTCACCAAGAAGCCCGACGGCTCCGTCCTCAAGATGGACGTGCTCATCGCCATTCACAAGCGCCTGCCCAAGACCCACCTGGTCATGCACGGCAGCTCTTCGGTGCCCAAGGATCTGCAGGACATCATCAACCAGTACGGCGGCAAGCTCAAAGAGACATGGGGCGTGCCGGTCGAAGAGATTCAGCTCGGCATCCGCAACGGCGTGCGCAAGATCAACGTGGACACCGACAACCGCCTGGCCATCACCGGCGCCATCCGCAAGGTCTTCGCGGAAACCCCGGAGAAGTTCGATCCGCGCGACTACATGAAGCCCGCGCGCGAGGCCATGCAGAAGGTCGTTGCCCAGCGCATGACGCAGTTCGGCCAGGCCGGCCACGCCGGCGACTACAAGGCCGTCTCCATCACCGAAATCGCCAAAGGTTACAAGGACGGCTCGCTCAGCACCAAGCCGCTGGTCGCCGCAAAGTAACTCAGGCTAACTTGAACGGTTGAAGCAAAGGGCCACTTCGCAACCGCGGAGTGGCCTTTTGTTAGCTGGCGTTCCCGCATCCATCGTGCCGCACAGTTTTTATGGATGTGAGGGGATGACGCCAGGCGCAAACAAATCTGACAAGTCAGTCGCGTTGGCCGCGTCGCCCAGGAAGGGGGACGATCCGCCGGTTGCTCTCACGTGGAAAATCTCCTGCATCGTGCGCAAATCGGAGGAGTGAGAATAGTCGATTGAGCTTGCGTAAGGAAGGCCTCCCTCGTTGGGATGAGCGAGATCGGAGATGATGATCTCGCCAACAGTGTGGTTGAAATCGTCCGCGTTATCGCCGGGCTCACCGTCTTCTTCACTTTCGTCCCACCACAGAATGATGACTCCGCCGTCCTTGTACGCCCGCGAGGCCATAATTTGGGGAACAATCCGGCTGAGCGAGTTATCGCCAGCCTTGACCATTGCCGCATCACCGGTCAGGCCCGCAAAACCGCCGGTAAGCCCGCTGTGCATTTCGTTGTATTGGTCGGGCGTGATCCAGTTGTAATCGGCCACGTTGTCGTTGGCCAGATCAAAAGCCAACTGCTGCAGCGGCGCATAGTGTCTGGATAACGGATTCGAGGTGCTTGTATCGTTGCCTCCGTTGGTGTCTTTGAAGAACACCTGCGGATTGTGTTTGCAGGCATAGTTGTACTGGTTCGAATCGTTATACGCGTTCAGGTAGCTGCCGGGGCCGAACACTCCCGAGAGGCTCACCAAAGGAACGGTCCACTGATTCTCGGCGAGAGGCAGATTGATGAGCTTGCCGCCGGCGGGCGTCAGGTCAACATCTTCCTGATACGACTTCCAGGATCTTCCCGCTTTTTGCAGAAGACCGGTCAGGTGCTGGGTCGTGTTCTGGGCATTCGGCGGAGTGTCCGCATAAGGATCGTCGTCATTCAGGATGCCGAAGTTGGTTCCGGCTTCAGCCCACAGATAGTTGGGCTCGGAGGGATGAATGTGCGGGTTGCTTCCGCTGGGCGTGGCCAAAACGTTGTGATAGGCCGTAGCGTAGGCCACGTGCCGGCTGATGTTCTCAACGCGGCCATTGATGAAGGCAGCCGCGGTTCCGTTCACAAGACTGTTGATAAACGGCGCGTTTGGATTCTGAAAGATAGGCTCAATGCCGCCAGGGACAGTGGCCGGTTGAGTCCAGTCGTGATTTTCCAGTGCGATGACGAACACGTGTTTGATCTCCCGGTCGTCCTGGGCGTTGGCGCTCGAAACGCAAAGTACGGCCAGGAGGGCAAACCCGGCAAGGAAACGGGAATAGGGAATGGTGGACATTGATACCTCCAATTGGGGATTTGCGGCATTTGCGGAAGGCTTCCGGGGTGATTCTTCAGGGAACCCGGACTCAACGGCAGTGCCGCTTGGAGATCAATAACAAGTGAATGTTGCGCAGTTATGACCGGCATATTAAAGATTGCGCAACCAGAGCGCAACCAGAGCGAACAGCCCGCCTCTGAACCGCACAAGCCCTCACCAGCGAGCTCCTATATGCTGAGCAAAAATGACCATACTCCAGGTTATTATCGCGGATAAATTTAAACGGAGTGGGTGTAGGACGGAGGCCAAGAGCATGAGAATATTCGAGATTCCGGATGAGGGGCTCGCTAGGCCGGGACCGAGACCCATGGAAGAAAGGCGAGCCAGGACAATACTTCTGGTCGAGAATGACCCTGATGAAGCTCAAACGATCCGCAAGATGTTTGACGTCCAGGGAACACACGCCTTCAAATTGGCGCATGTCGATTCTGTCAGTAAGGCCGAGAAGGTTCTCGCCCGTATTTCGATAGACATTGTTCTGCTTGACTTTGGGTTGCCCGATGCGCCGGGACTGGAGGCGGTCAGGCGGATTCGCATGGCCAGGCCACGCGTCCCCATTGTCTTGCTGTCCAGCTCGGACGATGAACCGTTTGCTGCCCAGGCGATCCAGGAGGGCGCGCAGGATTATCTCATCAAAGGAGAGATCGAGCCGCGTGAATTGATGCGGGCCCTGCTCAACGTCGCTGAGCGCGCAAGACTTGAAGAGGCTGTCTTCGCTGAAAAGGAACGGGCCCTGGTCACGCTCAACTGCATCGGCGATGCTGTGATTTGTACCGACACATCGGGCAACATCACCTTCCTCAATCGCGTAGCGGAAAGAATGACCGGCTGGCTGCAGGCCGATGCTATCGGCCGGTCCATGTCCGAGGCCTGTCGGATCGTGGGCGCAGCCACTCGCAAAGATGTTCTGGATTTGATAGGGAAGGCAGGCCCTCAAAATCAGATCGGAAGATTGCTGTCCAATTGTCTTCTTATCCGCCGCGACGGAAATGAAGTTTTCATCGAAGACTCCGTCGCTCCCATTTGCGGCCCGGAAGGGCAAGTGACCGGGGCTGTGATTGTGTTCCGCGACGTGACCGCGACGCGAGCATTGGAGGGGATATTAACCCATAACGCCCAACACGATGCTCTTACCGGGTTACCCAATCGATTGCTCCTGAATGACCGGGTCGGCCAGGCGATTGCCTTGGCGCGGCGGCAGCATGGACAGGCAGCAGTGTTGTTCATGGACTTGGACGGCTTCAAGCACATCAATGATTCCCTGGGACATTCGATCGGCGACAAGCTGCTTCAATCCGTTGCAGGACGGCTTCTGGATTGTGTGCGCTCTCCGGACACGGTAAGCCGGCAAGGAGGCGATGAGTTTGTCGTGCTTCTTCAGGAAATGCACCATCCTGAAGATGCCGCCATTACGGCGACGAGATTGTTGAAGGCGGTGGCGGAGCCTCATTCTATCGATCAGCATCGCATTTCCGTTACGGGCAGCATCGGGATAAGCCTTTTTCCCGACGACGCAAAGGACACGGAAACACTACTCAGCCATGCAGACACGGCCATGTATCGAGCCAAAAAAAATGGATGCGACAGCTATCAGTTCTTCGGCTCAGAGATCGATGCCGATACCATGGAGCGCCAACTCCTCGAGCAGGATCTTCGTGGTGCACTGGAACGGAACGAGTTCAAATTACACTTCCAGCCCAGGATCGATTTGAAGACGAAAGCGATTATCGGGGCCGAGGCATTGCTGCGCTGGATTCATCCCACCCGGGGAACGGTCCTTCCGGCGCAGTTCCTTCCCATCGCGGAGGCGTCTGGTCTCATTCTGCCCATTGGCGCCTGGGTCCTTCGTGAGGCGTGTACGCAAGCCCGAGCATGGGCGGACGCGGGTGAGCCCGCCAGGACGGTAGCAGTCAATATTTCTGGCACGCAGCTTCAAAGCGAGGACTTTCTGGAGAGTCTCTTTGCAACCCTTGCTGCAACAGGGCTGGATCCTGGATCTCTGGAGTTGGACATAGCCGAGAGCGTTCTGATGAGTGACCCTGGGCGCTCGATACCGGCTCTCAACGCTCTCAGGGAAAAAGGAATACAAGTATCGGTCGATAACTACGGCACAGGTTACTCGAGCTTGAGCGCTCTGCGAGATTTATCTCTCGGTGCTCTCAAGATCGACCGGTCGCTCGTCCAGGGGATTGCGGGCAATCCCTATAAGAAAAACAAAGTGAGCGCGATCATCAGCATGGGCCAGAGCCTGAACCTGCGGGTTGTTGCCGGAGGTGTTGAGACGGCCGAGTATTTGGAATTTCTGTGTGATGAAGGCTGCGACGAAGCACAAGGATACTATCTCGCCGAGCCGGTCCCCGCCGGGGTATTTGCCAGAGAAGTTCCAGGCCCAGGTAAAGCCGCGGCGGCATAGGATGAGTCCAGGATACTGCGCCGTACAACTGCACTGTTCAATATTGACCAGCAATCACTGCCTCATCCGCCTAAAAACACTTCCATAGGCGCTTTCACCAAAAGCGGCGGCAGCGATGCCAGATCACTCGGCTACATCCCCGGAAGTGGGCGCCCCTTCTACACTGCCGCCGCCTGACAAACCAGCCGCCTCCCGACTCGCCCCTTGGACATGACTAAAACTGTGGAGCCGCGGCAGGCAGCGCAGCGGAGTTGATGCCTTCGCACATCGTGAAGTCCGCCGTCAAGTTGCCCGAGCCATCCAGAGTCAGCGTCCACACGGAGTCGTAGTCGGTGGGCGACCAAATGGGCGAAGTTGGGGGTGTGGGGTTGCTCGGATAATAGCTTGCCAGCAACGCATTGACTATCGGATTGAATTGCTGGTAAGACCACCCTGCGAGGACTTTCTGGTTGGAGAATTTGCCCCCTTTGAAGAAAAAATTACTAATTTGCTGGCCTTGCTGGGCCAGGGTCGTGGTCGGAGTGGATAACTCGAAACTCGATACCAGGTAATACGGCAGGTTATTGGCGATTGCGTATGGCTCGACCGTCAACGCCGGCGCAATGCCCGACCAATAATCTTCGCCCGAAGCGGTCGTTGTTCCAATGGAAAATTGAGAGATGTCTCCCGACCAAACCTGGTTGGGGCTGATCTTTCCCTGAAGCGCATTTGGAAGATCAAGCGCTCGCCATTGTCCCGCGCCAACATAGTTGTTGTCGGACCAGTAGCCCTGCGGATGCGCCTCTGCGTGACGGACAAAGTAAAGGATTTCGTTGGTGTTGGCTCCCGCGGGAATTTGGGCGCCATTCACGCCTCCGGTCACCGTGATGCTGGGCGGCACATTCGTCGTGCAAGCAGCGCTCACCAGCGCCGGCGGAGGCAGCACAGGGTAGGTGTTCGGCGGATTCACACTGCTGTTGTAAGTAGCCAGGCTGGCGGTTCCCGATGGCGGAATCGAGATCGCATAAATGAAGTTGGGACCACGATAATCCCAAGGAAGATTCAGACTGTAACGCTCGAAAGTATTGATGTTTGCCAACAGAGAGCGGGTGGTCTCCCATGGCGCTGAAAAAACATAATACCCTTGAACGCCCGCATTAATGATTCCGGTTACCAGGGTTTCGTTGTCGCCGCCCACATCATTGAAATCGAGGCCCTGGCAATTAGGGCAGGCAGATAACGGCTCGGCAACTCCGCTGGGCACGGAGCCCAGCGCATACGAAGCATAGATCGGGAAGTTGCTGCCGGTGTAGAAGGCCCCGCCGGTAAGGTTGCTCGAGAGGGTGATCTGATTGAGAAGGGCGAACTGCTCAATGGTCTCTGCGGCCGCCATATCGGGGTAACCGTTGGTGGTTTGCTGATGGGTCATCGGCTCGAGCGCGTAGATGCCGGTTACGTTATTCATCCCCAGGACCTTACTTTGCAGAAATGAAGCCATCAGGAGCGACCGCTGCAAGCCCTGATTGGTCAGGTTGCCTGTGCTTGCATTGATGTCTCCGGCACCCTGATAATCCAAATCCCCGCTTACCACAAAGATCAGGTTGATGTTCCCAGAGGCAAGCGGAGTAGGGTTTGAAGGCGCCGGACTGCCGCCGTAATTACCGCCGCCAGTGCCCCCGCACCCCCCGCAAAGGAAGGCAAAACCGGTGGTCACGAGAAGACCAACTGTTCGTCTGCATCCCGTTAAATCCATTTTTCTCAACCTTTGCCGCGGCCATAGGCCCCGGCGTTGCGCCACTCCCTCCGAGGCTCGGAGGAGGATTCACTTTATCTGATCCTTCTATCAGCCAACTGCACAGAATCGCACACCTCGAAGACATTCCCGGCAGGTCGAAGACCGCCAGCGATTCTGCCGGGTGCCCCATCCTCGGCGCGTCTTTGTTTTTGCGCCTAGGGTGGGAATCCACGAACCTCACCCAGACTCGCTGACTCGCTACACCGCCGGCGCAACAGACGGCTCGCGCGCAGGCGTGGCAAGTCCATTCGTCTCCTGGTCTTTGTACTGGAGCTGATAGAGCTTCCAGTAGAGGCCGCGCTTGGCGAGCAACTCCTGATGGGTGCCCATCTCTCGCAACTGGGCTTTGTGCATCACCAGAATCTCATCGGCCTGCTGAATGGTGGAGAGGCGATGAGCAATCAAAACACTTGTCCGGCCCTCGACCATGCGCTCCAGCGCGCCCCGTATGCGCAGCTCGGTGTCGGTGTCCACGCTCGATGTGGCTTCGTCGAGGATGAGAATGCGAGGATTAAACGCCAGAGCGCGCGCGAAGTTGATGAGCTGCTTCTGGCCCGTGGAAAGCGAGTTGCCACGTTCCTGCACCGGCTCGTCGAATTGATGCGGAAGGCTCTCGATAAAGTCGAGAACGTTGACGTCACGCGCGGCCTGGCGCAGATCGGCTTCGGTGATGGCCTCATTGCCGAAGCGGATGTTCTCGGCCAGCGTGCCCGTGAAGAGAAATGGGTCTTGCAGAACAACGGCGAAGTGCTGCCGTAGCGCTGTCAAATCGTGCTCGCGGAGGTCGATACCGTCTATGAGAATCTGCCCGGCGGTCACTTCGTAGAAGCGCATCATCAGGCTGGTGAGGGTGGTTTTTCCCGCTCCGGTGTGGCCGACGATGGCGACGGATTGCCCCGGCTCGACGGTAAAGGAAACATCCTTAAGAATCCACTCAATGCCGTCGATAGCGGCGAGATTGGCGGCAGAAGAATCGCCGTCGGCCACTCGGTTCACGTCGGCCTGCTGGTCTTCCGTAAGCGACTGATAAGTGAACCAGACGTGCCGGAATTCGATTCTGTTGCTTCCGTCGCCAGCGAGCGGCTTGGCCGGACTGACGATCTCCGGCTGTGTGTCGAGCAGCCGGAAGATGCGCTCGCTGGCGGCCATGGCCGATTGCAGGATGTTGTATTTGTCGCTCATATCCTGGATGGGCCGCCAGAAGCGCAGCGAGTACTGGATGAACATATTCAGCACGCCGATGGTGACCGCGCCGGAGAGCACGCCGAAACCGCCGAACGACACAACCAGGGCGATGGCGACGATGGAAAGCAGATCAACGGCGGGATAAAAGAGCGCATAAGCGAAGATCGTGTCCTTAAAGGCAACCAGGTGTTGCCTGTTCACGACTGCAAAATCATCAAATGCCTGCTGTTCGCGATTAAACAACTGCACCACGCTCATCCCCGATATGTATTCCTGGCTGAAGCTGTTGATTCGGCCGATGGCAGTGCGCACGCGTCGATAGCTTTCGCGGACGTGATCGCGGAAGAGGCGGGTGACGATTAGGATGAGCGGCAGGACGGAAAAAGCGAGCAGGGCCAGCCGCCAATTGATGGTAAGCATGAGGGCGGCCATGATGGCGAGATTGAGAAAGTCATCGACAATGGCCAGCACGCCGGCGGTGAACATCTCGTTGATGGCGTCCACGTCAGAGGTGATGCGTGTTACGAGGCGGCCGACGGAGTGGGTGTCAAAGAAGCCGATGTGCATGCGCTGCATGTGGCGGAAGATGTCGCGGCGCAGGTCGAACATGAGCTTCTGTCCGGTCCACTGCATGAGGTAGATCTGGACGAACTCGAAGAGATAAGAAGCAAGCTGGGCGCCCAGAAAGATAAGTGCCAGGCGGGTGATGCCCTGGTATGGATCGGTGGGCAGGTGGCGGGCGAGCCATTTGGTTGCGCCGAGTCCGTGGGCGATGAGGTTGATGGCGGGTGCGCCGGGCTCCAGGGGGAAGTAACGGTCAATGGCCACCATGACCAGGTAGGGGCCGGTGACATCGCAGAGGGACTTGAGCGAGACAGAGAGAGCGGAGACGGCAGCCTGCCACCAGTAGGGACGCAGATAGTGGCCGAGACGGCGCATGAGCCGGGAGTCGTAGACCTTGCCGGACGGTTCGTCATCGGGCTTTTTGGGTTTGTTCTGTTCTTCGTCGGCCATCGGTCGGTTGGGGTGCGGCTTCCGTTTCCATTGTAGCGGGTCAGCAAGTCAGCAAGTTGGGGAGTCAGCAAGTCAGCCAGTCAGCCAGTCTGCGAGTCGCCAATTCCCCAGCCTCGGAAACGAGACCTCGGGCACCGCGCCCTTGGGCGAATCCTTAAGAATCAAACCCAGGGATGCCAGGCGTCCCGCACTTCTTCCAGAGCTTTTCCCAATTCCAGATTCCGGACATGACTTTTTGCGGCAGCGGGGAGCCGAGCTGATGCGCTAGCATGCACACCTGCCCGCGATGATGGGCTTCGTGAGCAACCATGTAACACAGCATCTCCGGGCCAACCGGCCAAGGCCGGGCCCAACCGTCTCTGAGAAACTGCTTGATGCGGCCACTGGAACCGCTGAGCGCTTCAGCGAGCATCTCCTCGCAACGGACGGCGCTCTCGGCCAATCCGACACGGGCCTGCAGCGGCGTGCAATGCAGGCGGTTGAGCTGGAGCGGAACCTTGAGGTGCGGAGCAGAAAGCCTGATCCACTTGGTGCGGGCATTGTGCATATGCGTGAAGATGGCCGTAATGGTGCGCGTGTTGCCGAGTGATCTGAGTGGCAGCTTTGCATTCCAGACAGCAAAGTGAAGATGTTCGATGAGAGCCTGGTTCATGAGATCGTTAGCGGCAAAGATGCGGACTGCGGCCTGGGCGAGTTGAGTGTGGGACTTCTGTTTAGGGGTGGTCACGGCTCCTTGCTCCTTGAGCGGCAATCTTCAAGCGCGTTTGGCAGAGATTTCGCTAGTGGGAAGGAGTCTTGGCTAACTCCTTTGCTCTTTCTTCAGCGGCTGCCCGTTCTTCTTCCAACTGATCCTGCTGTGCCGACCAGCGCTTCAGATATTCGATCTCATTCGACTGCAGCTGTTGTTGCTGTTGTTGCTGTTGCTGCTGTTGTTGTTGTTGTTGCTGTTGCTGTTGTTGCTGTTGTTGCTGTTGTTGCTGCTGTTGCTGTTGCTGTTGTTGCTGTTGCTGTTGCTGTTGTTGCTGTTGCTGCTGCTGCATCAGATTCTCCTCCTTTTTCGACTCAATGCGGATTTCAAACGGCAGCGGTTGGCGGCTCCATGTCGGGAAACTCAATGATGCAACTGGAGGTCCACACGATGTCTCCCGAGAGGATTATCAGCTTGACCTGAAGACCAACTAGTTTCGATTCATCGACCGCGATGCGCACTATCAGCGGGTGCTCGATTTGTTCTCCCGGCTCAATCCAGCCATGATCAGTAAATACCGAGTAGGTACGGACGTGTTCGGGCTTGAGCCGCATGAACGCAAATATCTGGCAGGCCGAGCCCTCCTGCTTGATGGGATACACACCCAGTCCGACGTTTTTCAAGCGGCAAAGAATGGATAGATAGAGTTTGCCGTTCCTTCTGAAAAGCTTGCCCGTGATTCCCAGTTCGAGCTTTCGCTTGTAGGTGCGACCGCGCCGATAGTTCATCAGCGCCCACAATCCGCCAACCACCAGGGCGGCGAACTTTACAATCGCGTCGGCAACGTCCAACCAGAATTTGGCGTTGGCGTGAATATCAGGTTCAGTAAGCATGATGACCGGGAGAGGCTGTACGGCAGGACCTCCCCTGCCGGGTAGAGAACACGGTAGCAAAACGCAAATTGGCAGTCAAGAGATATTGCAGCCCGTGGGCGGATTTTACGGTTGCTCCTGTAGCCTTGGATCGAAGTCGGTTTTAGAGGACGAAATGGTGTCGCCTTCTGGCGCGAATCCAGATTTTCGGAACTCGAGATGAATATGATCGGGGCGCGGCGCGGGCAGGTTTTGCAGTGTGTATACACCGTGACTGTCGGTCAATGCCACGTGCGGTTTGCTATCTTCCAATTTCAAAGTGACTTCAACACCGGAGATGGGCAGGCCGGTTTTGAGGCCGGTGACCTGGCCTTGAAACCCCCAGGCGGGCGGAGGGGGCGGGTTGAGTTTGCGCCAAACGGGAATGGCGATGGCAATGGCGATGAGGAGGGCAACGACTGCCTGGACGAAATGCCTGCGCGTTAGCCTCCAGCCGAGGTAGGGCCGCAACGCGGCCGCAACTTTAATGCCGTCAGGCTCATTGATACCCTGAATTTCCAGCATCGCCGGTAAGGGCGTCCGGTCAAGGAGCCAGGGAAAGACCGGCTTGTGAAGAGCCTCAGCGCGGGAGTATTCGAAGGCGATGTAATCGGACCCGTGCGCATGCTCCGACCAGCACAACACAAGCGTGCGCGAGCCGCGAATGGAGCGATCAAGGCGCTTCTTCCACTGTTCACCGGGGGCGATGGATTGGACATCGAAAAAGACTCTGTAGCCGAGGCGCCGCAACTCGTCGAGCAACGGCTGTACACGCTCCGCGTCGGCGCGCGAGTAACTGAGAAAAACATCATAGCGTGACCAGAGCATGTCAGTGTTTCATCACCTCATCCAGTCGATGCAGGGCCGCGGCCATCGCGGCGCCGTCTCCTTTATCAATGCTTTCAAACAGGGCAATCCACGATGAGCGGCCCGACTCGAAGGCGGGTGAAGAAGCCAAAAAGTGGCGTGTGCCGGTTGATTCCCAATTTATGTTCTGCATCTGCGCAGATTTGGACAAGAGCGCCTTTTCAGTCTCCAGCGCGGCGGCCTTTTGTCCCGCGCCCCACTGGCAAGTCAGTTTCATGGAGTCACGGATCAATATCATGGGCGCGGCCGGGGCAGGGAAGGCTGTATCGTCGATCATCGCCGCTTGCTTTGCGCAGTCTTCAAAGCGATTCGTTGCCAGGCCCGTTTCCACCGCGTGAAGCCGGGCATCGGGAGAAGCATCAAGCTTGAGCCAATGCTCAGCCAACTCATACGCGCGGTCGTAAAGGAAAAGCTTGTTGAAATAAATTGACACTGCGCCTTGAAGGTATTCAACGTTGTCAGGGAAAGCTTCGAGGCTTGCTTCGAGGGAATTGGAAGCACCGGTGAGGTCGCCCTGATCTGCCAGCGTCTTTCCCATACTGTTCTGAGTTTCGGCCCATTCCTCGGTCAGATCCGCCTTGGTATTCACCTCCAGCGCTGCCCGAAAGGCTTCAACGGCCTGAGCCAGCAATTCCTTTGCCTGCGCTCCGTCGCTCAACTCCGCCTGATCGGTTAGAACGACCCCGAGTTGTTTCTGCGTTCTTGCCCAGTCCTGAGGCAGGCCGGCCTTTGTCCGTACCTCGAGCGCCTCGTGGTAGGCTTCGACTGCCTGGGCGAACAGATCCTTTGCCTGCGCCTCGGTGCTTCGCTCCCCCTGACTTGTTAGCGCATTGCCCAGATTGGATTCTCCCATAGCCCAGTCCTGGGGCAGGGTTGCCTTTGTCCGCACCTCGAGCGTCGCCCGATAGGCTTCGACAGCCTGGGCAAACAAATCTGCCGCCTGCTGTCCGCTGCTTCGCTCTGCCTGTTGTTCGAAAGCGCCCGCCAGATTGTCCTGCCCCATAGCCCAGTCCTGGGGCAGGTCGGCTTTGGTCCGCACCTCCAATGCAGCCCGGAAGGCTGCAACAGCCTGGGCAAACAAATCCGTCGTCTGTGAACCGCTGCTCAGGTAGCCCTGAAAAATAAGAGCGATACCCAGATTGTTCTGTGCTCCGGCCCAAAGCTGGGGCACGTTCGCCTTGGTATAAACTTCCAGCGAGGCGCGGTAGGCCTGCACGGCCTGTGCAAACAACGCCCTTGCCTGCTCACCGCTGCTCCGCTCGCCCTGATCCTGTAGAGCGGCCCCCAGATTGTTCTGAGTCCTGGCCCAGTCCTCCGGCGAGTCTGCCTTGGTAAATACTTCCAGCGCAGCCCGGTAGGCTTCCGCTGCCTTAGCGAGGAATTCGGTTGCCTGAGCGCCGTTGGCCCGCTCCCCTGCGCGAAGGAAGGCGTTCCCCAAATTGTTTTGTGTCGAGGCCCAACTCTGGGGCTGGTCTGCCCTGGTTCGTACCTCCAATGCCGCCCGATAGGCATCAACTGCCTGCGCCAACAAGTCCAACGCCTTAACCCCGCCGCTCCGCACGCCCTGGCTGGTTAGAGCTTTACCCAGATTGCTTTGAGTCTTTGCCCAGTCCTGAGGCATATTCGTCTTGGTTTGTACCTCCAATGCAGCCCGGTACGCTTCGACCGCATGGGTAAACGATTCCATTGCCTGTGTGCCGCGGCTTCGCTCACCCTGATCCATGAGAGCGTATCCGTAATCGGTCTGAGTCCTGGCCCAGTCTTCTCGCTCTTTCGCCACTGAGTATGCCTCTAGCAAGCCCTGATAGTCCTTGGTCGATTGGGTTAGTAGCGAAGAGCTTGCGCTGGCTTCACCAACCTCGCCTTCATCGCGGCGCGCGTTTGCCAGGCGAAGCACAGTCTCCATCCACATGTCGCGCAGGGGGGCGTCTTCCGGATACCGGCCGTGTTCCGACTCTGCACGAGTGCGTGCCTGCTCGAGAATCTGGGTTGCCAGGTGATACTCACTATTCAACTGATAGGTATTGGAGCTTTGGAATTTCTTGTCGACAAACGCCCGCAACTGAGCTCGACGGCCCTCAAGGAACTTTTGCTCTTCCTCGTCCATCGACTGGCCGATGTCATCGGCAGCCTGGTTGAATAACTTAGCGGCAACGCCATAATGCTTGAGCGCCAACTCTGACAGAGCCTGTTGCTCCGCCGTGGCCTGATTCTTTCGCTGCTGAATCTCTTCTGCCCATTGCTGGACCTGCTTGTCGGCTTCCACGATGGCAAAGCCGTTCGCCGTGGCCCACGCCGTCATGGCCACTGTCAGATCGTTCGGTTTCTGACCCTGCGCCGCAGTCAACTGTCCTTTCAGCGCATTGATTTCCTGACTCTTCGCATTGCTTTGGACCGATAAGCGATGCAGCATGGCTTCGATCTGTGCAGGGCCCAGGAGGGCGGGAGATCCTTTGGGTAGCAGCTGGATGGTCACGGTGACAGGCAGTCCGGCCAATTGGCCGTCGGCTGGAGTGTAGACGACAAGATTACTGACGCCGGCGATTTCGATGCGCAGACTACCGCGTTGCGCAGCTTCAGGAGATACAAGGAGCAGCGCCTGGCCGGCGCGATTGGTGGCATCTCTAGCGTCTACTACTTTTTCTGATCCGGAGACGAAGCTCAACGAGACGCGCGCGCCCTGAACAGGTAGTGCTGGGTCAGCATGGGCATTGACGACAACCACAGGAAGTTCTTGCTGAAGGGCGCTACTCGCAGGGGCGGCCCAGGCAGTAAGTGCGGGGAAGCACCATGCGAACACCAGGATTTGGAGCTTTGGCATACCGAACCCCTTTCATTACCGAATAGATCGGGGGACTTTTCGCGGGACCTGGAGAATTATGCCTTTATATCACAGGTTGAGGATGATCGGAGCAGGGAGATCGAGGAGATTTGATGATGCGCGATTGGGGCGCGCGGCGGAGGGTGATTCGGGCCACGGAGGGAGCTTCTTTGCGATGGACACGCTCACGTGGAGGTTAAACAGCATTCATTCAAAGGAGCTTGTGGCACAGATGAGGCATATAGCGTTCAACATATGGCTCTTAGCACCGTGGCCACCATTTACACTTGTAAGCGGAGATAATTGTGGTTTTCGATAAAGTTCTTACCAAGATTTTTGGCACGGCGAACGAGCGTCTGATCAAGCGTTTGATGCCGTTGGTGGCATTGATCAACGCCCTTGAAGAAGACACGAAACAACTTACGGACGACGGACTGCGGGCCAAAACGGTGGAGTTCCGGGCGCGGATTGCGGCGCGGCTGGAAGGAATCACCGATGCCGACGAGCTGAAGGCGGCCGAGCGCGAGGCTCTGGACGAGATATTGCCAGAGGCCTTTGCGGTGGTGCGCGAAGCAGGCTGGCGCACGGTGCAAATGCGGCACTTTGACGTGCAGCTAATCGGCGGCATGGTGCTGCACCAGGGCAAGATCGCCGAGATGAAGACGGGCGAAGGCAAGACGCTGGTGGCCACGCTGGCCTGCTACCTTAATGCGCTGGCAGGGCACGGCGTGCATGTGGTGACGGTGAACGACTACCTGGCCAAGCGCGACGCCGAGTGGATGGGCAAGATCTATGAGTTTCTGGGGCTGACGGTGGGCGTGATTGTTCACGACCTGGACGACAGCGAGCGCAGAGCCGCTTATGCCGCGGATATCACATACGGAACCAATAACGAGTTCGGCTTCGACTACCTGCGCGACAACATGAAATTTGAGATAAAAGATTGCGTGCAGCGCGGGCACTATTACGCAATCGTGGACGAAGTGGATTCGATTCTGATTGACGAGGCGCGGACGCCGCTGATTATCTCCGGGCCGACCGATCAGACGACGGACAAGTATGCGCGAGTGCGCAAGATCATTCCCGCACTGGAGATGGGCGAGGAGATCGATGCGACCAATACCAAGCGCGTGGCGGAGCTGGGCCTGGATCTCAGGGAGGGCGAGAAATACCTAACCGGCGACTACATTGTGGACGAGAAGCAGCGGACCATCGGCGTCACCGACGAGGGCTGGGTAACGATTGAAAAGGAACTGGGGATCGGCAACATTGCCGACGCGGAAAACTGGGAACTGAAGCACTACGTGGAGACGGCGATCAAGGCGCACGCGCTCTACAAGCGGGACGTGGAATACGTGGTGAAGGACGGCGAAGTCATCATCGTGGACACGTTCACAGGGCGGCTGATGCCCGGACGGCGGTGGAGTGACGGGCTGCATCAATCCATTGAGGCCAAGGAGGGCGTGGCGATCCGCAAGGAAGACCAGACACTGGCCACGATTACTTTCCAAAACTATTTTCGGTTGTACAAAAAGCTGAGCGGCATGACGGGCACAGCAGAGACGGAAGCGGCGGAGTTCGAGAAGATTTACAAGCTGGAGATTGTTGTCATTCCGACCAACAAACCGCTGTTGCGGCTGGAAAATCCTGACGTAGTCTACCGGACGGAGAAGGAGAAGTTCAAAGCGGCGGCCGATGATATCGCCATTCTTCATGAGCGGAAACAGCCGGTGCTGGTAGGCACTGTATCGATTGAAAAATCTGAACGGCTAAGTGGGATTCTTCAGAAGAAGGGCGTGCGTCATGTGGTGCTGAACGCCAAGTTCCACGAGCGCGAGGCGGAGATTGTGGCGCAGGCCGGACGGTTGGGGATGGTGACCATCTCGACCAACATGGCAGGCCGCGGCACGGATATTCTGCTGGGCGGCAATCCGGATTTCATGGCTCGCCAGGAGTTGGCGAAGAAGAACAAGGCGCGGGCCATCAGCGTGGCCGAGGGTGCGATTAACCCGATGGCGTCGGCGGGATTTCTGCGCTTCTACTACCAGGGCCAGGAGTTCGAGGTTGGCGAAGCGGAGTGGGCCGAGATTTACAAAGGCCATGCGGAGGCGGCGCAGAAGGAACACGACGAGGTAATCGCTTCGGGTGGGCTGTTTATTCTGGGCACCGAGCGGCATGAGTCGCGGCGCATTGACAACCAGCTCAGGGGACGCGCGGGACGTCAGGGCGACCCGGGCGAGTCAAGATTTTATTTGTCGCTGGAAGACGATTTGATGCGCATCTTTGCCAAGCAGTGGGTGAGCACGCTGCTGGAACGGTTAGGCATGGAAGAAGGCGTGCCTATCGAATCGAAGATGATCTCCAAGCGCATCGAGGGTGCGCAGAAGGCAGTGGAAGCGCAGAACTTCGAGAGCCGCAAGCATTTGCTGGAATACGACGATGTGATGAACAAGCAGCGCGAGGCGGTTTACGGGCTGCGGCGGCAACTGCTGGAGGGCGTGGATCAAAAAGAGTTGATTCTGGAGGATTATGTCGGCGGGATTCTGAGCAGCATTCTGGACGAATTTGCCGGCGAGAAAGTGCGTCCCGACCAATGGAACATGAAGGGACTCGAAGCCAAGCTTGTCGATCACTTCGGGCTGACATACGCTTCGCTGAATATCGGAGCCACCGGGATCAAGCTGCATGAACTGAGTCGGCATGAGCTGGGCGAGACGATCTTCGAGAAGCTGAAGGAACAGTACGCGGCCAAGGAGAAGATTCTCAGCGCGGCGACCATGCGCTACCACGAGCGGATGGTTATGCTGAGCGTGATTGACGGGCTGTGGAAGGATCACCTGCTGTCAATGGACCACCTGAAAGAGGGAATCGGACTGCGCGGCTATGCGCAGCGAGATCCGCTGGTGGAATACAAGCGGGAGTCCTACGACATGTTCGAGGCGATGATGCTGAAGTTCCAGGAAGACACGGTGCGGTTCCTCTTCCGGATGCAGATTCTCGGGGCCGACGGTGAGCCGGTGGATGGGCCACCGCGGATCACTCGTACTGTTCCCGCAGCGCCACCTGTGGCCAGCGCTGCGCATCCCTTGACGCTGGATGCAGAGCCGAGAGAGATTTCGATTCACACCCGGCAGCCTTCTACGACTATCGACGCGCTGGAGAAGGAGTTCCGCCGCAAGAAGGAGCGGGAGTTGGAAGCGGCGAGCAGGTCGGGCGGAGACGCGAGCCAGCCGACGCAGCGGCGGACAGGCGAGAAGGTGGGACGCAACGATCCCTGCCCATGCGGAAGCGGGAAGAAGTACAAGAAGTGCCATGGGACGGGGAAGTAGCGGCGCTTCCCGCCCTGGCCGCAAGAACAAGAGCGAACACCCCACGGACGACGGCCTGTCCGTGGGGACCCCGTTGCGGCGAGGGTGGGGCACCCAGATTCCAGTAATAGTGAGAATCGTATGGCGGGCGGACTATTTTCCGCCCGCTTCGACGGCTTGTAGAAATGCCTTGGAAAAAGGCAAGGGGTCTTTTTTCGAAAACAGGGAGAAGCGTCTTTTCTTTGCCGGAACAGCGGGCAGACCGCAGGCGGTTCTGGCCATCTGGCGAATGACATCGGAGATTGGCGAGTTTGCAAGGACCACGGGAGCAGCCGCGTTGCGCGTGCGCCGCGCGGAGGCGTAATCGTCTGGAATCTTCCAAAGAGCGGGCCTGGTGATGGCCTTGACAATCTGCTGCTCATCGAAGAGCAGGGCATTGGGCCTGTAGCGATTGAGCACGATCTGGAGTTTGCGTCCGCGCGCGGAAAAGAATTGGCTGATGAGGCGATTGGAGTTGCGCAACTCTGAAACGCCGACCTGCGTGATTAGGTAGAGATAGGCGGATTCCTCGAAGAGAGACGTCGCCCGCATGTCGATTCTCGAGCCGGCATCAACAACCACGTAGTCGAAGCTCTGCCGCGCGATAGCCAGCAGTTTATCGATGGCGGCGTGAGAGGCGTTGACGGGAGAGAATTCTCCGGGCGCCGCGAGCACGGATAATCCCGAACTGTGCTTGGCGAGCAGCGAGCGAAGGAAATTGGCGTCAAGCCGGCTGGTGTCCTGCAGCGCGTTGGCTGTCGAGTACTCGGTGGCGATGCCGAGGTTGATGGCCGCGTCTCCGAGAGGAACTCCAAAATCGATCAAGAGGGTGCCTTGACCAGACTCCTGAGCCAGGGCCACGGCGAAATTGGAGGCAATGGTAGTGACTCCGCACCCGCCTTTGGCGCCAAGAAACACGAATAATTTCCTCGACGTTTTTCGGCCGTGAGAGGTAGCCGAGCGGCGGGTGGAAACGCGGGCGAGGGCTCCAGCCACGTCGGCGTGAAGCAGGGGCAGAGTAAGGAACTCGCGCGCGCCGGCGCGCATGAAACGAATCGCCAGTTCAAGCCGGGTCTGGCTCGAATAGGCCATCACGGAGATCGAGTTATCGGCGCAGAGGTTCTCAACCACATCGCAGGCGTACTCCGGGTCGCTGTCGAGGCCGACAAGGATGACGTCGTAATGCTGCTCGAGTAATTGGGGCAGATCGTCGAGATCGGCAGGGAAGGAATCATGCTGGTGGACGAAAATGCCCTGGAATTCAGCCAATGCGCCGGCTACCTCTTTGCGGCGTTGAACATCTGGATCGATGATGGCGATGGACATGGCGCCGGCGCCGGAAGCAACGGACATGAAGGCAGGGCTGGGCATGGCTTTGCTTCCATCTTACTGCGTCGGGGCCGGGTACAGCCCGAAACTCATGGAGCGCAGACGCCTTGGGCGGCTCTCCAATTCACGTGCTCTTGCATTTCCCGTGCGAGGCGGCTGCTGCTCTCACCCGAACGACCAGGGACTGCCGTCGGAGGGCGCTAACTTGCCACCGCTCTTCTGCGCGGTCGAGATTGGCGCTGACTATTGGAGAGCGAAGTTGAGCGATATTTCCTCTGTGGACTCGCTACCGGGTTCGAATCGCCATCTGCGCACGGCTTCCATGGCGGCCGTTGAAAGCATTGTGTTTCCGCTGAGCGGTTTTACGTCGGTCACTTTGCCTTCAGCGTCCACGGCGACCGCAAGCCGGACCACTCCGCTGATTCTCAGGCGCTTGGCAATCTCGGGATAGGGGGGCTGAAAGCGTGATTTGATTGCGCGCCCGTCCGCCCTGGCAGGCATGGCCAGCGAAAACACGATCGCGAGCGCTGCTGCCTGCGCAAAGCGCAGTCCGGCACGCCGCAACCAGCTGGGACGCAATACAGAGCCTATGTTCTTCATTGGGACACCTCAATGTTTCTTAGCTGCTCATTGAGGTTATCGGCGCGGTGGGAGTCATCTTTAGTTCATATGGAAAGGTTAATTACCGAATGGCGGGCGGGAGAAAAAGCTTCTAGCTTCTAGCTCCCAGCCGCATAATGGGGCGAACCAACGGTCGATTTTCCACCTCGGTTTGCAGCGAATATTTACCACGCCAGGTTTTGAGCTAGAAGCTGGAAGCTAGGAGCTAGAAGCGGTTACTACGGCGGCGAAGGTGAGATCCTTGGCGATGGAGTGGTGCTCGTCGCGCCAGAGGTCAAAGAGGCGGCCGTAGCTGAGGGTGATGTATTGCGCGGGCGCGATGGCGAGGCGCGCGGCGGCGCGGTCGATCCATTCGGCGGAGCCTTCCAGTTCGGCGTAGTTGCCGATGGGAGTTTCATCGACGACGCAATGGCCTTCGCCGTCGGTCCACTCGGCACGCCATTTCTCGTAGCGGAAGGCGGGAACGAGGCCGAGCGAGAGGAAGATTTCGGCCACCGCATTGCCATCGGCGACTTCGGTTTCGGTTTCGATGCGGTGCTTGTGGGTGTCTTCGCCGGGGCCGGAGTCCGGGAGGCGCTTGTGAGTGATTGTCCAGTGGCCGGCATAACTGCGTATGCGCAGAATCTCGGTGCGGGCGCGCATCTGGCGGTCGGGCGTGTCGTATAAAACATTGCTCTCGAAGGCGCGCGGGGTTTGCAGCGTGAAGCCTGCGGCCTGGAGGCACTGAGTGAGGTTGGCAACATCAGCGAGCGTATCGAGGCGGAATTTGATCTCGGTTTCGACGGGCATGGTCAGCAGTGAGTATACGGCAGGGGAGTGGTTTGTCCGAAAATCGTGGGCTTCTGGCAATTCTGCTGCAAAAGGCGAGAACTCGGACGCGAGTACATGAGTTCTCGCCTTTCGAATTGACACCGCCCCAGCGGCCCTTCTCCGGTCGGTGTTGGTCTCTTTCCCGGTCGTGCTCGAAGCGGGGGTCGATCGAATTACTGCGTTACATGCCCAACACTTCAAGCCAGCTCGCCTTGCCTGGTACTACTTTTATGCGGAACGCATCCGCAGCCTCAACTCCGGCAGATTCGGCGACTTTCTGTTCGTCATTCTGGAGCGATCCGTTCAGCGCGACCTTGGTCTTGAACACTTCACAAGCAGCGCAGGGAGGGAAGCTGAGTGCCCTGTGATCGCTCCTTCGGAACCAGCGAATCTCGATGTTCGCTGAGCCTGCCTCAAATTTGTCGCCATTCTGGCGGCCTTCCTTGACGGCCACGAATTTGCCTTCCAGAACGATGAACAGGGGCTTGAAGCCGTGGGGGCCTTGGGTGTCGTTTACCGGCGCTCCCTCTTCGACTGCCTGTTCCGCAACGGTGAGCCTCTGCAATTCTGCGAGAAAACTTGCGTAGAAAGCCTTGGAGAAATTCGGCGGTAGCTGAACTCCCTCGGCAGCGGTGAAATGTTTGACTTCAATAGATTTGAATTCAGGTTTTGACACCGGCTTCATAATCTGTGCTGCCAGAGCCAACGGGCACAAAACGATGCCTGCCAAAGCAAGGCACAAGGTAAATCTGCGAATGAAAATCTCCTTATTCCAGGGTTGCCATCACGATCAGGCAGAGGAACCGGTCTTCCTGGATGAGTTGTGATAGCAGGTTTTGATTTGCGAGCGACGATATGCTTGGTGGCCACCCTGCGTCAAGGGCCCTGCGCGAAGCTATTATGCGTGTCTTAGCATGGTTGAGTTAAACAGGCGACAATGAAAGAGATGAAGACATTGCGATTGGCGGTGGACCCGGCAGACCTTGAGAGCTCCGAGGCAGAGAAGGCGCTGGACCGTGCGGCGCAAATTTTGCGCGACGGGGGGGTGGTGGCGCTGCCGACGGAGACGGTGTACGGGTTGGGCGCAAATGCGCTGGACGCGGCGGCAGTGGAGCGGATTTTCAAAGCAAAGGAGCGTCCGTCGTGGGATCCCGTGATTGTGCACGTGGCCGACGAAACGATGTTGGAGGGGCTGGTGCGGGATGTTCCCGAGCCGGCGCGCATGCTGATGAAAGCTTTCTGGCCGGGACCGTTGACGCTGCTGCTGCCGCGAACTGGCGCGGTGCCGGATGCAGTGACGGCGGGGCGGCCACTGGTGGGGGTGCGGATGCCGGCGCATCCGGTGGCGCTGGAGTTGATTCGGCGGGCCGGGGTTCCGGTGGCCGCTCCCAGCGCGAATATTTTTGGTCACACGAGTCCGACGACGGCAGCACATGTACTCGCCGACCTAGATGGGCGAATCGATGCGGTGCTGGATGCGGGCCCAACCGAACACGGGGTCGAGTCCACGGTGCTGGACCCTTGCCAGAGCCCGATGGTGATTTACCGGCCGGGAGCGGTGACGAGTGTCCAGATTCGAGAGACCGCCGGGGCGGTGGAGTACTTTCGCGGCGTCGGTGTGCTTGAAGAGAAACCAAGAGCGGCACTGCCTTCGCCGGGAGTGGGGCTGCGGCATTATGCGCCCAGGGCGCGGCTGGTGCTGATTGAAGGCAGGTTGGCGGAGTTGAGTGCGAAGTTGGCGGAGGCGGTGCTGGACCATGTGGGCGAGCGGGTAGGTGTGATGTTGCCGGCTGAGGTTGACGCGCCGGCTGGAGTGGCAGTGGTGGCCGCTTGGGGACGGTGGTCTGCTCCCAAGGAGATGGCTCGAGGGCTTTATGGGGGATTGCGTGCACTGGACGGCGAGGGCTGCACGGTGATTTTGTGTCCGTTGCCGCCGGCTGAGGGAATTGGCGCGGCGATACGGGACCGGCTGCTGAAGGCAGGGACTAGGGACTAGGGACCAGGGACTAGGGACCAGCCGGTCAGCTAGCCAGCAATGTTCCAGCTTATGCGGGCTGCTGTTCTTTATTCTCTATTCCCTATTCCCTGAAGGCTTATTACCCCTGGTCGCCGACCTTGTACATATACTTGATCGCGGATTTGTAGACGAGGTTCTTCTGGCGCCCGCGGAGCTTGAGAGCGTTGCGGTCGTACCACTCGATGCAGCCTTCAATCTGCTCCCCGTCTTCGAGTACGAGGACCATGGGAGTCTGCGCCTGAATCTGTTTTTGTAAATAGAAGAGCTCGGCTTGCTGCTGAAGAGTGTCTTGTTCGTGACTCTGACCGAGGCCATAAGCGGCCAGGCGGAAGGGCGCGATGGCAGCCGGCCGATAGCGAATGTTCGCCTGGGAGCGGGGCTGAGTGAGATTAGTGGTCATGAATTGAATTCCTCCGAGGGAAGAGGTTGACTAGTTGCGGTCGAGGCTGAGGGCCATGGCGTCGAGCGAGACGGAACGAAGCAGGTTGCGTCTCATGCCTTGTTCGACCTGGGTGAGGGCATGAGCGGCCGAGTCAATCCAGTCTACACTTACGTCCTGCGCAAGGCGAGTGAGTTCGGCTTCGATGTCGAGATTGCGAATGAGCTGCGGCGAGTCAGCCGCGATGAGGAGTAGGTCTTCGATGAGGCTGCCGAGGGCGCGGAGCAGGTTGATGGTCTTTTCCTGGCCGTCAGCGCCGGCGCGGTAACTCTCCGTGGCATGAAAAAGCGCCGAGTAGTCCGGCTCCCGCAAAGCCGTGCGAAGCAGGATAAGGGCGTCCTGGCGGCTGGTGAGGTAAACGCCGAGGTCTAGGGTGAGGGCGCGGCCAACTGCTCCTTCGGCGAGGCGCGCGGCGAGAGCGCGGTCAGAGGATTTGAGCAGAGGGCGTCGCCGGGCGAGCAGGGATTCAAGATCGGAAGAGGGAATGGCGCCGAGGCGGTGAACCACGGCGCGTGAGCGGATGGTGGGCAGCAACTCTTGTGGATTCTCGGTGAGCAGGATCAGAGAGGTGTGCGTGGGCGGTTCTTCCAGGAGTTTAAGCAGGGAGTTGGCCGCCTCCTTCATAAAAGCGGACGAGGTGAAGATAGTGAAGGTGCGCTTTGCCTCGACCGGAGGGCGGTAGTAGGCCACGTGAATGGCCTGGCGTACCTGGCCGAGTTTAATAAGCAGTTGCGGCGGGTCGGGCGGGACGATGAGCACGTCCGGATGGGTCTGAATGAGGATCCGGGTCTCGCGCTTGTCGGCGTCGCGCATCTCTTCGCGGGCGGCCACGGCCTCGGCAACGCGGGTTTCAAGGTCAGCGGAGTCGTTGATGCGTGTGCAATTCGAGCACGTGCCACAGAAATCGGGCAAGCCGTCTGATTCTGTGGGCTGGAGGCAGTTGACGGCTTTGGCAAGCATCAGCGCGAGGGTATACTTGCCTGCGCCGCGCGGCCCGGCCAAGATGAGGGACTGGGGAAAACGATCCACGCCGATGCTCTCACGGAGCCGGGTGACGGTTGCCGAATTGCCGAGAAAATCTGAGAAGCCCACGGTTTGAGTCTAGTGCATTTCGGGGCGGCTTCGTGTAGGCGGGTGTTTAATCCCGCCTCTCAAATGCCGAGAAACCCACGCGCAGTGTAAGCTTTTGACCGTAGGGAAAATGGAGCGGGAATGCCGGGTCGAGTTTCATTGGCGAAAGCGATTTTGCGGGCTGTGCTGTTGATTGCCCTACTGTGGCTACCGGGGAAGAGTCTGTTTGCGGTGAGTTGCAGTTTGGTGAAGCATCCCGCGCCCAGCCTGGCCGACAAGGCGCTGCTCGGAGCCGAATATGAGCAGGCCGCCATTCTTTACCGGGGCGGGTTACGCAGCCATCCGGGCGATGCTGAACTGACCAAAGGATTGGTTCATGCGCTGCTGCATGAGGAAAAGACTCAGGATGCGGCGGATGCGGTGAAGGCGTCGCTGGCCGTTGCGCCCAATTCGGCAGCATTGATTATGCTGCGCGGCGAAGTCGAGCTTCGCCAGGGGATGCCTTGGACAGCCACTGAGACTGCGCTTGAGGCTTTCAAGCTGGACCCTTGCAATTCGCGAACCCGCCTGCTGCTGGCTGATCTGGATCACATCAATTCGCTCTTTGCGTCAAGCCGCAAAGAGCTTGACGTTGCGCATCGGCTTGATCCCGAAGACCCGGAGATTCGCAGGGAGTGGATTCACACTCTTACATTGCAGGAGAGGATTGCCGAGACAGAGGCATACCTGGCGGCTCCAAGAGGCGAAGACGAGGAAGAGCTGTTTCGTTGGCGGTTGTATCTGGCGAACCTGAAGAAGATGGCGGCCGAGCCGCACAAGACCTGCCGCCTGGTTTCGCCGACGGCGTCTACAGAGATTCCATTCGCCGTGTTCATGCGCGATTCTAGGCATATTAGCGCATTCGGGCTGGAGGCGAAGCTGAACGGGCGCAGTGCCCGGCTGGAGATCGATACGGGCGCCGACGGGTTGGTGATCTCTCATTCCGTGGCGGAACACGCGCACCTCAAGGCCTTTTCACAAACGCAGATGTCCGGCGTGGGCGATCAGGCTGACAAGCTCGGCTATACCGCGTATGCCGATTCCATCCGCATCGGCAATCTTGAGTTTCAAGATTGCGCGGTGCGTGTACTCGACAGCAAAAGCGGACTGGATGAAGTCGACGGCCTTATCGGGATGGATGTGTTTTCGCATTTTCTGGTGACGCTGGACTTTCCCATGCGCAAGCTGCTGCTTGGCCCCCTGCCGCCGCGGCCGGGAGAGGCGGCCCTTGCGGCGCCCTCGCTGAAAACGAGTGACGAGGACCGGGACGATGCAGTCGCGCCGGCGCAGCATGGGGCGGTTCAAAAATCGGACGATCATGGCCCTTATGACCGCTATATTGCGCCGGAGATGAAGAGCTACACTCCCGTCTATCGCGTTGGCCACCTGCTGATGTTGCCTGCGGCGCTCAATGGCCAAAAGCTCAAGTTATTTGCGCTGGACACAGGCTCGATGGCCACGACCATCTCGCCGGAAGCTGCCAGAGAAGTAACCAAGGTCAGATCTTCTTTTGGCTTCAATGTGAAAGGGATCAACGGGAAGGTGGAGAATGTTTATGCCGCGGACGAAGTCACCTTCACTTTTGCGCATGTCTCGCAGAAAGTGCAGAGCGTCGTTTCCATTGACACTTCTCGGATATCAAAGGACACGGGGATGGAGATATCGGGATTCCTGGGAGCAAACACGCTGGATCAGCTGACCATCCACATTGACTATCGGGATGGACTGGTGAAGTTCGATTACGATCCCAATCGCGGTTACAGGTATTGATATTGGCTTGATGGGGCAGCGGTATACTTGCGCAATGCGCTTTCTATCGAGGACACATCGCAAATTTCTGTCAGCCTTGGCTATGGCTGGGCTGGTCTGCTTTTTTGCTCAATCGCCCGCGGCCCATGCGTGGGGCAATGGCGGCCATAAGATGATTAACAAGCTGGCGGCAAGCTCGTTACCGGCTGATGTGCCGGCGTTTCTACGTTCGCCGGATGCAATTACCGAGATCGAGTACCTGGGCCCCGAGCCGGATCGCTGGCGCTCGCCCGCTGAGCCGGAACTGGTGGCCGCGCAGGCACCTGAACACTTCATGGACATGGAGTTGGCTGACGCGCTGGGTCCGTTGCCGCATCGCCGTTTTGACTTTGAAGCCAAGGTCTTTGCAGCCGGGCAGCGGCCGGAAAAGATCGGCCTTCAACCCTGGGAGACTGAAGAGGTTTGGGAGCGGCTGAAGTCGGCCATGCGCGAGTATCGCAAGCTCTCCGCAGCCAAGCTGGATACACGCCCGGTGGAGCAGGCGATTATGTTTTATGCTGGATGGCTCGGCCACTATGTGGGCGACGGTTCGCAGCCGCTGCACGTCACTATCCAATTCAACGGCTGGACGGGGCCGAACCCCAACGGCTACACCACGGATCACAAGATTCACTGGCAGTTTGAGGGGCCGTTTGTGGAAGCCAATATGCACGAGGCCGATGTGCGGGCGACGATGACGCCGGTGAAGGCAATAGACGGCGATATGTTTGACGCGTACGTAGCCTACCTGCGTACCACGAAGACTTATGTGGAAAAGGTCTATCAACTGGACAAGGTGGGTGGGTTTATTGGCGCAGGGACGCCGGAATCGCGGCAATTTACCGCAGAGCGGTTGGGAGCCGGAGCGAGCATGTTGCGCGACATGATTTATACCGCATGGCTGGAAAGCGCGCAGCCGGTGCCTGACCCTTACGCGCAAAAATAGCGTTTCGCCCCACCCTTCGCAAAAAGCGCGGAGGATGGGGCACCCAGAGTTATTGATTCCATCAATCCTATTCAGTCGCCGAGTTCGGCTGCGGCCACGGCCGGAACGTGCCGCAAAACTTTGGTCAGTATCAGGGTCGTCAGCGCCACAGCAGGGATGGCGATTACCAGCCAAGCAAGCATCGCCTGGCCGGTCAGGCTGCCCATCCGCGAAATGATGACCGAGGGAGAGCTGTGCAGCAAAGCTCCGGCGTCAAAAGGCTGGCTTGCGCCAAAGCCAGAGAGCCGTCTTCCGAGTCGGACAAAGGGAACAATCAGAGCCACTTGCATGGGCATGGCGACCCAGTTTGCAGCTTGAATGGCGGGCAGGTTGAGCTTCAGGGCGACCGCTACGACGAAGCAAACGCCGCTGGTGACGCCGAGCACGGGGATGCAGCCGATGGCGAATCCGAGAGCGAGCGTGAGAGCCAGCCGCTGGGGCGAGATGCCTTGGCGCAGCCATTTGGCCACTTTGCGCTTCGCGGATTCGATGAATCTCGCCATCATACTCGCCTGCTCATTTGGACACAGAGTTGAGGAGATAGTTTCTCACGGAACGCGTGAGAAAGCACGCGAGCGGGCGGTGGAAAAATGCTTAATCGGGGAAGCTCAACAAACTGCGGGAGTTCAACTGAGACATAATTTGTTGGACCTTCCAGTCGAGCGCGCCGGTCCCGTCCACGATGAGATCGGCGTTCGCGGCCGAGGGCCGGATGAAGGCGATACAGGCCGGCCTTACGGTGGCCTCGTATTGGCGTCGAACCGACTCTGGCGTGCGCCCGCGCTGCTCGATGTCGCGCTTTAGCCGCCGCTCGAAGCAGAGCTCGTCGGGCGCGTCAACAAAAACGCGCAGATGATAGAGCGGCAAAAGTTCGGGATAATAGAGCGAAAAGATTCCCTCGACGATTAGGAAGCGGCCGGAGTGGACGGTCTCGGTTTGGCCGGGAATTCGGCAAAAAGTGGCAAAGTCGTAGAGCGGGCGCTCGATTGCCTCGCCCCTGGCCAGCGCTGCAACGTGTGCGGCCAGCAGAGAGCTCTCGATGATGGCAGGGTCGTCAAAGTTCTTGGTTGCGCGCTCGGCCAGCGGCATGTGAGAGAGGTCGCGGTAATAGCTATCCAGATGGAAGTGGGTGCCATTGAGTGCACGCGCCAGTTCGACGGCTATGGTGGTTTTGCCCGAGCCCGAGCAGCCGGCAATTCCCAACACAACGGGCGGAAAAGGAAGGGGCGCGCTGCGCTCTTCTGGCGCCTGCGGTGAGTCTATTCTGGCGTCTTCCGCGCTCACGTATTCGGCTCCATCCGTTTTGCGATTCTGGGCGCAAGCCGCTCCAGCAGCCGGGCTAGCCGGTGCTCCACCTGGCGGCCAGTCTCGAAAACTTCCTGGTGGCTGAGCGGCGTAGCTCCCATCCCGGAGGCCAGGTTGGTGACGCAACTGAAAGCCAGCACTTCAAGGCCCATGTGGCGGGCGACGATGGTTTCGGGCACGGTGGACATGCCAACCAGCGTTGCGCCCAGGGCGCGGAAGGCGCGTATCTCGGCGGGAGTCTCAAAGCTGGGTCCGCTGACGGCAAGATAGACTCCCTCGGCAAGATCGAATCCCTCTTCAACTGCCGCTTCTTTCGCGAGAGCGCGAAGCCGCTTCGAGTAGGCCGCGGTCATGTCAGTAAAGCGAAGGCCGGTGCCGGATCGGGCGGCGAAGCGCGGCTCGTTTGGCCCGATGAGCGGGTTCCAGCCCATGAGGTTGATGTGGTCGCCGAGCGCAACTAGCTGGCCCACGCGGTAGCCCTCCTGAATGCCTCCGGCGGCGTTGGTAAGGATGACCGATTGAAGGCCGAGCGCGCCCAGCACGCGCATGGGGAAGGTGACTTGCTGGGGCGTGTAGCCTTCGTAGAAATGCACGCGACCCTGCATGACGACGACCGGCGCGCCGCCCATGAGACCGGCGACAATCCTGCCGGAGTGGCCCTCGACGGTGGACTGCGGAAAATGCGGAATCTGGGAGCAGGGAACAACGATTGGCTCGGCGACCGCGTCGGCGACGGCGCCCAGTCCGGAGCCGAGGACGATTGCAACGCGGGGATTGAGCGAGCCCAATTTGCTTCGCAGGAACGCGGCTGCTTCAGAGACTTGTTCGTAGTAGGTCATATCTTGCCTGAATTTGCGCTGTGGTCATTCTACAGGCGCGGAGCGAGGGCAGAGGCTTTGCAGCCTGCTGGTTTTCAGGCAGAAGCCCAGACCTCGGGAGCGAGTGTGACTACGCAGCATCCAAGCGAATAGTTGAACCAGAAGTGTTCGGTGGTCGGGGTTGCGAAGAAGCCTTCGAGATTTTGCTCACGGGCCACTTTGGCCACAAATTCACGAGGGCCATAAAAGAGCGTAAAGAAACTATCCCAATCCACGGTGAGCAGGAAAGATTTATCCGGAGCAACGAGAGTTCCACGGTGTGGAAATGGATCCAGGCGATTCCTGAGCCGGGAAACATTGAGTCGTTGGACGGGATCGACACTTGGAAATTCCGGAACAAAGACCAACTCTTCCTGGTTGGCTGCCGCGAAGGCATTGAGGTAATCCACTTGCAGCAAAGTTTCGAATGTACCCGACCCGGGCATCCAGATGGATCTGGATTGCAGGAAGCTCTGCAGAGCATTGCTGGCCGGAAAATCGCACAATTCATCAGCGATCGATTCTATTGAGGTCAGCAGTGCCTGGTTCAGCTTGGCGCAGGTGTCAATGCCTGTTTGCGCGGCGACGCTGGCCCACGGGCATTTTGTGCCAAGGCTCAGAATCTGTTCGTCGGTTGGATATTTTTTAGTCACCTTCCAGGCGAGATGTTCCGGCACGCTGACAAATGGATGAAGGATGACGAAGAGAGATTCGAATTGACCGCTAAAAGCCTCCATAAGAGGCGCATCGTACTGCGGGTAGGTAAAACGTTCGTACTCCACACATTAAGGATAACAAGCTGGATTGCCGCGGAGTGAGAGGATGAACAAGGGAAAGCGAATTGTGCGCGGGAGATGAAGATGAAGGAAATTGTCGCAGTGATTTTCGGGTTGGGGCTGGGATGCAATGCGCTGCTGTTTGTGCCGCAGGTTTTAGCTCTTTGGCGGAAGAAAAGCGATGAGGGGATTTCGCTGATTACCTTTGGAGGGTTCAGCGTGTTGCAGATGGTGGGGATTGTGCATGGGGTTTATCAGCGGGATTGGTCATTGATCTTGGGGATGGCGGCGAGTTTGCTGACCTGCGGGAGCGTGACGTTCCTGACGGTGGTGTATCGTGTGCGGCGGATAGGGGCGGGGAATTGAGATTGGTGCTTTCCCACCCTTTCCGCAAAAAACGCGGAAAGGATGGGGCACCCAGATATAAGGGTGAATCGAGAATTTCTACCCCAAAAACATTCCAGCGATGGAGGCGGAAATCAAGTTTGCCATGGTTCCGGCCAGCATGGCGCGAACGCCTAGCTTGGCGAGGTCGTTGCGGCGCTCGGGAACCAATGCGCCGATGCCGCCGATTTGCATTCCGATGGAGCCGAGATTGGCAAAGCCGCACAGGGCAAAGGTGGCGATGGTGAAGGAGCGCGGCGCGAGCATAGCTCTTTGCGCGCCCAACTGGATATAGGCGATGACTTCGTTGAGCGCCATACGTGTGCCGAGCAAATTACCAATTGCCCCGCAATCGTGCCAGGGAACGCCGATGAGCCACGCGACTGGAGCAAAGAAGAAGCCGAGAATCTGGCCGAGCGAGCCGGGAACCCAGTGCATGTAAGCGAGGCCGTGCGTCCAGAGCAGCACGCCGTCGAGCAGGGCTACAAGCGCCAGGAAACTAATGAGCATGATGGCCACGTTCATGGCCAGCTTGCCGCCATCGATGGTGCCGCGGGCGATGGCTCCGATGAAGTTTTCATCCTTATGCAACTCGTCCTTAGGAATGACCACCTTGCCTTCGGTGGCTGGGACTTCGGTTTCCGGGACGAGCATTTTGGCAATCAGGATGGTGCCGGGCGAGGTCATGATAACGGCGGCCAGCAGATGCCTTGGCTCGACTCCCTGCGCGATGTACATGGCCATGATGCCGCCAGAGACGTGGGCCATGCCGCTGGTCATGATCACCATCAGTTCGCTGCGGGTGGCTTTGGAGAGGAATGGACGGATGGTAAGCGGCGCCTCGGTCTGGCCCATGAAGATGCTGGCGGCCACGTTCATGCTTTCCGCGCCGGAGATGCGCATGGTCTTGAGCATGACCCAGGCCATGGCGCGGATGATGATCTGCATGACGCCGATGTGGTAGAGCACGGCGAAAAAGGCGGAGATAAAGATGATGGTGGGCAGAACCTGGAAGGCAAAGATGGAGCCAAGCGAACCAGTGGGCAGGCCCAGAGTGGTGCCGAAGAGGACTCTGGTGCCCGCATACGTGGAGGCGAGCATCGATTTGACCACGTCTCCGGCCCACGCCATGAACTGTTGTCCGTAGTTGAAGCGCAGCACGAAAAAGGCAAAGACCAGTTGAAGGCTCAATCCCCAGGCGACGGTGCGCCAGCGGATGCGTTTGCGGTCGGTTGAGCCTAAATAGGCCGCCAGCAGCACGGCAAGAATACCAAGCACTCCAGTAAATCGATCCAAGAGATTGCTCCCTGTGAAGCAGCTTTTAGCTGCTAGTCTGTGCGTTTAACTTGAAGAAAAGTCCGAATTCTCAGCAATTTTCAAGCTGCGGGAATGCAAGTCTGCATTATATTGCGATTGGGCACCTGGAGGTCGAGGATGGATAGTGCCGGTATTTACTCGTTCATGGCGCGATTTCGCTATGGCGTCGTGTCCAGCATATCGAGGGACGGTATTCCACAGTCCGCACTGGTCGGCATCGCGACGACTCCTGGACTGGAGATCATCTTCGATACAGTTAAGTCTTCCAGAAAATATTCGAATTTGGTCGAACGCCCATCGTGTTCGTTTGTCGTGGGATGGGGTGGAGAGCAGACGGTTCAGTTCGAGGGAGTTGCTTTCGAGCCTGACGGCGCGGAGCTGAAACGCTACCAGGAGGTGTACTTTTCCGCATGGCCCGATGGACCGGCACGCATGAGTTGGCCCGGAATCGCTTATTTCGTTGTGCGGCCCCGATGGGTTCGATATAGCGACTTCGATCAGTCGCCGCCGGTGATTGTGGAGATCGCATTTCTTGCTGATTCTATTCATGCCAGCCAGTTACACTCTCGAAACCGTTGACCGATAACGCGTAAGAAATAATTCGCACAGCTAGGAGTTCGAAGGCGCTCTGAGATGCGCCTCCGCAGTTTCGCGCGTGTAGATGCGGCTGACCAGTGGCACTTCCGGTGGCGGAGTTTTGGAGAAATGAATGGCCTGATGGAGAATCTCTTCGGGCTCGGCCAGCATTTCGAAGGTGGTGGCATAGATCGTGGCGATGGGCAGGCCTTTTTCGATGTGCGCGCCGCGGCGGGCATGGAAGTCGATTCCGGCATGAGGATCGACAGGCTCACCGGCTCTTTCGCGTCCCGCGCCGGTGCGCTGAACGGCCCACCCGAGAGCGGTGGTGTCCATCAAGGAGATGAAGCCGCTTTCCCAAGCCTCCACAACTTGAGTTGCGCCGGGCTTATGAAAGTTGGGGTCATCAAAAATTCGCGTGTCGCCGCCCTGGGCCTCGATCATGGCGAAGAATGTGCGCAGCGCCGAGCCATCGGCCAGTGCAGCTTCGGCGCGGGCGTACCCTAGTTCAGGCGTGGCAGCCTGGCCTCCGAGATGGATCATCCATCCGGCTAGGATCAACGAAAGCTCGCGCAGGTCCTCACTGTGGGCCGGACGCTGGCCGCGCAGCAACTCGACCGACTCGGCCAGTTCAATCCAATTGCCGGCAGTGTGTCCCAGAGGCTGGCCCATATCGGTGAGCAGTGCCACGGCGCGGGTTCCGGCAGCCTCGGCGGTCGAGACCAACAGGGTGGCAAGATACTCGGACTCCTCCGGTTTGCGGAGGAATGCGCCCGAGCCGGTTTTTACGTCGAGCACCAGGGCGTCGAGGCCCGCTGCCAGTTTTTTGCCGAGGATGGAAGCGCAGATAAGCCCCGGGCTTTCGACGGTTCCAGTGTGGTCCCGCAGGGCGTAGAGGACGCGGTCGGCGGGCACCAGGGTCGGCGTCTGGCTGACGATGGAGGCGCCGCACCTCATCAGGACGGCCTCAAATTCTTCGAGCGTAAGGGCAGTGCGAAAGCCGGGGATGGCTTCCAATTTATCAAGTGTCCCGCCGGTGTGGCCGAGGGCGCGCCCGCTGATCATGGGCACGGCCACGCCACAGGCCGCGGCCAGGGGAGCGATGAGGAAGCTGGTCTTGTCACCCACTCCGCCGGTGGAGTGCTTGTCGACGGCGGTCTTGCCCAGCCGGGAGGGCGAGAACTTGTCTCCGGAGTCGCGTGTGGCCATGGTCAGCGCGCGCGTTTCGTCGAAGGTGAGGCCGCGAATCCATGCGGCCATAAGCCATGCCGCGAGCTGGTCTTTCGGAATTGATTCATCTGCCGCGCCGGAGACGAGGAAGCCGATTTCGCGGGCGTCGAGCGTGCCGCCGTCGCGTTTCTTGCGAATCAGATCGATCATGTGAAGCGGAGCGCCTTGTGATTTGCCATGCGGCGCGGAAGCAGGAGGAGACGTCACAAAAAGGGCCTCGAAGTGGTAGGTTTTTCAGGTTATCACAAGGAGCAGGGAATTATTTGATGCCTGTTTGCAATCTGCGTGCCGTTTCGCTATGATTCCAATATGTGTCCGGGGGAAATCCCTGGACCGTCAATAGCACCACGGTTTCTGGGTCTGTTCGAGTTGGCGCATGCAGGGCAAAAAGAAGTTTGCCCGTGCGGCCGGCACCAGACTCCCCGCAGAGCGGGGCTGGCAGGGACGGTGGGAGACGAGGGAAGAATGGCAAAAACCAGCAAAAATATTACGAAGGCGCGCGCCGCTGTGGTCAAGCCCGCGTATCCTCTGCCCGAAGCAGTTGGCCTGCTGAAGCAGGTGAAGTACGCCAAGTTCGACGAGACCGTCGATTTGACGATGAGATTAGGTGTGGACACGCGTCATGCTGACCAGATGGTCAGAGGAACCGTCGTGTTGCCGCATGGACTGGGCAAGACCAAGACCGTGGCCGTGATTGCTTCTGGCGACCGCCAGAAGGAAGCGACGGCTGCTGGGGCGGACTTTGTGGGCGGCGAGGAGATGGTGGAGAAGATCCAGAAAGAAAACTGGACCGCCTTCGATGCGCTGATCGCTACACCGGACATGATGAAGGTGGTTGGCCGTCTGGGCAAGGTTCTGGGGCCCAAGGGTCTGATGCCGAATCCCAAGACCGGCACAGTGACCATGGACGTGGCCGCTGCAGTAAAAGAGATCAAGGCCGGCAAGGTGGAGTTTCGCGCCGACAAGACGAGCCTGGTGCATGTGCCGGTGGGCAAGCTGAGCTTTGACCCGCAAAAGCTGGTGGACAACGCGACGACGGTCATCGGCGCTATTGTGCGCAGCAAGCCGTCGGCGGCCAAGGGAAAATACATCAAGAGCGTGACGCTGAGCTCGACGATGGGCCCCGGAGTGCCGCTGGATTCGGCGGTTGCGGACGCGGCGGGCAAGCACTAAAAGCAGGGACTAGGGACTAGGGAATAGGGACTGGCTGATTCGGTTTGGTTCCTTTCCATCTTGTCTTGAGTTCAAGAAACAGTTAAGAGCGTGGAGCGTGAGCGAGGGCTTGAGACTTGCGGGCGCGACCGGCTGAGGGAGCAGGACGATGGCGATTTCAAGGGCGAAGAAGACGGAGAAGGTCAAGGCGCTGGCAGGTGAGCTGGAAGGCTCGACGACGGCGATTATAGGCACTTTTTCCAAGTTGACGGTTTCCAAGGACTTTCAGTTGCGCAAGGTGATTCGCGAGGCGGGCGGCAAGTACCGCGTGGTGAAAAACAAGTTGGCGGCCGTATCCGGCCAGGGCACGCAGGTGGAGGCCGCGCTGAAGGGACTCCAGGGCGTGAACTCGGTGGCGTTTACGGCGGGCGACCCGGTGGCCCTGGCCAAGGTTTTCGCCAAGTGGGCGAGCGAGAACGCGGAGTTCCAGTTCAAGCTGGGCATTGTGGACGGCAAGCTGCTCACAGTCGCCGAGGTCAAGGCGCTGGCGACAATGCCGGGCAAGGAAGAACTGTTCTCGAAGCTGCTGTTCCTGATCAACGCGCCGGCACAGAGGCTGGCGACGGTGATCAACGCGGCGGGACACGATCTGGCGGTGGTTCTGGGCCAGGGCGTGGAGAAGGAAAAGTTCGCTGGAGAGGCTGCGGCCTAGGGCGCTTTCATTGCTCCCGTAGCGTTGGCATTGTGTCATCCCACCCTAGCAGCAAAGACAAGAACGCGGCGAGGTTGGGGCACCCAGGAGTTTTTCAAGGGATTTGGTCTGAGGTGCAGGCGGAAAGTGCGCGGGTCTGGCGCATCGGAAACTTTCAGTCTGGGCTTGGGGCCGGGAACAACAAATTTCAAACGTTTCTGATTGGAGAAGAAAAATGGCGGATCTGGTGCAGTTGGAAGAGCAAATTGTGGCGTTGAGCCTGTTGGAAGCGGCGGCTCTAGTGAAGAAGCTGGAAGAGCGGCTTGGGGTTTCGGCGGCGGCAGCGGCTCCGGTAGCAGCGGCAGCGGCAGGCGCAGCGGCCCCGGCGGCGGAAGAGCAGACGGAGTTCCAGGTGATTCTAAAGGACTTCGGCGCGAACAAGATCAGCACGATCAAGGCGGTGCGTGAGGTTACGTCGCTGGGCCTGAAGGAAGCCAAGGACCTGGTCGATGGCGCCCCTAAGGCGATCAAGGAGAGCGCGACCAAGGACGAGGCCGAGGCGATCCGGAAGAAATTTGAAGGCATCGCGACAATTGAAATCAAGTAGGCTCGGTCAGGTGGCTCGGCCGCGAGGCTGAGCCACTTGCAAGGCTCGTCTGGACGCGCTAGAATGATCGTTGCGCGCCTTTTCGGCACATTCCCATTTTTGCCGGGAATGCTGCCGGTTTTGCCGGCGCGTCTTGAGGGATGTGAATGGGCACGCGAGCGTCCGCTGGCCGGGGCAGAGCCAAGCCCTCTGGCGGCGAGGTTTGCGTTTAAGTTAAGTGCCTTAGGGTCAATGGTTTACTTTGGCGGTCAGGGCCGGTAACCGTTGACGTTGCGAGTGGCTGGCGAGCGAGCGGCAGAAGCGAGCTTTGGGATCGGCGAGAGCAGCGCATATGAATTCGGATGGGGGCACTGGCGATGGGCCGCGCTCGTGAGGCATTGTGCCTTGCGGGCTTTTCGTGTCTCCGAGCAGTGGCAGAGTGAATTTTGAAGCACTTGCGGGAACATCTGCCCAGTGCGTACATGGTTTGTAAACAGGTTTGATTGATGCGCTGTCCTCCTCAATTGTGCGCAGTTTAGCGCACCTGCCGGATGTGCGGCAATGCCCACCACGCGTTTTTGACCAAACTCTCACGGAAGAGCAGGGCCGTGAAGAATTCCCCGGTGTGTTTGCGGCCTGACTGCAAATTGTATTTTGGGGGCTTGCAGGGGCGGGGGCTGGAGAGTAGTAGCGGGCCAGTCCGTTCTTTTAACTTACTTACCGAAATTAGCCGGCGCCGAAGAGACTCAGGCGCTGGCCCGGCCAGCACACAGTGCCGGAGCGACGAGGCTCAGGAGTGAAGCATGCCCAACGAGAAGCGCGCGATTCGCAGCCGACTCGATTTTTCAAAGATACCCACCGCAACCCAGATTCCCAACCTGATCGAAGTGCAGCGCCGCTCGTATGAGCGATTTCTGCAGATGGACAAACTGCCCAACGAGCGCGACGATGCGGGCTTGCAGTCGGTGTTTGTATCGGTGTTTCCGATTTCAGATTTCCGCGGCATCTCGCAGTTGGATTTTGTGGATTTTTCGATTGGCAACTGGGAGTGCAAGTGCGGCCACTTGAAAGGTCTGCATCACCTGAGGACGGCCTGCGTTCATTGCGGAGCGATGGTCATCACGGATCCTTTTCATCCCGGGGATGTGCTGTGTCAGAAGTGCGGCACGTACAACAAGAACACGCCCGACTTCTGCAACAAGTGCGGCGACCCGGTGAGCCTGCAGTTGAAATATGACCAGCAGGAGTGCGAAGAGCGGGGAATGACCTTCTCTGCGCCGTTGAAGGTGACGGTGCGGCTGACAATTTATGAGAAGGACGCGGAGACGGGCAACAAGACGATTCGCGACATTAAAGAGCAGGAAGTGTTTTTTGGCGACATCCCGCTGATGACGCCCAACGGGACCTTCATTGTGAACGGAACCGAGAGGGTAATTGTTTCGCAGTTGCACCGGTCGCCTGGAGTGTTTTTTGAGACGGCCAACAACCGCACTTATTTTCTGGGCAAGATCATTCCTTATCGCGGTTCGTGGGTAGAGTTTGAGTACGACCAGAAGAACACGCTTTATGTGCGCATCGATCGCAAGCGCAAGTTTCTCGGGACGATTTTTCTGCGCGCTCTGGGACTGCGGTCAGATGAAGAAATTCTCAAGACGTTCTATACAGTTGACCGGGTGCATATCGCCGACGGAAAGCTGCATTGGGCGGTTGTTGAGGAAGGCAAAGGCGCTACGCACCTGGTAGGAGTGAAGCCGGCGCACGCGGTGGTGCACAACGGCGCTGAGATCGCGTTTTCCGGACGCAAGATAACGCCTCACTCGCTGAAGGCGATTCGTGCGGCCGCCATCGACAGGATTGAAGTGGAAGTGGCCGAGCTGGACGGGGCGCATACCGCGGCCGACGTGGTGGACCTGAATACCGGCGAAGTGGTGGTGGAAGCCAACGTCGAATTGACGGCTGACCGGTTGCACAAGATTTTGTCCAGCGGCGCGGCTGTCTTTGAGATCTTCTTCCCGGAGCGCGACGATGCAGGCAACATCATTGCCAACACGCTGAAGCGCGACACGATTCGCAAGCCGGAAGAGGCGCTGATTGAGATCTACCGCAAATTGCGCCCCGGCGATCCGCCGACGCTCGACACGGCGACGGCGCTGTTTGAAGGCATGTTCTTCGACGCGCGCAAGTACGATTTTTCGCGCGTGGGCCGACTGAAATTCAACATCAAGCTGTACGAGAACCAGGACGCCACGCAGCTGCACCATCGCACGCTGACGCCCGAGGACTTCTACGCGACCATCCGCTATCTGCTGAAGCTGCGCAAGAATATCGGCATGGTGGACGACATCGATCACCTGGGCAACCGTCGTGTGAGGGCTGTGGGCGAGTTGATGGAGAATCAGTTCCGCATCGGCCTGGTGCGCATGGAGCGCGCGATCAAGGAAAAGATGAGCGTCTATCAGGAGCTTTCGACGGCGATGCCGCACGACCTGATCAACGCCAAGCCAGTGATGGCGGCGATTCGCGAATTTTTCGGCTCGTCGCAGCTGTCGCAGTTCATGGACCAGACCAATCCGCTTTCGGAAATTACGCACAAGCGCCGTCTTTCGGCACTTGGACCGGGCGGCCTGTCGCGTGAGCGCGCGGGATTCGAAGTCCGCGACGTGCACCCGACGCACTATGGGCGCATCTGCCCGATTGAGACGCCGGAAGGTCCGAACATCGGACTCATCAGCTCGCTGAGCTGCTTTGCGCGGATCAACGAATACGGTTTCATCGAGTCGCCTTACCGCAAGGTGAAGGACTCGAAGATTCTGGACTATGTGGAGATTGCCAACGCGGGCGAGAGCGGCTTGAGAGTGGGCGACCACATCGAGAAAGAAGAAGCGGGGCGGTTGAACGCTGGGCTGAAGAAGGCTGGCAAGCGGCCAATCGACCATATTCCGTTCAGCTTCTATCTCTCGGCATGGGAAGAGGACAAGCACACGATTGCGCAGGCCAACATCGAGTTCAATGACGAGGGCCTGATCACCGAGGACCTGGTGAATGCGCGGCGCATGGGGAACTTTGTGCTGGTGAACCGCACCGATGTGGACTACATCGACGTTTCGCCGAAGCAGTTGGTTTCAGTGGCCGCAAGCCTTGTTCCATTCCTGGAGCATGACGACGCCAACCGCGCGCTGATGGGCGCGAACATGCAACGCCAGTCTGTTCCTCTGCTGGTGGCCGAAGCGCCGCTGGTGGGCACGGGAATGGAAGGCGTGACGGCGCGCGACTCAGGCGCCGTGATTCTGGCCAAGCGCAACGGCATTGTGGATTCGGTGGACTCACAGCGAATCATCGTGCGCGTGGAAGGCGAGCATCACCCCACGCAGCTTTCGCGCGAGGTGGGCTCGGACATTTACACGCTCATCAAATTCAAGCGGTCGAACCAGAATACCTGCATCAACCAAAAGCCTGTTGTCCGCGAGGGTGACCGGGTTATCAAGGGGCAGGTAATCGCCGACGGACCGTGCACGGAGCGCGGCGAGCTGGCGCTGGGGCGCAACGTGCTGGTGGCTTTCATGCCGTGGCGCGGCTACAACTTTGAGGACGCAATCCTCATCAGCGAAAAGCTGGTGAGAGAGGACTACTACACCTCGGTGCATATCGAGGAGTTCGAAATCGAGGCGCGCGACACAAAGCTGGGACCGGAAGAGATCACGCGGGACATTCCCAACGTGAGCGAGCACGCGCTCCGGGATCTGGATGAAAGCGGAGTCATCCGCATCGGCGCGCAGATCAAGCACGGCGACATTCTGGTGGGCAAGGTCACTCCAAAGGGAGAGACGCAGCTGACACCGGAAGAAAAGCTACTGCGGGCTATCTTCGGCGAAAAGGCCGGCGATGTGCGCGATGCGTCGCTGACTTGTCCTCCGGGCATCGAGGGCACCATCGTCGATGTGCGCATCTTCAGCCGCAAGGGCCAGGACAAGGACGAGCGGGCGAGGCAGATCGAGGCCGAGTACATCTCCAAGCTGGAAAAGAACCTTGGCGACGAGATTCGTATTTTGACCGATGAGCGCCTGAAGCGCCTGGAAGGCATTCTAGGCGGCAAGGAAGTGTTGGCCGATCTGCACGACGAGCGGACCAACAAGCGCCTGCTGACCAAGGCTGCGATTCTTGACCGGGAGACGATTGAACGCATTTCGACCAAGAACCTGAAGCGCATCCGCTATGCCGACAAGGACCCCAGGGTCAACGAGCAGATCGACGAGATCGAAGAGATGACCTCGCGGCAGATCGAAGTGCTGCGCAAGATTACGAATGAGAAAGTTTCGAAGCTGCAAAAGGGCGATGAGCTTCCTCCGGGCGTAATCAAGCTGGTGAAGGTCTATGTGGCCATGAAGCGCAAGCTTTCAGTGGGCGACAAGATGGCGGGCCGGCACGGCAACAAGGGCGTGATTGCGCGCATTCTTCCCGAAGAAGACATGCCGTATCTGCCTGATGGAACTCCTGTGGAGATTGTGCTGAATCCGCTGGGTGTGCCTTCTCGTATGAACGTGGGTCAGATTCTGGAAACGCATCTGGGCTGGGCCGCGCATGAGCTGGGCAAGAAGATTGCCGCTCTGATCAAGGCCAACACGGATGCGGCTTACACGCGCGAACTGATGAAGAAGGAGTTTGCCGGAACAGCTGCGCTTCGCCAGTTGCTCGACCTAGACGACGAGATGCTGTTGCGCGTCGGAGCGGGCATGGAGCGCGGCATCTGGTTCGGAACGGCGGTGTTTGACGGCGCACGCGAAGAAGAGATCAAGGCGCTGCTGGCTTCGGCCGGTTTGCCTTCTTCGGGCAAGACGGCGCTGTTTGACGGCATGACAGGAGAGCAGTTTGAGCAGCCGGTGACGGTGGGCTACATCTACATGCTGAAGCTGTCGCACCTGGTGGACGACAAGATTCACGCGCGGTCGATCGGGCCGTACTCGCTGATTACGCAGCAGCCTTTGGGCGGCAAGGCGCAGTTTGGCGGGCAGAGGTTCGGCGAAATGGAAGTGTGGGCGCTGGAGGCTTATGGCGCGGCATACATCCTGCAAGAGTTGCTGACCGCGAAATCCGACGACGTGTATGGCCGTACCAAGATCTATGAGGCCATCGTGAAGGGCGAGGCTGCTATCGAGCCGGGCGTGCCGGAGTCGTTCAATGTTTTGATTCGTGAGTTGCAGTCGCTGTGCCTGGACGTGGAGTTGATCAAGCGCGCGGATCTTGTGCGCAAGGTTCCCGAGCCGGAGATGGCGGCAGTCGCCGATTGAGTTTGGTATCCCACCCTAGCCGCAAGAACAAAAGCGCGGCGAGGGTGGGGCACCCGCAGAGTGGTATCAGGGTTCTTCTTGAAAGCGGTAAACGCCGCTTCCCGGGAAGGAAGAATCCAACATAAATCCCGGGAAAAGCCGCGGCAGGCGCCGATGAGGCCCGCCAAGGAGGGTCGCCTTGTTCCGTTCGAACCCGTTTGAGCTTTCCAGCCCCATTACCGATTTTGACGCCATCCGCATCATGCTGGCTTCGCCCGAGAAGATCCGCTCGTGGTCGCATGGCGAGGTCACCAAACCGGAGACCATCAACTACCGCACTTTCAAGCCGGAGCGCGACGGGCTTTTCTGCGCGCGCATCTTTGGGCCTGTGACGGACTGGGAGTGCCTGTGCGGCAAATACAAGCGCATGAAGCACCGCGGAGTAATCTGCGACAAATGCGGCGTGGAAGTGACAGTGAGCAAGGTGCGCCGCGAGCGCATGGGTCACATCGAGCTGGCGTCGCCGTGCTCGCACGTGTGGTTCTTCAAGGGACTGCCTTCGCGTATCGGCCACCTGCTGGACATTTCTCTTCGCGATCTGGAAGCCATTCTTTACTTCGAATCGTATGTCGTGGTCGATCCGGGCGACGCGCCGGTGAAGGAACGCGAGATCATCAAGGACGAGACCAAGTACCGCGAACTGGATACGCAATTCCGTCCGTCGGGATTCAAGGCGATGATGGGCGCGGAAGCGATCAAGGAACTGCTCAAGCGTGTGCAGATTGACGAGTTGGGCATTGAACTGCGCGAGAGAATGAAGACCGAGACCTCGGCGCAGAAAAAGCTGAAGTACGCCAAGCGCCTGAAAGTTGTGGAGGCATTCCGCAAGAGCGATAACAAGCCGCATTGGATGATTCTGGATGTGCTGCCCGTGATTCCTCCCGAGCTGCGCCCGCTGGTGCCGCTGGATGGCGGCCGGTTTGCCACTTCGGATTTGAATGATCTTTATCGTCGCGTAATTAACCGCAACAACCGGCTGAAGAAGTTGATGGATCTGCACGCGCCGGAAGTGATTGTGCGCAATGAAAAGCGCATGTTGCAGGAAGCTGTGGACGCGCTGTTTGACAACGGCCGACGCGGCCGCGTGCTGAGGGGCGCCAACAACCGCCCGCTCAAATCCTTGTCAGACACGCTGAAGGGCAAGCAGGGACGCTTCCGTCAGAATTTGCTTGGCAAGCGCGTGGACTATTCGGGCCGCTCGGTAATCGTGGTTGGTCCGGAACTGAAATTGCATCAGTGTGGATTGCCCAAGAAGATGGCGCTCGAGCTTTTCAAGCCGTTCATCTATCACCGCCTGGAACAGACGGGCCACTGCACAACCATCAAGCAGGCAAAAGAGATGGTGGAGATGCAGGAGCCGGTGGTGTGGGACATTCTGGAAGAGGTCATCAAGGACCATCCGGTGCTGTTGAACCGCGCGCCAACGCTTCACCGCTTGGGCATTCAGGCTTTTGAGCCGGTGCTGGTGGAAGGCAAGGCAATCAAGATTCATCCGCTGGTGTGCACGGCTTTCAACGCCGATTTCGACGGCGACCAGATGGCAGTGCACATTCCGTTGTCTCCAGAGGCGCAGATTGAGGCCAGCGTCCTGATGCTGGCCACGCACAATATTCTTTCGCCGGCGTCGGGCCAGCCCATTACAGTGCCCTCGCAGGACATGGTGCTCGGGCTCTATTACCTCACCAAGGCAAAGAAGAATGCCAAAGGTGAGGGCCGGGTCTTCGCCAATACAGAAGAGATTCTGATGGCGCTGGAAGCCAAGGAAGTTGAGACGCTGTCGCCAATCCGGCTGCGCTACACGGGCAAGGTGCTGGACTTGACCACGGCCTATGACGATCAGGATCTGACGCACATTGAGCCGGTGGACTTCAACAAGCAGTACATCTCGACGACGGTAGGCCGCGCGATCCTGAACGACGAACTGCCGGAGGGGATGCCGTACATCAACGGCCTGCTGAAGAAAAAGGGCATCGGGCAACTGGTGAACTATTGCAATCAGAACCTGGGCCTTGAAGTGACGGTCGGGATGTTGGACAAGATCAAGGCACTGGGCTTCAACTACGCGACACGTTCCGGCCTGTCAGTGGGGCTGGACGACATGGTGATTCCAGACAGCAAGTACACGGTTGTGCGCGAGGCTGATTTGAAGGTGGTTGAAGTTCAGAAGCAGTATATGGACGGAGCCATCACCAACGGTGAGCGCGCGAACAAGGTAATCCAAATGTGGTCGGCGGTGACCGAGAAGGTGGCCGACGAGATGTTCGACAACATGAAACGCGCTGACCAGGAAGGAGCCATGAACCCGATTTACATCATGGCCGACTCGGGCGCGCGCGGATCGAAGCAGCAGATTCGTCAGCTTTCGGGAATGCGCGGATTGATGGCCAAGCCTTCGGGCGAAGTAATCGAGACGCCCATCACGGCGAACTTCCGCGAAGGGCTGACTGTGCTGGAATACTTCATTTCGACGCACGGCGCTCGCAAGGGATTGGCGGATACGGCGTTGAAGACGGCCGACTCCGGTTACCTGACGCGGCGGCTGGTTGACGTGGCCCAGGACGTGATCGTGACGGAATACGATTGCGGCACGATGGAGGGCATCTACGTCGGATCGATCGTGGAGTCTGGCGAGATCATCGAGGAATTGAGAGACCGCATCATCGGCCGCGTATCTCTGGAGCGGATCAAGGACTACGACGGCAACGTTGTGGTGGATGTGAACCAGGGCATCGACGAGGATATTGCTTCGGCGATTCAGGCCGCAGGTGTGGAGAAGGTGAAGATCCGCTCGGTGCTGACGTGCGAATCACGGCGCGGCGTCTGCGCGCTGTGCTACGGCCGGAACCTGGGGTCGGGACGCATGGTGGAGCTGGGCGAGACTTGCGGCGTAATTGCGGCGCAGTCCATCGGCGAGCCGGGCACGCAGTTGACGATGCGTACCTTCCACGTGGGCGGCACGGCCAGCCGCGTGCAGGACAAGTCGCGCCTGGATGCCAAGAACAATGGCTTTGTGCGCTTTATCAACCTGAACTATGTGGAAAGCAGAGACGGCACGCTGGTGGCCATGAACCGCTCAGGCTCAATTGCCATTCAGGACGAGCGCGGCCGCGAAAAGGAGCGCTACCAAGTGGTTTACGGCGCGCGCCTCAAGGTAAAGGACGGCGCGCCGGTGAAGCTGGGCCAGGTACTGGCCGAGTGGGATCCTTACACCTACGCCATTCTTACCGAAATCGGCGGCGCGGTGCAGTTCAAGGACCTGCAGGAAGGCATCACGCTGAACGAAGAGGTAGACGAAGTTACAGGCCTCTCGCGATGGGTGGTAGCCGACTCTCCGGATGAGAAGCGCCAGCCGACCTTTGTGGTGAAGAACGCCAAGGCGCACAAGCGGTACCTGTTGCCGCGCGGCGCTCACTTGATGGTGCAGGACGGAGAAGATGTGGGCCCGGGCGACGTGCTGGCGAAGATTCCAAAAGAGAGCACGCGCACCAAGGACATCACCGGCGGTCTGCCGCGCGTGGTGGAACTGTTTGAAGCGCGCAAACCGCGCGAGACAGCCATCATCAGCGAGATCGATGGCGTGGTGCGTTTCGGCGAGGTTTCCAAGGGACAGCGCAAGATTTACGTAACTGCTGACAACGGCGACGAGAAAGAATACCTGGTTCCGCGCGGCATCCACGTGAACGTGCAGGAAGGCGAACGTCTGGGCGCGGGCGATCCGCTGATGGACGGCCCGCTGAACCCTCACGACATTCTGGATGTGCTGGGCGAAAAGGCGTTGCAGTCTTACCTGGTGAACGAGATTCAGGAAGTTTACCGGCTGCAGGGCGTGGCGATCAGCGACAAGCACATTGAGGTTATTGTGCGCCAGATGCTGCGCTGGGTGCGGATCGACGATGTGGGCGACAGCAACTTCTTGCTCGAACAACAGGTGGACCGGTTCCGCTTCCGCGAGGAGAACGAAAGGGTGCTCGCCAATGGAGGCCGTCCAGCGACCGGGCGACCGCTGCTGCTGGGCATCACCAAGGCATCGCTGTCGACCGACAGCTTCATCTCCGCGGCCAGCTTCCAGGAGACGACGCGCGTGCTCACAGAGGCTAGCATCAACGGCGCAATCGATAACTTGCGCGGGCTAAAGGAGAACGTGATTGTCGGGCGGCTGATTCCGGCAGGCACGGGCCTGGAGTATTACCGCAATGTGCAGCTCTCACCTGAGCTGGAAGAAGCGGCGGCTCGCGTACAACAGGAAGTGACGGCTGAGATTGAAGCCGCCGAGCGCGAACTGGAGCTTATGCGCCAGGAGGGCGAGGCCGAGGAGATGGCGGCCGAGTAAGAGCCGCAAATCTTCCTTCGCTTAGAACCGTAACGATTGTCGATTTACTTGAAGGGCCCGGCGCAAGCCGGGTCCTTTTATTTGAGGTCGCCGGATTCAACTTCAGGATTCAAGCGCCGTACGGCGAGTTCCCGCGAACTCTTTCTTACGGCGCTTCACCGTGTACATGGCGGCGTCGGCGGAGCTCAGCAGGCCGTCAGTCGTTGCGCTGTCTTCGGGGTATAAGGCAATGCCGAAGCTGGCAGAGCCCTTCACGGTGTGCTCTTTGAGAACGAGCGGATCGTCGAAGCAATGTTCCAGGCGCTCGGAGATCTCCTCAACATCGGCGCGATTGCGCACCGTGGGGAGCAGCGCTACAAATTCATCGCCGCCCAGCCGCGCAAGCAGGTCGTGGGAACGAAGCTGGAGTTTCATGCGCCGCGACGCTTCCTGCAGGAAGAGATCGCCGATGTGGTGACCATAGATATCATTCACCTGCTTGAAATCATCAAGGTCGATGTAGATCAAACCGAAAATGGCAGCGTTCTGGCGCGCTGTCTTAATCAGGGCGTCTATGTGTTTGCCCAGCGAGAAACGGTTATGAATATCAGTGAGCTGGTCGAACTCCGAGCGGTGCAACAGGTCAGCGTTCATGCGACGGGTTTCAATTGCCAGCGTGGCAAGGCGCGCTCCCGCGAGGAGCGCCTCCTTCTCTATGCCAGCAAGCTGGGTTTCCGGATTGAAGGCCACATAGAGCGTGCCCAGAGTGGGCCCCATGCGCGCTGGGATTTCTTCGCGGAGGACGCGCAGGCTGGTTACCGCTCCCGGATATTCCCCAAGGCGGGCTCCCTCGGCGATTTCGCACCAACAGGGAACGTCGTCCAGGCGGGAGGAGACCAGTGCGGCGATCTCTTCGACGATGCTGGCGAGTGGTTTAGACCCGTTGATGTCCTCAAGGATACGGCTGCGCCTCCGCTCCAGGTCGGCCTCCATCTCCGTGCGGGATGCCATCGTAATCGCTTGCCGGCGCACCCTGTGTTCGAGGACCCAGCCCCTGGCGACGACTACGAGCATAAAGGCAAGCAGCAGGGAGACGATCACAATCAGGTTGCGAACATTCAACCAGCCAGGACTGGCGACGATGGTTACGTCGTCGAAGGAGCGTAGCAGAATGTCGAAGGCTACTGGCCCGTGGAATGGATCGGAACCGTAGGACGGCACACAAATGCCGGTAACCTGGACTTTGGAACCTACCGGGATCTGCTTCAAGGCCGGAAGCGGAAGTTGGCTGGATAGATCTGGATGGCGGTAGATCACGGAGAACAGGTGACCGTCTGAGACCAGAACATACTCATCCTGCGCGGTCGCCCGGACCGCCACCAACACCCGCCCTTCGAAGGAAACCAGATCGAATGCTTTGGTGCCTGAGACCAGTTCCGGCCAGCTCACTGGCGTTGGGGTGATGGGCGCGCGCTCTTGGCTTTCCGTGATCTCGCCCCAGGTCAGGGTCAAATCACCGTTGCGCGCATCAGGAAACCCCGTTGCGTCCGCCAGGTTACCGACCTTCAGGGGTTTCTCGGTCTGGGTCATGATCCATAGGCTCTTGGCGCCATTTTGTAACACGACGGCCTGACCGGGCTGAAAGTATGTAATCGTTCCCTTGACTCTAACTCTCTTCGTTAGATCGCGCACATTGTAACCACTGAGGACCTGGTCCATGGGCGTAACGGGGAGTTGCTGCGGACGGGCGCCAGCGAGCTTCAGGATCTTTACGTCGGCAAGCGTGGGAACTTCGAGCACGACTCCGGCGAGTTGCATCTTGCTGTCGAACTTCCCCGCCACAGCCCCGGTGATCTCGACTTCGGCGTCCAGCAATTCTCTGAATTTGCTCGTATCGTGGCCAAGCACCGTCGCGTCGACATGCCCCCCGTCCATGACCAATCCCAGGTAGATGCTGGGAAATTGCCCATGCATCACGATGTCGGCGCTGCGGACCGTGGCATGCACAGTCACCCGCAAGCAGTCGCGCTCAGCGCGAATCAGCTGGTCGAAGCTTGCCGGTGAAGGCTCGGGCAATGTTCCGTGATATAAAACGGTAACGCTATCGGCCAATACTTCGGGGCGGAAGCCTTCATGGGTTCTTCCCCGCACCATAACGCGGTCTCCTGGCGCGAGCTTTGCTTCCAGGGAGGGGGGCACCACAGAGATAGCCACGCCGGCGTCCTGCACAAAAAGGAGCCGGTCATACCAGCGGTAGTAAGTCACAGTGGCCTCGAAGGCCACGGGCAGCAACTGGCTGGCTTCGGCATTGCTTAGGGCGGATATGGCGTGCAGAGTGGTCAGGGCGCCTGGTGGAGCCGCTAAGGCGGTTGAGGCCCATGCGAGGATGATGGAGAGCGGAAGAACCAATCTCTTCATTGTTTGGTCCGGTCGAGCCGGTGCCGTATCGCTGGCACCATCGATTCCCTATCGGCTACGGCAGCCGAATCAATCACTTCCGCCGGGGGACTGCCGAGGGCACGGTAGCTGGCCAAGGGCTTGGGGGACTAACAACTTAATCCTACTCCCAATGAATTCTGATTTAATAGTCAATGGGGTACGGCAGCCCCAATTTTTTGTGCCAAAATCGCTGGCGGCCTCTGTCTGGTTTGGCTTGCCGATTTCCGCCAGAAGGAGCAGTTCCCATGTCGAGTTCCACTGAAGTTTCCTCTTCCGCATCTTCTTTCTCGCACTATGGTGCGCAGGCCATGCCTCCCCGGCGCATCCGGGTGATCGGCGTTCCGCTTGATTTGGGCGCGAGCCGGCGCGGCGTCGATATGGGTCCATCAGCAGTGCGTGTGGCAGGGCTGGAGGCGCGGCTGGAAGCACTGGGCCACCAGGTGACGGACGGGGGCAACATTCGCGTGGAGATTGCCGAGACCCAGACGTCGGGCAAGGAAAACGCGCATTATCTGAAACAAATTGCGCAGACCTGCACGCGCACAGCAGAAGCGGTGGTAAAGACCCTTGAGGAAGGCTTGACGCCGCTGGTGCTCGGCGGAGACCACTCGGTGGCTGCGGGGTCAGTCTCCGGCGTGGCGGAGTTTTATCGGCGCAAAGGAGAGAAGATCGGTGTGGTTTGGATCGATGCCCACTCCGACATCAACACGCCGGAAACTTCGCCTTCGGGCAACGTTCACGGTATGCCGTTCGCCGCGCTGCTGGGGATGGGACCGGATTCACTGACGAAAATCTACGGTTTTGCGCCCAAGGTGCTGGCGGAAAATGCGGTGCTGGTGGGCGTGCGGGATATCGACGCGGCCGAGCGGGAGAACATCCGCCGCGCCGGAGTGGCCAAAGTGTATACCATGCGCGACATCGACGAGCGGGGCATGAGAACGGTGATGGAAGAGGCGCTCGCCATAGCCGGGCGCGGGACCGCCGGGTATCATATTTCGCTGGATATGGATTGGATTGATCCCGAGGACGCGCCGGGGGTGGGCACGCCGGTGCGCGGCGGCGCCACCTACCGCGAAGCGCATCTGGCGATGGAGATCATTGCCGACCACGGGCGTATGCTGAGCTTCGAGATCGTCGAGGTGAACCCGGTAATAGACGAGCACAATCGCACGGCGGATCTGGCGGTGGAGTTGGCCTGCTCAGCATTTGGGAAGAAGATACTGTGAAGCGTTCTACACTGATTGAGTGCTGAGTTTTTGCGTCTGGTGCGGTGATCGAAGAAAACAATGGCAAAAAAACTGCGAGTGGGAATTCTTTTTGGCGGACGGAGCGGGGAGCATGAGGTTTCGCTGCTCTCGGCGGCTTCGATTCTGAAGGCGATTGACCGGCGGAAGTTCGAGGTGGTGCCGATCGGTATCAACAAGGCCGGTCATTGGCTGACCTCGGGCGCTGCGCAGGGGCTGCTGGAGGGGTCAGCGACAGCGCTGGGCTCAGACGAGCCGAGCAGGCAGGCAGAAGCCATTCCGAAGGCTCAGAAAAAACTGCGCGCAGGCGATCCGGCGGCTACTCCCGGAGCGCGGGTGCTGGCCGAAGGGCAGCCTGCGTTGCTGGCGCCGGAGCCGGCTGCTGCGGCGCTCACTCACGCTAGAGTCGCCGCTTTGGACAGTCACGCGGCGCTGGGTGGTCAATCGCTGGATGTCGTCTTCCCGGTGCTGCACGGAACCTTTGGCGAGGATGGGACGATCCAGGGACTCTTCGAGCTGGCTGGGATGGCGTATGTTGGCTCGGGCGTACTGGGTTCCTCGGCGGGGATGGACAAGGACGTGATGAAGCGGCTTTTTGCCAATGCCGGGCTGCTGATTGTGAAGCATGTGACGCTGCTCAGGGCGGAGTGGGAACGAGCGCCCGGAAAAACAATCGCGCAGGTGGAGGCGGCTCTTGCCTATCCGGTGTTTGTAAAGCCCGCGAACCTTGGCTCGTCAGTGGGCATCTCGAAAGCTCATGACCGAAAGGAACTCAAGGCGGCGCTCGATTTGGCCGCCAAGTTCGATCGCAAGCTGGTGGTGGAGCAGGGCGTAGGCGGGAAAAAGACCAAGGCGCGCGAGTTCGAAGTTGCCGTGCTGGGCAACGATGACCCCAAAGCGAGTGTGGTGGGCGAGATTATTCCCGGCAAGGAATTCTACGATTACGAGGATAAATACCTCTCCGAGGGCGCGACAGCGGTAATTCCGGCGCGGTTGACCAAGGTCGAGGCAGACCATATCCGAGAGATGGCCATCGCTGCGTTTCGGGCCTGCGATCTGGCCGGCCTGGCGCGGGTGGATTTTCTGATGGAGCCGGAGGGCAAGAGGCGCATCTTCCTGAACGAAGTGAACACCATGCCCGGATTCACGAAAATCAGCATGTACCCCAAACTTTGGGAGGCCACGGGGCTCAGCTACAAAGAGCTGATTACGCGGCTGATTGAGCTGGCGCTGGAACGGCAGGCGGAGAAAAGCCGGACGATTTACAGCAGGGATTAAAAGGCAGGGACTAGGGAATAGAGAGCAGTGAACAGTGGTCAGTTTCAGTTCGTGTGGAACAGTTCCCTGGCCTGCGGTGTCTAAAGAGATAGTGTGGAGCGATAATGGTCTTGGCTGGTTAGGCTACTGATCACTGTCTACTGACCACTGAAAGGAATCTGCTCCATGACTCTGCTCGATGCTCCAGTTTATGACGAAGCTCGCGATCGACGACGGCGGGTGGCCCTGTTCAGCGCGGTAGGTTTCCTTTTTGTCCTGTTTGTGGGCTTTTGGTTAGCGGCTGGCCGCCCGGTGGACTGGCCATGGAACTGGAACAACCACATGCGGGGAAGAATGACGCTGAACCACTTCCTGACCGCTGTGGAAAAGAACGATCTGCCCACGGCTTACGGCATCTGGATCCACGACAAAAACTGGCAGCGGCATCCGGCGCTGAATGGCCCGTATACTTTCGATCGCTTCCAGGGCGACTGGAGCTCGCAGAGTCCCGACAATGAGTATGGCGTTATTCAGAGCCACCAAATTGTGGCGGCTCGCATGTACGGCAATGTGCTGTTGATGGCGGCGCTGCTGAATGGGCGCAAGAGCAAGGCGCTCAACATCGACTACGATCCCAAGACGCACCAACTCAATTTTTCGCCGCCCGGCGTGGAGCTTTATCTAGGGCCGTAAACTGGGCGGGTCAGCGAGTCAACAAGTCAAGGCGGGGTTCGCGGAGCTAGACTCCCAGTTCTCAAAATCGAGATCTCCACCCCACGGACAAAGACCTGTCTTTGGCGACCCCTGTCTGGGCCACCGCTCGATAGTCTTAAACGGTGACTTCAGAGGCAATCAACTCGGCCAGAGTCTTTTCCAGGCTGGCTGCGTCTTCCACATTCATGGACTTCTGTGCGGGGTCGATCTGCTTGAGCAGCCCGCAGAGCACCTTGCCCGGAGCAAGCTCGATGTAGGCTTCAGTTCCGTCGGCGATCAGCGTCTTCATGCAGTCAATCCAACGCACCGCGCCGGTGACCTGGCGGGTTAGGACGTCGCGAACCTCGGCGGCGGTGGTGACCAGACCCCCGGTAATGTTGGCGGCTACGGGAATACGCGGGTCGGTCAGGTTCAACGCGCCCAGCACGCGCGCTACTTCTTCCTGCGCGGGTTGCATCAGGGCGCAATGGAAGGGTGCGCTTACGGGAAGCATGACAGCGCGCTTTGCGCCGCCGGCCTTGGCCATTGCCGAGGCCTTCTCAACCGCGGCCAGTGCGCCGGAGATGACTGTCTGCCCCGGGGAGTTGAGATTTGCTGCAGAGACGGCCAGACCAGTTTCCGCGGCGGCTTGACTGCAGATCTCTTCCACCTGGGCGGAATCCAGCGCGAGAATGGCTGCCATGGCGCCCTCACCGGCTGGAACCGCCAGTTGCATGGCCGCTCCGCGCGCCTTCACGGAGCGCACAGCATCGGCGAAGCTGATGGTCCCGGCGGCTACGTGCGCGCTCCATTCTCCGAGGGAGTGACCGGCGGCAATGGACGGCTCAATTCCATGCAGGGCCAGCACGCGCAGGGTGGCAATGCTCGCGGTGAGAATGGCAGGTTGAGTGTTTTCCGTCAGCTTGAGGTCTTCCGCAGGGCCCTCGAAGATCAGCTTTGAAATGGCGAAGCCGAGGGCCTCGTCGGCCTCGGCGAAGGTCTCGCGCGCAACGGGAAAACGGTCGGCCAGCTCGCGGCCCATGCCAACGGCCTGCGAACCCTGTCCCGGAAATAGAAAAGCGGTTTTGATGGACATTTCAGAGATGATTTTACCGGATCAGGGCGGGGGCGCGTGATTCAGTTCCAGCGTTTCTTGTCGTCGGGGTCGTCGTCCAGTTGGCGACCCTGGCCGTCGAAGCGGACGGTGCGGCCCTGGGAGCGCATATAGACCTCGAATTTGCGGGAGGCGCGACGGCGCTTCCAACGGTAATACCTGTTGCGCAGGCCGTACCACCTTTCGCTGAGGCCGAGCGAGAGGCCACGGCGCGGGGCCATGTGGATGTAAAGCATGCCGGCCAGCGCGCCACCCAATTGGGCAAAGGCGTACATCTTCTGTTCGCCGAAGAGCATGGCCACGGCGATCAGGGCGTAGATGGCAGCCAGGTAGCGAGCCTTGATGCCGATGGGTAGCGGAAAGAGCATAAACTGCACGTCGCCGTAGAGCGTGCCAATGGCCACCAGCAGCCCGAAGATGCCGCCAAAGCAGCCGTAAAGCGAGACCGCGCGTGCCGAAAAGCCCAGCGTGTGGCTGCACTCATAAATAGCGACCGCAGCTATGGCTGTTCCCAGCACGGAGGCGGTGTAGAGGCCCATCACCCAGTTGGAGCTGTGTGTACCCTCGAGAAAACCGGCCAGGAACCAAAGCGACAAAAGTTCGAAGAGTGTGCCGAGCAGCGCCGGATGGACGAGGCTGTAAGTGAATGGCTGCCAGAGCCCCCCTTGAAGGAACAGGCTGGGTGTGAATTCACAGGAGGCTGCCAGCAGGCTAGCGTTGACCGCGGAGAATAACCCGGCCACCAGCAGCGCAAAGTAGGCAATCAGGTTCCAGAGAACCAGGCGGCGGGTAGCGCCGTGGAATTCGGGGAAGGCAAACGAAGTGGAGCCAATCCGTGGCATAGTGTCAGTCACAGGGTAAACCGAAGAGCGGGCAAGTGTCGCGGGTCAGGACGGACAACTTGCGAAAAGCGAGAATTCCGCAGTAGTTCCGCCCTGAAATCGTCTAAAGGGAATAAGTGAGTCTCGAAGCGGGAGAGATGATGGCGTATTCTTCCTCTTGGGAGTTCCGGTTGAGATTCTGGTTTCGCCCTCTTGACCTCAGGCCGGTATTTCTCAAAGAATAGCGGAGTCGCACAAGAAGTAACCGTCATACTGCAGTTTGAAATCTCATGGAAAGAGGAGGCTGATATGGCCAGTTGCCCTGAATGCGAAAATAGTCTTGACATCGAGTTGGACGAAGTGGAAGAAGGCGACGTGGTCGTCTGTGATGAATGTGGCACGGAGTACGAGGTGGTCGGCGTTGAACCGCTGGAGTTGGTGCGTGTGGGCGAGGATCTGGACGAGGACGACGAGATTCTGCTTAGCGATGATGAGGAGGAAGAGTGAAGTTTAACCGCACGAGTTTGGTAGCTGGGGCGGCATTTGCTGTTTTGGCGGCAGGTATGGTTCCCCTGGGGTCACGGGGTGGGTACACGGGGCCGTTCACGGCCGAGGCGCAGAACATCGGAGAGCGCGTAGTCACGGGCTACGTGGCGGACGCCCATGCCGATCCAGTGGTTGGCGCCACGGTCTTTCTGAGAGACATGAAATCGAAGGCCATCCGCAGTTATACAACAGTAGATAAAGGCACCTTTCGGTTTGCCGGCGTGAATATGGCCGAAGATCATGAGCTCTGGGCGGAGAAGAACGGCAAAAAGAGCGCGGTCAAGACAGTCAGCTCCTGGGATACGCGCAAGATATTCGAGGTGGAACTGAGGCTTAAATAGCGGGGCGCTCCAGTCCTGGCCGCGCCCGCGCTTTGCAAACGAAATCGCCGGCTATTTCTGCTTGCCTTTGCTGGAGAGAGCAAATTGGTTGCCGCCCGGGTCCTTGAAGATGGCCATGGACCCCCACGGCTCGCTCTTCGGCTCCTGCGCGAAGTTTACGCCTTTCTGCTTGAGCGTCTTGGCGGTCGCGAAGACATCGTCGCACCAAAACGAGATGGATTGAAATTCGCCGATGCGATGCTCGTGGCCCTCCGGGGTGAAGAGCGCCAGGCCGGTGTCGGCACCCGGAATCAGCAGTTCGATCCAGCGTTGCGTTTCCGTAAAAGGCTGGTCGGTTACGACCTTTAATCCCATGGCTTCGGTATAGAACTTGAGCGCGACGTCTTGATCGCGCACGGGAATGCCGACAAACTTGATACCTCTTATCATCTTTTGTCCTCCTGGTTCCCGAAGATATCCCGGATCTGCTTTCTTCTCAATCAGGTAGTGGATGCTATAGTTAATTGCGGTATAGCTATGCCTTTTATCGACGATTATGTGATCGACGTGCTGATGCGCGACCTGGTGGGCCACGACCGAAAACCGGCCAGCTTTCTTGTCTATCTGTGGCTGGCCGCCGTACAAGCACGCGGCCATGGAGAGGTGGAGGCAAGCTATCAGGATCTTGCCGAGTCGGTGGGAGTGTCGAGGAGTTCCGCGCAGGCCGCGGTGCGATGGCTTCTGCGCAGAAAGCTGATCACAGCAAGTAGAAAGAGTGTTACCTCAACTCCCAGCTACACTGTGCGAACCCCTTGGCGGGAGGCGGCACAGCGGCTTGGAAGTCGCGAGCATTGATGCGCCATTTGGCTGCCTCAGGCCCGCATTCTTCCGCGAGCTAAGGGAGAAATATCGAGGAAGCGGCGCGGGACTTCTGAGGATATCGCCTCACCCGTCCAGCTTTTTCGTTACCAACTCGTTAAGCAGGGCGGGGTTGGCCTGGCCTTTGGAGTTCTTCATTACCTGGCCCACAAAGAATCCCGCCAGGGTCTTCTTGCCGGCGCGATACTGCTCCACCTGCTTTGGGTTGGCGCTGATGACCTGATCGATCAAGGCTTCAATAGCCGAGGAGTCGGTAAGCTGCTCGGGCTTTTCGCGCTGGTAGACGGTGGCGAAATCCTCGCCCTTTTCAAAGCACAAGTCAAACAACTGCTTGAGCTGCCGGGAACTGATCTTGTTTTCATCCAGCAGATCGGCGGCCAGAACCACTCCGGCCATCGAAACGGGCGACTGTTCCTGCTCGAGTCCGAGCGCCTTGAGCCGTCCGCCCAACTCACTCAATAACAGATTTGCCACGCGGCGCGGGTTGCAGGCGTTCTTGGCGGCAGCCTCGAAGCGGTCGGCGAACTCGCGTGTCGCGGTCAGCGTGAACGCATCCTTGGGGGCCAGCTCGTACTCGGCGATCATGCGGGCGCGACGGGCTTCCGGCAGCTCAGGAAGCTTCCTTCTGGTTTCGGCCAAAAACTCCGGCGACACAATCAGCGGCGGCAGGTCAGGTTCGGGGAAGTAACGGTAGTCGTGGGCCTGCTCCTTGGAGCGCATGGTGTAAGTTCGTCCCTCGGCGGAGTTCCACAGACGGGTCTCCTGACGGTTGCTGCCGCCGGACTCGACGACTTCAATCTGGCGTTCGATCTCATATTCCAGCGCGGCGCGGATGAAGCGAAAGCTGTTGACGTTCTTGACTTCGACTTTGGGCCCGAATTGAGGCGCACCCTTGAGGCGGACGCTGACGTTGGCGTCGCAGCGCAGTGAGCCTTCCTCCATGTTGCAGTCGGAGACGCCGCAATAGAGCAGGATTTCCTTGAGCCGCGTCAGGTACTCGAAGGCTTCGTCCGGCGTGCGAATGTCGGGGTCGGAGACGATCTCGGCCAACGGCGTGCCGCAGCGGTTCAGATCGAGGTAAGTGTGCGTAGCGGAGTCATTGAAGCCTTCGTGGAGGCTCTTGCCGGCGTCCTCTTCCATGTGCAGGCGTGTGATGCCGATGCGCTTAGTGGTTCCCTCCGCGGTGGGCACGTCGATCCAGCCGTGTTCGGCCAGTGGCTTGTCGAACTGAGAAATCTGATAGCCCTTGGGCAGGTCGGGATAGAAATAATTCTTGCGGGCGAAGATGGAGCACCCGCGCACCTCGCAGTTGATGGCCAGTGAAGCCAGCGTCGCGAACTCGACGGCCTTCACATTCAGCACTGGCAAAGCGCCGGGCAGTCCCAGGCACACCGGGCAGACATTGGTGTTGGGGGCCGAGCCGAAATGATTGGCGCAACCGCAGAAGGCCTTGGTCGCGGTGAGCAGTTGCACGTGGACCTCGAGGCCGATGACGGGCTCGTACTTGGCCATTACTTCAGGAGAAAGAGCGGCGGCGGGCATATTAGCTATGATTTTATCGCGGATTAACAGGGCAACTCCCGCGAGCACTGATGCGAAGGCAGTGAGCAGGTAGAGAAAATGACAAGAAACAGGGAAGAAGCAGAAAATTGACCGCCCGCTGTTCCCTTAATGCCTTGAAATCCGGCTCCGGAGAGGCTATTTTGTGACCTGTACGGTAGTTTGACCCGCTTCGCGTCTAACTGAGCAAGGGCGAACCGCTTGAGATTGTGGGCGGCGGTCGCAAACTGAAGGGAGAATTTGTATGAGGAACCTCAGAATGGCGATTTGGATGGTCGCCGGTGGGCTGTTGCTGGCTGCGTCGGCGTTTGCGCAGGGTGATAAAGCCATGGGTCAAGGACGTGCCGTGGTGACAATTCTCCCCAAAGGGCATGGCGAGATGACAGCGAACATCTCCCAGCAGGATCTGAACATCAAGGTGAACGGGAAACCGTCCATGGTCACCAGTTGGAAGCCTCTGCGCGGGGCGGACGACAGGCTTGAACTGGTGCTCCTGATTGACAGTTCGGCGCGCAGCAGCCTGGGAAGTCAATTCAGCGACATCGAACATTATGTCAACAGCCTTCCGCCGAATACCAGGGCCGCTATTGCGTACATGATGAATGGCCAGGCGGTTTTTGCCGGACCTTTGTCAGCGGATCACGCCAAGGTGCTGCAAGCGCTGCATCTGCCCGGAGGCTTACCTGGTTCCAGCGCCAGCCCGTACTTCTGCCTTTCGGACCTTGCCAAGCGCTGGCCTTCAGGAGATCGCGGTGCCCGGCGCGCAGTGGTCATGGTGACCGTCGGCATAGATAACTACCAGAGGCGCTTCGATCCCGAAGATCCTTATGTCCAGGCTGCGATCACCGATTCAGTTCGCGCGGGCCTAGTCGTTTACTCCATCTACTATTTGGTTATGGGCCGTGCCGACCGCTCCCTCTACGCGAACAATGCCGGCCAGAGCCTCTTAAATTTGGTGGAACAGGCGACAGGCGGAGAGAGCTTGTGGCCGGGGATTGGCAACCCGGTGAGCTTTCAGCCGTGTTTTGAGAAGCTCACCCGCGATCTCGAGAATCAATATGAGCTGGGTTTTTCCGCCAGCCTCGAGGGCAAGCCAACAGTGGCGACTCTCAAGCTAAAGGTCGGCGCACAGGCGGTTTCAGTGAACGCCCCGCAGCAAGTGTTTGTTGACCGGGTGACCGGAGGGGAATAAGAGCCACGGTCGCGATCAATTTACTGATGCGCGGCGCGGGGAGACGAGATTCTCTTCGCGGCCACGCGCAGGTTTTCCCTGCTCAATATCGAGAACTGCCGGATCATCCGCTCTGAAGTCCAATCCTGAAGCTCGGTCCATCCGCTATCCCGGCGTATACTTCTGTGTAGTTTTTCGGGAATGTTTTATTTGACACAAGGTGCGCTATGCAGCTTCCGGCAAGGTATGTGTGGCTCTGCCTTTTGGCGCTGGCAGGGATAGGTGCGTTTGCGGCGGGTGCGCAGACAGCAGAACATCCACGGTTGATGGCACAGACGGCTTCAGGCGAGGTGATCGCCTGCGCCTGGTCGCCGGATGGCCGCTCTGTGCTGACCGGCGGCAGGGAAGGCATGGCGCGGCTCTGGGATGCGGCGACGGGAGCGGAACTCAAGTCCTTCCAGGGAGAGGCGTGGATAAGCTACGCGGCCTTTTCCACTGACCATCAAAGAGTGGTCACCGTCAGTTCGCGCGATGAAAAGACCACAGTGCAGTTATGGGATGTGACGACCGGCAAGGAATTGGGGCGGATATCGCCTCCTGCAGGCAAGCTGATTTTCGGGATGGCTTCTCGCGATGGGAGCACGGTGGCGACGGCGAGCGAAGCCGAAACCGGCGAGCAGGGAGACAAGCTGCCTGCCATCGGCGCAACAAGAATCCAACTGTGGAATCTGCTGACGGCGAAGGAAATCAGCCATTTTCTGGTGCCGGGCGCGCCGGTCACCGGGATGCTGCAGCTCTCTCCGGACGGGAGCAAGCTTTTCACGGGAGATTTTGACGGACCCCGGCTGTGGGATGTTGGGACTGGCAAGCTGCTGCGCCAGTTCCCCAAGCCTGATGGCGTGGTGAACGCTGTTGTGTTTTCCGTCGATGGGCGCTCGCTCGCATGGGGCACCATCCCAGGCACAGTACGCATGTGGGACGTGGAAACCGGCAAGGAGATTCAGCACTTTGCCGGGAACGATCAGACTGACTACATGGCTGTGGTGAATTCGGTGGCCATCTCGCAGGATGGACGCCGATTGCTGACCGGCAGTAATGAAGGCAGTGCTCGGTTGTGGGACGTGGAGACTGGAAAGGATTTGCAGCGCTTTGCGGCATCCGACAAGGGGACGAACACGTCGGCGGACTGCGCGGCTCTTTCACCGGATGGGCGAACGGTGCTGACTGCGAGCAACGACAGAACAGCCCGGTTGTGGGACGTGGAAACAGGCAGGGAGCTTCACCGGCTCGTGGGGGTCGCCGACCCGGTAGCCGCCCTTGCTTTCGCAAACGACGGGCGCGGAATCGTGGCAGTGAGCGGAGCAGGCATGGTATGGCGGTGGGATGCAGAGAGCGGCAAGGGGCAGCTGCAACCCCTGCAAACCTCGCCGTCCGCGGCGGCTTCCACCAGCGCCGCCAGCTACATCACAACCGTGGTCCTTACGCCGGACGGCCGGCGGGTGTTCATGAATTCGTTGCGCGGAGACCAGGCAGTATGGGATGTGGAGACAGGCAAGGAACTCCAGCATTTCGATTCGCAAGCTAACGGAGCCTTCAGCGAAGTTGATTTTTCTCCGGATAGAAGCAAAATACTGGCGGCAAGTCACGGGCCAAAGTTCTCGCTATGGGATGTGGAGACCGGGAAGGAAATTCAGCTTTTCACGGTGAATCCCGGATGGCACCCGCGTCTTCTTTACCCTGAAGGAGATTACCGTGACGGCGTCGAGCGCCTGGCTTTGTCGCCGGATGGCCGCAGGGCTCTCACATCGGACTCGGAGGGATCGACGCGGCTGTGGGATGTGAAAACAGGAAACCAGGTGCGGGCGCTCAAAGTGCATACTTACAACTCCCTTGCCGTTGGTTTTTCTCCGGATTCGCTCAACATGATTACAGAAAATCTCGACGGCTCTGCCACTCTGCTGGGTGTGAAGCGGGGCAACGAGATTCAGCACTTTGCGAAAGCGTCGCGGCCATCGTTTTCGTTGAACGGAAGCAGAGTGCTGATGGGTGGCTCGGTTTGGGATGTAAAGACGGGCAGGGAATTGCGGCACTTCGACGCGCCCTTCGGAACCAAGCCGGTTGAAAAGCTTTCTCCGGATGGGCGCAAGGTGCTGATAGGCAGCGAAGACGGCACGACGAAGCTATGGGATGTGGAAACCGGAAAAGAACTCGCCACCCTGTACGGCTTTTTGGACGGAAGTTGGGCGGTGGTTGATCCTGAAGGCCGCTTCGATGCCGACAAGATCGAAGGCAACGTTGCGCTGCACTGGGTTATGGATAGTGATCCGGTACGAGTCTTGCCGCTGGCGACCTTTAAGGATGGCCATTACACGCCGGGCCTGCTCAAGCACATTCTCAGCGGCGAAAAGCTGCCCGTTATTCCATAGGTCGAGTGGGCGCGCGGATTTCCGGAAGGATTTCTCCGAACGACGGAGGTGTGCTGTGCGGCTTCTGGCAAGAATATTTCTTCTTTGCACATTTGCGTTGTCTGTATTCGTCCTGAATGCGGCAGAGCCGAATCCTGCCACGTCGCTGGTTTACGCCGTTGCATTTTCTCCCGATGGACACCTGGTGGTTACGGGGGGCGCCGACCACCTTGCGCGGCTGTGGGATGCGACCACCGGCAAACAGCTGCGGCAGTTCGCCGGACATTCCGGCGACGTGCTTTCCGTTGCCTTCTCGCCGGATGGAAAGCAAGTGGCGACAGGCGCGCGGGATGCTACAGCGCGACTGTGGGACGTGGCCACAGGCAAGGAACTGCTGCACTTGGCGGGAGATGAGGTTGCTGTGAATGCCGTGGCTTTTTCTCCCGATGGGCGGCAGCTGCTTACCGGTGGATGGGACGGGAAGGCGCGGCTGTGGGACCCGGCAACGGGGCGAGTGCTGCGGATGCTTGAAGGGCACAGCGGCGAAATCATGTCGGTTGCTTTTTCTCACGATGGACGCTTCGTGCTGACTGGAGGCTGGGATGAGACCGCGGTACTGTGGGACGCAGCGACCGGCATACTGGTGCGGAAGTTCGAAGCCCATCCGGAAAACAAAGACCACTATAAAAGCCGCCACTTTCCTTACCAGATAACCTCAGCTGCCATCTCGCCCGATGGGCGTCTGGTGCTGTTGGCGAACGTTATGGAACTGCAGTTGTGGGATGCGACCAATGGCCAGTTTTGGGACTCAGCCCGTGGTAAGGAACTGTGGACGACGGAAGGTCTCTTTGTATCGGTGGCGTTTTCCCCGGACGGGCGGCTGATGCTCTCCGGTGGCCACGATCCGGGCATTGCCATTTTGTGGGATGTGGCCAGTCGTAAAGAGCTGCGGCGTTTCGATGGGCAAACGAACAGTATTAAAGCGGTTGCCTTCTCGCCCGATGGCCGGACCCTGCTCACCGGAGGCGACGACGGCACCGCGCGGCTGTGGGATGCGGACAGCGGCAAGGAGATGCGGCAGTTGCAAAGCCACCGGCCAAAGGTGAAATAGCTGGCATTGTTGCCGCATTGCCGCAGCATGTTCACCGCAAGAATCGTATTCTGGTATTGTCTCTTCCCAAAACACGGACGTGGGCCCAGCTGCAATCTCCCTGACTGTTAAACTGGGAGTACATGATTCTCCCGTTCGTCCGCGAAGTCTTTGCGGAGCTGGAGCACTCTTCGGGATTTGAGCGCGTACGCAGGCATCTGAGCCTGCATGCGGGGCGGAGACGTGTCTCCGGGCTGACGGCTACGGCGCGGGCTGTATATCTGCCTCTGATGGCGCGGGCTGCGCGGCAGCCGGTAATTGTGGTGGTAGCCGACAACAAGGCTGCCGAAGCGCTGGAGCCGATGCTGCGAGCCGGATGCGAGCTGACCGGCGCAGTGGACGCTAGCGCCGTGGTGCGGCTGCCGGCCCACGATGTGCTTCCCTTCGAAAATCTATCTCCTCATCCGGACGTTCAAGAGCAGCGTGCTGCGGCGTTGTGGAAGCTGGCCACCGGTGCGGTCTCGATTCTGATTGCGCCGGTGGAGGCAGCCGCGCTGAAGCTCTTTGATCGCGACTACTACGCGGGCCTGGCTGTGACGCTGAGGCGCGGCGAAGAAGTAGACGTCGAGGTGCTCACGGGACACCTGGCATCGGTGGGTTACACGCAGATGGATTTGGTGGAGATGCCGGGCCAGTTCACGCGGCGTGGCGGAATTCTGGACGTGTATTCCCCCGAGTCTGACCGGCCAGTGCGAATCGAGTTTTTTGGCGACGAGATTGAGACGATACGAAAATTTGATCCGGAGACGCAGCGGTCGCAATCGGGGTTGGACGAAGCGCAGTTTCTTCCGCTGACCGAGACGCCGGTGACCGAGCGTTTGCTCGCCGCGGTGCATGGGCGGCTGAACCGGCAGAGAGTGGAGTTAGCCGAAGAAGATGACGAGATGGCCGCCGAGTTAGCGGCTGCCGGTGGAGTTAGCGTTTTTCCGGGGTGGGAGTTCTTCTCTGCGGTAGCCGGAGCGGATAAGTCGCTGCTAACTCTGTTGCCTAAGTGTGCGCTGTTTATCGATGAGCCGGCCATGGTGCGCAACCAGATTGATCGCTGGTGGAACAAGGTCGAGCAGCGGCACGAGCGGTCAGCAATGGGCTCTCTGATAACTCCTGAAGACATCTACCTCCGGCCCGAGGTGTTGCAATGGGCGCTTGACGCGCACATGGGTCTCGACCTCGACCAGTTGGGCGTGGTGGACGTGCTGGACGAGGACAACACGCTGGGCGAGATTGAGCTGAACACGCGGCCCACGCTCAGGTTCCACGGTTCAATTCCTGCGCTGACCGAGCAGTTGCGCTCGCTGATGACCACGGAGACGCGCATTGTGCTGGCCGCGCCGCATCAGGGCGATGTGGAGCGGCTAGCGACGGTGCTGCGCGAGTATCAGATTCCTTATAGGTTGGGCAGCCGCAATCCTCACCCCGGCGAAACCATACTGGACGAGGCAAGTTATATGGCCGGCGACCTGCGAGTGCCAGTGATAGTCAGGACGGCGCTAGCTTCGGGAGTCAGCTTCGGCGACTCAAATCTGATTTTGTTCGGCGCTAATGATCTCTCCGACGACGCGGATGTTGCAGCGCGGCCGGAGCCGAAGCGATCGAAGACAGCGGCGTTTGTCTCCGATTTCCGCGATCTGGGTATCGGCGATTACGTGGTTCATGTAGACCACGGGATCGCGCAATACCAGGGGCTGAAAGAGATTGTGCAGGACGGGCTGTCCGTCGAGTTCATGATTCTTGAGTTTGCAGAACAGGCCAAGTTATATGTGCCGCTGACTCGGCTGGATCTTATTCAAAAGTATCGTTCGACAGATGCGGGACCTGCACCGGTGCTGAACCGGCTGGGTTCGCAGCAATGGACTAAAACAAAGGCAAGAGTCCGCAAGGCCATGCAGGACATGGCCGGGGAGTTACTGAAGTTATATGCCGAGCGCACTACCGCGCAGGGGACGGCCTATTCCAAGGACAACGAGTTTCAGCGGCAGTTTGAAGACTCATTCGATTACAGCGAAACCGAAGACCAGATTTCAGCGATACGCGCCATCAAGTACGACATGGAATCGACCACGCCGATGGATCGGCTTCTGTGCGGCGATGTGGGTTACGGCAAAACAGAAGTGGCCATGCGCGCGGCCTTCAAGGCCGTGCAGGACGGCAAACAGGTTGCGGTGCTGACGCCGACAACGATCTTGAGCTTTCAGCATTTCGAGACATTCAAGAAAAGATTTGCGCAGTTTCCCATCAATGTGGAGATGATCTCGCGCTTCAGAACTCGAAAGGAGCAAGAGGTCATTGTCGAGCAGGTAGCAACGGGCAAGGTGGATATCCTGATTGGCACGCACCGGCTGCTTTCCAAGGATATCAAGTTTCAAGATCTGGGGCTGCTGGTGGTTGATGAAGAGCAACGCTTCGGCGTGCGCCATAAAGAGCGGCTCAAACAAATGCGTAAGGAGATAGATGTGCTGGCGATGAGCGCTACGCCGATTCCGCGTACGCTGCACATGTCGCTGGTGGGCTTGAGGGACATGAGCGTGATCGAGACGCCGCCCAAGGATAGGATGGCGATTCAAACGGTGGTCGCGAAATTCGACGAGAAGATTGTGCGCTCCGCCGTCGAGGTCGAACTGGAACGCGGCGGACAGGTTTATTTCGTGCATAATCGCGTGGACTCAATCTACGAAATCGCCTCGCGGATTCAGGAGCTTGTACCTGCGGCGCGCGTTTGCGTGGGCCACGGGCAGATGAGCGAGACGGAGCTGGAGCGGGTGATGCTGGCCTTCATGCGGCACGAATACGACGTGCTGGTGGCGACAACGATCATCGAAAACGGGCTGGATATTCCGCTGGCGAATACCATGCTCATTAACCGCGCGGATAGGCACGGGCTGAGCGAGTTATACCAATTGCGCGGCAGAGTAGGACGGTCGAACAGGCGGGCTTATGCGTACCTGCTGATTCCACCGGAGCAGGAACTGACGGAGATTGCGCGTCGCCGTCTAGCTGCGCTGAAGGAGTTCAGCGATTTGGGAGCGGGCTTCAAAATTGCAGCACTGGACCTGGAACTTCGCGGCGCGGGCAACATGCTGGGCGGCGAGCAGAGCGGTCACATCGAGGCGGTGGGCTTCGAGTTATACACGTCGATGCTGGAGGCCGCTGTGAAGGAAATGAAGGGCGAAACCAGCGAGGAGCGGCCGGCGACGCAGCTCAATTTAGGAATTGCGCTGCGCATTGACGAGAGTTATGTGTTGGAAGAAAACCAGCGGCTGCGGCTCTATAAGAAAATCGCAGGCTCGGTGAGCGAGGCGGCTGTTGCCGAGGTGCGCGCCGAGATGGAAGATCGATATGGCGCGCCGCCGGATGCGACGGTGTACCTGCTGGAGGCTTCGCTGATCCGGCTGGAATGCGAACGGATCGGCATTGCGCAGGTGGATCGCAAGCGCACAGAGTTGCACATTCGCTTCACGGAGAATGCGGCGGTTGACCCTCAGACTCTGATGAGACTGGTAGCGCGCAATTCCAAACGTGGCGCGCAGTTCACGCCTCAGGGTCTGTTGAAGTATCCTTTGGCTGCTACACGGAGTGATGAAGTCCTACTGGAGATTCACGAATTGCTCGCCAACTTGGCACCTGTGCCGGTGAGCGCATAAAGTCAAGGACGAGAGGGAAGATGAAGAGATTCGTTCGGCAGTTTGCGATTGGAGTTTGTATGGCCTCCGCGATCAGTGCCCATGCGGCAAAGGATGACTGGAAGCAGCAATTCAAGAAGGTTTCGGACGAGTACTTCGACCAGGTGTACTTTCACTATGCTCCGACGAATGGAACGCTGGCCGGCTATCACCAGTACGACGCGCAGCTAGAAGATTATTCGCGCAAGAATATAGACTCAGAGATTGCTGCGCTGAAGAGTTTCGAGAAACGCATTGAGGCGATTCAACCTGCTGCGGAGTTCGTTCCTCGAACTGACCGCGAGATTGTACTTGCGAATGTTCGCTCGCAACTTCTGACGCTGGAAACAATTCGTCCGTGGGAGAAGAACGCTGACAACTATTCGAGCACATGCGCGAATGGGGCGTTCACGCTGATGGAGCGTAAATTTGCCTCGCCGGATGAACGGCTGCGCTCGCTCATCGCTCGCGAAAAACAAATGCCTGAGCTGCTCAACAATGCGCGTGTGAACCTGAAGAATCCGCCGCGCATTTTTACTGAGATTGCCATCGAGCAGTTGCCCGACATTGTGAGTTTTTTTGAGCACGATGTGCCTCTGGCCTTTGCCGACGCCAAAGACCCGGCTTTGAATGCAGAGTTTGCGCAGACCAATGCGACTGTCGTCGCCGCGCTGAAGAGTTACCTTGACTGGCTGAAAACGGATTTGCTTCCGCAATCAAATGGCGACTTCCGCATTGGAGCGGAAACCTTCTCAAAGAAACTTCAGTATGACGAGATGGTGGATTTGCCGCTCGATAAGCTGCTCGAAATCGGCTGGGCCGATTTGCACAAGAATCAGGCGCACTTCAATCAAGTCGCGAAAGAGTTGGAGCCCAACAAGGATCCACAGGCTGTGCTTGAAGAACTCGGCGAGATTCATCCTGCGCCCAATCAGCTGCTGAATGCTTTCCGTGGTACCTTCGATGGCCTCATCAGTTTCATTCGTGCGAATCATATAGTGACCATCCCTTCGGATGTGCGGCCCATTGTGGAAGAGACGCCGCCGTTTATGCGCGCCACGACCACCGCGAGTATGGACACGCCGGGGCCATTCGAGACGCACGCGACGGAAGCATATTTCAACGTAACGCTGCCCGACCCGTCGATGACTCCCGCGCAGGTTCAGGGCTACATGCATTCGTTCAATATTGGCACGGTGATTTCAACGGCGGTGCATGAGGCTTATCCTGGCCATTACATTCAATTCCTGTGGTTGCCACAGGCGCCGAGCCGGGTGCGCAAGCTGCTGGGTGCGAACACCGATATCGAGGGCTGGGCGCACTACACTGAGCAGATGATGCTGGACGAAGGTTATGGGCAGCCCGGCGCGGGAGCGAAGGACGAACGCGAAGCAAAGTTTCTTCGCCTTGGCCAGTTGCAGGATGCGCTGCTGAGGAACGCGCGCTTCATTGTGGGCATCGAGATGCACACCGGCAAGATGAGCTTTGATGGAGCGATCGCGTTTTTCCAGAAAGAGGGCTATCAGTCAAGAGAGTCCGCTATCATCGAGACCAAACGCGGCTCGAGCGACCCGACTTATCTTTATTACACGCTGGGCAAGCTCGAGATCATGAAGCTGCGCGAGGATATGAAGAAGAAACAGGGCGCGGCATTTTCGCTTCAGAAGTTCCACGACGATTTTCTGCGGCAGGGATTTCCGCCTGTAAAGATTGTGCGGGAAGCGCTGCTGGGGGATGATTCGCCGGCGCTGTGAGAGGCTTGAGTTCCCACCCTAGCCGCAAAAACAAATTCGCGGCGAGGGTGGGGCACCCGGTTTGTTGATTCCACGGTCGCAAAGTCGAATTCTGGGGCAACGGGCAGTCTTATTGAGACGAGGGAGATGAGATGGGCAAGCAAGTACGGAAGGCAGTATTTCCAGCGGGCGGACTAGGCACGCGTTTTTTGCCGGCCACCAAAGTGATCCCCAAAGAGATGCTGGCGCTGGTGGACAAGCCTATCATCCAGTATGGCGTGGAAGAGGCGATTGCGTCGGGGATCGAGCACATCATCATCATCACCGGCCGCGGCAAGGGCACGATCGAGGACCACTTCGACAACAGCTTCGAGTTGGACGCAGAACTGGCGCGGAAGGGCAAGCATGAATTGCTGGCGGTTTCGCGTGGCGTTTCGGCGCTGGCGCGGATCAGCTATGTGCGGCAGAAGGAACCGCTGGGGCTGGGCCACGCCGTTTTGTGCGCCAGAGAACTGGTGGGCGACGAGCCTTTCGCGGTTATTCTTCCCGACGATGTGATCGACGCAAAGGTCCCCTGCCTGAAACAAATGATGGAAGTCTTCGACGAACGGGGCGGCTCGGTGTTGGCGACGCAGACTGTGGAGGGCGAGGCGATCAGCGCGTATGGCGTGCTGGCCGGCTCACAGGACCCTGATAACTTGCGGATTTATAACTGCACCGGCATGGTAGAGAAGCCGAAGTTTACCGATGCGCCGTCGAAGCAGGCCATTATTGGGCGCTACGTGCTTACTCCGCGGATATTTGCGCTGCTGGCGCAGACCACTCCCGGCGCGGGCGGCGAGATTCAACTTACCGACGGCATCCGCGCGCTGCTCAAGGAAGAGAAAGTTTTTGGTTATACCTTCGAGGGCGAGCGGTTTGATGCCGGCGACAAGTTAGGCATGTTAGAGGCGACAGTAGATTTTGCGCTGAAGCGTAGCGATCTTGGGCCGCAGTTTCGCGCGTACTTGAAGGGGCTGGATCTGTAGAGCGGTAAGAAGCGAGTCAGCTAGTTAGCAGGTCGGCGTGTAAATGGGCCAGCCTGCTAAGTAGCTTTTCTTATGCCTTCCACTGGATGTTGCAGCCGATCGACGGGCGCTGGTCCGCGAGAGGCGGCTTGCCGGCGAGCGCAGCATCGATAGCCGAGCGCAGGTTTTCTCCAGTGACCGCGATGCCGTTGCCGGGGCGGCTCAAGTCAAACTGGCCGCGATAAACCAGGTGCAAGCCGGCGTCAAATAGAAAGAAGTCAGGCGTGCAGGCGGCTTTGTAGGCATGCGCCACACTCTGCGTCTCATCGTAAAGATAAGGAAAAGTGAAGCCGAATGTTTTGGCTTGTTGCTTCAGCCCGGCAGGGCCGTCTTCGGGGTGGGTCGCCGCATCGTTACTGCTGATGGCCACAATGCCGAGGGGCTTGCCGGCATAGTCCTTGCCCACGGCGGCCAGGCCCTTCTCGATGTGCTTCACATAGGGGCAGTGGGTGCAGATGAACATCACCAGCAGAGCTTTCTTTTCGTGGAAATCGTCGCGACGGACGGTGCTGCCGGTGACAACGTCAGTAAGTGCAAAGTCAGGGGCTGCCGCGCCCAGTTCCAGCATCGTGGATTCGGTGAGTGCCATTGCTTTCCTCCAGGGACGGATTGTGTTTGTGATCTCCCACCCGTTCGCAAAGAGCGCGAATGGATGGGGCACCCAAACTGTTGAGACAATCCGTTTCAATTAAAACAGCGGTGTCTGCCTGCCGGGCATCGTCAAGCCAAAGTGCTCATAAGCCAGGCGCGTGGCCACGCGTCCGCGCGGGGTGCGATCGAGAAATCCGATCTGGATGAGGAATGGTTCATAGACCTCTTCCAGCGCGTCCTGCTCCTCGGCCAGAGTTGCGGCCAGCGTGCTGAGGCCGACCGGTCCGCCGTCGTATTTTTGGATGATGGCCAACAGCAGGCGGCGATCAATTTCGTCGAAGCCGTGGGCGTCCACTTCAAGCATGGTGAGCGCTGCGTTGGCGGTGGAGCGGTCAATCTCGCCGTTGCCGCGCACCTGGGCGTAGTCGCGGACGCGGCGCAAAAGGCGGTTGGCGATGCGCGGCGTGCCTCGTGAGCGGAGAGCGATTTCCGCGGCCCCGTCCTGGTCGATGGGAATCTGCATCACTTCGGCGGAGCGGGAGACGATCACGCGCAGTTCTTCTTCCGTATAAAATTCCAGGCGCAGCAGAATGCCGAAGCGCGAACGAAGCGGCGAAGACAGCAGGCCGGGTCGCGTGGTGGCGCCGATAAATGTGAAGGGGCGGATTTCCATCACGTGTGTGCGCGCCGCGGGGCCCTGACCGATGATGATGTCGAGCTTGTAGTCTTCGAGCGCGGTGTAAAGTTTTTCTTCCAGCACCGGCTGCATGCGGTGGATTTCGTCGAGGAAAAGCACCTGGCGCTCGCGCAGGTTAGTGAGGATGGCCGTCAGGTCGCCCTGAATTTGCAGGGCCGGGCCGGAGGTCTGTTGAAAGCCAACGTCGAGTTCGTTGGCGATGATGGTGGCGAGGGTGGTTTTGCCCAGGCCCGGCGGCCCAAAGAGAAGCACGTGATCGAGGGCCTCTCCGCGGGATTTGGCGGCTTCAAGGGCGATGGCGAGCTGCTCTTTGGCCTTGGACTGGCCGATGAATTCGCGTAGCCAACGAGGGCGCAGTTTGAGTTCAAAACCTTGTTCTTCGTCAGCGCGCGCGGCGCTGACCAGCCGTTCTGGATTATTATCGCGAGCGATGGCCATGCTGCAAGCAGTCTAACGGGCTGGGGTTGCGACTGCAACCGGAGGCGATGCAGACTCAAGTCTGAAGACACATTATGCCCGACACGAGCTTGTAGTGGAAGCCTTCGAAAGGCTCGCTGAGGCTGATGGTGAGGAGGGTGTATGGAAGCTTGCAACCACAGAGAAGTGCGTGAGGGTGGATGCCGGCAGGTAAGAGGTTGAGCAGATCGAGCCATTTTGGATCGGTGACAGGCAGGTCGTAGCGGATGCGGCCGAGTTTTCCGAGACGAAAAAGGGCACGGGTTCTGCGCTTTCCGCCGTCGTCTCGAATCCACCACCAGAGGTCTTCGGGATGAATCAGCCCCAGCGAGCATTTCGCTGGAGTCCTCTTGTATCTACTAGCCAGCACTCTATCGCAGTATCCTTGCAGAACAATCGGCTCCTCATTTATATATGCTTCAAAAAAATGGACGTCAGACGGTGAGTCGAAGCGCCGAACCAGACGCCAAGGGCTGCCTTTAACATATACATCTTCCGGATGGCTGTTGGAGCCGCACCTCTCACCGAGTTCGGCCTCGAATACATCCAATAACGCGGCTTCCTTCCCATCGGGATAGCTCGCTTCCTTTCGAGTCAGGCAGCCGGGAGCTTGTTTGCCGACAAGCCGAACCCACTGCTTTGTGACAAGGCTGATTCCGGCAACGCAGCGATGGTCGTGCTTGTAAGAGTTGGCAAGGCACAGAATTCGGTCGAGGCCCATGAGGCTGGACTCACCTTCAAGCTGAAAATTAAAGATGACGGATTGTTACACCTTGCCAGTGTTGTTGTAAATATTCGAGGGCTAGACGGCGGTGACAATGCTCGGCGGTGGGCTCGCTGCACAGCAGGACAGTTTTCTTCTTGAAGCTTTCTTTGGAAAGGGCCGACTCCACTTTTCGCGAGCGAATGAGAGCGAGATAGGCTTTGGTGTAAGCCTCCCAGCCGGTTTTGGATTTTTTATAAGCGTCCAGAATCTCCTGCGTGGGCGCAAGCAGCGGTTCATGCTCATAAACCGCGCCGCAGATTTCCTCCACAAAGTAGGCCAAGTCGGCTTGCTTGGCGAAGGCGGCAAGCTGGGAGGTGTTATTCAGACGAACGTCGAGCAAGCGCTCAATGCCATGAGCCTTCAGTGTGCCGAAGAACTCGCGGGCGCTTTTTTGGGTAAAACCGATGCTGTAGATCTCCATTGGTCCTCGTCGAGTTCCGCAAAGAGCGCGGGCTGCGTATCAATGAGTGGCTTGCCGGCCTCAGCGGCCACCGTTTCGTCGGATTCCAGGCGGCCGTCGCCGCGAATATGAAGCATGGTGTGGCCGCGCTCGCATAGGACGCGGCCGATGAGCAGGCGGCGATGGCAGTGTGCGGGGTCTTCCTCGCCGCAAACCAGTGCAACGCGGAAGCGCTCCATGCCGGATTCAAGGCGAGCAATAGCCGCCCGGAAGTGGGCATCGTTGCGCAGCCGGCTATAGAGAACCCGGCCTTTGTCGTCGTAGTAGGCGGGATTTGCAGGCCGGCCGCCCAATTCAGCGCCGAGAAAGAGATAGCGGATTCCCGCTCTTTCCAGGGAATGCCGCATTAGTTCTGTGTCGAACTGCGGGACGTACTTCGAGTAGGGAGAGCTGCGCGCATCGACCACCACTTCAACGCCGTGCTGAGCGAGAAGAGCAAGCCATGCCTCGATGGCGTGGTTGGAGTGGCCGATGGTGAAGAAACTGCTCATTTGCTAACCCTTGCAGAGGAGGATAGCACTTTCAAGCCGAGCGGCAGCTGGGTGTCGAAGGTGCGCGGAACGTGTGCAGAAAAGAACACTGTTGCAAAGCCATAAAGATAATAGGTATTTGAGCCAGAGGCGGGGCGCGCGCGTTTACCGTCTTTATCCCCGGAAAAACTTTGGTAATTTTGTGTATCCAGCGAGGGTATCTGGGCGTAGAATCGTTGGAAAAGCAAGGAGTCCCCTATGCGTGGCCGTTTTTGTCTTAGCGTGGTTTTGTGTGCCGGTATTCTACTTCCGCTCATTAGTTGCAACAGCAACGACCCGTCACTGACTTCCATCGTGATCAGCCCCAGCTCAGTTACGGTGACGTTGGCCCCGCCCGGCGTTCCGCAGGGGTACAGTCAATTCACGGCCATCGGGTACTACACCCACCCAGGCCATGCGGCAGAGACCAGGGATATCACCAGTCAGGTTACCTGGGCCTCTAGCGGCACCCAGGTGGCAGGCATCTGCACGAACGGTTCTCCTTCTCCCTGCACTCCTGCGACGGACGGATTGGCCACGGCTACCGGCTGGACAACCACCGGGGCATGGACGGGCTTTACCAATATCACTGCCAGCGCGCCCGGGTTCAACGGCGATATAGTCAGCAACTCAGTGACGTTCACTGTTACGGACACATCCACAACCGATGACGTGATATCGATTGTTGTTACTCCTAACCCTTATACCTTCACGGCGGTCAATGCAAGCAATCCGTTCACCGCGATAGGAACAACGCAGACGGGAGTTCAGGAGAATCTGACATCGGCAACTGGGATGGCTTGGACATCGGGCAACCTAAATTTTGTCACGATTGGTCTGAATACCGGAGTTGGAACGGCGGTCGCCGCAGGTTCTACTACGGTTACTGCCACTTACACGAATTCCGACGGGACCACCGCAAAGGGAAGCGCAACCGTTACCGTTCCGTAATGAATGACCTTGTCAACGGGAAAGCCGCTCCTCGGGGCGGCTTTCTTGCGGTACGCCGTGCATGAATGACATCTTGGAGGTGAAAGTCCTCTACCCAACCTGATGGAGGTGAAGGGTTAGCGAAGCGCAAGGGCGTTGCCGCGAGGCGGGGTCTGAAGGAAGCGT
>Ga0187847_10000178_pt1 | contig 75690 bp, 55 predicted proteins | sample June2016WEW_4_10_FD_132458 | JGI IMG/M metagenome (GOLD analysis project Ga0187847, IMG submission 132458) | Peatland microbial communities from SPRUCE experiment site at the Marcell Experimental Forest, Minnesota, USA - June2016WEW_4_10 | ecosystem: Environmental > Terrestrial > Soil >...
CTTGCACTATTCTGGTACGCGCCGCGCACCCTGGGAACCATTGCCGATCCCATCTTCGGACTCCCGCTAAACTTCTATCTCTTCGCCTTGCCTGCATGGCAACTGATTGCAGGATGGCTGCTGACATTGGCCGTGCTCGCTTGCCTGCTCGCGGTTCTTTTTCTGCTCATTGCCGGAAGCTCCCGCGCACTCGCCGGCCGCTTTTCCTCGCGAGCATCGTTGCCTTGGCGCGGGCTCTCGTTTGCCGTCGCATCTCTGCTAGCCATGCTCGCCGTGCGTGTTTACTTGGGCCGCTTCGAGCTACTCTTTGACCGCCATACAGTTTTTGATGGGGTCACCTACACCGACGCTCATGTGACGCTGCCCGGCATGCTCGTGGTTTGTGTTGCGCTGTTGCTAGGAGCGGTCGCTGCCCTCGCCGGCGCCATCATGAGGCCACGTGGACGATTGCTGGTTGCGGCCTTTTTTCCCGCAGTCATTTGCTATGCGGCGGTGGGAGTGGTGGGCTGGTACGTCACCAGCTTCGTAGTCAAGCCGAACGAATTGGTTCGAGAGAAACCCTACATCGAGCACAACATTGAGATGACCCGGAAGGCCTGGGGCCTCGACCGCTTTTCGCAACGCGAGTTTCCCGCCGAAACCACCGTCGGGGCAACCGATCCAGCAAACAACCAGCCCACACTGCAGAACATCCGCCTGTGGGACTTGACAGCGCTGAAGGATACCCTCCGCCAGATCCAGGAGATTCGCACCTATTACGATTTTCCAGACATCGATATTGATCGCTATGAAATTGACGGCTCCATGCGCGAAGTGATGCTTGCCGCGCGCGAGTTGAATGTGGATAAACTTCCGGAGAGCAGCCGCAACTGGATCAACGAAAAGCTGATTTACACCCACGGCTACGGCATCACGATGAACCCGGTGAACGGTTTCACTCCGGAAGGGCTGCCGACTTTGATGCTGAGCAACATGCCCGTGCAAAGCACGGTGAAGGGCCTGAGCATTACGCGGCCGGAGATCTACTTCGGAGAAATGACTGACACCGATGTTTATGTGAAGACACGGCAGCAGGAATTCAACTACCCCGAAGGCCAGACCAATAACCTGACTTCGTATGAAGGTACTGGCGGCATCGTGGTTGGCGGGTTCTTTCGCCGCCTTTTGCTTGCATTTGATCGCGGCGATATCGCCAAGCTGCCCTTCAGCGACGACGTAAATGCACAGAGCCGTCTGCTGATGCGCCGCAATGTGCGCGATCGCGTGGCGGTGTTAGCTCCATTCCTCACATTCGATAAGGATCCTTACATTGTCGTAGGTGACGACGGCCGTTTGTCGTGGGTGATGGATGGATTCACCTCGTCGGACAGTTATCCCTACTCCAGTCACTACAGTCTTGATGGCGACTCCATTAACTACATGCGGAACAGCGTAAAGGCCGTAGTGGATGCCTACGATGGGACAGCAACCTTCTATGTTTTCGACAGCGAAGATCCCATCCTGGCAGCCTATCGCGGCATCTTCCCCGGTCTCTTCAAGGATGCATCCGCGATGCCGGGCTGGCTGCGCAAACATGTACGCTACCCCGAAATGCTGCTCCGATTACAGGCGGAAGCGTATGGCCTCTACCATATGACCAATCCGGAGGTCTTCTACAACCGCGAAGATCTTTGGACTGTGGCCACAGAAAGCGGCACCACCGAGGGAGGCGAGCAGACAACCATATCCATGGTGCCGAATTTTGTGCTGATGAAACTGCCGGATGAGGCGGGTTTGGAATTCGTGGAGATTCTGCCGTTTACTCCCGCCAACCGGAATAATCTTATCGGTTGGATTGCAGGGCGAAGCGATGGCGCACACTACGGAACATCGGTGGTCTACGATTTTCCAAAGAGCAGGCTGGTCGACGGACCGCAACAGATCGAAGCGCGCATCGATCAGAACGCTCAACTCTCCGGGCAACTGACGCTGTGGAATCAGCAAGGCTCGCATGTGCGGCGCGGCAGCCTGTTGGTCATCCCATGCGGACGTGCGCTCTTGTACGCGGAACCTATCTATCTGCAGGCCGATCGAAGCCCAATGCCGGAGTTGCGCCTGGTCGTACTGGCGCTGCAGGATAAGCTCGCCTATGCTCCCACGTTTGAGGCGGCGCTGGCTTCCCTGTTTGGTTCGGAAACATCGACCCTGAGCGCATCTGAAGCGCCGCGATCCGCTCCGGAAACAGCGGGGGGACCGAAACCTCTCGCGGATACCGACTCACTGATTGCACAGGCGGGAAGAGATTTTGGCGATTATCAACGTCTGACGTCGCAGGGCAAATTGGCCGAAGCTGGCCAGAAGCTCGACGATTTGAAGCGAGTAATCGACCAGCTCAACGCCCAGCGCAAATAGCCGGTGCGGCCATCCGCGTGCGACTGTGCCGCAGACTATCAACTGCGCGGTTGTCTGCTCTAATGCTGCCCAACCTTGAAATCGGTAACGTAGTGCATCAGCCCGAAGACGTTTAGCAGCCATATAATGAGAAGAATGACTATAACCGCATTCAAGAGTCCCTTGATTGTGCTCTGCATGGGAATGTATGTGTTGATTAGCCACAACAGCACGCCCACAACCAAAAGTGTAAGTACAACAGTAATAATCGGCATTTCGTCCTCTCCAGTGTTGTTTTGAAATCGCTTTGGCCTCGAAGTACTTTCGACCGGCCTGGTCTGAATGGATTGAAGCGGTGTTCGTCCGATGTCGATTCCGGCGCGTGAAAAGAGCTGACCTGAGAACAAATAGGCGCCATCAATTGGAAGAGGCGCGCCCCTCGAAGGTTGCCTTGCGCAATACAGATGCTCCGCAGAGAAGTTGTCCAAATCATGCGGAATTACGGCGTTGGGGCAGAGGAGATGCACGACCGCTCTACAACACCATCCTGCTGGTTTCAGAGGGCATTCGCTGAGCTACATTGATCATCGCGCCTTGCGAGAACGCGCAAGGCTGGATCAATCACAAAGCAAGATGTAGAAGGTCCTTCTTCTGATCGACGACTGCTCTAGCATTCGGTCGGAGCTTTGGGATCCGGGTTATGCCACTTGCCATCCGGAGCGATCAGCGCATCTGCTTCCTTCGGCCCCCAGGTATGGCGCTTGTAAGGGCGAACACGATGATGCTTCTTGAGCACCGGATCGACCACCACCCATGCAGCCTCGATCGCATCCTGCCGGGTAAACAGTGCGCCGTCTCCGGCCATCGCATCACCCAGAAGCCGCTCATAGGGAGTTTCCTCTCCGGGTTGCTGTTCGGAAAGATAGAGCTCTCGCTGATCACCAATAAAATCCTCGCCTGCGCGCTTCACGCGAGCCGCAAGCGCAAGAGCTGAATTGGGAGATAGCCGAAAACGGAAATAATTCGACAATCCATCAGCAGGAACTGAGTCCGCGAAAAGCTGCTGCGGCGCCGGCTTCAGCTCCACAACAACTTCGGTCGCGGTGTTGGGCAGGTACTTCCCTGAGCGGAGATAAAAGGGCACACCTTCCCAACGCCATGAATCGATGAACAGCCGCAGAGCACAGAAGGTTTCCACGTCGGAGTTCTTCGCCACATCTGCCTCGTTACGGTAGCCCTCATACTGGCCGCGAACCACATCGTCAGGCGCAAGTGGACGCATGGCTTCAAACACCTTGGCTTGCTCGTTGTGCACCGCGCCAAAATGGCGTCCGGAAGGGGCTTCCATCGCGAGCAGCGCGACCACTTGAAAAAGATGATTCTGAATCACGTCGCGCAGGCAGCCTGCTGTCTCGTAAAACGAACCGCGTTTCCCGATCCCGAAGCTCTCCGATAGCGTGATCTGGACGCTGGCCACGTAGTTACGATTCCAGATGGGCTCAAGAAACGAGTTGGCAAAGCGGAAATACAGGATGTTCATGATCGCTTCCTTGCCCAGAAAGTGATCGATGCGGAAGATCGAATCTTCAGGAAAGACCGAATGTGCAACCTGGTTCAACGCCTTCGCTGAGGCAAGATCACGGCCGAATGGCTTCTCGACGATCACCCGCGCGTTCCTGGCCAGGTTTGCCTTGCCCAACCCTTCAATCACCGTAGCAAAGAGTGAGGGTGGAATGGCCAGGTAATGCGCGGGCCTCTTCGCTTTGCCCAACGCCGCTTTGATCGCATCAAACGTGGCTGGGGCCTTATAGTCCCCGCTTACATACTTGAGCAACGACAACAGGCGCTGCAGCGCGCGCTTGTCATCCACACCGCCATTTCGCTCGATACTGTCTGTAACGCGGCGGTGCAAACGCTCCAAACTCCACTTAGGGAAAGCGACGCCGATCACCGGTACCGTGAGAACACCTCGCTTTACCATCGCGTAAAGCGCCGGGAAGATCATCTTGTGGGCCAGATCGCCTGTCACGCCGAACAGGACCAATGCGTCAGATTGCGAACGGGTCATGCAGTACCTCCGCCGTTGCCGGCATACATTTGTTGGCGCACGCCAACGGCGGCCACCTGATTCAAGATCGACGGTCCGGTTTCAGCCGGCTCCGCCATTACGGCTTCTCCTTGCTCTTGCGGTACCGCGCGATTAGCGCGCTGGTGGAGCTATCGTGAGCCGATTTCGATTCAGCGGCTGACTCGAGTTCAGGAATGATCCGCTGCGCCAGAACCTTGCCCAACTCAACTCCCCACTGATCGAATGAATCAATCCGCCAAATGATCCCCTGCGTAAAGACACTGTGCTCGTAAAGCGCAATCAGCTTGCCCAGCGCCCCGGGAGTTAAGCGATCGAGGATGATCATATTCGACGGCCGGTTTCCCTCAAAGGTGCGATGAGGAGCCAGCCACGCAGGCGTTCCATCTGCCTCGACCTGCTGCGTTGTCTTTCCAAATGCCAGTGCCTCTGCCTGGGCAAAGACGTTGGCTATTAGAATGTCGTGATGGCGGCCGAGCGGGTTAAGAGTCTTTGAAAACGCGATAAAGTCACATGGGATCAGCCGTGTCCCCTGATGGATCAATTGATAGAACGAGTGCTGGCCATTCGTGCCAGGCTCTCCCCAATAGATGGAGCCGGTCTGGTAGTCGACGGTTGATCCGTCCAGCGTAACGTGCTTGCCGTTGCTCTCCATGGTCAACTGCTGCAGATACGCCGGGAATCGCTTCAGATACTGTTCATACGGAAGCACGGCAACAGTCTGCGCATCGAAGAAGCTGTTGTAGTACAGGGAGAGTAGTCCCATGAGTACCGGAAGATTGCGCTCAAAGGGAGCAGTATGAAAGTGGACGTCCATTTCATGGAAGCCGTCGAGCATCTCGCGAAAGCCGTCCGGGCCAATGGCAATCATGGTGGATAGGCCAATTGCCGAATCCATGGAGTAGCGCCCTCCAACCCAGTCCCAGAAATCGAACATGTTAGCCGTATCGATCCCGAATTTCTCCACCTCCGCGGCATTGGTAGAAACGGCAACAAAATGCTTCGCGATGGCGGCGGAATGCTTCAGCGTCTCAAGCGCCCACACGCGCGCGCTGTGCGCATTGGTCATCGTTTCCAGGGTGGTAAAAGTCTTGGACGAAACGATGAAGAGCGTCTCCTCAGCATCCAGGTCCCGTGTCGCCTCAGCAAAATCGGTGCTGTCGATGTTGGAGACAAAGCGGAAGGTCAGATCACGCTGGGAATAATGCCGCAAAGCCTCATAGGCCATTACTGGCCCCAGATCGGACCCGCCAATACCAATATTAACCACGTTGCGGATTGGCTTGCCGGTATATCCCAGCCACTCCCCAGAGCGGACCTTGTTGGCGAATTCCGCCATCTTCTCGAGGACTGCGTGCACGGCCGGCACCACGTCCACTCCATCCACCCGAATCGACTGCCCCTTCGGTGTCCTCAGCGCCACGTGTAGGACCGCACGCTTTTCCGTGACATTGATCTTGTCCCCGCGAAACATGGCATCAATATGGGACGAAAGCCCGGACTCCTCGGCCAGCGCAAAAAGCAGCCGTAGTGTCTCGTCCGTAATTCGATTCTTTGAGTAATCAAAGTAGATGCCCACGGCCTCGACCGTCAGCCGTTCGCTGCGCGCGGGATCCTCCGCGAACAAATCCTTGAGTGCGAGATTCCGGTTCTTCTGCGCATGGGCTTCAAGCGCCTTCCATGCTGCGCCTTGAGTAAGCGATGGGACGATCTCTGTCATTTCCAATTCACTTTCGAAGAATGTTTATACATTGACTCATGTCCTCGCTCAGGAAGAACGAGGCTCCAAGAATTCCAAATGCGTGGGAGCATTTACTTACGGGGCGTCAATCACCCACCTTATCAATCAAGCTGCAATCCTAACTTCTCTGTGCATAAGCATTGCACCTTGGCGAGGCTTTTTCAACTCGATCCGGCGCATCGCGGGTCAAACATTTCCCTGATCTGTTATGCATTCAGTTTTCCATCGCCGCGTTGTATTCGCCGCGGCGCGCTGCCCAGTTGCAGCGCGCTCTACGATACAAAGCCTTCTGAGCCGCTGCAACATTGTTGTCGTCGCCTTTCCATATCTCCAATGCCGGTTGCTGCACGGCTCGAGCATAGGAGAATGCCAGCGCCCATGGGAGCCGGCCCTGGAATCGAACATTCATCGCATTCAATCGGGCAGAAGCCAATTCCGCAGATTGTCCTCCCGACAAAAACGCTACCACTGGAACTGCGGCTGGAACCGCGCGCAGCAGGCAACCCACCGTCGCATCCGCCACCTCATCCACAGTCTCCTGTTTCTTGCATTCCAGTCCGGGAAGCACCATGTTTGGCTTCAGAATCATGCCTTCCAGCACCACATGCTGCGCAAAAAGTTCGCTGAATGTCGCGCGCAGAACCTCGTCCGTCACTTCCTGGCATTTCTGTAACGTGTGGTCGCCATCCATCAAAACCTCCGGCTCAACCACCGGAACCAGGCCTGCCTCCTGGCAAAGCGCCGCGTACCGGGCAAGCGCGTTCGCGTTCACGTCGATACAGCTCCGGCTTGGAATCCCCTTGCCAATTCGGATAACTCCGCGCCACTTGGCAAATCGGGCGCCCATGCGGAAGTACTCAGCAAGCCGCTGGCGCAGCCCGTCCAACCCCTCGGTGACTTTTTCTCCGGGATGCCCTGCAAGATCCACAGCTCCGGCGTCTACTTTGATTCCCGGAATAATCCCGGCTTCCACCAGGACATCGACAAAGGGCGTGCCATCGCGGGTTTGCTGCCGAATCGTTTCGTCATAGAGGATGGCTCCTCCTATGCAGTCGCCAAGCCCCGGCGTAGTCACAATCATCTCGCGATAGGCGCGGCGGAACTCAACCGTCTGCGGAATTCCGACCTCCGCAAACCGCCTGTTGCATGTCCCGGTACTCTCATCCATGGCTAGCAGGCCCCTGTTGGCTAGCACAAGGGTCTGCGCGGTCTCTCCAAGCGATCGCGTATTCATTTGGGTTGGCTCCGTCGAATGGATATTTCCGACGTCCCGATTCTACTGCTTTGCAGAGGTATCGGCACTTCCCTGAATTGGCCTACTGGAGTTGGATGCCGAAGAGTCATTCGCGGTCGCAGCCTTGTCGGGCGGCACCGCCGTTCCCGGCGGAAAGATGAGAATTTTGATTGTTCCCTCTGGATCGCTACCGGAACCTGCCTGCTTTCCGACCCCCATGGTCTTCAACTGGCTATCGTCAAACCCGAAGTTCTGGACCAGGTAATCCCGTATCACCATAGCGCGGGCTTCCGTCAGGACTTCGTCCTTCTTGGAATCGCCCTCAGGACCGGCTGAGACCTGAATCACCGCGACACCGAATTGATTCTGCGCCAGGAACTCCCCCCCGGGATTGAGAGATTTTTGGTTTTTCAGCTTGGCCGAGTCGCGGGAATCAAAGAGCTGTTTGGCTGAGAAAGTAAAAACTTTGGAAGCCGTGCCCTGTGGGAGGGCCGCGATTTCGTTCGCGCCCAGATCGGTGCTCTCCTCGTATCCGCGCTTCTTGAAGTACCCGCTCAACAGGAAGTTGTGCTTCAGTGCTTCCATGTCTTCCTTGAAGTCAGTCACCCCAGCCTGGGCTTGCGTCACTGTGGTATTGAGCCCTTCGGTTGTTTGCTCCAGGTGGCTGTAAAGTTCCTTGTCGTTTACAAGTTCACCCACAGTTCCCTGCCCCGAGTCGATCTTTGCGCTGATCGATTTCAAATGGTCTGTCGCCGCCGTGGTATTGATCACAGCCTGTTGAGTGCTGTCTAAAATCCCGCTTGCCTTCTTAAGCATGTCTGCCATGATCAACGGGGGCAGGCTTTGAATGGTATCGCCGTCCTTTACGTCGCCTTGTCCCGGTGAACCGAACGAAATGGCGAGAAACTGATTGCCAAGCAACCCTTCCGTTTCGATCGACGCCACCGAATCCTGTTTGATGATCTCGTGCGTCGAATTGTCCAGGTCGATAAGGACGGTCACTTTGTCGCCAGGTTTATGTGGCAGGTCGATGCTTTGCACGGTTCCGCTGTGGACCCCGCCCACCTGCACATCTGCTCCAGCCGCCAGTCCGGCCACGTTATCGAATTGCGCTTTCAGTTGATAGGTTGGACGGAACAGATATTCCTTGCTTCCGATGAGAAAGACTCCGCCGGCCAGAATTGCCAGTGCCCCCACGATGAATATTCCCAGCCGCGCCAATCTCGACATATGTCCTCCTAAGACTGCTTCAGGAATTCCTGTACGAACGGAATATCGCTTTGCTGAAGATCTAAAAATGTTCCCTCAGCCACCACATTGCCCTTATCCAGCAGCGCCAGCCTGTCGGCAATCGTTTTGGCACTATGGAGATCGTGAGTCACCACAATCGACGCCATCTGATGTTCCCGTTGGAGTTTTAGAACCAATTCATCGATCTCGCCAGAACTGATCGGGTCAAGGCCTGCTGTGGGCTCGTCGAGCAAAAGAATCTCCGGCTCCAGCGCCAACGCCCGGGCCAAACCGACACGCTTCTGCATGCCGCCTGAGATATTGGAAGGCATCTTCTTGAAGTGGCCATCCATGCCAACTTCATGGAGTAACTGCGCCACCCGATCATCTCTCTCTGACTTCGACACATCCCGGCGATGGTGATCGAGCGGGAATGCCACGTTTTCAGCAACGGTCAGCGAGTCATACAGAGCCGCATGCTGAAAAAGAAAACCCATCTTCTTTCTGATCTCGCCCATGCGGTCGATGTTCAAGCTGGTTGTGTCCTGGCCCAAAATGCGCACTGACCCAGAATCCGGCTTCACCAGCCCAATGATGATTCGCAACAGCACGCTCTTGCCGGTTCCACTGCGTCCGAGCACAGCCATTGTTTCGCCACGGCTTATCGTCAGGCTGATCCCGTTCAGTACCCTTTGAATTCCGAAACTCTTGTGCAGGTTTTCAACCGCAACCGCCGGCGCAGTGTTCTCCTGCGCATCATGTTCATGATTCATCGCGGTATCAAGAGCGGTTGCCATATGTGCCTCACCAAGCATCGAATCCTGGATCAAGGGAAGAAGACCAGAATGAATTTGACCAATACCACGTCGGCCAGGATCACAAACAAAGAAGACAATACGACCGATTCGGTGGCTGCGCGCCCCACTCCCGCTGCACCGCCTTGTGTCTTCATACCTTGAAAACAAGCGATGATGCCGATGATCAGGCCGAAAACCGCAGTCTTGAACGTCGGAGGCAAAAAATCATTGAAGGTTGCACCGTTGAAGCCGTTGTCAATGAATTGCCGCAGCGAAACCGGGTCACTAATGGTCTGCGTCAGCCACCCCATAAATAAGCCGCATGCATCCGCAGCGATCGTGAGCAGAGGCAACATCAGGATGCAGGCAAGGATGCGCGTTGCCGCAAGCAGTCGGTATGGATTCAAGGCAGATGCTTCGATTGCATCGATCTGCTCCGTCACTTTCATTGAAGCAAGCTCCGCGCCGATGCCCGCACCGACCCGCCCGCTTACCACCAGACTGGTGATGATCGGACCCATCTCCTGAACAACGGAATATACTATCGCGGAAGGGAGAAGCGCCTTGGCCCCAAAACGCGTCAAGCTGGAACGGGCCTCCATGGAAAGCACGACGCCGATGGCAGCGCCTGCCATCGCGACGAGCGGGAGAGACTTCGATCCAACTTCATCCAGCTGTCTAATCAATTCTCGCCATTCATAGGGAGGAGTCACCGCGGCCCGTAACACCCGCCAGGAAAAGACTCCCACCCCACCAAACCATTCGAACAGAGAATTGATGAATCCAATAGGCGCGCCAAAGAGCGGTTGCGCAGATTCGCTTTGCTCCCCGGATTGCGCGGGGCTGATGCTTCCGTCGGCAGTGAGTCCTGTCTCGCTCAATGATTTGGTCCTGGATCTGGTGCACCGTGCGAGTCATTTAGATGCATGCGAGCGAACAGCGAGCGCGGTCCGCTATAAAGAAATTCAAGAGAGATGTTTTCTCCCACATATCCCAACATGCTGTAATTGCCCATGCGGAACGCGTCTTTGGCGCCATAGCGATTCGGGAACCATGCATAGACGGCCGTCATGGTGCCCGCGTAGGGCGCAATCAATGCGGGGATCGAGAAGACTCGATGTCCATCGTCCCCGCGCCGCGCGGTTAATGTGGAGACAACGGCATGACGCATGCGGGGACCAATGCCGCGGCATTCGCAGCGGTAGTAAAGTGTATCTTCCTTGAAGGCTTCCGCAAGCCCGTATCGCGAGGTTGTGGCAACCGCAACAATCCCCACGTCAGAGCCGAATCGCTTGCTGTAACCTTCGACGCCCTGCCTCCACTCTGGGGGCGAATTGGTAAATTGGTTCAGGCCTGCCGTGAACGCCGAGGCAACAATTGGATAGGGACCGAACGCATCAAGGGAATAGTTTTGGACCATCGTTGCTTGCGAAGGCCGGATGTAAACCGGCACAGTTCGCGGAGAAACTGTTGTAATCACGTTGTCCGGCGCGACTGCCGCGCTGGCAATCAATTGAGCCCCGCTTCTGCTGGGTAGAGCTGCGATAACCAACGGCAACAGCATGATAAGACGAAGGTTCACTTCGCAACTCCTTCTGAATACTTGGATGCGCATTGGCGCAAATGAGAATGCCTGCTTCGAGGGAAACTGGAACCTGAGTGTGACAAATCTGCATCCGAGATAACTGACGCGAACTGCCCTGCCCAGCCGAACTCGGGAGTCTACCGCAACCGGGTCTGCCCCAAGACCCGCCCGCGACTCTTCTTACCTTCGCAGAATGAGAAACCAATGGCTGGTCTGTTTTGCTCGCAGATCGGCGATGGTCATGACGCACAGCCGCGAACGCGTTCAACCCATCGCGCAGGATCAACACCAAGCCGCAACACTGCTGGCGCCGCGGTCCCGGCGTCGATCGCGGTCACACCGCGCAATTAATTTAATGCTGAGTCGCTGTTTCGGTAGGCGTCGGCTTCTGCGTGATCTGCTCGGGCGTGGGCAACTGTGTCCGGTCCCAACCGCCTCCAAGAGCTTGAATCAGCTCCACCGATGCGGTCATCTGCTCGATTTGAAGGCCTGCCAGAGTCTGCATGTTCGAAAGCAAGGTAACTTGAGCGGTTTCCAAATAAATGTAAGGATCGATCCCAGTATCGTAGCGCGCCTGCTCAAGCTTCACGTAGTTTTGCGAGGAATCCACCGCTTCCTGCTGGCGCTTGATCTGTTGCGCAAGAATGCGTACTTCCGAAAGGTAGTCTTCCACCTGTTGAAATGCAGTCAGAACGGTCTGCCGATAGGCGGCGAGATCTCCGTTGTACGTGGCGATGTACTGGTTGACGGTGGCACGCCGCAATCCGCCATCGTATATGGTTTCGGATACTCCAGGCCCCATCGACCAATAGCGGCTCGATGCTTCAAGAAGCTTGCCGATCGCCGAACTCTCCACGCCTCCGCTGCCAGATATTGTCAGGGCCGGATAATATGCTGCGTAAGCAACGCCGATTTGCGCGTTTGCCGCGGCCATGCTCCGCTCCGCCGCAGCGACGTCTGGACGGCGCTCAAGGAGTTGGGAAGGCAGACCGACCGGGATCGGGGGGGGAGCGGTCGTAACCGGCTTGACCGGAATTGAAAATGAAGACGCGGGTTTACCGATCAGCGTCGCAATCGCATGTTCGTACTGCGCTCGCGCAATTCCCATGTTGATTGCCGCTGACTGGGCACTCGCCAGATTTGTCTGCGCTTCAACCAGAGATATCTGGTCGTCGACGCCAGATTCATAACGCCCCTTTTCGGCCTCAACATCTCTCTTGTCTGTCTCAACCGTGTCGTTCAGAATCTTCTGCAACGCATCCTGTCCGCGGATCTCGAAGAAGAATTCCGCAAGACTTGCCTGTTCCGTGAGCCGCTCGTTCTCCAGGTCCGCCGCGCTGAGCTGGGCGTTGTACTGATTGGCCCGCACTGTGTTGCGCACCTTATCCCACAGGTCAGGCTCCCATGAAACCTCAAGTGGCAGAGCAAATACTTGCGATTGCCGCCCTGTCGATGAGGAGGTTACCGTTGTAGATGACCCGCCGGCAGATTGCCCATTTGAAATGTTCGAAGATGTCTGGGAGCGCGAATACGACGGCCCGAAGCTCAATGTGGGAAAGAACTGCGAACGCGCTTCGCGCACCAGGGCGCGAGCTTCCATGAAGTTTTCGAAGTACTCGCGAATGTTCTGATTGTCGATATTCAATTGCTCTTCAAGCGCATTGAGTTCCGGGTCATTGTAAATCTCCCACCATTTTCCACGCAGCGTCGCGTCCTGCGGTTGCGCGACAGTCCAACCCTCCGTCTCTTTAAACTGTGTGGGAGACTCTTTGAAGGCTGCGGGAGCCGTCATCGAAGGGGGAACATATTTGGGTCCAACATTGCACCCTGCAAGGATGGTGCAGAGCAGGCCGCCCAGGAGCGCACACGAGGCTTGCACTGTTCGCCGGGATTGAACGATCGACTTCTTCATACCGAACACTCCATAAGCATTCATTGCTAAGAGGCCTCAGCCGTTCCAGGTTGCAGATGGTTTGCGTGCTTACTACCCTGAAAACGGAGGCGCATCCGATCAAAGAACAAATAGACGACTGGCGTGGTGTAGAGAGTCAGCATCTGGCTGACAATGAGTCCACCCACGATTGTGATGCCCAGGGGGCGCCTGAGTTCGGAACCGGTTCCCGTACCGAATGCCAGCGGAAGCGCACCGAACAGCGCAGCCATGGTGGTCATCAGGATGGGACGGAAGCGCAGCATGCACGCTTCAAAAATGGAGTCCGCTGTCGACTTGCCATGCTCGCGCTCGGCCACCAGAGCAAAATCGATCATCATGATCGCATTCTTTTTCACAATGCCGATGAGCAGGATGATACCGATTATGGAGATGACATTGAGGTCGATTTTGAACACCATCAGGGCAAGCATCGCACCGGCGCTGGCCGAAAAGACCGTGGAGATGATAGTCAACGGATGCACCAGATTCTCGTACAGAATGCCCAGAACAATGTAAACCGCAAGCAGAGCCGTGATAACAAGAACGGGTTCGCTGGCCAGCGATGTCTGATACGCTGCCGCCGTTCCGGCGAAGAATCCGCGGACCGTTGCCGGCATATTCATCTTCTGCTGCATCTGCCCTACTTCGCGGGTCGCATCGCTCAGCGAAACGCCATTGGCAAGGTTAAACGATACGGTCACAGACGGAAACGAACTGGTGTGGTTAACCACCAGCGGTGTGGTGGTCGCCTCAACCGTGGAAACCGCGGAAAGCGGAACCACGCCTTTTCCGCCGCCTTGAAGGTAGATGTTGTTCAGCCCGGAGGGATTTTGCCAGTATGGAGGCGCCACCTCCAGCACGACGTAATACTGGTTCAGTTGGGTGTAAATGAGGGAGACTTCCGATTGCGAAAATGCATTGATAATCGAAGTGTTCAAGGCAGATGTCGTGAGGCCGAGCCTTGACGCGGTGGCGCGATCGTAGCTGATCATTTCCTGCAGGCCGGCGTTCTGCGCATCTGTGTTTACATCCTGAAATCCAGGGAGAGTCTTCATGCCGGCAAGAAGCTTCGGACCCCAGGTCGAGAGATCCTGCACGTTGTCGGACTGGATGGTGTACTGGTAGAGCGCAGCGGAACCTCGCCCTCCGATACGGAGATCCTGTCCGGCCTGAAGAAATGCCTGCGCAACCGGAAGCCGGTTCATTTTCGGTCGCAGGCGATTGATAATGTCGGGCGCTGTAATCTTCCGGACATTAAGCGGCTTAAGAGCGACAAAGATGAATCCGCCGTTGGATGAGCCCTGGCCACCTGTGTAGGCATTCACGTGGGCGACTGCCGGGTCAGCCTTGATGACACTCACAAGCTGCTTCACGGAGTTGTCCATAACCGGGAACGAGGCGTCCTGGGGCCCTTGTACCATGCCCATCAGGATTCCCGTATCCTGCTGCGGAAAGAAACCCTTTGGGATGATGCCGATAAGATAGAAATTCAAGCCGACTGTCAAAAGCAGGACCGTCAGCATCAATCCTGGATTCTTGAGAACCCAGGTAAGCGACCGGCTGTATCCGGCAAGCAGCTTTTGAAATCCCTTTTCGCTGATCCTGTACGCTTTGCCGTGCTTGATTTGGCCTTCATCCTTCAACAGATACGCGCACATCATCGGCGTGGTCGTGAGAGATATGACCATGGATACAATAATTGCTGTTGCCAGCGTCACCGCGAATTCGCGGAACAGCCTCCCCACAATCCCCGCCATTAGCAGAATGGGAATGAAGACCGCAATCAGCGACATGCTGATCGAAAAGACCGTAAAGCCGATTTCCTTGGAGCCAAGGAACGCAGCCTGCATCGGCTTCATACCGCCTTCGCGATGCCGCGATATATTCTCCATCACCACGATGGCATCGTCGACAACGAAACCAGTGGCAATCGTCAGCGCCATCAGGGAGAGGTTGTCGATGCTAAACCCCAGCAGGTACATCACCGCGAATGTGCCCACCAGCGATACTGGAACCGCAACCGCCGGAATCAACGTTGCCCGGCCGTTTCGCAGAAAGATGAAAACAACAAGAATGACCAGGATGACCGAGCCCATCAATGTGCGCTCTACATCATTGACAGATGCGCGAATGGTCGTAGTTCGGTCAAGAACAATGGTCGTCTTGATTCCCTGCGGAATGGATGCCTGGATCGACGGCAGTTCCGCTGCAACACGATCGACCGTCTCGATGATGTTGGCGCCCGGTTGGCGGAAGACAATGACCGTGATCGAGGGTATGCCATCCAGGTACCCCGCCGTACGGATGTTCTGTGCGCCGTTTGACACATCGGCAACATCGGAGAGCCTGATCGCGGCGCCGTTGTTGTATCCAATGACGAGCGGCTTATAGAGTTCCGCATCGTGCATCTGATCGTTCACAATGATGTCTGCGGTTGCCCCCCCCGATGTCAGTTGACCAACCGCCTGGTGAACGTTCTGCGTGCTTAGCACCGACTGGATACTTGCAAGCGTGAGCCCATAGCTATTGAGCTTGGTCGGATCAACCTCGACGCGCACCGAAGGGCCCGCGCCGCCGCCGACCGAAACCTGTCCAACGCCTTGGATTTGCGATAACTTCTGTGCGATTACCGACGAAGCTTCGTCGTACAGCGTCGGCTTGTCGTATTTGTCGGAAGTCAACCCGATAATCATGATGGGCGAGTCGGCCGGGTTGACTTTGCGATAGGTCGGATTGGCTGGTAGATTTGCCGGCAGATAGGTACGCGCAGCGTTGATCGCCGCCTCAACATCGCGAGCAGCGCCGTCGATATTCCGGCTCAGATCGAACTGCAGTGTAATGCCGGTTGACCCCAGCGAACTCGTAGACGTCATTTCCGTCACGCCTGCGATGTGACCGAACTGCCGTTCTAGTGGCGTCGCAATGGACGAGGCCATGATCTCCGGGCTGCCGCCAGGCAAGCTCGCGCCAACAGAGATTGTTGGAAAATCAACCTGCGGCAACGGAGATACAGGGAGAACCTTGAACGCTATAGCCCCCACAAGCAAGACGCCCGTCGTCAGAAGGGTGGTAGCTACAGGCCGCCGGATAAAGGGAGCGGAGAGGTTCATGTTCCCTCCGCCAACTGCGGTTCGCCGCCTGTCTCTTCCGGCCGTTTAGCCCGTGTAAAGCGATGACCAATACGATCAAAAAAGATATAGATGACCGGTGTTGTGTAAAGAGTGAGAACCTGGCTCAGCAGCAACCCCCCGACCATGGCAATGCCGAGAGGCCTCCGCAATTCCGAACCCATGCCGGATCCAACTGCCAGGGGAATGCCCGCCAGAAGAGCAGCCATGGTGGTCATCATGATCGGCCGGAAACGAAGCAGGCACGCCTCGAAAATTGCATCGCGGGAGTTCATCCCGCGCTCGCGCTCGCCTTCCAGGGCGAAGTCGACCATCATAATGCCGTTCTTCTTCACAATGCCGATAAGCAGAATGATGCCGATGATGGCAACCACGCTGAGGTCCTGCTTGAACAAGCTGAGCGCAAGCAACGCGCCTACACCGGCCGAAGGAAGCGTCGAAAGAATCGTAATGGGATGAATGAAGCTCTCATAAAGGACGCCCAGCACAATGTAAACCGCAACCAGCGCGGCAATGATCAGGAGCCCTTCGTTCGAGAGCGACCCCTGAAACGAGGCGGCTGTGCCCTGAAATCCGAACTGCACGCTGGCTGGCATGTTCAGATCCTTCTGCACCTTGTCAATCGCGGTGATCGCTTCACCCAGTGCGGCATCGGGAGCGAGATTGAAGGAGATTGTGACTGCAGGAAACTGCCCCTGGTGATTGATGGAGAGCGGCTCATTTACTTGCTCGATTTTGGTGAACGCGCTTAGCGGAACCGCCTGGGATGGGCTTGAACTGGTCGTGGCGTTAGCGTTTGCCGTTGAGTTGCTGCTTGCAGCGGCCGTGCTGGTTGCGCCGATGCCAGACGCGATGGCGTTCGTGGGCGGTTTGAGCGTAGACGAAGACGGCGTAAAGGCAGCCGCAGTCGTGGTCGCATTCGATCCCGCGGACGAGGATCCCGAAGCGGCGAAGGACGACGATGCGCCCGGACCTGAAGTACCTGAAGACGCTCCCGACTGGATGTAGAGACTTTGCAGCTTGCCCGGATTCTTCTGGAAATCCGGATCCGATTCCAGAATCACGTGGTACTGGTTCAACTGCGTGTACATTGTGCTGATCTGTCTCTGGCCGTAGGAGTCGTAGAGTGTACTGTCGATGGTCGACGGAGCGATGCCCAGCCGGGAAGCCGTCACACGATCTACAACAAGTGAGACCGCCAGCCCCCCGGTTTGCTGATCGGTCGCCACATCGGCAAGTTGAGGGAGTTCCTTCATCTTTTCAACCAGGCGATCCGTCCACTCGTTTAACTCGTTGGGGTCTGGATCTTCCAGCGTGTACTGATACTGGGTGCGGCTCACCCGGTCGTCCACCGTAATGTTCTGGACCGGTTCCATGAAAAGCTGAATATCGTTGACGCTCTTGAGGCTGTTCTGCAGTCTTCGAATCACATCGGAAGCGCTTAGATCGCGCTGGTCCAGCGGCTTCAGGTTGATGGACATTCGCCCGCTGTTCAGAGTGGTGTTGGTTCCATCGGCACCGATGAATGACGACAAACTCTCCACCGCCGGATCCTGCAGTACAACCTTCGCAAGTTCCTGCTGCTTCTTCGCCATGGCATCAAACGAAATGGTCTCCGGCGCTTGCGAGATGCCTTGGATCACCCCCGTATCCTGAATGGGGAAAAAACCTTTCGGGATGGTGACATAGAGTACGACGGTGAGAATCAGTGTGCCAACCGCAACGAACAACGTAATTGTTTGATATCCAAGAACAAAATTAAGCGTTCGTCCATAAAACGCAATCATGCCCTCGAAGACGCGCTCGGAGGCGCGATAAAAGCGGCCCTGCGTTTCTTTGGGATTGTGGCGCAAAATGCGCGAGCACATCATCGGCGTCAGCGTCAGCGACACAACGGCTGAAAGCACAATTGTTACGGCCAGCGTAATCGCAAACTCGCGAAACAGACGGCCGACAACGTCGCCCATGAAAAGCAGCGGAATCAAAACCGCAATCAGCGAGACGGTGAGCGAAATGATGGTGAAGCCGATCTGTTCAGCGCCCTTCATGGCCGCCGTCATCGGCGGATCGCCATCCTCAATATAGCGGGAGATATTCTCAATCATCACGATGGCGTCATCTACCACGAATCCCGTGGAGATGGTGAGCGCCATCAGGGAAAGATTGTCCAGGCTGTAACCCAGCGCATACATCGCGCCGAACGTGCCCACAAGCGAAACCGGCACCGCAATGCTGGGAATGATGGTGGCATAAATATTGCGCAGGAAGACGAAGATGATCATCACAACAAGCGCAACCGTAAGCCCCAGTTCAAACTCGACGTCAGCAACCGAGGCATTGATCGCGGTGGTGAGATCGGTAAGCGGCGTAACTTGAATCGAGGCCGGAAGGTTCACTTCCAACTGAGGCAGAACTGCCTTGATGGCCTTAACGACCTTAATGGTGTTGGCGCCGGGCTGTCTCTGAATGTTAAGGATGACCGCAGGCGTTCGATTCATCCATGCAGCCTGCTTGTTATTCTCGATCCCGTCCACCACCTGCGCCACATCCGTCAGCTTCACCGGCGCGCCGTTGCGGTAAGCAACCACAACCTTGCGATAATCGTCGCTGGTCACCAGCTGATCGTTCGAATTGATCTGGTAGTCCTGATGCGGTCCGTCAAAATTGCCCAAGGCCTGATTCACGCTCGTTTGCGTCAGCGCGGTTCGCAGGTCCTCCAGGTTCAACCCATAAGACGACAACTGCGCCGGGTTGGCCTGAATGCGCACCGCGGGCTTTTGTCCGCCGCTGATGCTCACCAATCCCACGCCGGCCAACTGCGAGAGCTTGGGCGCCAGCCGCGTATCCACCAGGTCCTCAACCTGCGACAGAGGGACCGTGCTCGAAGTAATTGCCAGAGTCAGCACCGGAGCATCGGCTGGATTTGTCTTGCTGTAGACCGGCGGCGCGGGAAGGTTCGAGGGCAGATAGCTCTGCGCAGCGTTGATGGCGGACTGAACCTCTTCTTCGGCGATGTCGATATTCAACGCAAGGGCGAACTGGAGCACGATGACAGAGGAACCACCGGAGCTGGTCGATGTCATCTGGCTCAAACCCTGCAACTGGCCGAACTGCCGCTCTAGCGGAGCGGTCACCGTGGTCGCCATCACGTCGGGGTTGGCGCCCGGATAGAAGGTCAGCACCTGGATCGTGGGATAATCGACCTCCGGCAAGGCAGACACCGGCAGCTGGGTATACGCAACGATACCCACAAGCAGGATAGCGGCCATCAGCAGCGAAGTGGCAACAGGGCGCTGGATGAAAGGCCCGGAAGGATTCACGGAGTATTGCCCTCTGCAGTATTTGCTTGTGCTGCTTGTTTCGAAATAACGACCTTGCTTCCCGCCTCGAGTTTATTGAAGCTGCTGGTCGCCACCACCTCGCCGGGGTTCAGTCCCGTCACCGCGGTCATGCCGCCGTCTGTTACCCCTGCCTGGATGGTGCGGATACTCGCGACCCCGTTTGCCACAACATAAGCGAAAGCCGCAGTACCATTGTGTTGCACCGCGCCGCTGGGAATCAGCGTCACGTCTTTCAGCGTATTCAACAGCAGTCTGGTGTTCACAAACTGATTCGGGAAAAGTGAACCGTCCTTGTTGTCGAACAGGGCACGCAGCTTCACCGTTCCCGTCGTCGTATCAATCAGATTGTCGATGCTTTCCAGTTTCCCAGACGCCAGCTTCTTCGTCTGGGCACGGTCCCAGGCATCAACGGGAAGCGTCTTCGTCTGCTTCATCCGCGCCAGCACCTGTCCCAAACTGTCTTCGGCAACGGTATAGACAACAGTGATCGGCTGCATCTGCGTAACGACAACCAGCATGGTGGTTCCCGTCGACTGCACCACGTTCCCAGGGTCCACAAGGCGGAGACCAACCCGCCCAGAGATAGGCGCCGTGATGTGGCAGTAGCTCAATTGCACCTGGTCATAATTCACGAGTCCCTGGTCGTTTTTCACGGTGCCCGCATCCTGCACCACGATTTTTTCCTGATCGTCCAGCAGTTGCTTGTTAATGGCGTTCTTCGCCCACGCGGCCCGATACCGTTCCAGGTCCATCTTGGCCTGATCCAGCACACCGGTATCCTTTTCGAGCGTGCCCTGGGCCTCAAGCAATTGCGCTTCGTAGGGGCGCGGATCGATGTCGATCAGCGGATCCCCTTTTTGCACGTATTGACCCTCGGTATAGTGGACTGCGGTGATCACTCCATTTGCCTGAGCCGTAATGTTTGCCTGATATACAGGAGTGACCGAGCCAATCGCATCGAGATAAACGCCCTGATCGCCCGTCTTGGCTGTCGCCACGGTGGCCGTTACCGGCGGCTTGATTGCAGCCTGCGCCTTTTTTTGTGCCGCTGCCTTTTTGTCATTTTCGTGAACAACCGCGACGATGCCGACAATCACAACCAGCAACAAAAAGATGCATGCCCAAACCACCCAGGGCGCGCTATACCAACCGCGTGGCGCAGACAATTGGCGGTCGGCCCCAATGTGCCGACCATCTCCTTTGCCTTCAATTCCAGACATTCACAACTCCGCGTTTCCACCTGATTTGGTGCGGTGCACTCCGAAGAATCGCAGGTCGACCGCCAACATTGCAAGTACCGCTTGCGCACCCCAAGCTATGCTCGAGAGGCCCGATAGCCTGAAATCTCTTTTGGATAGACGCGAGAGTTGAAGCGCAAGTTGCATAGCGCCATCACTCGAAAGGGGAGCAGCCTAGGCCCGTCCCTCCCGTGGGCGGCAACACTGACAGTATCCTGCTCCGGGTACGTTGCTGGATTACGGAAATTCGTCGGATTGAGCAAAAATGGCCGGACTTCCAAGCCAGATCCGGCACTCGTGGAAGGAGACTTTTTCGTCCTGACGTGATTTGATGGGCAGTTTCTTTCCTGGATGCAAGAACCAGTTTGCCCTCTCCACGGCTCGCATCGATTCCGCCACACCCAACCGAACCGCTGCCAATCCGTCGCACAATCTCCCGAGGCGTGCTGAATTCTTGGGCGCATTTGCCGATAGCGTATTTAAGAGCAGGAACTCGTGAGCCTGTTGGATCGGCATACTACCGATGAAGAAGACAATCTCGGCCGTAGTGTTGCTTCTCGGTTGTACGACGTGTGCTTGGGCGGCTCCATCCGGCGCCCTCACCACGCTGCTCGCCATTCGCGACCTTACGAATGAGGAGGCCAACCGTCATTTGCCGGTGGCCATTGAAGCCACGGTGACCTACTATCGAGGCTATGAATACAGCTTGTTTGTGCAGGATGACGGCGTGGGCATCTATGTGTCGGCCCCGCCGGATTTGAAGCTGATTCCCGGTGATCGCGTCCTCATCAAAGGAACCACCGAGGGCAGCTACCATCCGATTGTGCACAGCAGCAGTGTTTCCGTGCTTGGCCACGCCGACTTGCCCAAACCTCGGGTGGTCGTCTTCGATGAGCTGACCAACGGGCAACACGACTGCGAATACGTCACTTTGCGCGGTGTGGTCCGCGCCGCATTCCTGATCAATCGATACTCACGATATGGCGCACGCATGATCCTGGCGACCGATGGTGGAATTGTAGAGGCGATGGTGGACAACACCGACATCGGCGCGCTCAATGACCTCCTCGACGCCGAGGTCGAGGTCACCGGAATTGCAGGAGGCATATTCGACGGCAGGATGGAGTTGAGGGGAATCATGCTTCATGTGTTCTCTCAAGGAGGCGTGAGGGTTCTCGGGCGTGCTTCCACAAATCCGTGGTCATTGCCGGCATCGCCCATCGAGGATTTATTCTCCAGCTACCATGTGAACAATCTCTCGCGAAGAGTTCGCATCCAGGGTATTGTCACCTATTATGAGCCTGGATCATTTGCCGTTCTCCAGGATGGAGAGAGGAGCATCCAGGTTACCACGTTGCAGGAAACGCCTTTGCATCTCGGCCACCGGGCAGAGGCAACTGGCTTTCCCGATATTCGCAACGATTCTCTGTCTCTTTCGGGCGCTGAGATTCGAGAGAGCGTGGCATACGCTCCCATTGCACCGAAGCGAGTAACCCGGCGCGAACTCTCATCAAGCAAGAACTCACGCGACCTGGTCTCCATCGAGGGCCAGGTCGTGATGGAACTCCGCGAAGAGTCGCAGGATCAGTATTTCTTGTACGCCGATGGCTATATGTTCTCTGCCATCTTTCGTCACGTGGATTCAGACGTCGGGCCTCCGTTGCCAATGAAGCAGGTTCCTGTGGGTTCGATTGTCCGAGTCATCGGGATCTGCATGATGGAAAGCTCCAACCCATTTGCCGGCGATGTGCCCTTCAATCTTCTCATGCGGTCTCCCGACGATATCTCGGTCGTTGTGCAACCATCCTGGATCAACGTTCGCAACCTGATTGCTTTCGTTGGCTTCCTGTTGGTGGTCGTCGCTATCGTCGGCGCGAGAGGCTGGGCGCTTGAACACAAGGTGCGCCGGAAGACAGCCGCATTGGCCGCCAGCGTTGAGGCAGAGGCCGCGTTGCAGCGGCAGTCGGCCCATCGGGAGCGTCACCTTGCGCAATTGGAACAACAGCGCAGCCGAATCCTCGAAGAAATCAATGGGTTACGATCGTTGTCGCAGATACTGGAAGAGATTGTGGAGATGGTCTCCTTCGGACTGGACGGCGTTCCTTGCTGGTGCGAGATCGTCGATGGACCAACGCTCGGAAGCCACCCGCAGGAACAAGGCGCCTTGCGCATCGCGAGCGCCCAAATCGAATCGCGCTCGGGATCGGCTCTTGGTGTGCTCTTTGCAGGCTTCGATCCTGCCACAACACCAGGCGAAAACGAGACTGGCGCTTTGCAGCACGGCGCTCGGTTGGCTACCCTGGCTATCGAAACGCGCGGTCTTTACTCCGATCTCCGACGCAGGTCGGAATTCGACCAGCTCACCGACATTCCCAACCGCTTCGCACTGGGCAAGTTCATGGACTCCCAGATCGAACAGGCGAGACAATCAGGCGAAATCCTCGGATTGATTTATATTGATCTCGACAAATTCAAGCCAATAAACGACACCTATGGCCACCACGTGGGAGACCTTTACCTGCAGGAAGTCGCCCGGCGCATGAGCCGGCAGTTGCTGGGCCACGACATCCTGGCACGATTGGGCGGCGATGAGTTTGCTGCAATGGTCTCGCTTCCAAATGGCCGACCCGATCTGGACAAGATAATTGCAAGGCTTGAACGCTGCTTCGACGAACCCTTTGACGCCGGCGGCCTCCAATTGATTGGCGAGGCCAGCATTGGTTCTGCCCTGTTCCCGGAGAACGGGGCCTCAAAAGACGCACTCCTCAGCGCAGCCGATGCCGCGATGTACGAAGTGAAGAACGAGAAACGCCGCAGCCAGCCGAAGTCGGGTAGTGGGTCAGCTTGAATCCACGGCCTTCAACATCGGCCATAAGCACTTCCATAAGCAGATTCTGATGCTTATTTATTTGCTTGCGCAGGCACAGGAGAAAGGCGACAAATGTCGAGATCCTCGATTGCGAGATCGAATGTTCCACAGCTTTCGCGGCAGACAGATGCGGAGTATCCTTCGTTTACCGGAATGTCTCTGAGAGTCCAATTGCTTCCGATGTGATCGTCCTGAACCAGAAAAGCTTCATCCGACCGCGCGTCGAACGGAGAGGCCGAGACTGGTACGGTAACCTCCTGAAGATTTCTATAGAGTCCAAGACCAATTGCTTTGAGGTATGCTTCTTTGCGTGTCCACACGTTATAGAAGCCCTGTGTTCGTTCAACCGGCGGCATGGCCAGCCACCTCTCCAATTCCAAGCTCGACATCGCGCATCGCGCCATAGCATGTAGGTCGTCGAGAGGGCGTTGCCACTCAATGTCGACCCCCAACTCGCGGTCGCGGGCAACACCGATCAGAGCTGCTCCTCTTGTATGGCTCAGGCTGAAGTGTAGATTCGCTGACTGATTCCCCTGCTCTCCGGCAAAAAGAAGCGTGGGCTTGATGGTGGCCGCTCTTGTCAATTCACCTTCGTCTCCGGCAACTGGCCCGTGGGCAAATTGCACCGAGGCTGGTGAGATTCCCAGGCACTGGCCCAAGACAATGCGCAGCGCCGCATGCGATGCGATGTAATCATGGCATAATCCCGCTGAAATGAATCTCTCCGACCTACAAATTTCCTCTGCCGAAAGCATCGCACGCCAGGTCGCGATATGGGGCGCGGAATTGGTTGTAGATCGGTCGAGCGAAACCCGCCAAATATAAACTTTGTCCAAACTAAGCATGTGTTCTACCTCGGCAGCCAGTTCGCGCGGATATCGGAGCAATAATCCGGTAATGAGACTTCAATCAGTGACATTACTCTAAATGGCCTGCGAATGGTGGACTATGAGGAGGACGCGTAGAGACCGCCATTACGAATGAGATCGTCGTGGGTATCGCACTAGCAGATCTGGCCGCTGTCGACGACGGTGATTTCGTCGGCGTGGCGAATAGTGGACAGGCGGTTGGCTACGACGATCAGGGTAAACAGACTGCCACGAAAATTCCTGCACGTCGCACTTCATTCACATCGCTACTCTCCGCCTCAGTGAACCGACGAACACTCAGAGACCCATATCTACGGCTATGTGCGGGGAACCGCCCACGCCGATGGCACCATCGACCTTGCCCTGCCCAAGCTGACCGAAGACGACCTGATTCAATCCAGGTGGCCCAATGCGCCACTGGCTGCCATTAGAGACTGCGTTAATGAGAATCGGGATTGAGAGCGCGCGCGGGCGCTGCTTACAACGACCATGTATCCGATAGAAAGTGAGTTCTCCATGGGCAAGATCTGCCTGCTTTTTGCGAAGATCCATCGGTCGCGCGTATCGAGGATGTCGACAGAGCCAGACCGGTTCTAGATGTAGATTAGCTCGTCATAAATTGCTCGGCCAAGGTGCAGGAATTGAATGGTCCTCGGGTTGTCGCCAAATAGGAAGTCACGCCACCATTCAAGAGTGAGAAGCAACAATCTCCCCTCCGTAACCCGCCAACCTAAATCTCCACCCCGTCCGGCGCCCCCAAATATGCGCCGCACGACCTTCTTACCACCAGCCGCGTCGGCACCGTCACGTCTCGCACCGGCAATTCCGGATGCTCCAGCCGCTCCAGCATCGTCGCCATCGCCACCACCCCAATCCCCGCGCAGTCCTGGTGAATCGTCGTCAGCGGCACCGGCAGAAGGCTGGCGTATTTCACGTCATCCATGCCCACAATCCGCACCTCTTCAGGGATCCGCACACCCAAACTCAGCAGCGTCTGCATCAGCCGCGCCGCCGTCAGGTCATTGCCGCACACAATCGCCTCCGGACGCAGTTCATCAAGCAACCGCCGCACAAAACTGGCGTCCTGCGGACTACCCCGCCAAGCCGGCTCCTGCTCCGGCCGAATCCCGTGCCGCCGCAGCGCTTCGTGAAAACCCGTAATGCGCCCATCTACGGTACCCGCCGAATTCACTTCTCCCAGAAAAGCCAGCCGCCGTACTCCCAGCCCCAGCAGGTGCGCTGCCGCCTTGTACCCCGCGCGCCGGTTGTCCACTCCCACCAGGTCGTGCGCCGACCGCTCCGGATACGGCATGTAGCATCTGTCCAGCAGCACCATCGGAATCTGCGCTCGCTCCAGCGCCCGCACAATCCTCCGGTTAGCCGCGTCCTTCTCCCCAATCAGTTCCAGCGGCGCAAAAAACACCCCGGCCACGCCCTGCTTGATAAACGAGTCGGACATCTGCTCCGCTTCCTTGGCGCTTTCGCCCACTGAGGCGGACGTCCTGCCCCAAAGCAGCGCATCCGGTCGTGCAAACGGCGATCGCATCATCCCGTGGCAAATCGGCTCAAAAATCTCCGTCAATCCCAACTCCGGAATCAACAGGCCAAAAGTCCGTCCGGTAGGGTGGTCCTGCGCCAGCACATGGGTGCCCGCGCCCGGCCGCCGCGTCACCAGCCCCAGCCGTTGCAAGTCCAGCACTGCCTTGGCCACCGTAATCCGGGACGCATCGAACAGCCCGCCCAATTCGGCTTCGCTGGGCAACCGGTCTCCCGCCTTTAACGCCCCGGACTGGATTGCCGCATTCAGATAATCGAATACCCGCTTGTGCTTTGCCGTCGTGTCCCCGGGGCTCACTTCCGGCGGCGCCAGCTTGATCGCGGATTTGCGCCCTCGTACCATGGTGATCCCTTTCAAAGTGAAAAACGCAGTCCCTGCGGCTTCCTGTTTTTTGGTGGCTTTTCAGGAGAACACTACACCAGCCGGTAAAGATTTGTCTATGCAATTTAGACGGAGTTTCGCTCGAATCGAGGAAACGCCAGAGCCGGCTTTCTCAACGGTGCCGGACGAAACCGCTTATTTGACTGTACTTTAATAAATCAGATGTAAACAATTACGTTCATTCATCTTGCTTGATGCATCAGCCGGCGGATCGCTCCATAAAACGCAGCCTGGCGCTCAGGGCACGGCACCAGAAGATCAATCTTTGTCTTTCCAATTCAAAGAGCATTTGCTCGCATTTCGGCTTCGGAATCGCCGTCCGCTCATCCCTCGATCGCTTCTGCAATCTGCGCCTGTACCGCCGCCGGCAACACCGGCATTGCCCCCGCCTGCGACGCAACCCAACTACCCCAGCGATTCCCCGCCTCATTCAGCGTCGAAAGGCTCGCTCCCCTCAACAAATAGTGCGTCATCGCCGCCGTAAAGGCATCCCCGGCGCCAATCGTATCCGCCACCTTGGTCGCAATTCCCGGGTGCTCGTGTCGATCCTCGCGCGTCATCAGCAAGCTCCCTTCGCCGCCCCGCGTCACAGCTACCATCCCCAGCGTCGGAAATTCCTTCAGCAGGCTCGCCGCCCCCGCCCGCAACGCATCCACTCCCCAAATCGCCTCGGGATCCGCTTGGCAATCCAACCCCATCAGCCCCAGCGCCAGCGGCATCTCCGCGTCGTTCATTTTCACCACCGTCGCCAGTTCAATCGACTCCTGCAGTATCTCCCCGCTATAAAACGGCGCCCGCAGGTTCACATCGAACACCCGCACACATTTTTCCTGAGTCAATCCCACCAATGTCTGGATCGCCTCGCGCGATCGTTCGTGCCGTTGAGCGAGTGTGCCGAAGCAAATGGCGTCCGCCCGCTCGGCAAGCTGAACCCATTCATCGGAAAGTTCCAGAAAATCCCACGCCACCGGCTCGTGGATCGTATAGCTGGGCTGGCCGCCTTCAAACGCCACCGTCACTCGCCCCGTCTCGTGCTCGGGATCCACCTGCACAAAGCTCGCGTCCGCAGGCATCCTGTCCAGTTGCTCCAACTCCCACAGCGCCTGGCGTCCCAGCTCATCGCGCCCCACGCGGCTAAGAATCGCCGCATGGTTTCCCAGCCGCCCCGCCATCACGGAGAAATTCGCCGGCGCTCCGCCCAATCGCGGCCCCTCCGGCAACAGGTCCCACAGCAACTCGCCCAGACCCAGAATCAGATGTGGTTCACTCAAAGTCTCACCTCAGTCCCTCACTCCTTCGCTCTTTCGCCACTTCACTTCCCTCTCCAGCCCCGTCTCGTCCAATCTTTTTGGCGCGGAAACCGAGGTACCTGTGCCACCCTGGCACGTCTCACCTCAAGTGAGGATGCCATGAACCGATCCCGCATGTTCGTTATTGTTTGCATCGCTCTCGGTTTGACCACCACGCTAACCCCCGCAGCCTCTGTAATTCGCGCGGCTATCTCCTCAGAATCGCGCGTGGGATCAGTCCTGCCCGCCGCGCCCATGCTTGAAGCCCGTGCGGGGCAAACAGCCACTCTTCTTCCCAATGGCAAGGTTCTCATTGCCGGGGGGATGCGCCGTAATCTCGACTTCTACAGCTCTGCCGAGCTCTTTGATCCATCCACCGGCAATTTTCAGCGAACGGGCGAAATGAGCATTGGTCGCCTGGGCCACATCGCCGTCTTGCTTCGCTCGGGAAAAGTGTTGGTCGCTGGCGGGTGGATCGGTCGCGCCGCCACCGACTCAGCCGAGTTGTACGATCCGACCACTGGGAAGTTTACCGCGATTGCAAACATGACGGCGCGTCGTGGCCGCCCCATCGCAACCATGCTCGCCAACGGCGATGTGCTCATCACTGGAGGCATGGACCACGACGGCCAAGGCGGACAGTTGGCCTCGGCTGAACTCTTCCGCACGGCGACTCTTTCGTTTCAGCCAACCGGGGTAATGCATCATGCTCGCGTTGGACATACAGCCACCCTGCTCAACAACGGCAAGGTTCTCCTCGCCGGAGGCAAAGGCGACCGCCTCACTGCCAGCGCCGAACTCTACGATCCGAAAACCGGCGTCTTCAGCGAAACCGGCACTTTAATCACGGCCCGCTACAAGCACATCGCAGGCTTGCTTCCAGATGGTCGAGTTCTCGTTGCCGGAGGTTCCGACGAGCAAGACTGGAGCGGGAATCTCAACAGCGCGGAAATCTACGATCCAGGCACAGGAAGATTCTCCCCAACATCGGCAATGAAGGACAAACGCTTCAAACTGCCGGAGCAAGCGGTTCAACTCCAGAATGGAAAACTGTTGGTTGCTGGCGGAAGCAAGGAAGCAGAAATCTACGATCCCGCGCTCGGAAAGTTCTTTACGGTCTCGGGCCAGCTGAACGACAGTTGGCACTACATGACGGAAACAGAACTCCGCGACGGCAGCGTCTTACTGGCGGGCGGATATCCCGACGGCGATCAACCAACCGCCCAGACCTGGATCTACCACCCTTAGTCCACGTAATCACCCCTTCCATCGCCATATCGAGCAGCTCTCCGCATTTGACGACGCGTACTCGCCCTCCGGCTGGTTCGCCATGATCCGGTAATCCGCAATCGCATCCACCTTTGTCCGCTTCACGTCGCCCAGAAACCGCCGCTCGAATCCCCTCTGCCCCGCCATCGCATTAAAATTCGTCGGCGCGCCGCCCAATCGCGGCCTCTCAGGCAACAGGTCCCACAGCAACTCGCCCAGCCCCAGAATCAAATGCGGTTCACTCAAACTCCCACCTCAATTTCCAATTCTCCTGCTCAGAGGCTCCGGTATGGGACCTGAGAATCCAGAATACCCAATCATCCATCCCGCTATCGACAACCCTCAACCCAGGATGAGTGAGCACGAACGTCATGTCGCGTACATCACAATCTTCACGCAAAATCCGGCGTTACAATCGCCGAGTGGCCCGAAACCCCAACCTGGAAGCCTGTAACGTTCGTTTTGGCCCTCGCCTTGATCTACGCGGCATTCCTCACCTGGCAGATTCACAACAACAAAGCCAATGAGCAAAGGTTCGTTGAGGACGCCAAGTCCTACCGCATCCGTGCCGAACAGGGAGACCCGAAAGCTCAGTCCAGCCTGGCGTACATGTATTCCCACGGCCAGGGCGTGCCGCAGGACTACGACGAGGCTCTCCGCTGGCGCCGCAAAGCCGCCGATCAAGGCTACGCCAATGGTGAAGACGGCCTCGGTTACATGTATTCCTTCGGTCTGGGCGTTCCGCAGGATTATGCCGCAGCCCTCCGCTGGTACCGAAAAGCCGCCGACCAAGGCAACGCGGATGGTCAAAACGCCGTCGCCCTCATTTACAAACAGGGCGATGGAGTGCCTCAGGATTATGCCGAAGCGTTGCGCTGGTTCCACAGGGCCGCCGGCCAGGGTTACGGGCCGGCTGAATACAACCTCGGCAACATGTATTACGACGGCGAGGGAGTTCCGCAGGACCGCGCCGAAGCCGTTCGCTGGTATCAAAAAGCAGCCGATCACGGCGACGAGTATGCCCAGCGAATCTTGCACATAAAGTGGAAGGGCATGAGCAAATTCTTTAAAATCAACCTCTCAATCATGTTCCTGGGGAACGCGTTGATTTTGATCGCAGCAGTAAAGGACTGGAGAAGTCTTCGACACGCGCAACAACGTCTGTTTGCCCTCGCCGGTTTACTCGGTTTCTCTTACCTGGCGTTTGACTTGCTCGCCTTCCGTTACATCGGTATCCTCACACCACTGCCCGTCGTGGGCGCTATCTCTTTAGTCAAGACCCTTCTGTCCGGAACCTTCGTCGCCCTGCTTCTTTCCGTCGTATTCCCCAACAAACTTTGGCCAAAGATGGCCGCACTTCTACTTGGACTGAATTGTATTCTGGTCATTGGACTCGATGCCCGTGCGCTCGCAAATGAAACACTGAGGAGCGCAATACCGACTCTTCGTTCCTTCTGGACACTCAACGGCATGTTGCTTGGATTCTCAATTGTCTTGGCCATTGTTCTCTGGCGAACCAACAAGGGCCGCAAAGAAGACCCAACCGAAACAGCAGGCCTCCCGCCCACAATTCCGTCGCCGTCATAAGAGCCGATCCCTCTTCTCACCCAATCCATCGCCAAATCGAACAGCTCTCCGCATTCGACGACGCGTACTCGCCCTCCGGCTGGTTCGCCATAATCCGGTAATCCGCAATCGCATCCGCCCGCGACCGCTTCACATCCCCAAGAAACTGTCGCTCGAATCCCCTCTGCGCTTCCAGAACCCATTCCTGTTCGTTATTCACATACAGAATGTCCAACACGCCCTTGCGCCCCTTGAAGCTCTTCGCCAGCCCCTTCAGCATCCGCCGCATCATCACCGCACCAAAAGGATTGAACAGGAACGCCAGGCATTTGCCCTCGGGCCATTCAAACTCCAGCGCATCCTCGCAAATCATCCGCACCGGCGTCCGCACGCGCCCGCTCTTCCGCCACGCCGTCAGATTCCTCCGCGCAATTCCCGCGAGGCCTGGATGCAACTCCACACCAACCACACTCTTGAACGGCATCTCAGCGGCCAGTAGCACCGCCCGTCCCATCCCCGCGCCAACATCCACAAACGTGAACGACTCCAGCTTCTCCCCATGCCGGCTTCTCCGCCATTCGCGAATCAACCCCCGAAACACCGACGGCGCAACCCCAAAGTAAGCCGTAGCATGCCGGTCATGCTTGTGCCCGCTCTTCAGGTGCCGTCCCGCAATCAACCCGCTTGTCCGTACCCCAAACTCCACGTCAAACGGATGCCGCGTAAACCCGTCCCCTACCTTCATCCCCGGCAACGAACGTGATCTCAACTGTGCCCGCCGCTTTGCGCCTGCAGGTCCTCGGCCCTCCGCGCTTCGCGCTCAGCCTCCTGCGGTTGTTCATTCATCTTCAGCGCCTTCGCCAGCTCTCGGTGGTAAGCCGGATTCGCCGGCGTCAACGCCACCGCATTCCGCAAGTCGCTCACCGCCGCCTTCACTTGTCCCAACTCCACCTGTACTTGTCCTAACTGAAAGTAGACTTCCCCGTCCTTCGTGCCAGACTTCGCCAGATCAGCCAGCAACCCCTGCGCTTCCGTCTTTTTCCCCAGCGCAATATCCGTCATCGCCAATCCAAACTTCGCATACCCATCCGCAGGCGCCAATCCCAGCGCAGTTTGAAACTCCTTCACCGCCGGCGCGTATTGCTTTCTAGCTGCATAGGCCTCGCCCATCAGCCGATGCAGCTCTGGAACCTGCGGCTTCGTCGCCTCCAGCGCCTTCAACCGCACCAGCCCATCCGCGCTGTTCCCCGCCACCGCTTCAGATCCGAAATACGCCAGCCCCAGCGGCGTATCCGCATCCAGGTCTGCTTCCATCGGCTTCAGCACCTCCATAGCTCGCGCATAATCATGCGTCATATAGCTGCTCAAGCCCAGCATCGATCGCACTTCCCCGTCACCCGGCTGCTGCCACAACGCCCTTCCCAGCGGCCCCACCGCCTGCGCATAATCCTTTGCCGCAAACGCCGCACGCCCCCACTTCCGGTCCTCGCCCTTCATCGCAGGATCCCACTGCACGGCCCGCCCAAAATAACCCGCCGCCGCCGCAAAATTTCCACCGATTGCCGCATGCACTCCAAGGCTATCGTAGCTGCTGGCCAAAATCCGTCCCGCCTGGCTCTCCATCGCATCCAATGCCGCCAGGTCTTCCGCGCTCACAGGACGCGTCTTCTCCACCGGCGCAAGCATCGCCGAGCCCTTCAGCTTCGACTCCACCTGCTGCGACTTTTCGTAAAGCAGATCCCGCGAAATCTCCAGCTCCTTCCTGCCTTCCTCGGCATTCCCGTTCTTCTCCAGCAACCGCCCCAGTTGAAAATGCGCTCGCTGCACCTCGTAGTCATGCTTCGCCGGAACCAGCGTCAGCGCAATCTGCTTGCGAAACGCGTCTTCCGCCTGCGCGTCTTTTCCCTCGTCCGTATAAAGCTGCCCCATCTGTGCATAGGCGTCCGTGCTCTGCGGATCGTACTGAACAGCCCGCTGCAAATCCGCTTCGGCCTCCGCATAGCGATGCTGCATCGTCTCAATGCGCCCCAGCGCGGTATAGGCCAGCGACTCATCCGGCTTGATTGCAATTTCCTTCCGCAGTTCACCCTCGGCCGCCGCGTAGCTCGGCTCCCCAAAGCGCATCATCAATGTCGCGCCCAGCGAATAGTGCAGCCCCGCCAGCGTCCCATCATCCTTCGCAATCGCCTTCTTGAATTCTTCAATCGCCTCGTCGTAGTAGAGCGCCTGCCCGTAAAGCCGCCCAATATAAGTATGGAGCTCGGCCGTATCTCCAAACTTCGCCGGCATCTCGGCAAAAATCTTTCCTGCATTCGCCTTATCGCCAAGTGCAAGGTAAGACCCCGCCAGCGCTAACTGGCTCTTGTACCCAGGCTCCAGTTGCGCCATCACCTTGAACTGCTCCAGCGCTTCCCTGTACTGCCCCATCCCCATCAGCGCCTGCGCCAGAATCGAAACGGCTGCCGTGCTCGGTGCCTGCCCCTTGCGCTTCTCTATATCCAGCGCGGCCGACGCCATCGCCTTCGCCTTCTTCCAGTCAAATCCATCCAGAGCCGCGCCCGCATAGTCCATGCACAGCCTGAAGTCGTCCGGCGTCACCCCCAGCGCTTCCTCATACAACGGCACCGCTCGCCCATACTCCCCCAGGTTCGCGCGCCCGTTGGCAATGTCATGCAGCGCCATCGCCAGAAACAGCTTGTGCTCCCGGTCCGCGTCCGCAATCCGCCCCGCTTCCTGAAGCCGGAACGCCTCGTCGTAATGCTGTTGTGCCGTCGATACCGCAGATCCTGGCGTCTGGGCCTGCACCCCAAACCCCGTGCCCGCCATCCCCACCACCCATACCCCAAGCAGAAGGAACGCCCGGAAACTCCCAAACGCGCCAATCCAGCCAACTGCTCCATCGCCGGCCGGCGGGCGTTCTATTCGGTTCATCCCGTTTCCACCCCTAATTTCTCAAGCGCCTGAAAATATATACTCGCCCGTCGCGAATACCCTCGTTCATCCAGTCGATTGCATCAATCCATTCTATTCAAACCCACCCACAACCGCTCTCACGCCGCATCTGAATACGCGCGTTTCCCACCACACTTCTTCATGCCTGAAAAACCGACGGGAATGTATACTTCCGTCCAACCCGAACCAACTACGCGAAAGGAGCAGATATGCCATTTCAAGCAGGCACAGAGATAAAGCCTCCGGTGATCCTTCAATGCAAGCGGACATTCGTCCTGGCAAAATGCAGAGCCATTGGCACCGGGCCCACCGCAGCCAAGGCCGTGGCAGACGCCTTCAGGCAGCTACGGGCCGGCCTTACGCAATTAGATATCGATGTCCGGGCCATGCCCTGTCCCGGCGGGGGCTGCCCAGATGGAGGCGGATGCAGGAAAGTGAAGGTCGAACACACCGGCCACGGCGAAGACCGGAATATCCCGCAAAAAGCCGGCGCACAATGGGAGTGCCACGCATGGGGCTATCACCACTACTACGTTCACTGCTCCTGTTAAGCCTGTTAACACAAGTTGTTCTATTCAAGGGTCGATCTCGCCTCTGGGTTAACCGAAGAATTATCAATCTAGTAACTACCCAGTCTCGGCGGTGCGCATCCCCGTGACACACCGCCTCAATTCGCGATACCCTGTTATCTATCCGTGTTCAGTCCGGAAATGAAGGAGCACCTCAACCCTCATGCCTATCCAAACCACATCCAAGATCTGGCACAACGGCAACCTCATCCCCTGGCAGGATGCCAATATTCACGTCATGAGCCATGTCATTCACTACGGCTCCAGCGTTTTCGAAGGCATCCGCTGCTATGGACAGCCCCATGGCTCGGCCGTTTTCCGTCTCCCCGAGCACATGCAGCGGCTGCTTGATTCCGCCAAAATCTACCGGATGGAACTGCCCTTCACACTCGAAGAACTCTGCGCCGCCGTCGTCGACGTTATTGAAGCCAATGGCGTCACCCCCTGCTACATCCGCCCCATCGCACTTCGCGGCTACGGCGAAATCGGCGTCAGCCCCAAGGGCTCGCCCATTGAGGTCTACATCGCCAACTTCCCCTGGGGCAAGTACATGCCCGGCGGCGACGGTGCCGACGTATGCATCTCAAGTTGGAACCGGCTGGCGCCCAACACCATGCCTGCCCTCGCCAAGGCCGGCGCCAACTACATGAACTCCCAGCTCATTCGCATGGAAGCAGAAATCAACGGCTACGCTGAAGGCATCGGCCTCGACGTCAACGGCCTCGTCAGCGAGGGCTCCGGCGAGAACATCTTCATCGTCCGCAACGGCGTGCTATACACCCCGCCCCTTGCCAACTCCGCGCTTTCCGGCATCACCCGCGACAGTGTCCTCACCATCGCCCGCCACCTCGGCTATACGGTTTCCGAGCAGGCCATCCCCCGCGAACTCCTTTACATCGCCGACGAAGTCTTCTTCACCGGCACCGCTGCTGAAGTCTCGCCCATTCGCTCCATCGACCGCATTGTGGTTGGCGACGGCAAGCCCGGCGAAATCACCAAAAAGATTGCCGATGAATTCTTCGGCATCGCCAACGGTCTCAAACCCGACCGCTTCGGCTGGCTCACCCCCGTAAAAGTAACCGCCGCCGAACCAGTGACTGTCTAACCCATCAATCTCAGAAATCCACGAGCGACCTCCTGCAAACCGCTCGTGCTTTTTGTGCTTTGACAGATCAGCGCAACATCGAGGGTGTCCCATTCTTGCGCCCTTTTCAGCGGCAGACTCTTGTCCGAGGGCTGACGTCTACCGCTGTGGCCCCACGATTTGGAGGTCGCACTCGAACCTCGTCTTACTTGAACTGGTTGACGATGTCCAACGCGTAATAGGCAATGACGAATATCGTCGCCGTCAACGCGAGTAACATAGAGACCCGAACCACGGGCTCTACCCTGCCCACTCTTGCCGTGATGGCAGCCTGTTCGGTCTTCAGGCGATCGTACGATTCTTGCAGGATGATCTGGTTGTCCTCATCGCGGGCCAGTCTCGCTGAATAGAGTTTGAGGACCAACATCAGCAGAACCAGTGCGCCCCAAACCGCCCAAATTACGGGAACAAATTGTGTCATACTCCACCTCCAAATGACTATGGGTCCCAGATACTCGCGGGTCCGTGAAACCACCGCGGTTTCGCAGTAGAGGGGCCGCACGGTTGACTATCATGGCCCTGAACGAGGGCCGGCGTCCTGCTAACAGTCACGAGCAATCTTGCGGGATGAGCCAGCTCTTCAGCCCATCGCGTATACGATTTGCGTTACCGGTGGAGGGAGCAGCCGGAAACAGTCTGCATAGGAAATATCATCCAATTCGTTACTTTGGCATCCCGCAAACGGGGGAGCCGATCCTGCGACTTTCCGGTCTTTGGTTGCATCCAGTGGTAACAGGCGGCGCGCAGATTCTCCGTTTAGGAGTGTGGAGTTCTTGTAGCTCCCGCCGTCTTTTATGGTTCTTGGAGTCTTTAGGGCCTTTTATTCAAGTCCTATATTGCTTCGTATTCGTACATGTCATCCTGTGCGAGCGTAGCGAGTCGAAGGACCTGCTTCTTACAATCTTTTATAGCTCTAACTAATCACTAACCACTAACCACTACGCACTATTTCCGCATCTCCCGCTCCGCCGCCGCAACACTCTCCGGCCTTCCCAAATCCCGCCACGCACTTCCATCCGCGCGAAACGCCATCACGTTCTCCCCCGCCCCCGCCAGCCTCAAATAAGCGTCAATGATAGAAAACGCTCCCGTCTCTTTCATCTTCGAAAAAATCCGTGGCGACACCACATGAATCCCCGCAAACGCCAGCGCCGTCGTCTTCCCGCAGTCCCTCACCAAGTCCGTCTCCCGCCCGCAAAACGCCCCGTCTTCATCGAACACCAAGTACCGCGAGCTCTTCCTCTCCTGCACGGCCAACGTCGCCAGCGCCCCCCGCTCGCCATGAAACCGGACCATTGCACCAAGATCAATCGAACTCATCACGTCCACATTGTGCACAAGAAATGACTCATCTCCGCCACGCTCCTCGAAGAACCACGCCGCCTGTTTCAACCCGCCGCCCGTATCCAGCAGCGTCTCCTCACGCGAAATCTCAATCCGCATCCCGAAATTCCCGTTCGCCGTGAGGTACGCCTCAACCATCTCGGCATAGTGATGCGTATTTACAATCACCTCGTTCACGCCAAAGCCGCGCAAGTACTCCAGGCAAATCTCAAGCAGCGTCCGGCCGCCAATCTCAACCAGCGCCTTCGGCCTGTCATCGGTCAGCGGTCGCAACCGCGTCCCCAACCCTGCCGCCAGAATCATCGCCTTCATCGGCTTTGGTTCTCCAACGCCAGTTTCTCTTGCCCCATTTTTTCCAATTCGATATGCCGCACCACCACGTCCACTCCGCTCATTCCCCGCAAATGGCTCGCCAGTTGCTCCGCCAGAAACACCGACCGATGCTGGCCTCCAGTGCATCCGAATGACACCATCAGGTTCTTGAATCCCCGGCGCTGATAAGCGCTCACACTCGCATCCACCAGAGAAAGCACGCTGGCCAGAAATTGGTGCACGCTGTTCTGCCGGTTCAGGTATTCAATCACCGGCGCATCCTTCCCCGTCAGCGGCCGGAACTGCTCCTCGCGCCCCGGATTCGGAAGGCTGCGTCCGTCAAAAACAAATCCGCCCCCATTCCCAGACTCATCCGTGGGCGCTTCCCGGTGAAAACTGAAACTGAAGATCCGCACCGTCAGCGGCTCTGCGGCATTCGCCAGCCCCAGCAGTTTCTCTGACCGCAGCATGCTTTCGAAAGCTTCCAGCAGCGCGGGCAGCGCAATGGGCAACTTCGCTTGGTGAGCCAGCCAGCGCAGGTTCTTCAGCGCATACGGCACACTCTGCAGAAAATGCGGCTTACGCTCATAAAATCCTCTAAAGCCGTACGCTCCCAGCGCCTGCATGATCCGCACATAAACGTATGCGTAGTAGTACTCCATGAACGCTTCGCGGTCGACATCGATGTAACCCGCAAGGCATTGGAGATAGTAATCCAGTAACTCTTGCCGGAACTCCGGCGGTAAGTCGGCCTTGCCGTCATACAGCAGCGAAGCAATGTCATATTGCAGCGCGCCCTTGCGTCCTCCTTGGTAATCCAGAAAGTACGGCTCCCCCTCGCACATCATGATGTTCCGCGACTGAAAATCGCGATAAAGAAAATAATCGTGATCAGCCGCCAGCAAAAACTTCGTCAGCCGTCCAAAGTCCTGCTCCAGCGCCTGCTCATTGAAAGGCACGCCGGCCAGCCGCAGAAAGTAATACTTGAAGTAATTCAAATCCCAAGCAATCGACTGCCGGTCGAAGCTGGCCCGCGGATAGCAGACCCTGTAGTTCAAATCCCTGCCCGCCTCCACCTGGAACCGCGGTAAAACTGCCACCGCTTTCCGGTATGCCGCCACCGCTTCCGCGTCAACCGTCCCGCCCTCGCGGTGCCTGCCAAGAAAATCGAACAGCGTCGTATGGCCCAGGTCTTCTTCCAGGTACGCGCCCTCGCTCAAGTCCTCCCCATAAATCTCCGGGACCGGCAGCCCATGCCGCCGGAAATGCCTTGAAAATTCGAGGAACGCGACATTCTCCTCCCGCACCAGATACACAACCCCAATCGCGCTGACCCTGCTGCCAGTCAGCCGCACAATCGCGCGCCCCGACCCGCCAAGCTGGCCTTGAAGCGACTCCGTCTTTTCCGCCGCAAACCCGTAATGCTTCTCAAAAAGCCGTCTTAAAACGTCCATGCATCTCTTTCCGCAAATTCCGTGAAGCTGTTCCCCAAAGATACCCACCCCGCCCAAGCCCACGCAAGGCGTTGTTCATCCTCCGTTGACACATCGCAGGCCGGGTCCGGGGCTATCATCCTAGTCATGAAATCCCATCCGCGCCGGTCATTAGTCCTGCTCTGTTCCTTTGTCCTCCTGCTTGCCCCTCTCCTTGTGCCCGCCTCTGCCGCCGCCCAGGCCTTCACCGGCAAGCCTAAACTCGTCGTCATCGTCGTGATCGACCAATTCCGCGGCGACTATCTCAACCGCGACCGCGATCAGTTCAAGGGCCGCGGCTTCAAGCTCTTCATGGACCAGGGCGCCTGGTTCACCAATTGCTACTACGACTACGCCAACACCAAGACCGCCCCCGGCCACTCCACCATTGGCACCGGCGCTTATACCGACGGGCACGGCATCGAATCCAACGAGTGGTGGGACGCCTCCCGCTCCAATGACGCCAAAGTCAGCTCGGTCCAGGACGAGCGCTACCACATGGTCGATCTCCCCGCTGCCTCCATCCCTGCCAACGTGCCCGGCGCACCTGAGTGGGCGCAGAAGTGGGTCATCGGCGCCTCCCCGCTCAATCTCCGCGCCACCACGCTGGGCGACGAGCTCCGCCTCGCCACCAACGGCCGCTCGCGCGTCTACGGAATCTCCCTCAAAGACCGCGCCGCCATTCTTCCCGCCGGCCAGTCCGCCAACGCCGCCTACTGGATCGACAATCCCAGCGGCCAGTTCACCACCTCCACCTACTACATGGAGCACCTGCCCGCCTGGGCAACCGCCTTCAACGCCAGCGGCCGCATCGCACAGGCCGAGAACGAAGCCAACGTCGACACCACCACGCAGCAGTTTTACGAGCTCGTCGGCCGCACCCCCGCCGCCAACCGCTATGAGCTCGACTTCGCCAAGGCCCTCATCACCGGCGAAAAACTCGGCGCCTACGGCGTCACCGACCTCCTCGTCGTCTCCCTCTCGCCCAACGACATCCAGGGCCATCAGTTCGGTCCCGACTCCGACTCAGAGGAGCAGATGATCCTCTCCCTCGACCGTGACCTCGACGACTTCAACTCCTGGCTCGACCAGAACATCGGCCTCCAGAATGTCTGGCTCGCGCTCACCGCCGACCACGGCATCGCGCCCATCGCCGGCGAGGCCGCCAAAGTCGGCATCCACGCCGTTGCCGTCGACATGGACAAGGTCTATGCCAGGGTCAATGCTGAATTGAACAAGCGCCACTCGCCCGCCGAGCACCTCAGCTTCCTCTTTCCCGACCCCGACCTGCCCTACATCGTCCTCGACAAAAGAGCCTTCAAAAAAGTCGGCATCGACGAGAAAGCCGCTGAAGAAGAAGTCGCCGCGCTGCTACCCGAGGTCGTGGCCAGCCAGGAACCCCATCCGCCCACGTTCATCCCACTCACCGTCCCGCCCACAGTCGTCCTACCCTCAGAACAGCGCCTGCCACCCGCCCCTCACGTCCAATACGTATACACGCGGCTCGACCTGGCCAGCGGACACCTGCCGCCCTCCGAGTGGGGCCGCCTTCTCGCCCACAGCTACGCCGATCACGGCAACTGGTTCGTCATGATGGTTCTCGACGCCTATCAAATGGCCGGTAGCGGACAACTTGCCGGAACCAACCACTTCAGCCCCTGGAACTACGACCGCCACGTCCCCCTCGCCTTCTACGGCACGCCCTTCGTCCCCGGCGAATACGCCAAACAGTCCGCCCCCGTCGACCTTGCCGTCACCTTTGCCTCACTCCTCGGCATCAATCAACCCTCCGCCGCAGTAGGCAAAGTCCTGACCGAAGCCCTCAAGCCCACCACGCCCAAGGTCCCCTGACACCTGCCCACCGGCGTCTCATCACTGACCCCTGATCCCTGAAACCTGTAATCTGTAGTCAACATGAAACCCGACATGAAAGTCAGCCTGGCCGGGCTGGAACTGGTCAACCCGGTCATCGCCGCCAGCGGAACCTTCGGTTACGGCATCGAGTTTGAAGAAATTGTCTCTCTGGAGCGTCTCGGCGCCTTCGTCACCAAGGGGATCTCGCTCCAGCCCATGGCCGGTCACGCCGCGCCCCGCCTCATTCAAACCGCGGCGGGCATGCTCAATGCCATCGGCCTGCAAAATGTTGGCGTCGAAGACTTCATCCTCCGCAAGCTCGCCCCGCTTGCGCGCTATCCCCTTGCTAAAGTTATCGTTAACGTCTTTGGCTACACTGTGGCGGACTACATCCAGGTCATCGAGCGCCTCAATCAGGCTGACGGCATTGCGGCTTACGAGCTCAACGTTTCCTGCCCCAATGTCCACGCGGGCGGCATGGCCTTCGGCTCCGATGCGGGCTCCCTCGAGTACCTTGTAAGCCGCGCGCGTTCCGCCTCCAGCCGGCCGCTGATCGTAAAGCTCTCACCCAATGTGACTTCCGTCTCCCACATGGCGAAGATCGCTGCCGACTCCGGTGCGGATGCCATCAGCATGACCAACACCTTCCTCGCCATGTCCATCGACACCGAGACCCGCCGCCCACGCCTCACCAACATCACTGGTGGCCTCAGCGGCCCCGCCATCAAGCCCATCGCCCTGCGCATGGTCTATGAGACCGCCCGCGCCGTCCGCATTCCCATCCTCGGCATGGGCGGCATTGTCACGCCGGAAGACGCCGTCGAATTCCTCCTCGCCGGCGCTACTGCCGTCCAGGTCGGAACCGCCAGCTACGCCGACCCCCGCGCCACCGAGCGCCTGGCCAAGGGCTTAGAGTCCTGGTGCCGCAGCCACAATGTTGAAAAGGTAAGCTCCCTGACCAACGCGATAGAAATCCCCCACGAGTAGGCCGTGTCAGACGAATTCTGGCGCGAAGATTCTTGTAACCCGGGCACGACTTCATTCGTGGCAGGTGGCCCACTCATCGCGGCCTTAAAGAGCCTGCCTTCGGCATCAGTCCCCGATAGGCTGCCAAAGCTCCACACGATTTCCTTCCGGATCGGTAATCCAGCCGAACTTTCCAAAGTCATAGCTCTGACGCTCTGGATCAACGGTAACCCCTTCAGCGATCAAACGCTCCAGCACACCATCCAGGTCGTCCACCTGCAGATTGATCATCGCTTTCTGCGCCGGCGCGAAGTAAGCATCGTCTTGTTTGAAAAGCGCAAAGATGACTCGAGCTTGTTGTGTCGGGGCGGGAAACACGTAGAATCCGCCGGAATTCACCAGGCCAAGATGTTTTTCGTACCACTGATAAAGTGCTTTTGAATCGTCCGATCGCAGAAATATACCGCCAAAACCTGTGATTGAAGCCATGCAACCTCCTAATGAGAATCGTTTGACAATTCAGAATATCGAAGGTCGGGGCTTACGCTCCGGCCTTCTGATTTATGGGTGCATAACTGCGGGAGCGGCGGCAGGTTCCCTGGAAGCTTTGCGCCGCAGCACGGCAGCTGAGACGAGAGTAATGATAAGGCCGACAGGCAGGGGCTCCATGAAGGTGTAGGCCATGTTGATCAACGGATTTTGGTAGGCCTGCTGAGAATGCTGGATCTCAGCAACCTTCGCGGCCACGGTGGCGGGGTCAAGTCCGGAGGCCTGGGCCTTGTGAATCTGCGCGGCCCAGTAGCTGTCCATGAAGTGGGGCATGAAGTTGAAGTAGATGATCTCCCATGTGGCGACATAGAAGACGCAGGTAATGAGGGTGATCAATATGCCGCAGGTGAAGGCGCGGCCAAAGGAGATTTGCCCGCCCAGGTTATTGTCCCGGTAGCTGCGGATGCCGAAGTACACCAGCAGGAACGACGCCACCATCATGGTGTAGCCGAGCAGCATGCTGTTGTGGCCGGAGCCCATCTTGTTCGCCAGCAGCAGCGACCCGTCCATCAGGACGGAGATGATCACGCCGGCGATCAGGCCGAAGGTGAGAACAGTTTTCTTCATGTCAGGCTCCTGTTTCGAGTGAGTATCCAGTAAGGATGCAGTGACCATGCCGGGAAGCTGGCCCAAATGTCGTCATTCTTTCGAATGATTTTAGAGGCATGAAGCCAAAATCGTGCTTTCGGATGACGCATTGGTAGTGGGCCGGGTTGAATCCGCAGGGTTGAGTCTTTGGTTTCCAAGCTGGCGGTGATCCTCCAGTTCTGATGGCCCTGTAACAGGGCATGACTTTAGTCGTTCCGCCAGAACTTGTCCGAAATCGTGACGGGTCAAATAGATCGAAACGTAATCGGAAGGCTTTCGATCACCGCGACTTCAGCCCGGTCAAGCTGGGCGACGTCTAGCAGCGAGTCCGAATCATAAAGCTCAACGGGCGAGCGGACTGCAATCACGGTGATGCCAGCCCCACATCGAAGGGCGAATACCTCCGCGGCGTTCGCGTTTCCTTCAAATCGCTGGATTCGATTCAACTCGACCCACTCATGCTCTTTGTAGAGTTTGAAAAACTGGATCAACTCGGCTGACCGCTCCCGAGCAACCTCAGTTGCTACGAGTGCGTACTCATGACCATCCCCTCGCTCGATATGTCCCTTTCCGCACGCAGGACATGGAGAAGCGAGTCGCCGGATAACGTCGGACGTCGCGTCTGCTCTGTCTTCCGAAGGGAAAATCTGTCGCATGAGAGAGCGAAACACTCTGGACCTCGTTGTTCCCTTTCATATTATTGCAGTTCGATGGATGGTGGCTGTGTCTTCGCCCACTCCGAAACTTACCCGTTCCCTCAACCCCGCTTCGATCCGCCGATTCAAGCTGACGCGGTGCCGGCGAGATCACGGCAACAGGCCCAGTTCTTTGCCGCGCTGAACCGCCTGTGTCCGCCGCGCCGCCCCCAGCTTGTCGAAAGCGCGAGCACAATGTGTCTTCACAGTGTTTTCTGAAACGAAAAGCTCAGTCGCGATCTCGCGATTGCTCAACCCGCGCGCCACCAGGGTCAGGATTTCCAACTCGCGTGCCGTGATGCCCAGAGCCTGTTGTTGCGCCTGTTGTTGCGCCTGCTGTTGTTCCTGCTGGCGAGCCGCATCCGGACTGAATGGCGCCGGTGCCTCCGCCCGCACAAGCACCTCCTTCACCACCACCGTTTCGCGCACAGTATCCCGGCTTCGCGTAATCCGCAGCCCCAGCCAGATGCCGAAGCTCGCGAAGAGGATGGCGACGAGCGCGCTGTAGAGCTCGACGGAGTGCTCGATGATGACGAAGCGATATTCGGTGTATTGGAGGATGGCGATGAGGATGCCGCCGACAACACCGAAGATGAGGACGTGGCGCTTCATGATGGGGTTGCGAAAAAGTATAACGGAGACGGCGAGACAGCGGTCTCACCCGCCGGAAACAGTCTTGCGGAAGGACCAGGGAGACCGTACCCCCAACGCGCGTCGAAGTCCCTCCACGTGGTAGCCGGACTCCCACGGAAGCAGAGTTCATCTGATAGTCCCAAACTTCAGACCCCGCACAAATCCGCCCGTAACAATTCTAGAAACCAGTCACTCTTGTCGGCGGGCCGTCAGCCGTAAGCCATCTGGGGCGTTACTTAAGTCTCCATCCTTTTGAGTAGCTGGCCACTACATTTCCCAATTGACGAACTTCATGGAGGGGGCATAGGCTCCGATTCGCTAGTAAAACGCTTTACGGAAACGTTTTACTAAATCGAATCAGCCGTGCGGCAAAAGCGCATCCTGCCACGCAACCACGTCGGCCCGATGCGCTTGCTCGACTGCAGCAGGCCCAAATCTGGATGAGCCCCGAAAGGAACACCATGCTTCTGAATTCGCATCATCGCGCCCCCTGCGGTTTGCGTACGAGCGCTCGCCGCCTGGGCGGGTACTTCACAGTACTCGCTGCCCTGCTGATAACCGTCCTTGCGCCGAACGCCTTCGCCGCCCCCACCGCATGCAACATCCTCTACACAATTCAACCCCAGAACACCAGCGCATTCGGCGCAGCCATCACCATCCAGAACACCGGAACGACCGCCATAACAAGCTGGTCGCTGACTTGGGCCTTCGCCAACGGCCAGACCATCTCCTCTCTCTGGAACGGCGCTGAAACCCAAAGCGGCGCAAACGTCACCGTGAACAATGAAAGCTACAATGGCAGCATCGCTGCGGGTGCCAGCCTCTCCGGCATCGGATTCAACGGCACATGGAACGGCGCAACCAATGCGGTGCCCACCGCGTTTTCGCTCAGCGGAACCGCCTGCTCCGTCAACGGCTCAGGATCGGGCGGAGGCTCGGGCAGCTTCTCGCTCAAACCCTCGGCCTCCTCGCTGTCCCTCGCTCAGGGGGCCTCCGGCACTGACACCGTCACGGTATCCGATGTGAGTCCGTTTAACGGTTCGGTAACTCTTGCCGCATCCGGTCTTCCCAGCGGAGTCACTGCCTCCTTCGGTACCAACCCCGCCACCGGCAGCAGCGCGTTAACACTGGCAGCCAGCAGCACGGCGGCCGCTGGAACAAGCACCGTGACCATCACAGGCACCTCAGGCTCATTGGGCGCATCCACCACCATCGCTCTTACCGTCACCTCGTCAGGCGGCGGAGGCACACCACCCAAGGACGGCATTCCACTGCCTTCTGCTGGAGTCGCGCTTCAGGGTGTCACTGCCGGACCCATCACAATTCTCAACTGGGCCGGTTTCAAAGCCGCCACATCGTGGACCTTCGATGATTCGCAACCGTCGCAGATCCAGCATTTCGCCGACATTCAAGCCGTCGGCGTGCCGGTTACGTATTACATCACCTCAGGAACGGAACCGGATTCGCCCAACTACAATTCCACCTGGATCCAGGCCGTCAGCGATGGCGACGAGCTGGGAAACCACACCGAGGACCATTGCCAATCCAACTTGACCGATTGCATTACGAATACAGACACCGGAAACCTGGCCACCGAAATCGACAATGCGACCAGCTACATTGAGCAGAATCTCTCGCAGAAGACAGTCTGGACCGGCGCTTCTCCCTATGGGGACACGGGCTACGATTCCGACGCATCCTCACGGTTCTTTATCTATCGGGGAATCGAGGCCGGGTCAATGCTGCCGAACGATGGCACCAACCAATTCAATGTGCCGTGCCACCTGGCTTCCACAGGCGAGACCGCTGCCCAGTTTAATGCCGTCACGGATGCGGCGCGCAGTGCCGGCGCGTGGCAAATCTTCCTCATTCACACCATCACGCCAACCGCCAATATCTGGTACAACCCTGTCGCCGTTACGGACGTTACCGGCGCCATGACCCACGCCAAAACAGCGGGAGACACCTGGGTCGACTCGGTTGTTGACGTTGGGGCCTACTGGATCGGACTGAAGGTTCTTGCATCGGCAACCCGCACCGCCTCTGGTAACACCACCACATGGAAGTGGACATTGCCGGCTCACTTCCCAGGCGGCAAATACCTTCGAGTAACGGCGCTCGGCGGCAGCACGCTGTCGCAGAATGGAACTCCTATCACTGAGAACTCCGCGGGCTTCTTCTCGGTATCGCTCGATGCAGGCTCCCTTACGCTGACGCAATAGACGAAGACGGTTCACGTATGTCGGGACTTGGATCGTGCCCCTTCCAAGTCCCGGCAAACGCACTGGCGCACTCATTGATACGCTTCAGGCAATCCGCTCGATTAAGCGCGGATCTCCGAGCAGCGCGCCCTGGTGTCGATCCCGTGATCCTGTTGCGCGAGCAGAAACCCCGGCCGCCGCTGCTGCCCAAAGTTGCGGAGCAGCGGCGGCGAGGGATCACGTGTTGTCGATCAGCGCCGATCACCTGGCCTGTGGTGCCGGTCGAAGACCGGATCGCCGTAGATGATGCCCCGGCCATTCATCCCGAGATACACCCGGCCATAGACTTGCGGGTCGGCCTGAATGAGTGTGGGACCGCCATACTGGTGCGCATCGTCGTTCACGCGCACCCAGGATTGCCCGTTGTCGTCGGAGCGATAGATCGCCATGGCATTGGTTGGCGAGGCTTCTCCATAGAGGAATACGGATTGCGTATGGCTCCAGGGTGCGGCCGCGCCCACGGCGACGGAGTTGGCATAAGGCGCATTCGTGATCTGCGTCCAAATGACGCCGCCATCGGTGGAGTGCCACAGGCCGTTGCTGCCCAGGCCCAGCCACAGATCGCCCGCCTTGGCGAAGTTGGCCACCACCACGCCGCAGCCCGATCCGTAACAGCCGGAGACAGGCGGAAGCGCGGTGGTATTCACCTCGGTGAAGATGGCGGTATCAGTGTTAGTGTCCACGGTGCCGCTGTAGAAGTTGGCGCCTGAGCCGTAGCTCGCGTAGGCATAGTATGTCTGGGGCACGACCTTGTCGGCATACGCGACGGCGCCGTAGGGAATGCCTTCCGTCGCGGTCCAGGTGTTGCCGTTATCCAGCGAGAACTGCACCGGGTTGTACGACGTGCTCCACATGATCGACGTTCCGCTGGGATCGACAGCGATTATGCCACCGTTGTTTGAGTAATTACCGCCGGATGCGCAGTTGGGGAACGGCGTCCAATCCACGCCGTCGTCTGTGGAGTACGCGCCAAAATTGCAGGGACTGGTGGAATAATTCGCAGCAGATTGCACGCGGACAATGAAACTCGGGTTCTGTCCCGCCCAGTCAAGACTCCCCACGTTGTTGGCCACCGGATTCGTAAACATCCCGTACTTCACACCAGCAACCTCGCCCGCTGGAGAGACTGCGAAGTTGTCGTGACGGAAACCGCCGACATCGCCCTCGCCGCTCAATAAGTGAGCGCCCGCTGAGGGACTGATCAGCGCCAGCACGGCAGTTTCTTCAATTCCCCGTGCCTCGACATGCCAGGTCGGGGATGGTCCCACGTTATCCCCTGTTTGACTATTGGTCTCGGCAAAGTCAATCGCCGACAGGTTATCCGTCCCGTAGATTGTCGCCCCCGTGCCATACATAAGACGGTCCGGATTTGTAGGATCGATGAGAACTGCCGACATCCACCAGCCGAACCTGGAAGTGGGATCGGGATAGCCAGTAGGTGGCCCCTGGTAATTCGTGTCGCCAAAAGTCAAATACGGCGAAATGCCGTAGACAGAGGACTCGTAATAGTAATTCCCATATGCAGGACCATCCTCGCCGTTCCCGTTTGCGTACTCACAGCAATTGTAGGCAAGATCTGTCCACACACCGCCCCCGTTCTGCGTAATGTAGACATCGTCGATCGGGTAATACCGGTTAAACGTCGTAACCGCAACCTCGCCGGAAACCTGGGGATTTTGCGTAATTCCCGTAAACCCGCCCCTCGGCGTCGATTGAAAATCCCCTAAAGGCGGAGTAATGTTCGTCCACCCTCCGGACGGGTTCTCGGGGTTGTATTTTTCCACAAGCCCGTAGGCCGTTGAGTACGGTCCTGGGGAGTCGTCGAAGGTGACGTAGAGATTTCCATCGCGGTTCAGCAGCGCGCGTTCCGGTGACGGCGCGCGTGATGCTGGAACGTTAGCCGGCCAGGTCACTCCCGGAAGTGCGGTCCAGGTTGAGCCGTCGTTGGTGCTCACGTACACGGTCGAGGTGGTGTACGCCCCAACGTAGACTGTGCCGGGATGTCTGGGATCAAAGAGCACCCACTGTACGCCGTAATTGTCGGTGTCGGAGGTTATGGGGAAGCTCGCAACCTGGGTCCAGGTCTGGGCGCGGTCTTCGCTGGCCCAGAGACCGTTCAGGCGCGTGCCCATAAATAGCTCGTTTGGCTTGAATGGGTTCACAGCCAGGCGTTCGCCCGCGGCGCGGCCATCGCAGTTGGAGCACATCTCAAACGGAGCGTTGTACGTCTGGAAGGTTGCGCCCCTGTCCTCGGAGACCAGGAATGCGCAACAGTTTGAATACTCGTACATACCCGCGGCGATGTAGAGACGGTTGGGGTCGTTCGGATCCAGGGCAATGCTCTCCGGTCCGTTCAGGTTGTACTGGTTCGGCGAATGGAAATCGGTAAGTGGCGTCCAGGTCCTGTCCCACTCATTCCATTTGTAAACGCTTCCAATGTCAGTACGAGCATAGATGACACCGGGGGCGGTGGGATGCGCAACGAGGCCGGGGACGTATCCTCCGGCGATGATGGTGACGGGCTGGAAGTTGTACGGTTCGGTCTGCTGCGCCGGCAACCGGAAGCTTGCAGCCAGAAGGACGAGGAATGCGGCGAGAATCGGATGGATTCTGCATGGAAAGGGCATAGGGGAGCTCCTTTTTGATTGAGGGTGACGTGCGGGGTTCACGCCTGGATCGTGAAGGGCGAGAGTCCGTAAGTTTCTGATCGAAGACTGGGAACGACGGGATCTGACCGGGATTTCCATCTTGTCCCCCGGCGGCGGAATTATACCGCCGGGGGGTCGCTGTGGTGAAGGGGCAGGTCTTCGCCACTGGGGTAAAAGTAAAATCCCTCAGAATCTGTTTAGAGCCTCACGGAGGAATCGAAGAAGGAATATGCCCGGGCAGATTTTGCAGTTAAGTCGGGCACATGTATCCGAGCGACTACGGAAAAGCCCCCCACGCGTGTAGCACGGCGGCGGGAGAATCAGGCTCGACAAATAGTTAAAGTTGGTGTATAAGTTTTGACGACAGTTGAGCCGTTGAGTCAATGCTTCAGCTGATGTCCCCCCTGATCAATGGACGAAGTTTATCTCGTCCACATCCGTGCGTTCGATATCCCGACTAAGGCTTCTGTTGCGGGAAAGGTTCGCGGATAGATAGATCTGCGCAAATCGTCATTGTGACAGGTAAAAAACATATCACAATTCAAGCGTTCCTTTTTCCCAAAGGCGCTTGTGTGCTCATTTGCAGCGTACGGTAAACCGTTACGGGAATCACCCGTAAATCACGCCAAACAAGGAGACTCGAGCATGATCAGACTATTTGCGAAACTGCACAAGATCGGCATTTCACCAATCAAACCGCGTTTCTTCACTGTCCTCGTGGTGGTCGCTTTCTCCCTGGCAAGTGTAAATTGTTCAGGTTTGACAGTTGGTGGAGGCACCTTGACGTATACCGAAACAATTTCGACTCGAACCTGCTACAACAGCATCGGCGAGAAGACTCTCAGTTATCCCTACTATCTTTTCGGTGACCTCACTTACACAATTAATGGCCAAACTTATCCACTGTCCCCTTCCGGGGTCGCCTATTGGCAAGCCATACCAAACTGTAAATTAGCTGGCTCCCCTGCGACGGATAGTCTTGCCTACACCACCTCCACTGAGTCTTGCACGATTACAGCCAGTCCAGGCCCAGGCTCATTTTCGGCAACTGGCCCAAGCTGTATCCCGTTTTATTCTGGCTACATCAACCCCAAATACGTTGTTGTCGATGTCATCTATGCCCCGCCGGGGTCGAAGAGTTATGTAAGCTATTCGAACAGCTCAACGGTCAGTAATACCCAAAATGTGGTCAATACAGCCAGCACAAGCGAAAAGGTTAGCGTCTCCATAACCGAATCCGGTTCGCTCTTCAGCTTTCTGAGCGGGTCGCAAACCGACAGCTATTCAGACACTTTAACTCAGCAGAGTCAGGATACTCAGTCGGTTACTGTGAGCGACACAAATACAAGCGTGTTGCAGGTCTACGGACCCGGCTCCAATGACGAGTGCGATGCGGTTGCGAGCGACTTTGTTGGGCTGGATCATGATTGCGACACCATCCGGGTCTGGCTTAACCCTGTAATGCTTTTCACCGTTGGGGGCGGCACTGTAGTGTGGAATGGATACGGCTCCAGCGCCTTGGATCCGGTGGCCCCGATCCACATCGACGACGTGAAGGTGGGCTGCCTGAACGGTGCCCTTTCCCAAACGAGTAGCGTTTGTTCGCCGTTCTTCGGTGATGCCACACGCACCTGGGCCGCCAACGAGAACTGGCCCAGCGGCCAGGGGCCTGGGCTCACGGCTACTGACTTGGCCAACATTCTGGCAGCAGACCCTTGGGGAAATTGCACTCCGACCTCTCCAATCGGGTCAAGCGCCTGCCCGACTTATACGACACCCGGTTTTTCGCTTCTCCCTCCCCACTTCTATCTCTCAGACCAGGAAAACGTCCCTTATCAACAGGGCGGCCCGCAAACGACCTATACCGTTAGCACGACAAACTCAAATATGCAAGGTGAATCGAGCACGACAACGCACGCGCAGACTTATGGGGTTGAAGACAACTTCACGGGAAGCGCGTGGCTCGCTGGCTTCAAGGCGAGTGTTGGCGTATCGCAGACCTTGACGACAAGCAACGAAGTTAACGATCAAACCACTACCAGCAACACAACAATTGGTACGGCAAACATCACGGGCCCGGCCTGCAGCGGCGACCCGTGCAACCCGTCATATCCGCCGAGTTCACCGTATTTCGGCGAGGCGACGCAGTTCGATGTCTTTACAGACCAGTTCTTCGGAACATTTGTGTTCGTTCCGTCTGACTACGAGTAAACCAATCAAACCAATTTGTCTCCGCCGCAGTCTGTGCCACGGGCTGCGGCGGAAAACTGAGCCCATAAACGATCCGGTGCAAGGCCGACTGAGGAACATGAAGCTTGCCTTGACGCTCTCCCAAAGACAGAGATTTCGGCCGGGGTGCAAGATCGGGTGGAAGCGCGAGCTGTGTTGATGCGGCTGTTCTGCCGCTGACCCCAAGTCCGCTGCAAGCTTTGAGCTGAGAGCTGTCATTTGTCACCCGTAATCTGTAATCTGTCCCTCCCCCAGTGACCCAAATCACCCCTCATTCCCTTTACCTCACACCGACTTAACAACGCCTGTGACGCAGCGCACAGCGAGTCGTTATTTCAAGTAGCTACCTTCGCATCCGTCAGTTGGGAAATCCTCAGCAAGCGAGGGACGCATGGGTCAGTCTATTTGGAATTCGATGGAGCAGAAGGGTTACAGCCGCAGAGACTTCTTAACCTTCTGTGCTGCAGCGGCAACCGTAGCCGGTTTCGGTCAATCAGGCGTGGCTGAGGTCGTTTCGGCCTTTGAAAAGAAAGACAAACCAGCCGTCATCTGGATGCACTTTCAGGAGTGCACCTGTTGCAGCGAGTCGTTCATACGGGCTTCGCACCCCATTGTTCTGGATGTACTGCTGAACGTTCTCGATCTCAACTACTCTGAGACGCTGATGGCCGCCTCCGGCTTCCAGGCTGAAAAAAGCCTCAACGACACCATCGCCAACAATAAGGGCAAATACATTGTCCTCATTGAAGGCGCCGTGCCCACCGGAAACGACGGCGTCTATTGCATGATCGGCGGCAAGACGGCCGAGTCCATTCTGCAGACCGTCGCCAAGGACGCTGCTGCGGTTGTCGCCTGGGGCAGTTGCGCATCCAATGGCTGCGTACAGGCCGCCAAGCCCAATCCCACCGGCGCAACGCCCATCCACAAACTCATTGACAAGCCGGTGATCAATGTTCCCGGCTGCCCGCCCATCGCCGACGTCATGATGGGTGTTGTTACCCACCTGCTAGTGCTTGGAGCAACCCCCGCGCTCGACAGCCAGGGCCGTCCCAAGGAATTCTACGGGCGCCGCGTGCACGACACCTGCTATCGCCGGCCAAACTACGATGCCGGCCTCTTCGTCGAGTCGTTTGACGATGAGAACGCGCGCAAAGGCTATTGCCTCTATAAGATGGGCTGCCGCGGCCCGGTCACCTACAACGCCTGCTCGGTCATCAAGTGGAATGAGGGAACCAGCTATCCCATCCAGTCAGGACACGGCTGCATCGGTTGCAGCGAAGAAGGCTTCTGGGATAACGGTCCGTTCTACCAGCACCTGGCTTCGTTCCCGGGCTTCGGCATTGAGAGCACGGCAGACACGGTTGGCACGGTTGTCGGCGTGGCCACTCTGGCCGGTGTTGCCGCGCATGCCGTCGTCACCAACATCCGCAAACGTCCCGTCATTGCAGAAGTGCATGCAGACGATCAGAAGGAGCTTTGAGGGATTATGACACGCATCGTCGTTGATCCAATCACCCGTATTGAAGGCCACCTGCGCATTGAAGCCGTGGTCGAAAATGGCGTCATCACCGACGCATTCTCGGCAGGCACCATGGTCCGTGGCCTCGAAAAAATCCTCATTGGCCGAGATCCTCGCGACGCCTGGGCCATTACCGAGCGCGTATGCGGCGTCTGCACAACCGTTCACGCCCTAACCAGCGTGCGCGCCGTTGAAAGTGCCTTGAACATCACTGTGCCTCCCACCGCAGAAATCATTCGCAACATCATGATGACTACGCAATACGTGCAGGATCACGTGGTGCACTTCTATCATTTGCACGCACTGGACTGGGTGGACATCGTCAATGCGCTGAAGGCCGATCCTAAGAAAGCAGCGGATCTGGCGCAGTCGTTCTCCAAGTGGGACAAGAACACACCCGCTTATTTCACCGACGTACAGAACAAGATCAAGACGTTCGCCGCAAGCGGCCTCGGCATCTTCGCCAACGGCTATTGGGGTCATCCGGCTTACAAGCTTCCGCCGGAAGTGAATCTGATTGCTGTGGCCCATTATCTTGACGCACTGCAGTGGCAAAAGGAAATCGTCAAGATTCATGCGGTGTTCGGTGGCAAGAATCCACATCCGAACTACCTGGTGGGCGGCGTTCCCTGCTCCATCAACATGAATGAAGTTGCGGCGATCAACTCCGAGCGCCTGAACCTGGTCTCAAAGCTCATCAGCCAGGCCGACGAATTCGTGAACGAAGTCTACATTCCCGATCTTCTTGCCGTGGCCTCGTTTTACAAAGACTGGGCAAGCTGGGGCGGCGGATTGACCAACTACCTCTCCTATGGCGAGTTTCCCACCAAGGGATACAGCCAGCCGGAATCTTTCAAGTACCCGCGCGGCGTGGTTCTTAATCGCGACCTCAGCAAGGTTCATCCGGTCAACGCGACGGACTCCCAGGAGATCAAGGAATACATCGCCAGTTCCTGGTACAGCTACAAGGAAGGCGACGCGGTCGGCATTCATCCGTGGGATGGCGAGACGAACCTGCACTATACCGGGCCCAAGCCGCCGTTCGAATCGCTCGAGGGCTTCGAAAAATACTCGTTCCTGAAGACTCCGCGCTGGAAAGAGCAGGCCATGGAGGTGGGTCCACTGGCCAGGCTGCTCGTAGCTTACGCATCGGGCCGTACCGACGTACAGGACCTTGTGAAAGACACACTGGGCAAGCTTAACGTGCCTGTTGCGGCCTTGTTCTCGACCCTCGGTCGCACCGCGGCTCGTGGATTGGATGCGGCACTCGCGATGGGTTGGCTCAAGGAGTTTTTCGGCGAGCTTATGGAGCGCGTGAAAATCAACGAAGTCTCCACCTTCAATGGCGAGTTCTGGGAGCCCAAGAGCTGGCCCAAAGATGCTGAAGGCGTTGGCCTCACAGAGGCACCACGCGGCGCATTGGCGCACTTTATCAAGATTCATAACGGCGCCATCGACAACTACCAGCTTGTTGTACCAACAACCTGGAACGGTTCCCCGCGCGACGCGAAAAAGCAACGCTCGTCTTTTGAACAGGCTCTCATCGGCACTCCTGTGGCGAAGATCGACGAACCAGTCGAGATCCTCCGTACCATTCATTCCTTTGACCCGTGCCTGGCCTGCGCCGTGCATCTGTACGATCCGCAGGGTAAGCACCTTCACCAGGTTTCATTCGAGTGATGCCCATGAGTACGACAGTTGCTGTCAAAGGTCGCAAGGCACCGCCAGTTGCTACACGTCCGGCTGACTATCGACGGATCTACGTTTGGGAACTTCCGGTACGTGTCTACCATTGGATCAACGCGGTGGCTCTGGTGGCCCTCTGCATTACCGGCTACCTGATCGGCGCCCCATCCAGCCCGTTTTACGCGGCGCAGGCCTACCAGCAGTACTGGTTCGGCTGGGTGCGCTTCATCCACTTCCTGTCCGCGTTTGTCTATGTATTCAACTTTCTGGCCAGGCTGTACTGGGGCTTCGTCGGCAACAAGTACGCCAGGTGGAGCGCTTTCTTTCCGCTAAAGCGCACGCAGCGGCAGGAAATCATTGAAGTCATCAAAGCCGACGTGCTTGAAACCCAGTTGCACGGCCCCATCTCTACGGGGCACAACGCGCTGGCAGGCTTCATCTATTTCTTCACCTTTCTCGCGTTCGTCTTCCAGACCATCACCGGCTTCGCGCTCTACTCCAGCATGAGCAACTCATGGCTTCCACAGATGTTCAACTGGATCGTACCGCTCATGGGCGGCGAATTCGGTGTACGCTTCTGGCACCACACGTTCCTGTGGTTCTTTGTAACGTTCATCATCATCCACATCTATCTTGCCTTCTATCACGACTACATCGAGGGACGCGGCACGGTATCGTCGATCATCGGCGGCTGGAAGTTCGAGCGGGAGAAGGATGACAAATAACGGCAAATCGAAGATTCCGTTGAAGACGCTTGTGCTGGGCCTCGGCAACATTCTCATGGGCGACGAAGGTATCGGCGTCTACGCCGTTCGGGCCCTGGAACAGCACAAGCTCCCTGCGGATGTGGAGTGTCTTGATGGCGGTACCGGTGGCTTTACGCTACTGGAGCCACTGCAGGACGCCGATCGCATCATCCTGATCGACGCGGCAGCCGACGGCAATCCTGTGGGAACCGTTACCCGCACCACGCCGCGTTTCTCGCGCGACTATCCGCCCACGCTCACCGCGCACGACATCGGCATGAAAGATCTGCTGGACATGTTTTACATCCAGGGCGGCCAACATGAAATCGTTCTTTACGCCATCACCATCGATCCCAAACAGCCCATCCGGATGAGCCTTTCCGAACAAGGAGTGGAAGCCGCCCAGGTGGCCGTCCACAGCATCCTGACCGAGCTTCGAGCCAATGATCCTGCCGCGGATCTCATGGCCGCTGTGGCTGGAGAAGCATACCCGGTTCGAGCATCGTTTGCTTTTTGACGAGCCCCCGGGCTATCATCTTTCCATGGTCGTTTTCTCCTGTTGTCGCCTCTGTACGCTGCTTCGCGCGCGCGGGTGACCTGGGTCTGAACTTCCGATAGAAATCCAAGGTTTCTTGAACGCCCGCGATACAGCCTTAGCTGTCGCGGGATTTTTGTTGCTGCGAAAGAGAAAAATGACTCCAGCTGTGCAGGAAAAAGAGACAAAGGCCCAACGGGCTGAACGCCTCAAGCGCGAAAAGAACCCATGGGAGGCCTTCGACGAGGTGCGCACCTTCGCTCGCGAGGGCCGATCCAGCGTCGTCCCCGAATGGGCGAACTACTACTTCAAGTGGTGGGGAATCTACACCCAGGGAGATGGCGTGGGCGCCACCGGCGGCAAAGGCGGTGAAGGGCTGGCCTCAGAGTATTTCATGATGCGCATCCCCGTCCCCAACGGCATCCTCTCCTCCAAACAGCTTCGCGTCATCGGCAATCTCACACGAAAATACGCTCGCAATCTCGCCGACATCACCGTCCGCCAGGCCATTCAGCTTCACTGGCTCACCATCGAATCGCTTCCCGAAGTGGTGGATGCACTCAACGCTGTTGGGCTGTCGCCGGCTGGAGCCTGCGGCGATGTGGTGCGCAACGTAACCGGCTGCCCCCTCGCCGGAGTTGCAGGCGACGAGCTGATTGATGCTTCGCCGCTCGCCCTCGAAGTGGCGCATCTACTGAACGGTAATTCGGAATTCTTCAACCTGCCACGCAAGTTCAAGATTTCCATTACTGGCTGCCCATCGTGGTGCAGCAACCCAGAGATCAACGAAATCGGCCTCACCGCCGTGAAGCATAATGGCGAGGTCGGTTATACGCTGCGGGTGGGGGGAGGACTCTCCGCCGACCCCCACCTCGCAGTCCGACTCGACGCCTTCATTCTGCCAGATCAGGCGATCCGCGTAGTTCGCGCCGTGGTCGAACTTTTTCGCGATCAGCAAGGATTGCGCGAAAGCCGCGACCGCGCCCGCCTCAAGCATCTCTTCCTCAAGGAAGGTTGGACCGCCGAACGCTTCCTCGCCGAACTCCAGTCCCGCCTCGACTTCACGCTTCTGCCGGGCGTGCCGGAGGAGATCCCCGTCGACGTGTTTCGCGACCACGTAGGCATCCATCCGCAAAAGCAGCCGGGGTTCAGCTACGTCGGCGCCTCTGTCCTGCGTGGCCGTTTGACCGGAGAGCAGTTGGAAGCAGCGGCCGACCTGGCCAAGCGCTATGGCAGCGGTTCCCTGCGCACTACCGTCTCGCAGAACCTTGTATTCATCGACATCCCCAACAGCAAGGCCGTCGAGCTCGTCAAAGAGCTTGGTAACATCGGCCTGCGAGTGGAAGGGTCCATGTTCTGGCGCGGCGCAATCGCCTGCACTGGCACTGAATTCTGCAAGCTGGCCATCTCTGAAACCAAGGCCTTCACCCGCTGGCTTGTCGACGAACTCGAAGAGCGCCTCCCCGGCTTCGATCAGGAGCTCAAGCTCAACGTAACCGGCTGCCCCAACAGTTGCGGCCAGCACTGGGTCGCCGACATCGGCATCGAAGGCAAGAAGATCAAGCACAACGGCCAGCTCACTGACGCCTTCTACTTCTGCCTCGGAGGCGCCGTCGGCCAATACGCTGCAATTGCCCGCCCCGTCGGCTATCGCTGCCCCGCCCCCCTCGTTCCCGATGCAATTGAACGACTGTTGCGCGCGTATCTGGATGATCGCTTGCCGAGCGAGAATCTGCGCGCCTGGTTCGCCCGCTATTCCAACGAAGAGCTTCGCGCCCATCTTGCGGGCGAAGTCCTCGCGGCGGTGGAGCGCGACGTACCGACGGGCCGCGTGCCGCACGCAGTCGCAGACTAAGGATTCCTCATGAGCATGTTGCCGATTTTCCTGAAACTCGACGGTCGCCGCTGCCTCCTCGTAGGCGCTGGCAACGTCGCGCTCGAAAAACTCGGCACTCTGCTGAAAACGGGCCTCCAGATCCGCGTGATTGCGCCCGGCGCGCACCCTGAAATTGCGGAGCTCGCCAGTGAGGGCAAACTTGAGTTGATTCAGCGCGCGTTTGAACGTTCCGACCTGGACGGCAACACGCTGGTCATCGCCGCAACGGACGTGCCCGAAGTGAATGCAGCCGTCTATCATGGCTCGGTTGATCGCGGCATCCTCGCCAATAGCGTCGATGACATTCCCAACTGCGATTTCTTTTTCGGTTCTATCGTAACGCGAGGCAGCCTTCAAATCGCCATTTCCACCGGCGGCGAAAGCCCCGCCGTTGCCCAGCGTCTCCGCCGCGAGATCGATGAACAACTCCCAGAAGACCTTGGCCCCTGGCTTGAGAATCTAGGCGCACTTCGCCGTGAAATCCTGGAAACGCATCCGCGCACCGAGTCCCGCAAGCTTCTGCTCCATCAACTCGCTCACCGCCAGCTCTGCGACTCCGCATCCTGCCCTTCGCGCCAAATGGCGCTCGCGCCGCAATCGCCTGAACCGGTTCAATCCACGGGCATGTCCACCGGCTCCGTCTACCTCGTAGGCGCAGGCCCGGGCGACCCCGACCTGCTCACCGTCAAGGCGCTCCGCCTGATTCAATCCGCACAGGTCGTCCTTCATGATGACCTCGTCCCGCGTCCGATTCTCAATCTGGCCGCACCCGGTGCGGAGATTGTTAACGTGGGCAAGCGTTGCGGGACAAAAACCATTACGCAGGAAGAGATCAATGCGTTGATGATCGTTCACGCTCGCGGCGGGAAAGCAGTTGTCCGCCTCAAGTCAGGCGACCCGCTCATCTTTGGCCGCGCCGCGGAGGAGATGACTGCCCTCGCCGCAGCCGATGTTCCGTACGAAGTCGTCCCCGGCATCACTGCCGCCTTCGCCGCGGCAGCGGCCGTCGGTTGCTCACTTACCGATCGCAACAGCGCCTCCAACGTGATCTTCTCGACAGGCCATCACGCCAGTTCGCACAACCAGTCGCCACTCCCCGAGATTGAAGACGGAACGCGCGTTGTTTACATGCCGGGCCGCGATCTGCGACTGCTCGCGGAGGAATGGTTGCAGCAGGGCCTCCCCCCCGACCTCCCTTGCGCCATCGTCTCGCATGCCGCGCAGCCTAACCAGGCGATTCGATGTACCACCCTCGCCACTCTCGGCCACGCCGCACCCACCGCCGCGCCCAGCCTGCTCATCGCCGGTTGGGCCGTTCGGGATATAGCTGCAAAGCACCACGACGCAGCCGCCGGCGTTTCAGTCAAAGCCTGAAATCCAAAAACAACTCCACGGAGAATCAAATGCCTCAATCCACCACGGCTGCGCCCCGGCGCGGCCTCTCGCTCGACGTCTATGCAGTTATCCTCGCGCTTCTACTCGCATTGCTGGCGCGCTTCAACCTGCTGCCTCCCATCAAGTGGTAACGTCCGCCGATTCTCAATTACGTAAGGAGATTTCCATGGCTACTGCCGCCACTTCCGCCGTTTCTGCTCCTTCCGCGAACCAGGTGCGCCGCGTCGTAGAACTTATCCCCGGCCTGCTTCTGCTGGCCGCTGTTGGCTACGCCGGCAAGTTCATAGAGCAATCCATCGGCGCCTACACCAAGTCCCACCACATCACTTTTCCCAACATTGAGTACGTGCTCTGGGCGATTGTCATTGGGCTCATCATCGCCAACACCATCGGCATTCCACGCATCTTCCAAGCCGGCGTGGCGACCTATGAGTTCTGGCTCAAGGCTGGCATCGTCCTGCTGGGTTCGCGCTTCCTGCTTGGCGATGTTCTGCATCTCGGAGGCATCTCGTTGCTGCTCGTGGCCTTTGCCATTGCGCTGTCATTCACGTTCATGCACTTTATTGGCCGCGTCTTCAAACTGAAGCCCAAGCTCACTTCCTTGCTGGCCATCGGCTCATCCATCTGCGGAGTCTCGGCTATCATCGCCGCCAAGCCAGCAATCGATGCCGATGATGAAGATGCGTCTTACGCCATCGCTGCGATCCTTGCCCTCGGCGCCATCTCGCTCTTTACCTTCCCCCTGATCGGCCACTCGCTCCACCTGAGCGACAAGGCATACGGTCTGTGGGCCGGTCTGGCAGTCGATAACACCGCCGAAGCTACTGCTGCCGGCGCGCTTTACTCCGACGCCGCAGGCAAAGTCGCCGTGCTTGCCAAGACCACGCGCAACGCACTCATCGGATTTGTAGTGCTCGGCTATGCGCTTTATTGGTCGTCACGCGGACAGGCGCAGGCCATCGGCAACAAGGCCGCATTCCTGTGGCGCAAATTCCCCAAGTTTGTTCTGGGATTTCTTCTGATTTCTCTGCTGGCCACGGTTGGCTTCTTTGCGAAGCCGCAACTGGCCAGCCTTGCAAACCTATCGCGTTGGGCTTTCCTGCTGACCTTTGCGGGAGTGGGGCTGCGCACAAGCCTGCGCGAACTGGGCAAGCAGGGCTGGCGCCCATTTGCCGTCGGAGCTATCGGCGAGGTCTTCATCGCCCTGGTAACTCTGTTGTTAGTCTACGGCGCGGACCGGTATCTTCACTTGTAACTCGATTCAGAAGGCAAGTTAGATAGCCTAACTCAAAGAAGAAGGCCATCTGCAAGTCTAAAACACCCGTTGCAGATGGCCTTCTCTCTGCTTGAATTACTTGAGGTCGAAGCGGTCGAGATTCATCACCTTGGTCCAGGCCGCCACAAATTCCTCAACAAATGCCGCTTGCCCGTCGCTCGACGCATAGACTTCCGCGAGCGCCCGTAGTTGCGAGTTTGAACCGAAGACCAGATCGACGACTGTCCCTTTCCATTTCAGGTCGCCGGTCTTCCTATCGCGGCCCTCCAATACAGCTCCAGAGGTGGCGGACTTCTGCCACTTGGTGCTCATGTCGAGAAGATTCACGAAGAAGTCGTTTGTCAGCGTCCCCGGCTTCCTGGTGAAAACCCCAAGATCCGACTTGCCGTAGTTTGCACCCAGCACGCGCAGGCCGCCGATCAGCACCGTCATCTCCGGAGCTGTCAGCGTAAGCAGGTTCGCACGATCGATGAGCAATTCCGCTGGCGATTCTTCGTGTTCCTTGCGAAGGTAGTTGCGAAAACCGTCCGCAATCGGTTCGAGCACGGCAAACGAGGACACATCCGTCTGCTCCTGGGAGGCATCGGCACGACCCGGCGCGAAACCTACTTTGACTTCGTGACCAGCCTTTTTTGCAGCAGCATCGACGGCTGCGCAGCCACCCAGAACGATCAGGTCAGCCAGCGAAACCTTCTTCCCACCGGTTTGCGCGCTGTTGAATTCCTTCTGGATTGCTTCAAGCTTCGCAAGTACCTGCGCCAGTTCGGCCGGTTGATTGACCTCCCAACCCTTCTGCGGCGCCAGGCGAATGCGTGCCCCGTTTGCCCCTCCGCGCTTGTCGCTGCCGCGGAACGTTGAAGCCGACGCCCAGGCTGTGGAAACCAGTTGTGAGGTGGAAAGCCCGGACGCGAGGATCTTTGCTGACAACGCAGCAATATCATGCGCATCGATGAGTTCATGTTCCACTGCCGGAAGCGGATCCTGCCAGATGAGTTCTTCTTTCGGAACCAGCGGACCGAGATAACGCGAAAGAGGTCCCATGTCGCGGTGGGTCAGCTTAAACCATGCCCTGGAAAAAGCATCAGCGAATTCCGCCGGGTTCTCGAGGAAGCGCCGCGAGATCTTCTCATAGCTCGGGTCAATGCGCAAAGCAAGGTCAGTAGTGAACATGATGGGCGCGTGCTTCTTTTTGGGATCGTGCGCGTCCGGCACAGTACCCGCTCCGGCTCCATTTTTGGGAATCCATTGATTGGCGCCGGCCGGACTCTTGGTGAGTTCCCATTCGTACTCGAATAGATTTTCCAGATAGTCGTTATCCCACTTCACCGGGTTGCTGGTCCATGCGCCTTCCAGGCCGCTGCTGATGGTGTCTACACCTTTACCGCTTCCAAAAGTGTTGTTCCATCCAAAGCCCTGCTCCTCAATGCCGGCGCCTTCCGGCTCCCGGCCTACATACTTGATGGGGTCGGCTGCGCCATGCGCCTTGCCGAACGTGTGTCCGCCAGCGATGAGAGCGACCGTCTCCTCGTCATTCATCGCCATGCGTGCGAATGTCTCGCGGATATCCCGGGCCGCGGCCACTGGATCGGGTTTGCCATTGGGGCCCTCCGGGTTCACATAAATGAGGCCCATCTGAACCGCGCCGAGAGGATTGTCAAGTTGGCGGTCGCCCTTGTAGCGCTCGTCACCCAACCACTTGCTCTCTGGCCCCCAGTAGATGTCTTCGTCCGGCTCCCACACGTCCACGCGTCCGCCGGCGAAACCGAAGGTCTTCAATCCCATCGATTCGAGCGCCACGTTGCCCGTGAGAATGATCAGGTCGGCCCACGAGATTTTCTTCCCGTACTTCTGCTTGATGGGCCAAATCAACCGGCGTGCCTTGTCCAGGCTGACGTTGTCCGGCCAGCTGTTGAGAGGAGCAAATCGCTGCGTCCCGTTGCCTGCGCCACCGCGTCCATCGGCAATGCGATAAGTGCCTGCACTATGCCACGCCATGCGGATGAAGAACGGCCCATAGTGACCATAGTCCGCCGGCCACCAGTCCTGCGAACTGGTCATCAACTCATGCAGATCCTTGATCACGGCATTGAGGTCGAGGGTCTTGAACTCCTCTGCGTAGTTGAATTCCTCGCCCATCGGATTGGACAGCGCTGAATGCTGGTGCAGAATCTTCAGATTGAGCTGATTGGGCCACCAGTTCGCGTTCACCTGCGCTCCGCCCACAGTGTGTTTGCGAGCGCCATTCAAAAACGGGCATTTTGCATCGCCTGACTTAATGTTCTGATCGTCGACTATCGGGGGTCCGGGCATCTGTGTCTGGTTGTCAGACATGGGTGAGTCTCCTTGGCTTTGTGTTGCAATTCTGTTGTCCATCCCGCAATATGCGGCAGGAATTCGATATTAAACCTTCACGGAATACAACTTCCGCCGCCGTCAGTTTACGCCTGCTCCTTGAACCTACATCTTGATTGCGTAGAGTGCGCCCATTCCCAGCCAATCACGGTTGTGGAAAACCGCGTAATTATTCCTGGAATCGCCGCGATTTCTCCGAGCTTTCCCGGGATTCTTCCCTTGGAGCAATTCCGGCCTGTCTTATCCACACAAACCGTTCGTTCCTCCGTTGACCGTACCGGCCAGGGTCCATAGAGTTTGTAATTGAGAAGCAACATTTCCCGAACCGGCGTCTCCGGAAGCTGCCGCCGCTTCCCCGAGACTGTTGTTGTACGGCGTCCGTCAATTTGGAGTACACATGCTGAAGCTGAGAAAAATTCATATCCTGGGATTCAAGAGCTTTTGCGACCGCACGGAGTTGACCGTGCCGGGCGCGGGCATCGCCGTGGTGGTTGGTCCTAATGGATGTGGAAAGTCCAACATTCTTGACGGGGTTAGTTGGGTACTCGGCGAGCAGAGCGCCAAATCCCTGCGCGGCTCCAACATGCAGGATGTCATCTTCGCAGGAACGCGTGATCGCAAGCCATTGGGCATGGCAGAAGTCACGTTAACCCTCGTGGACCCGGAGGCCTACGAGGGCCCCATCCCGGTTCAGCCAGAACTACTTGTCGAACCCGAAGGCCCGGCCGACTGGGACGAAGACGAGATGCGCCGCGAGCGCGCCAGCGAAGCGGAAGAGATCATTGCCGCCGAACAGCCCGGCCAGGTCATTGACGAGGACTCGGTTCAGGAGCCCGCCGCACCGCAGGCATCCGCCGAAGGACCGCAAGCCGTCGTACTGAAGATTCGTCGCCGCAAATTCCATCGCACGCCGCAGAAGGGTGAAATCGTCATCACCCGGCGTCTCTTCCGCACCGGTGAAAGCGAGTACCTGCTCAACGGCAAGCTCTGCCGCCTGCGCGACATTCAGGACATCTTCATGGGCACCGGCCTTGGCCCGGAGAGCTACGCCATCATCGGCCAGGAGCGCATTGGCCAGTTGCTCAGTTCCAAGCCACATGATCGCCGCGCCATCATCGAAGAAGCCGCGGGTATCACCCGCTTCAAGACCAAGAAGCGCCTTGCTGAACTGCGACTGGAAAGTGCGAAGCAGAACCTGGCTCGCGTCGACGACATATTTGAAGAAATCACGCGCCAGATGAACAGCCTCAAGCGGCAGGCAGCCAAAGCCGAACGGTTCGCCGCCGTGCGTGACGAACTCCGCGCACGCCTGCGGGTCGTCCTGGCCAGCCGCATGGCCGCCATGGATGCGGAGCAGGCCGCCCTCGATCAACAGATTGCCGCACTCACCGAGCAGATCAATGGATCCGCCGAGGAAATTGCAACTCTCGAGACCACCCAGCACTCCACAACCGAACGCGGATATGAACTGGACCGTGAAGGCCATGAGGCCCAGAACCGCGCCAATGAGACCGCCATCGAACTGGAAAGGGCCATGGCGCAGGGCCGCAGTAATGCCGAACGCGTGAGCGAGTTGGAAGCGCGGATTGCCGGCGCCGGCGCGGAATTGGAAGCAACACGCACACAGTTGGCTGGCATCGCTGAGGAGCGGACTCAACAGCACGCATTCCTTGAGTCGGCAGCCGGCGAATCAAGAGCATTTCGCCAGAAGGTTGAAGCCCAGCAGCAGGAAGCCCGCACGGCAGCCGAAGAAGTCTTCGCCTCGGAGCGTCAATTGGAAGCGGGCAGGCGTCACGCCATGCACTTGCTCACGCTGGCCGGGAACGCGCGCAACCACACTGCCCAGGCGGAAGAGAGTCTTGCCGCCCTGGAGCGTGAGGCGGAACGACTCGAAGCGGAGATGCGCCAGGCCGGGATTGAGCTCGAAGATCTAGGCGTTCAGAAGGGTCAGTCGACCCTTCGATTTGAGACCGCGGTCGACGCGCTCAAGCGCCTTGAAGCTGAGATTGCCTCCACTCGCGAATCTCTCCAGGAGCGCCGCATTCAGGAGAATTCCCAGCGCGCATACGCCAACCAGTTGCGCGGTGAGCAAGCCGCAGCAGTCGGGCGGCGCAGTTCCCTTGAAGCGCTGATCCGCAATCACGGCTACTCCACTGACACCGTACGGCAGCTGCTGAAGCCGGGCGCCCTGGGAGCCGGCAGGTCGGCCATCGGCACGCTGGCGGACTTCCTGGAGGTCAGCGACGAACATGAGGCTGTGGTCGACGAGTTCCTCCGTGAGGAACTGAATTACATCGTCGTTGAAAGCTGGGTGGCTGCCGAAGAGGGAGTACGCCTGCTCAAGTCCGGCACCGACGGCCGGGCTACGTTCCTTGTCCACTCTCCTGAACAGCGCGCCCTGTTTGAGGACGAGCCCGTTGAATCGATCAGCGGCCCCGGCCTCACCCCGCTCAAGGACGCTATTCGTGTGCTCAACGGCTTCGGCCGTACGCTTGAATCCATTCTTCCCAAGCTAGGCGATGGATACCTCGTCGAGGATCCTGCGGAAGCGCTGCGATTGGCCTCTCACTATTCGCACGCTTTCTTTCTCACTCCCGGAGGCGAGTGCTTTCACAACACTACGGTTACCGGCGGCAACCCTGCCAAGGAAGGTCCGCTCGCTCTCAAGCGGGAGCTGCGCGAGACGGAAGCTCGTCTTGCCAAGCTGGCAAAGAGCCTCGCTGATGCGGAAGCTGAAATCGCCGCCCACACGCGCACCATCGAGGAACTCGCGGCGCAGCTTGAAACACGAAGTGCGGAGCGCCGCAAGGCGGAGACGGACGCGGCCAATCAAGGTGCAGCGCTCAAACAGATGGAAGCCGAAGCACAGCGCATTGAACGCAGGCTGCAGGACTGGGCATCGCAGGCCGCGCGCAATAAGGATGCACGCGAAGCCAAGACAGTCGCAATCGACCAGAAGCGTGAGGAGACTCAGCGTCTGGAAAGCGAGCGCGCCACTGCCGAGGCCGCCCTTGACCAGTCCCAGGCCCAATTGGACCAACTGCGCCAGAAGCGCGAAGGCTTGCAGCAGGAGGCCGCGGTTGTCACCGCTGAACTTGCCGGTCTTGAAGAGCGCAGGCGCGGCGCAGAAGCTGCCTTCCAGCGCATCGATCGCCTCCACTCCGATCTTGAGCGCCGCGTCTTGAGCATCTCGCAGCAGTTGGCCGCTGCAAACGCTGAGCGCCTGCAGCGCATTGAAGAAAGTGCTTCCCTCGCCGCGAAGCAGAAGGAGCTTGCGGAGATGCGCACCCAGGCTCTGGCCGCAGCGCAGACGCTCGCCGAACAGGCCTTGGCCCTGCGCCAGCAACTCGCCTCCATCGAAGCGCAACTGAAGACAAGCCGCGCCGCAATCGACCAGCTACGAGAAGATCGCGCTGCCCGTTCCAGCCAGGTGGCCAAGCTGCGCTCCGATCTTGAGCATCTCGAAGCAAGCTGCCTCACGGAAGTAAATGTCGAAGCCCAGCTTTTGCGCGCCGACGAGCAGATTGAACGACTCGCCGGCGAGCCCCTTGCCGCGGAAGAAGAAACCTGCCACACATTACGTCAGCGCATTGAGCAGATGGGACCGGTCAGCATGATGGCCCTCGATGAATACAAGGAGACTGCCGATCGCCACAATTTCCTTGAAACGCAGCGCAAAGATCTGATGGAGTCCATCGAAAATACGCAGGAGACCATCAAGGAGATCGACCAGATCTCGCGCACCAAGTTTGACGAAGCCTTCGCCAGAATCAATGAGAACTTCGCACTGGTCTTCTCGCGGCTCTTCCAGGGCGGCCAGGCCTTCCTGCGCCTCACCGACCAGGAGAACCAGGCCGAGAGCGGGCTCGAAATCGTTGCTTCGCCCCCGGGCAAGAAACTGCAGAACGTGTTGCTGCTTTCCGGCGGCGAAAAAGCCCTGACTGCTTTATCCCTGCTCGTCGGCATCTTCCAATACCAGCCCAGCCCCTTCTGCGTTCTCGACGAAGTGGACGCACCTCTCGACGAGACCAACGTTGGCCGCCTGGCCGAGCTGCTTCACTCCATGAGCATGGACACGCAGTTCCTGCTGGTAACGCACTCGAAGCGCATGATGCAGGCTGCGGACATGATCTACGGCGTCACGATGCAGGAGCCCGGCGTCTCCAAGGTCATAAGCGTGCGCCTGAACAACCAGGAACGCCAACGCGCTACGGCCTAGGGGAGTTTCACGCGCATTTGTGTGAGAAAAATGTGGCGTGAATTCCGATCACAGATTGCGCTGCTCATTGTGCGCGTGCAACCGACGAGCGTCTTGTACATCTCCGACAGGCCCGCTAACGGAGTGCAAGAACTACCGGCTTCCAACATTAAGGTTGAGCAGGTTGTTGCTTTAGCGGGAACTGACGAATTGGCGACAACTCTCTCGAAATCCTCTAAACGGACGCAAAGAGATATCATTTGCGCATGCCTAGACTACGTTCTGTAGGGATTCTCGTAATGGGGCTGCTGTGCCGGTCCGCGATTGGACAAAATGATCGCCCAATCACTCAGACAGACGTCGCAGCATTGCTCAGCGTCGTTGAGAACGCTGATCGAGTGGCTGTGTTCAGCGTGAACGAGACCGAGGGCGAGCGACAAATATACGTCTCAACCAGCCCGAAGGATATCGAAGCTCTAAGGACATCGATAAGTATCGAATCCCCACAACAATGGTTTCGTTGCGCCTGTGATCCTTCGACTGTCATCCGTCTCTTCGGCAGTAACAAAGAAATCGGAGAAATCGACATCTTCGATGGCACCACCGTTCGATTCACAAACTGGTCAAGTGACGCGGAAATCTCAAACAAAACGGAATGGTTTGCGTGGCTGGATCGGAGGGGAATCAAGACTCCAAGGAAGGAGTTTGAGCAGAGAGTTGCCCAAGACCGAATATATCGCGCAGCGGAAGAGCGGTGGATCAAGGCCATGCCGAGTTCCCTAACGCCGCTGTGGCCTCCAGTTGCAAAGGTCATCCCAATGGGCGAATACGATATAGAGCCACTGGACTCCGCACTCTCAAAGGAATTCACCGACGGGCGGACACGGATTCTCAAGCTTATTGCCTGGTTCGGTAATGGCACAGGCCCCTGGTCTGGCTATCCAGGATACGAGAGCGTTCCCGAGCAAATGCTCCTCGAATACTCAACTCCGGAGTTGCTCGCCGCTGTAACCGGCGAAACGCTCAATGAGGATGAGACCGAAGGGGCTGCTCGCCTGTTTGCGGGATGGGACTTTAACCATTCTCGCCCCCAGGACAACGCCTTGTTGCCAGAGAATCTTAAACGTCACCTTCTGGAGCACTCGCTCAAGAGCAGAGATAAGGACAAGCGGGGCAGGGCCGAGCATTGGTTTGCGCCCAAAGTCCAAAAGTGACACCGAGCCGCCCTTCGGCTTTAAGAGCGTAGCTCTTTCGGATGGATGCCGCGACGGTCAACTCACTTCACATTCTTGGATTGTTGGCGAATTGCCGACAACTCGACAGTTACGTCATGGTAAACGACGCCAGGAGCCAAGAATCGACTGCCACAATTGGCCGATCGACCGGTTTTCATGGCCGGTTGGTCGTCAACGCCGGCTTGAAGCGGGTTGGATTTTCCCCGATATCAAACCTCTAGCGAGTGATCGCTGCGAACGTTTTCAAAGCAAAAAAATCGCCTCCGAAGGATCTCTTCTCCTCGGAGGCGCTTGCTTTTTCACAAGATAAAGCGGGTACCAGTAGCCGGCGCTGGAGGTCGGTAGCACGCGGCTACTGGTAATCCCTGTACAAACGAAGCTAGCAGCGGCTTCCCCTTTCCACGGCTGCTTCGTGTCGCCCGGCTCTAAGAAAGCTATTCTTGCTTGCCTTCCGAACCATGTTGACAACTGGAGTGTCTCCCATACTGTAAAGCCGTACCGTGACGGTCGTCACAGGGGTATGTTTTTTTCCACAGCACTATGTCGCCCGATTTAACCGTCAATCGAGCAGCCGGCGCTGATCAATTTTGAACATGCTTGCGCCCACCTGCAAACATTGACAAACCCTGCCGCGCGCTTGAGAATCGAAGATTCAATACCCGCCAAGGCAGGCCTCTCTGTGACAGCTCTTCTGACTACAAATCTGGGCGAAATACCTCTGCTCGGGCGCGGCAAAGTACGGGACCTCTATGCGATCGACGATGCACTGCTGCTCGTTGCAACTGACCGCATCTCCGCCTTTGATCATGTTCTGGCTACCGGGATTCCCGGCAAAGGGAAGATCCTCACACAGATTTCTCTCTTCTGGTTCGATCTGCTCGCAGAGCTTGTCCCCAACCATCTCATCACTGCAAACGTGGACAACTTTCCACAGACCTTGCAGCCGTACAGGGACCAGCTCGAAGGCCGTTCGATGCTCGTCAAGCGCGCTTCAATGTTTCCCGTTGAATGCGTCGCACGCGGCTATCTGGCCGGTTCCGGCTGGAAGGAATATCGCAGCGGAGGAACCGTTTGTGGCATTCCCCTGCCTGATGGGCTTCTGGATGGATCACGCCTTCCCGAGCCGGTCTTCACCCCCGCAACCAAGAGCCAGGATGGCGAACACGACGAGAACATCTCTTTTGCCGCTACCGAGAACGTGCTCGGCGCGGACGACGCCGCCGAACTTCGCCGCCTGACACTCGCACTCTATGCCCGCGCCGCTGAACACGCGGAATCTCGTGGCCTCATCCTTGCCGATACGAAATTTGAGTTTGGTAGAACCGCTGAAGGGATTATCCTTGCCGATGAGGTTCTGACTCCGGATTCCTCCCGCTTCTGGGAAGCTGCTGCCTGGCATCCCGGAGGCCCGCAGCCCTCGTTTGACAAGCAGTTCGTGCGCGACTACCTGGAAGACATCCAATGGAACAAGCAAGCGCCCGCGCCCGCTTTGCCGGATGATGTGGCGGAGCGCACGCAGAGCAAGTATCTTGAAGCCTTTCGCCGCTTGACCGGACGGCATCTCAGTCTGTAGCACTTGAACGGAGTGGACATGGTTTGGATCGATTGGGTCATTGTGATCGTGATGGCTGTGTCCATGATCAGCGGACTGGCTCAGGGCTTCTTTCGCTCCGCATGCGGCCTGGCCGGCCTCATCATCGGGTTAGAGGTTGCGTCGTGGAATTACGGCCGCGTATCGGCACTGCTGATGCCGCTGTTTCGCGTCAAGGCCATTTCCGACGCTGTGGGTTTTATACTCATCGCCGTACTGGTGCTGGCCATTTTCGCAATCATTGGCGCACTTTTGGCGAAAGCCTTTAAGCTCATTGGCCTGGGCTGCCTCGATGGTCTGGCCGGCGCAGTTTTCGGATTCTTTCAGGGCATAATTCTGGTAACCTTGGGAATCCTCGCTATCGTCGCATTCTTTCCTGAGACGAATTGGCTGACCGAGGCGAGACTGCCCAAGATGTTTTTCGGCGTGTGTCATCTCAGCACGCACGCGGGCCCCGCGGAGCTTTCGCGCCGCGTACGCGACGGACTCAAGGTGCTGGAGCATGATACGAATGGGTTAATCAATCCCAGGAAGAGTTGATTGCAATACGGCGCTGTCCGCAAGAGAATCAATCGATCAGTTTCAAAAGAATGGCAAGAGGTGGATGTGAGAAGAGAACTGGATAGCCTGGTGACGCAAATGCATTCCAGCGGCATGCGCTACGACGATGCCGTGCGCGAGTTCAAAAAGCAGTATCTGCGCGAAGTGCTTGTGGCACACCGGGGTAACCAGTGCAAGGCGGCTGAGGAGTTGGGGATGCATCGCAATACCCTAAGCCGCGCCATGGCGGAACTGGGGCTCGATCTCTCCGAGGTGCGCGCCGGCCTCAAGCGTCCGCCGCGTAGCGAACGTCCTGTATATGCCGCAGTGCGGCAGAGCTTACGCCAGGGCTGACCATTAAAACATGGACATGTTGACAACTCAATCGACTACTGGAATGCGCGTCGCCATCGAGCCAGGCTTTAGCTGGGATGCGCAAGATGCCTATCTGTTCGACATCGATGGCACGCTTCTGCGGAGCCGCGACCGTGTCCACTTTAACTCCTTTGCCTCCAGCGTCCACCGGGTAACGGGCTTTGAAATCACGTTGGCCGGGATCCTGCTGCACGGCAGTACCGATACCGCAATTCTCCGCGAGGCGTGGCGTCAGGCCGGCATCCCGGGCGCGGTCCTCGAGGAGCGGATGGAAGCCATTCTGGAAGCGATGCGGAACACAGTCGCTGAGCGACGCCATGAGCTCGACCTGGTTCGCATGCCGGGCGTCGAACAGACCCTGGATTACCTGGCGCGGCGCGGAGCCCTTCTGGGTGTGGCTACCGGCAACCTGGAGATGATCGGCTGGATCAAAGTGGAACAAGCCGGCCTGCGCCAATGGTTCCGCTTCGGCGGCTTCAGCGATCACTTCCCGGTTCGCTCTGAGCTGATTGGCCAGGCGGCAGATAAGGCCAGAGAGTTGGCTGGACGCGGGGCCAGCATTTGCGTGGTGGGCGACACACCCCGTGACATCGAAGCCGCGCGCGCCAATTTTCTCTCGGTCATCGCCGTAGCCACCGGCAAGTACAGTTTCGATGAGTTGCTCGAGTACCAGCCGGAAGTTTGCGCCACGTCGCTGGCCGATCTTCTTACCCTTACACGGATATCGCAGTGAATCGTCAGCGAACCAGGATGATACTCGTACCCAACCCAGCCGGGAAACAACTCCGCCTGTTCCAGCTGCGCGCTCTTCGAGCTTTAGTAAAGCCCAAGAACTGGTTCATTTACGCGGCTTTTGCGGGGCTCATTCTGCTGCCTGCAACCTTTTTGCCGGCGCAGCAGCCGTCTCCGCCTGCACAACCTTCCTCACCCGCAACGGAAACCGTCGCACAAGATAAGAGCGCGAATCCCTCGAAACCGCCGACTGGCGGGGAACGCCGGCGCGCGGCAAAACTATTTCTTCAGGCGAGCAAGCTCTTTGAGAAGGAGCAGTTTGAAGAAGCGCTGGTTGATTATCGCCGGGCGGCCAAGCTCGATCCTTCCAATCCCGACTACGCCCTCGCCGCCGAACTGGCTCGCAGTCATGCCGTCACGGCGCTGCTTCAATCCGCGGTGAAAGACCATAATCGCAGCGACACCTCAGCCGAGCGAGAGGCATTGGCTCATGCCCTGGCCCTCGATCCGAAGAATGAACAGGTGATCGAACATCTGCATGAACTCGCGGACCAGGCCGCGCTCGCCGAGCCGCGGCCGTTGTATGACCAGGCCGCTTCGGGACTGGGTGAAGCCGTTTCGCTTGCGCCCGCCACCGGCGTACGCGCCTTTCATCTCCATAGCGACCAGCGTCAGGCGATCGAGCAGGTGTTTAAAGCTTACGGGATCGATGCCACAATCGACGATAGTGTTCGCCCTACGCAGGTGCGATTCGACCTTGAAGAAGCCAACTTCGATCAGGCCACGCGCGTGCTGGGCCTGATGACCAACTCGTTCTACATTCCGATCGACGCGCACCGCGCTCTCGTGGCCCGTAATACCCCGGAGAACCGGCTGCAATTCATGCGGCAATCCCTGGAAACCATCTATCTGCCCGGCCTGCAGCCAACGGAGCTCACCGATGTCGGGAACATAGCCAAAAACATATTCGAATTGACGGCCACGCAAGCCGTCGTCGAACCTTCCGCAGGCACTATTACGGTGCGCGCTCCGGACGAGACTCTCGCGGCGTTCAACGCCACCGTTCAAGATCTGATCGCCGGCCACAATCAGGTGATGCTCGACGTGCGCCTGATACAGCTTGCGCACACCAGCGGCCGCGACACCGGCATCCAGCCGCCACAGCAGCTCACAGCGTTCAACGTCTATGCCGAAGAGCAGTCAATTCTCAACGCCAACCAGGCCCTGGTCCAGCAGATCATCTCCTCGGGCCTGGCTGCCCCCGGCGATACCCTTGCGATTCTCGGCATCCTTCTGGCTTCAGGCCAGGTCTCAAGCAGCTTGTTCTCCAATGGTGTTGCGCTGTTTGGCGGCGGCCTCACGCTCTCGGGGTTTTCACCCGCTCCCATCACGACCAACCTCAATCTGAATTCCTCTGATTCGCGCGAACTGGAACAGATGCAGTTGCGCCTCGGCGACGGCGAGGCGGGCACGGTGCGTACGGGTACGAAGTATCCGATTCAGACATCCTCATTCTCGAGTCTCTCCGCCAGCATTCCCAGCATTCCCGGACTCACTTCACCCGGAAGCTCCAGTGCTCTGTCTTCTCTGCTTGCCGGGTTGAGCAGCGTCCCCAACGTTCCCCAGGTGCAATACCAGGATTTGGGCCTCACCCTCAAGGCAACACCCAAGGTCCTGCGTAACGACGACGTAGCCCTCACCCTCGATTTGAAAATCGATGCGCTAGCAGGGTCCTCGCTCAATGGCAATCCCATCCTTGCCAATCGGTCCTATTCCGGTGTCATCACTCTCCGCGAGGGCGAAGGCGCAGTCCTCATGAGCGAACTCGACAAGCAGGAGACCCGCGCGCTCAGCGGTCTGCCGGGACTCACCGAGATCCCGGGCCTCAACAACGTCACCGCCAACAACACGCAGAAAAGCGCTTCGACATTGGTCATCGTCATCACGCCTCACGTCGTGCGCGGAACCCAACCCGCAGGCCGCACAGCCATGATGCGCGTTGAGCCAGCGACTACGACCAGAGTGCGCTAATACTGCGTCCTTGTTTTTTCCGGCTGGGAGATCAACTCTCTAATCTATTTCTTGAACATTTCGACTCAAGAGTTTTGCCCTCCCCACCCTCGCGATCCAATTTGTTTGTATCGCGAGAGCGGGAAACGCAATGCTCAAGCTTCTGGCTATTACTTTGTCAGGCCGTCCAGCTTTTCCTGGTATTCAATCACCTGCTTGATGGTGTCATAAGGGGCGCCACCGACGGGGATCTGGCGTCCGTTCACCACCAGCGTCGGAGTCTGCTGAATATCCAGATCCTGCGCCAGTTTGACCGAGGACTCCACTGCGGCGGAAGTCTGCGGGGTCGTTGCACAAGCTGCAATCTTTGCCGGATCCTGCCCCGCCTTGGTGGCCGCGCTGTTCAGCGTAAGGATGGCTCCATCCGCGCTGGCTAAACCGTCCTGCCCGTCAAAAACGGCCGATGCAAACTGGAAAAATGCATCGCTGCCGCCCGCCTTGGCCACGCAGACCGAGTATTCTGCGGCCAGCTTGGCCTGGGGATGAATCCTCTCCAGCGGATAGTTCTCAAACACGATCCTGGCCTTGGGGAAGTCCACGGCAATCTTATCCATATTCGCCTGCGCATCTTTGCAGTGCGGACACTGGAAGTCGGCGAACTCCACAATCTCCAGGTCCTTTGTTGCCGCGCCGCGATAGGGACCGTCGGCCTTCTCCTGCAGCATGGCTCGAGCTTCAGTGTACGGATGCTCGCCAAAGGGGAGTATCTCCTCACCCGCAATAATGTGCTTGCCATCGGGGAGAGCGAAAAACTGGATCGCCGAAGGCTTCTGCTTGCCGCTCTTGTCGCCCACCAGCACCACTACTTTGCTGATGCCTTCAACCGGCGTCTTCAGAATTGCCTGCACCTGCCACATGCGCGTTTCGTCGTATCCCCAGCTGGTCTGGAGGAAAGCATTGATGGTATCCTTGCTCGGGGATGCGGCGGTAAAGTTCTCCGGGCTGGGCTTGGGAAATACCGGCGCAGTGGGCGTGGGTGCCGATGGGGTAGCATTAGCGGGTGTTTGTGCGGGCGCCGGGGGCACATTCTGCTGGGCAGCAGCCTCGAAGACAGAAATCGATAACGCGGCCAGCGCGACTGCACTGGCAAAACGAACGGACAAACGGATCAAGCTGATTCTCCTTGTAATGCGGGAATGCTCCCGCAGTTTAGCTTACACCTGCACCTTGACCGCGATGGGAAATCTGCGGCCCATCCCAAAGCTTTTCGAAGTAACTTTGAGCACCGGAGCAGCCTGCTGGCGCTTGTACTCAGACCGCTCCACCAGCCGTACCACTTGTTGGACGAGTTCCAGCGGAAATCCGTGTGCCCTGGCAATGTGCTCCGGCGTTTCATACCGTTCAACGTATGCCTCAAGAATGGGATCGAGAACTTCGTAGGGCGGCAATGAGTCGGTATCCCTCTGGTCGGGCCTCAGTTCCGCGGAAGGCGGCTTCTCCAGGATCGCGCTCGGAATCACCTCGCCATTGCGGTTCAGCCAGTGGCACACCGCATATACGCGGGTCTTCACCAGGTCGCCTATCACCGCCAGCGCGCCCACCATGTCGCCGTAGAGCGTGCAATAGCCCACCGCCATCTCCGACTTGTTGCCCGTGGTCAGCACCAGCGTCTGAAACTTGTTGGAGAGCGCCATCAACAGGCCTCCGCGGATGCGCGATTGAATGTTCTCCTCCGTGGTATCGGGCTTCAACCCCGCGAACATGGGCTCCAGTGCCTGTGTATACTCCTCGAACAATCCCTCGATGCCGATCACCTTGTAGAGAATCCCAAGGTTCGCCGCCAACTGCCGGCTGTCGTCGATAGAGCCCTGGGAAGAATAAGGGCTGGGCATACCGATTCCAAGTACGTTTTCAGCGCCCAGCGCGTCTTTGGCAATGGCCGCCACCAAAGCCGAGTCGATGCCCCCGCTAAGCGCCACCAGCACCTTGCTGAACCCGCACTTGCGCACATAATCGCGTGTGCCCAGCACCAATGCTTCATAGGCGGCTGCTGTGTCGTCCTCTTCGGCTGGCGCTAAAACCGGCGCTTCGGCATTCGCATTCAGAAGATCCGCTACCACCAGATCCTCCGCAAACGAGGCAGCCTGCGCAATCACCTCACCGCGCGCATTTAGGGCGAATGAAGATCCGTCAAAAATCAAGCTGTCGTTTCCGCCCACCTGGTTCGAGATCAGCACCGGAATGCCATCCCGCCGGGCAATCGCCGCCAGCATCTCACGACGGATCGCACGTTTCCCGTGCCAGAAGGGCGAGGAGGACAAGTTGATATGCACCGCGGGTCGTTGCTGCATCAACTCTTCCATCGGGTCCACCTTGTAAAGACGCCGCTGCCAGAAACCTTTGTCGTTCCACGCGTCTTCGCAGATGGTGATGGCCAGCCGCACTCCATCCAGTTCCACGACCTGCTGCGGTTTCGATGCCGCAACAAAATAGCGCTGCTCGTCGAAGACGTCGTAGAACGGCAGCAGCCGTTTGTGCTGTTCCAGCAGCACTTGCCCGCCATCCATGAGAATCGCGGCATTCACAGCGGGCTTGCCGCTGTCACCGTTCGCAGCCAGGGCCACTCCGGCCAGCACAGCGGTCGGCAGGTCGCTCGTCGCCGCGGCAAGTTCCTCCACGGCCCGGAGGCAACGCGCCAGAAAGCTCGGTTTTTCCAGAAAGTCGGCCGGAGGATAGCCGCAGATGACCAATTCGGAGAAGACCGTCAGCCGCGCTCCTGCCGCTGCCGCGCGCCGGCTTGCCTCAACAATCTTTTCAAGATTTCCGCTGAAATCCCCAACTGTTGGATTGATTTGAGCCAATGCAATCTTCACACTTCCAGTTTAATCCCGACAGGAAGGGAGACCGAAAACCGTCAGTGGATC